>Ga0210401_10001716_pt1 | contig 25027 bp, 20 predicted proteins | sample IncBWH32MmetaG_FD_150866 | JGI IMG/M metagenome (GOLD analysis project Ga0210401, IMG submission 150866) | Forest soil microbial communities from Barre Woods Harvard Forest LTER site, Petersham, Massachusetts, United States - Inc-BW-H-32-M | ecosystem: Environmental > Terrestrial > Soil >... | reverse complement strand
GCCGCCAACCGGCCCCGGAACCAAGTACTTACACTTCGCGCTTTTGTGGAGTTTGCCGGAAAGGAGAGGGATTGAAGCCTAGCAAAACATCCCAATCGCGAAGCTCTGCGTCTATACTAGCATAGGATTTTCAGAGGGATTCATGTTTTCCTGCCGTTTTGAATCGTTGGTTCGGAGGTTGGCCGGGGGCGGATTATGGGCGGTTTTGGCCGTCGGAACCCTTGCTGTGACTGCACTTTCGGTGCAGGCGCAGGATCAGCCACCGGCGGGAAATGGCCAGCAGACCCAGACGCCGGCCGAGTCCGGAGGGCCGCAAGGCGATGTTGGGCCCTACGCGATCCCCAAGAAGAAAGAAGAGCCACCACCGCCTCCGCCGACTAAACCCAAGAAGATCGAAGGTATGGGGGACTACTCGATCCAAGTCAGCGTACCGCTAGTGGATGTGCCGGTGATGGTCACGACCAGGGACGGGCAGTTCATTTCGACCCTGAAGAAAGAGAACTTCAAGGTCTACGAAGATGGTGTGCAGCAGACCATTAGCAACTTCAGCATCTCGGACGCGCCCATTACGGCGGTGCTGCTGGTGGAGTTTGCGGCCACAAACTATTCATTCATGATCGAGGCCCTGCGCGCTTCGTACAGCTTTGCCCAAACCCTGAAGAAGGAGGACTGGGTTGCGGTAGAGTATTACGACATGAAGCCGCAAATACTTGTGGACTTTACTCAGGACAAGGGAGCGGTCATGGGGGCGCTAAACCAATTGCGCATTCCCGGGTTCTCCGAGACCAACATGTTCGACGCTCTCTATGACACGCTTGACCGGCTGGACCGAATTGAAGGCCACAAATACATCATCCTCGTCAGCACTGGATTTGACAGTTTCAGCAAACTTAATCTTGATCAGTGTCTGAAGAAGATCAAGAATACTAAAGACGTAACGATCTTTCCGATCAGTATAGGTTGGATCTTGCGGGAAGCGTGTGAAGTCCAAGCAGACCAACATCGAGGGCCCTGCTATTCCCGCGGGCTGGCCATACCCGCCAACCAGATGGACTATTTGCAGGCCGACAACGAAATGAAGACTTTTGCCCGGATGACGGGGGGGCGCTTTTATCAACCGCGTTTTCCTGCGGAGTACCCAGAGATTTTTCACGACATCGCGGGCGACATCCGTCACCAATACAGCCTGGCCTATCACCCTACCAATCCCAAGCTCGATGGCACCTACCGCAAGCTGAAAGTAGAAGTGATGGCGACGGATGGTGGACCGCTCAAAGTTCGCGATCAGAAGGGCAAGGATGTGAAGTTTGAAGTCAACGCCCGCGAAGGATATACAGCGAAGCATGTGGTGGACTAGCGCGGGCTAGTGAACGTGGAAGAAGCGGTCCAACAGAAACAGACATCCCACACCTAAGAAAACCACCAGCGCCATTTTGATTCCCGGCTCTCGATTGACTTCGGGTATCAGGTCGGACGCCGCGACATAGATGGTCACGCCCGCCGAAAGCGGCAGGCCGAAACTGACCTGGTGCCGGAACACTGCCATGGTCAGCACGCCGGCGAAGGTCGCCGCTCCCAACAAAACCGACGCACCCCAGGCCACACGCCGGCTGCGGCCGCTGGCGAGCATGACCGAAGTGATGGTGAAACCTTCGGGAATCTTGTGCAGAAAAATAGCGAAAAAGATGATCCATCCCAGCCAGTTGGAAACGAGAAAGCCGGCGGTGATGGCGATGCCGTCGAAAAACGTATGAATGGTCAGTCCCAAGAGAACGGAATAGCCCTTGTGAGTGTGAATGAACTGGTCTTTATGAGTTTCTTCTCCGAAGTGAAAGTGTGAGCTGACCGTGTGCTCAAAGAAATGAACGATGAGGTATCCCACCAGGACCAGGAATGCAGCGTCTTTGCCACGCAGTTCGAGGCTGGCAGGAAACACTTCAACGATGGCAGTCGCCAACATGAACCCTGCTCCCAGGGCGACAAAATATCTGAGGTAAGAGCGTTCCCAGTGCTTCTGAACGATGAGGGCGCCGCCGAAAACGTTTGCAGCAGCGGCCGTCAGGCCGAGCAGAAGGCTGAGAGCGATGGGATGCATGGACGCGGAAGGATGATACCAGTTCTCAGTTTAAAACCTTCAACCGCTATGCCGGATGTGCATCACATCGCCATCCTGCACAATGTAGTCTTTGCCTTCGAGGCGTAGAGTGCCGCGGGCGCGGGCTTCGGCTTCCGAACCGGCGTCGAGCAGTTGGTCCCAGCGGATGGTTTCGGCGCGGATGAAATGCTTCTCCAGGTCGGAATGAATGGCGCCGGCAGCTTCCACGGCGCGAGTATGCACGGGGATGGTCCAGGCGCGACATTCGTCTTCGCCAGCGGTAAAAAAAGAAATCAAGCCCAGCAAAGCGTAGGTAGTGCGGATCAGCCGGACCAGTCCGCTCTCTCTGAGACCGTAGCTCGCCAGGAACTCGGCGGCGTCAGAGTCGCTCATCTCGGCGAGTTCAGCTTCCACCTTGCCGCAGATGGCGGCAGCCCCGGCATTGGGTCGCGAAGCAACCGCGGTCAGTTTGTGCTTTGCAACCGCGTTTTCGAGGTCAGCCCCGAGCGCCGTGCTCTCACCGATATTCAAAACGTAGAGAATCGGCTTCTCACTAAGGAACATGAATCCGCGAAGACGCTTTTTGTCTTCGGGTGTCATTTCCATCTCCCGTAACGGGAGCTCTGACTCGATGTGCATCTTGGCCCGCTTGAGCAGATCATTTTCCTTTTCGAGTTCGGGCGTGCGCATTTTCTTCAGATCTTTCTCGAGCCGCTCCAGGCGTTTTTCAATCTGCCCGAGATCGCTGACCATGAGGTCAAATTCGACGTTCTTGATATCACGCAAGGGATCGACCGGGCCGACGTGAGGGATGGAGGGATCGTCGAAAACGCGAACGACGTGGGCCAGCGCATCCACGGTTCGCAGGTTTCCAAGATAGGCAGTTTCCTTGAGAGCCTCTTGCCCGATGGCGCCGACGTCGACGTATTCGACGGAGGCATGAGTTAGCTTCTTGGGGTTGTAGAGGGCGGCCAGGCGGTCAAGTCGGTCGTCAGGCACCTTCGCCACACCCACATGAGCTTCGCGAGGGTTGGAGTAGGCATGCTCAGAGAGATTTGCCTTGGTCAGAATGCGGAATAGCGATGTCTTGCCCACCTGTGGCAGGCCGATGATGCCAGTTTTCATGGGAAGAAGGCTCTTGGCTCTTAGCGAGTGAACTTCGAGAATAAACGATGACGGCGTGAAAACCAAAATCGGCGGCGAGTTTGGCGGGTTGGGGTAAGAACTGGAAGCCAATGGCCAAGAGCTAAGTGCGGAGCGCTGAAGCGGTGAGATAGATAACGACCAAGCCCAGTAGAAGCACACCGCCTTCGGTTCGGGTGGACCAGACATGGAGGGCATCGAATTGCATGCGCGCCGGATTATCAGGTGGGACGGAGTCGATTTCACCGATCGAGGCCCGCAACGAATCCATGCGGGGGATGATGCCGAATTGTGAGACCAGAGTGAGGGCGAGCATGAGAACGATCAGAATGTGGCGACCTGCCAAGGCGTAGGGCGTGCCACGGTTGAGCCGGTTGTAGACAAGCGAACTCGCAAGGAAGACAAGCCCGGAGAAAATGCCCATCCAGTGCAGATTTTCCAAAGTCCGGCCAACCATGTTACCGGCAAGATGCCGCGTTGGTAATAGAGCGAACGCGGTGGGAGCAACCACGAAAGCAAAGAGGATAAAGCCCCCGATCCAGACAATCAGAGACAACAACATCAGAAATCTGAGCAGAGACATAGCGACACATTATAGCGGGAGATGCCGATCGCACCTCTAAATCGGCACCTGGGTGCTGTCCAGGATTTCATGAATCGCCTGCTCGGCCTGTTCGGATTTCTTCAGCGTGGAGGAATAGAGACTGTTGACAACCACGCGATGGGCAAAAACCGGAACCACCAGCGGCTTGAAATCCTCAGGAGTGCAGAAGTTCCGGCCCTCGAGGAATGCAGTGGCCTGGGCTGCGCGATAAAGCATCTGGGAGCCGCGCGGAGAAACGCCCAGCGAGAAATGCTCGGTCTGCCGCGTCTTCTGCACGATGGCAAGAGCGTAACTGACGAGTGAATCATCCACGCGAATCTGGGTTACGGCATCTTGCATCTCCAGCAAGTCCGCGCCGGTGAGCACCGGCCGTAATGCTTCCAGCTTGGCCGCGCCGGCATCAGATCGCAAAATCTCGCGCTCGGCTTCGCTGTCGGGATAGCCCATGCGTACCCTCATCAGAAAACGGTCAAGCTGCGACTCTGGCAAGGGATAGGTACCGTGATGTTCAACCGGGTTTTGGGTGGCGATCACCAGAAAGGGCTGCGGCAGCAGATAGGAATGCGCATCGACGGTGACCTGGCCTTCGTTCATGGCTTCGAGCAGCGCGGATTGCGTCTTAGGCGTGGTGCGATTGATTTCATCGGCCAGCAGGACGTTGGTGAAAACCGGACCTCGCTTGAATTCGAACTTCTGCTCAGGGGCGGAGAAGATGGAGATCCCCAAAACGTCGGAAGGCAGCATGTCGCTGGTGAACTGCACGCGCTGAAAGGTGCAATCCAGAGCGCGGGCCAAAGCTTGTCCCAGGGTGGTTTTGCCGACGCCGGGTACGCCTTCAATCAGCAGATGCCCACGAGCGAGCAGGCAAACTACGGCCAGGCGGACAACTTCGTCCTTGCCGCGAATCACCTTGCGGAGGGCTTGTTCCAGCTGGGCCGCGCGGTGGGAAACAGCACTGGCAGTTTCAGGCGACATTAGAGCGATTCTACTATGCGGACTTGGGGAGGAGCGGTTACGGAGGTTACGAGAGAGGCCATTGGCTCTTGGCTTTTAGCTGTTGGCCAAGAGCCAAAAGCTAAGAGCCAAGAGCTGCTTTTTATTGCGTGAACTCTGCCGGGCGTCCGGTCAGGCGCTCGATGCGCTTGGCGATGGGCGGGTGGGTCGAGAACAGATTGCCAAGATTCATCCCCAGCAAGGGTTGAATGATGAACAGGTGCGCCGTTGAAGGCGTGGCTTGCAGCGGCAGACGGCGGGAATAAGCGTCGAGCTTGGACAACGCGCTGGCCAGCGCGTAGGGGTTGCCGGTGAAGTGAGCGCCGGTTGCGTCCGCCTGGTATTCGCGGGAGCGTGACACCGCAAGCTGAATGAGGGAGGCCGCAATGGGCGCGAGGATCAGCATGAGCAGCGCGCCGATGCCTCCGCCGCGGCGATCATCGCGATCGCCACCCATGCCGCCGAAAATCATGGCCCAGCGTCCCATGCTGGCCAGCATGGTGATGGCGCCGGCGACCGTGGCAGCAACGGAACTGATCAGAATGTCACGGTTGTTGACATGGCCGAGTTCGTGGGCCAGCACGCCTTCGAGTTCTTCGTCGTTCAAGAGATTGAGAATCCCCTGCGTCATTGCGACCGACGCGTGGCTGGGATTCCGTCCCGTGGCAAAAGCGTTCGGCGACTCGTTCGGAATTACATAGAGCTTGGGCATGGGAATGCCGATCTTCTGAGTCAGCCGCTCGACCACTTCATAGGCGCGGGGAAGTTCCTCGCGAGTCACCGGTCGCGCGCGATACATGGCCAACGCGATCTTGTCGGAGTAAAAGTAGGAAACGAAGTTCATGACCGCGGCCAATCCCAGTGCCAGCAGCATGCCGTTCTGGCCGCCGAAAGCGCGGCCGATGAACATCAATAACAACGTTAACAGCGTCAAAAGGAACGCAGTTTTGAAAGTGTTGCCCATAAGTTCGCTCAGTAGATTAGATGGTACCTGAGGGCGGGGGATTCAGGGCGGGACAGTCGCTGGGAAGCGGCCGCGAGCACCGTACGACCCCGACGATAGAAGTGAGGCAGGCCAATTTCTCGGGAGGCTCCCAACTCCATGGCATTCATTGACTTGCCTGTTTCACCGACGTAACATTCTCAGCCAGTGATCGGCCAAACCATCTCGCACTACCGCATCATCGAGAAACTCGGCGGCGGTGGTATGGGCGTCGTCTACAAGGCCGAGGACACTCGCCTCCACCGTTTCGTCGCCCTGAAATTCCTTCCCGAGGATGTCGCCAAAGATCCTCAAGCCCTGGCCCGCTTCCAGCGTGAAGCCCAGGCCGCTTCCGCTCTCAATCATCCAAATATCTGCACCATCCATGACATCGGCGAGCACGAGGGACACCCCTTCATCGCCATGGAATTTCTGGATGGTCTCACCCTGAAGCATCGCATCGCCGGACGCCCGCTCGAAACCGAAGTTCTGCTTTCCCTCGCCATCGAAATCGCCGACGCTCTTGACGCCGCCCACGCCGAGCACATTGTTCATCGCGACATCAAGCCCGCCAATATCTTCGTCACCAAACGCGGACACGCCAAGATTCTCGACTTCGGCCTCGCCAAACTCACTCCTGTGACCGGAAAAGCTGTCGACGGAGCCGCGGCTACCGCCGGCGTCAGCCTCGAGTACCTCACCAGTCCCGGCATGGCCATTGGCACCGTCGCCTACATGTCGCCTGAACAGGCCAAGGGAAAAGAACTTGACGTTCGCACCGACCTGTTTTCCTTCGGCGCGGTGTTATATGAAATGACCACCGGCGCCGTGCCATTCCGCGGCGACACTTCGGCCGTGATCTTTGACGCCATCCTGAATCGCGCTCCAGTCGAGCCGCTGCGGCTCAATCCCGACGTACCCGCCCGTCTCGAAGAGATCATCAACAAAGCTCTGGAGAAAGACCGTGAACTGCGCTACCAGCACGCATCAGATATCCGCAGCGACTTGAAACGGCTCCAGCGCGACAGCGCCTCCGGCCATCGGCCCGTTCAATCCCAGGACACGCCAGTAAGTCCGGCCCAGCAGAGCGCGACAACCCGGCAAACCCCGGCGAGCGGAACCATCCCAGCCGCAGCTCAACCTTCCTCCCCTCACGTCACCACCAGCAGTTCGAGCGTGAGCGCGGTCGCCCGCGAACACAAATTCGGACTTGCCACCGTCGCCGTGGTCGGCCTGATTCTGCTGGTCGCCGGCGGCTTTGGCATCTACTCGTTTCTAACCCGCAGCGGGCCCACCCCATTCCAGAATTTCACCATCACTCAGGTCACCAACACTGGCAAGGCGGGAAAGGCTGCCATCTCGCCGGATGGCAAGTACATTTTGAACATACAGGACGATAACGGCTTGCAGAGTCTGTGGCTGCGCAATGTGGCCACAGGCAGCGACACCCAGATTCTTGCTCCCGCAGCCGCCATCTACGACTCCCTCATTTTCTCGCCTGACGGCAACTACGTTTACTTTCGGCAAGCCGGGATCGGCACGCAAAGCGAGTGGGAGCTTTTTCGCGCTCCGGTGCTCGGCGGCACACCGCAGAAGGTAGTTCACGACGTCGATACCGGCGTCACTTTCTCGCCCGACGGCCATCGCATGGCATACGTTCGCTCCAATGATCCCGAACTCGGCAAAGTCTATTTTTTGACGGCCAATCTTGACGGCAGCGAAGAAACCGTTCTGCGCGCCGCCGATTACAGCAACTCCGACGTCCCGCGCTTCCTGAGTTGGTCGCCAGACGGGAAACGGATCGCCTCCAGCGCCTTCATACTAGGCGATGTGCTCGGCGCCATCCGCTTATTGGATATTGCTGACAAGAAAACCCAAACGCTGGCGACTTTCAAAGACGAACTGGTGCACGAAATCCTATGGCTGCCGGGTGGAAAATGGCTGCTGGCAATCTACCAGGAAAAAGGATCGAATTACGGCCGCTCGCAAGTCGGATTCATCCCCGCCGCCGGCGGACCGATGCAGCCTATCACTCGCGACACCAATGCATATTGGAGTTTGACGCTTTCGGCAGACGGCAAGTCGGCTGCCACCGTCCAGGTAAAAATATCACGCACTCTGGACATGCTTCCCGGAGCGGGGAGTCCGGCGAATGTTTCTGTTCAACCCTTGGCGCAGGCTGGCGATGTGCAGGCGGTTGCCTGGGCTGCCGACGGGAAACTGCTGGTTTCCGACGGCCAGAGCGTGCGGCGCATGAGCGCGGATGGCGCACAGCAAACCACCCTGGTCAGCGATCCCAATGGCTGGATCCTGGACATAGCCCGATGCGGAGATCGCTATGATGTTCTTTCCTGGGGTTTCCATGGAGGCACCAGCGCTGTCCGCATCTGGCGGGTTAATACCGATGGATCCAACCCAAAGCAACTCTCCAAAGGATCCTTTGACTTCAATCCAGCCTGTTCACCGGATGGGAAATGGGTCTATTACAATGGCTCGGGCTCACACCCGTTAAAGAGAGTGCTGCTCGACGGTGGAGAACCCGAAATTGCCCCCTCGAGCGATGTGCCTAATATCTACGGGATTGGCGCCGTGGCCGTTTCGCCAGATGGAAAGCTGTTGGCGCTCGAAGCCGACGTAACCGCGCCCAACCATCCCGAGATAGCCCTCAGCAAGCTGGCGCTGGTGAACCTTGATTCCAGTTCCCAGTCTGCCCCTCGCCTGCTTGATATCGACTCGCGCATCTCCGGCGGGGCCGGCGGCAATACTTTCACCGACACCATGAGTTTCACCCCGGATGGAAGATCCGTAGCCTACATTGTTCGCGATAAAGGTGTGGATAACGTGTGGACACAACCGCTCGACGGTTCGGCAGGACGCCAGATCACGAACTTCACCTCCGAAAATATTGCAGAATTTCGCTGGTCGCCCGACGGCAAAACTCTCGCCGTCGCCCGCAATCACAACATTTCCGACGTGGTTTTGCTGCAAGAGAAATAATAGAAGAGGTGGTGAGCGCAGTGGCCGCCGCCGTCGACACGACCTCATCCGTGGGGCGGTTGGCAGCCGCGCAAGCTGCCAATACCTGCAAAATCCTTTATAAGTTCGGCAATCTGCCGGACGGATTGGAATGATTTGGTTTGGGGGACGGTGGTAAGCCCCGTCCTCTATCCCCAGGAAACTAGCTGACCGGCGAGGACGCCCGTCCTCCACGCTTTAACGCTCGTTCCAGCGTTTGATCCAGCGCAGCTTTCGCCTTTTCATATTCCGGTTGAGAGATTTTTCCTTGTTTGTGCTCTACCTCGAGCTGAAACAATTCTTCTTTGAGGGCGTCGAGCAAAAGGGTCGAGCGATCAGCGGTGAAAGGCTTGGCAGCGGCTGAAAGGTCGACAACCTCAATCTCTGCCGAAGCAAACTGCGGCACCGTGGTTCGGGAGCGTCCCACCACGAAAATCGCGCCCGCCGCCAGCACCACTCCAAAGCCGCCGAGAATATACCAGCGATATTTTTCCAAAGGATCAGGAGCGTCGATGGGCGGCCCGAGGCCGCCGCCGGGTCGGGAGTCACGTGCAGTTGGGCCGCCACTTGCCGGGGCGGGAGTGCCGGCACTATCGTCTCCCGCATCCCCCAAAGTTCCAGTACCGGAGACGCTGAAGTCGAGCGGCTGGCCGACCGTTGTGTTCGACACTACTTGCACTGTGGCGTCGGGTTGGCGGGGATCGTTCATGGCGACGAATGGGGCGCCTTGTCCCGGAGTAAACTGCATGCTTTTCGGTACCATAACCACAAAGTGCTGCGCGCCGTAGACGGCTCGTGGGTTGATGCTGAGCTGCCCACTGTAAGGCAGATGGAAGGAAACCTGGAACTGCGTCTCGCCCGGCCTTAATGGAAAAATGAAAGCATAGCGGTCCTTTTCCTTCTGGGGGACGGGAGCGGAGTTGAGAGGCTGGCCGCCGGCAGTCTCGGCCATGGACTGGTCGATCTGCGCCCCTTCGGGCAGATAGAACTCGAAGTTCTGGTCGTTCATCTGGGTGCGCGGAGGATTCGAGGCATTATTGACGGCAAACAAGCGGACGCCTGCCAGTTCGTTGCCCTGGGCCTGAAAACGCATCACGTCGGCGGTAACGCCGATACCCGCAACTTTTTTCGCAACGTCGAAGACTTGTACTTCCACCGAAGTAGTTCCGGGGGGAGCCATGCGGTGATAGGTCACGCCCTGGTGAATAACGCGGATGAGATGCGGCCCGGCGGCGTCGAGCTTGAGGCTGAAGTTGCCTTTCGCATCGGCCTGGGTTCGTCCGGTCTCCTGCATTCCGTTCCCTAGACTCAGGAGCACGACGTCATCGCCCGCAGCGGGCTTGTTGGTAGTGCCGTTCGTGACCGTGCCGGTGAGAGTTTGGGCAGAAGCGAGAGCGGGAAGAAGCAGCAGAATGACAATGATAAAGATGACAACTGCCTGAAATTTCAAACTCTGGCTCCTTTTTTGTTGCTCACCGCGACGTTCCTTGACGCCTCCTCGAGATGGGCAATCTCGGCCAGCACCGCAGCCGCTTCTTCTTCGAGCGATGTTTTCATCGACTGATAGTCGTCGTCAGGAAACTTGCCGGCCTTGAATTCGAAATTCAGGTCGCGAAGGTTTTCGTAGACGGTTTCTCGGCGCTCACGCAAGAATGACAGGCGGGTCTTGCGCGGACCCAGATATAGCGTTCCGGGAAGGTAGAAAACGTATACCAGCGTCGCAGTCGCGATAAACATGCAAGCCATCAGGGCAACCGTCATGTTTCAGTCTCCTTGCGAGCTTGAGCGCGGAAATGGTCAAGCTCGAGACCCTGCACCGGCGCCGGGGCATCGGCGGGCATGATCAACGGCCGCGATCTCCACCCACGAATGATGAACGTGACCAGTCCAAGCCCGAGAACCAGCGCCAAGTAGGGTGCAACCCAGGCAACGCGGTCGAATCCGGTCCGGGTGGGCGCAGCCAGTACAGGAGGACCATACTTCTGGACGAAAGATTGCAGCGTGAGATCGTCGTTGTCGCCGCGATCGACGGCGGCAACCAGTTCTGCCCGCATGCGGTCAGAATAGGTACAGCCAACGTGATTGCATTCCAGCAAAATCTGGTTGCAGCTGCAGACGCACATCATGCGATGGCCAAGATCATTAAAGCGAGCAGCCTGGTCACCTGCGCCAAGCAGCAGGGGTATGCCGATACTCAGCGCGACGATCTGGAATATCCGCTTGCCCGGCGAAAACGTCATCAATCTCCCGCTCCCACCGGGGCCGGCTGGACGCGGGCCGGTGCCATGACTCGTACCGGCGCAGTATTCGGAATCATAGCCACCACCGTGCCGACGATCATGATCCAAACACCCACCCAGATCCACATCACCAACGGATTCAGGTGGGCTCGAAGGATTGGCCGGCCCGTGTCCGGGTTCTGACCTTCGTAAACAACGTAAAGATCGTTGGCGATGCTCGAACGGATGGAGGGCATGGTTGAAGTCTGCTGGCTGGCTTTGTAGAAACGGCGCTCAGGATTGAGCGTGGCAATCTGCTTTCCACCCTTGAAAACATTCATTACTGCCCACTCGCTGCCGAAGTTAGGATTGTCGTCCTGGGTGTAGGACTGGCAGACGAGGGTGTAGGGGCCGAGGGTCAGCTTGTCACCAAAACCCATTTCCTGCTCTTTGTCCTGGTTGAAGGCGGCGCCCGCGAAACCAATTACAACCACGATCACGCCGAAGTGGACGATGTAGCCGCCGTAACGGCGGGTGTTGCGGCGGGTCAGTTGCAACATGGAGGCGAAAAGGTTCTGGCCGGTGTGACGGCCAATGACGCGTCCGCCGCGGACGAACTCGGAGAGCACCGTCAGCGCCACCAGCACGGCCAGGGTGATGGTCATCAGTGAATAGAAATAGGAGATGTCTTTCCACGGGCGCATGCCGAACGCCATCAAGGCCGCCGCGACGATGAGCGCACCCAGCGCAGGGAAGCGGAAGTTACGTTTCAAACTCTCGGTAGAAGTTCTTCTCCAGGCCAACAGCGGGCCTAAAGCGGTCAGCAGCAGAAGCAGCAGGGCGACGGGGATATTGACGCGGTTAAAAAATGGCGGCCCGACGGTGACTTTGGTTCCCTGTACCCACTCCGAAAGCACGGGAAACAAAGTTCCCCATAACACGGTGAAGCAGGCGACCAACAACAGAAGATTATTGAACAGGAAACTCGATTCGCGTGATACCAACGATTCCAGTTTGTGCTCGCTAAGCAGATGCGAACGGTTCTTTATATAAAAGAAGAGACAAGTCAGAAATATGATGGCCAGAAAGGCCACGAACCAGTCCCCGATCGATGACTGCGCAAAGGCATGCACGGAACTGACAACGCCACTGCGAGTCAGGAATGTGCCGAAGATCGAAAGCAAGAAGGTGCAGAAGATCAGCCACATGTTCCAGGTCTTCAACATGCCGCGCTTCTCCTGCATCATTACGGAATGGAGAAACGCGGTTCCGGTCAGCCAGGGAAGAAAGGACGCGTTCTCAACCGGGTCCCATCCCCAGTATCCGCCCCAGCCGAGCACAGAATAGGCCCAATGCATCCCGAGAAAGATGCCACAGGTCAGCAAACCCCAGGTCACCATGGTCCAGCGGCGCGTGATGTGGATCCACTTCTCGCCAGGATAGCGCATGATCAGGGCGGCCAGCGCGAACGCGAAAGGCACAGTGAAACCGACGTAGCCGAGATAGAGCATGGGCGGATGAATCACCATCTCGGGATATTGCAAGAGCGGGTTGAGGCCGCTGCCGTCAGCGGGAAGCGACCCCTGCATGATGGCAAAGGGGTGGGCGGCAAAATTCAGCAACAACAAGAAGAAGACCTGCACTGCGGCAATGACGACTGAGGCGTGGGCGAACAGACGCGGGTCCGTCTTATATCGCAAGCGCAGCACCAGGCCGTAGGCGGAGAGCAGCAACGACCAGAACAGCAGAGAGCCTTCCTGTCCCGACCACAGCACGGCGAACTTGTAAGGCGCAGGAAGATCGCGATTGCTGTGATGAAAAATGTAGGCGATGGAGAAATTGTCCTGAAATGCAGCGATGACGAGAATCAGCGCTGCCAGGAAGACGATGGCGAACGAGGCGATTCCGGCGCGGCGGGCGGTCTCACTCAGACGAGCGGAACTGGGTCCTTCACGCACCAGCGCCAATATTCCCGCCAAGAACGAGTAGGCGGTTAGAGCCAGAGCCAGCAGGAGGGCGAAACTGCCGAGTTGTGACATAGGGGAGCCTTCGACATTTTTTCAGAAACTACCGCCGGGGGCAACTGTATCACCCCCGGAAACGCGGTGTTTTCATTATGGACGAATGGCCAACCCGGTAAAGCCGCTAATTACGCGCTCTGCTTATGATCTTGACGGGCCAGCACTTCGCGCTCGGCACGGAGCCAGTCTTCGTTTTCCTGGCCGGGAGCGAGTCCCCGCTCCTGATACAACTCGTAGGCGCGCTGGCGAATTTGGGCCTCAAGCTCCAATGCGTGGGAGTTCGCTGAAACCGATGTTTTCCGGACCTGCGGGGTCGAAGTAGCTTCCGGCATGGTCAGAAGTTGTTTTTTGGATGGGGTGGTGGCACGGGGCGTTTTTGCTCTAGGCATTGATGAACTCCTTTAAGGGGATACAGTTGATGAAAGTATGATTACCCGAAAACACAGCGGCCACGACTAAGGTGGGCTCACAAAAATGTATGACGAGTATGGAACCAATGATAAACCAGTTGGCTGTGGATGGGGGCGAAATTGAAAGGAAATTAATCTTAGTGAAATATTTGCTTTGATCAGTAGAAGTCGTGTGAGGAGGTTTGGGCGCGGGTGATGGAGAGTGGCGACACGCGCTGGGCCTTCACCGAAATTACGTTATCCTGGTTTTGCAAAATTCCCTCTACCATCAGAAATTGTTCGGAGCTCAACAATAGCCGATTTTGTTGAAATAAACCGGGATTGACGATGGCGTTGGCTACTCCGGTTTCATCTTCCAGGCTTAAGAAGACAAATCCTTTGGCGGTGCCGGGACGCTGCCGGGCGATCACACATCCTCCGATGCGCAAGTGACGTCCACTGGGAATGTGCCTGAGGTCGCTGGCTTTGTGAACTCCCATGGCTGTCATCCGCGGGCGATGATACGCCATGGGATGCGGACCGACCGTCATGCCGGTGCCGCGGAAGTCGGCCACCAGACGCTCCTCAGCGTTCATGGGGCGCAGCGGGGATTTTTCGTCGGGCTCGGAAAGACTGTCGAGCAATGGGCCGGAATGACGGGCGGCGTACTGAACTTGCCAGAGAGCATCTCGGCGATGGAGAGAAATTCCACCACTGAGACACGGAGGCACGGAGGAAAGTTCTAATTCCTGGCCGTCGATTTTCGATTGATTGGTGTTCTCCGTGTCTCCGTGTCTCCGTGGTGGGTGTCCTACTGAATTCAGTGCGCCAATTTCTGCGAGTGTATTCAGTTCGTCTTTGCGCAGTTCGGGGACGCGGTGAATCAGGTCGCGCATGGAATTGAAAGGAGCGAGGTCGCGCTGGCGTACCAAGGCCTGTCCGGCTTCTTCGCGCAATCCGCGGGCGTAGCGCAGGCCGAGACGAAGGGCGACGGACGAGTTTCCAGTTTCTAGTTTCTGGTTTCCAGTTGTTTGGCCAACGACCGGGTTTGCCTCCAGCGTGCACTGCCACTCCGATCTCATCACATCAATCGGCAGGACTTTCAATCCGTGACGCTGGGCGTCTTTTACTAGTGTTGCGGGACGGTAAAACCCCATGGGTTGATTGTTGAGCAGGGCCGCGGTGAACGCGGCCAGGTAATGGCATTTCAAATAAGCGCTGGCGTAGGCAATCAGCGCGAAGCTGGCGGCGTGGGACTCGGGAAATCCGTAAAGAGCGAATGAAGTAATCGAGAGGATGATTTGTTCCTGGGCCTCCTGCGAGATGCCGTTCCGGGTCATGCCTGCGCGCAGTTTGGCTTCAATTTCTTTCATGCGCGCCTGGGAACGTTTGAAGCCCATGGCCCGGCGCAGTTCTTCAGCTTCGCCTCCGCTGAAGTTGGCGGCCACCATAGCAATACGCAACAACTGTTCCTGGAAAAGCGGAACGCCCAGAGTGCGCGCCAGCACGGGTTCGAGTGACGGGTGCGGATATGTGACGGCCTCGCGACCCTGGCGGCGCTGTAAATAAGGATTCACCATCTGGCCGACGATGGGGCCGGGACGAATGATCGCGACTTGCACGACAATGTCGTAAAAGCGCTGCGGTCGCAGGCGGGGCAGGCACGACATCTGCGCCCGGCTCTCGATCTGGAACAAGCCAATGGTGTCCGCTTCCTGCAGCGTGGAATAAACCGTGGGGTCGTCGGCGGGCAGGTGTGCGAGGCTGACCTCTTCATGATGATGCCTGCGAATAAGCTGGATAGAATCTTCCAGTGCGGCCATCATTCCCAGGCCGAGCAGATCAACTTTAATGATGCCGAGATCGGCGCAGTCTTCCTTGTCCCACTGCACCACTACGCGGCCGGGCATCGAGGCCGGTTCGAGCGGAACTACGGAATCAAGCTGGCCCTGGCAAATCACCATGCCGCCAGAATGCTGGCCGAGGTGACGAGGTAAATCCTGCGCTGCGACACACAGCTCGAAGTATTTACGCAGCCGGGGATGATTCAGGTCGAGGCCGGCATCACGGAAGCGGTGGTCGAGAGTGTCATGCTGATCGCGGTATTCCCAGGTGGAAACCGCGGCGGAAACTTTTTCCAGAGTTTCGGGATCAAAGCCGAGTGCCTTGCCCATTTCGCGACCCGCCATCCGGCTGCGATAAGTAATGACGTTGGCGGTCATGGCCGCGCCGCGCTCGCCGTAACGTTTGTATAAGTATTGAATGACGCGCTCGCGCTGGTCGCCGCTGGGAAGATCGAGATCAATATCAGGCCACTCACCGCGTTCTTCGGAAAGAAAACGTTCGAAGAGCAGTTCCATGCCGACGGCGTCCACCGCGGTGATTCCCAGCGAATAACAGACAGCGCTGTTGGCGGCCGAGCCGCGCCCTTGCACCAGGATATTTTCGTCATGGCAGAAGCGGACCAGGTCCCAGACGATGAGAAAGTAGCCAGCGAGGGCGAGCTTCTCGATCAGTTTCAATTCGCGTTCAATCTGGCAGCGGGCGCGGTTTTGCAGGTCTGCGGAAGCGCGCTCATAACGTTCATGGAAACCCTCCCAGGCGCGCTTCTCCAGAAATGAATTCATGGTTTCGCCTTCGGGCACGGGATATTTGGGAAACTCGTATCCCAGATCCTTGAAGGTGAATTCGAGACGGGAAGAAAGTTGAGCAGTGTTGGCGATGGCCTCGGGCAGATCGGCGAAAAGCGCCTGCATCTCCTGCGGCGATTTCAGATAGCGTTCGGAATTGCGTGCCAGCAAACGTCCCGCAGTTGCCAGAGTGCGATGGTTTCGAAGAGCGGTGAAAACATCGCATAGTTCGCGATCGCGAGGTGTGGCATAGCAGACGCCATTCGTCGCAAGTAGAGGAAGCCGGAGCGAGCGGGCGATTTCTATGGCGACACGATTGTGGGCTTCCTGCTCACGATGAAAATGACGCTGGAGTTCGATGTAAACATTGTTGCGGCCAAAGATATCCGTCAGGCGTGCGACGGAGTTGCGTGCGGCATCTATCCCCCCATTTTTCAGAGCCAGGGCCAGTGGGCCATCGTAGTCGCCAGTGAGACAAATTAGTCCTTCCGCATGTTCTTGCAATTCTTCTTCAAGCACCGCGCCTTCGCCCTTGGCGCAGCGCAGCTTCATTCTGGTGATTAAGCGGCAGAGATTCTGATAACCGGGACGGGAAGAGACGAGAAGGGGAAGTCTGAACCCACCACAGAGGCGCCCTTCGACTACGCTCGGCACAGAGGTTTTTTTCTTATTTAGCTGAGCCGCGTTAATCCGTGCGGATTCGTTGCTAATTAATATGTTTTTCTCTGTGCCTCTGTGTCTCTGTGGTAAAAAATATTCGCACGTAAGTTCTCCCCCAATATGCGCCTTTAGTCCTATCTTCTTCGCAGCCATGTGAAAACGCGGCGAGCCGTACACACCGTCGCGGTCGAGCAACGCCATGGCCGGCATATTCAGATTGGCGCAGGTGGCAATCAGAGTTTCGGGCAGGGAAGCGCCTTCAAGAAAACTGAAAGCAGAGCGGGAGTGAAGTTCGATGTACATTGGCTAGAAAAGCAGCCGCAGGTTTACACAATCAAAATCGAATTCATTGTTTTGTAAATTTAAGGATTTCTCCGTGTTGATCCGTGCAATCCGTGGTCAGTCATAGCTTCCCTCCAGCAACCATTGCCCGCCCAGCAGGTCGCGGACCAGGCGATATAACCCAATGCTGGTTTCTTCCTGCACCGCAATGTCCCATTCATCGCGGGCCCAGCCTTCCTGCTCCCACCAGTCTCCTGAAGAACGCCAGGGGCCTGCTGCCCAGAGGATCTCGCCGCGAGTTTCTTTCCGTTTAAGGCAGGAAATAAAAATTGGTCTGCCCTCGCACAAAGTGACGGTGACTGCGGCCGGGGGACGGAAAATGCGCAGCGCAGTGACCAGATCGTCAGAACAATCAGTCAACTCGCCACCGAGACACTGAGACACAGAGGAATTCATGGGTGTTCGATCTGAACGATGCGACTTGTTCTCTGTGGCTCTGTGCTTCTGTAACAAAGAATTATCGGGCGCAAAATGCTGCATGCGGAATCCTCCGGGGCGATATGTATCCAATATTTCGAGCGAGCCTATTTTGTCTTCTCCGACGATGCCGGCAATTCGTGCCAGCGTGAGTTCGAGTTTTTCCGGTTCGGGTGATGGTGGGAGAAAGAGCCCGCCTTGCCCTGGACGCGGACGTGTCGGCACCGCGGCCAGGCGAATCTTGACGATGGGAGCGCCGGGCGGGTGAGCCTTCAAATCAAGTTGCAGAAGTTTGAGGAAGGTTTTGGAGTCGAGCAGAGGAAGCGGCAGGCGCAGGGTGCGGTGGAAGCGGTGGCGAGCTTGCGCCCGGCCTGGACGGGTGAGGGCGCCCGTCCCCACACAGCCAGTTTGAGTTTCTTCTTCCCGGTATCCGTCAGCCAGTTTTATCTCCAGCCGCAATTCCTGGGTAGCGAGGGCGCGTGACGCCAGACGCGCACAGAGTTGATCCAGCAATCGTGCCAATAAAAAAGCCAGTGGCTCCAGCAGCGTCAGCGGATAGTCCAGTTCGATGGCTTCCTCAAACACAAGCGGCGGGTCGACCGGAACCAGCGTGCGAGAAACCTCACCTCGCGCCAGCTTTTGCAAATACACTCCCCGCTGGCCCAGACGCTCACTCAAAGCCACCTCCGGCAGTGCCGCCAAATCGCGCAGATCGCGAATCCCCCAGCGGTAGAGCGTTTCCAAAAGTGGTTCGGATTCCTGATCTTCAGCCGGCAAAATTTCCACGGGCAAATTCCCCAGCCGTTCAGATTCCTTTCCTTCCGGAATTACGGTTAAACCGCGGAATCCGCGGGCTGCGAGTTCAGCGGTGTCGGGATTGGCGGCTACGGCGACATTTGCGGTGAGTCCAAGATCGGAAGCACGGCCGGCGAGGTTGCGGGCAATTTTCGGTAACGGACCGAAAAGCAAATCCATGCCAAGAAGGTCGAGAACAATGGTGTCAAGCGCGGTATCTTCCACACGCGGAGAAAATGACTGCGCACAATCGAGCAGGGCAGCGTGCGCAGCGGTTTCCTGAAGTGGAGATCGGTTACGAAATGCCAGTCCGGCGCAGGCTTCAATCTGCAGCTTGGTCATTCCGGGGGCAACGCCGGCGCGACGGGCGTTTTCGCTTACCGCAAAAACCTTTTGCAGCGGAGGTTTTCCTTCGAGCACAGCCAGAAGTTGCGACCGCAAGCGGGGCTCGGTGCGCAGAAGCGCTTCCACGGGAAAATCCGGCACGAAGATGCAGGCAAAAGGCATAAAAAAGTTGATTCGTGGAGAGATTGAATCATTGAGTCATTGAGAACCTTCATCCCGCGCGTACAGTTTTGGTGGAGAAAGCGGCAGTGGCGGATTGCGCCGGTTTGCGCAGCATCCGCGAACGCAGAATTTCAGTTTCGATTCTTAAATCATTCAGAAGTGCGGCATGTGAAGGGGTTTGAGCTGCCTGCTGAAAGCTGACAGCTGAAAGCTTAAGCAGCAACGCAGCGCAGGTCTGAGCACAAGGCGATTGCGTGATCACGAACAGCACAGTGGGGGTGTGCTCTATGGCCCGTTGAAAGCGGAACCAGGAAGTGAGCGGAATGCGGCGAGCAATTTTCAGTGGCACGTCACCCAGGTCAAGAACCACCAGTCCGAAGCCACCACTTTGCAGGAGCAGGTCGGTGACGCGCAGCGCCTGTTCGACCGGAGTCTCCATTCGACGGTGATAAAGGCGCTCATGCTTCGGATTGGTTTTCTCTGTGTCTCTGCGTCTCTGTGGTGGACTTGTTTCGCATCGCACCCACAGCAGGCTTTCAAAATTTACTGCTGCCATTGCGGCTGATACGGGATCGAACGCATCGTTTACATCCACCAGGGCGCAAGCTTCCCGGCGCTGGGTTGCGGCCGCCAACACTGCTAATAGCAGACTGGTGCGGCCGGAAGAGACCGACCCACAGACTTCGGTCAAACAGCCCCGCGGCAGCCCGCCGGTGAGCGAATCCACCTCGCGCACACCGCTCGGGACCATCTCCGGCACAGGCTGCACCGTGAGCCGTGAAGCCGGCATAACCTCCGCCAGCTTGGGCAATGCCGCCAGGCGGTCGAGAACCCGTACTGGCGAGTTCGAGGCAACCGAGGCCACAGGACGGCGCACCGCCTCCGTGGGAAAAAGCGGAAAAGACGACATAGGAGACCTCAGATTTCAGGGAACATCAGGGCAGGGCCAGCCCCGAGGCAAAGCGGTATTATTCGCTTTTTTATTGCCTTTCGAATAGTGCTACTGGCGAGGCGCTTTGTCAAGCCCAGTCTGGAATCTTTTTTGTCAGCAACTGCGTATACCACCTGGCGGCTTGTTATGGCGGAGGCTATCTCATGATGGAACCATGGTTTGATCCGATGCGCTTCGGGCTATGGTACGGCGGCCTGGGTGGAGGACTGCTGGGCTTGTCAGGAGCAGCCTTGGGGGCAATGACAGCGGTGGTGGCTCCCAGGGGGAAAAGCCGGAACTTCGTCCTTGGCGCATTTACGTTCATGAAGTGGGTGGGTCTGGTGAACCTGACTCTCGGCTTTTATGCCGTTTATCAACGGCAACCGTACGGGATTTGGTATCCGCTGTTGTTTATCGGCGGCCTGTTCTCGTTCCTGTTTTCGCTGTTGCGCCCCATCGTGCGCAAGCGTTACCAGGAAGTAGAAGAGAAACAGATAAGCGAGAGCAGGCTGCGGTTAGCGTGAAACGCGGCGGGGTGGCGTTGCGGCTGCTTTGTTATAATCACGTTCTGCCCGGATGGCGCTATCGTCTAGGGGTTAGGACGGAAGATTCTCAATCTTCAAACCCGGGTTCGATTCCCGGTAGCGCTACCAAATCTTCCTTTTGCTATCTCGTGCTACTGCTTGTACTTTGCCAGACCTCTTCAAAGAGGGTCGGAAACGACGGGTAGACAGTGGTGGGGCACACGGCATTACCGCATCGAGATTTCGTAACTGTCGATAAATCCCGGTTACACTCATTGACCATCGTGCAATTCTCAATGAGCGCTACTGCCTGTTAACGACAGTCATGACTTGCCACTAAAATTGGGGTGTTTATGATACGCCATTCGTTCCGTCTGCCCCGACTATGAGCGACTGCCTGCCAGTCTTTTCCTGAATGGCGCGAATCTTTTGACGAATCTTATCAATCCGCTTCCTGATCTCAATCGCCAAGTGCCACAAGTCTGGCCTGCTTTCCAACTCTGACAAGAGCCTTTCCAGAAAGACCAACTCATTTCTTGTTCTCAAAATTGTTCAAAATTGCTCACACCACACAGAGTGGTTAGTACCCGCGAACCCAATTGCGTAGCTTCTGCCACGCTTCGGAAGGTGGCTGAAATCAAGCGCGGCTCTCAGGTTCACTGCTGTGTTGGAAAATGGTCCATATTGAACAGACCGCTGAACAATGCCTTTGATAGAGTCTGTCAGGTGATAGCCAAGAACAGAATGGAAGGAAGCAAAACATGAAAGTACTCCCGATCTCTTTGGTTGTGATGTCGTTAATGGGAATGTGCGCTTTTGCGCAGACTAATGTCAATCTTGGAACGGCCGACCAAGCCGCCTTGATGGGCGGCTCCGGCATAACTAATGTTAGTGCAGAAACTTACATAATCGGGGATGCAGGCAGTTTCCCGACTTGCACTGTAACTGGGCTCACGCAATCTCAAGTGAAGGGTCTCTTGTTTCTTACGTGCAGCCCCAATGGGCCGGAGGCACAGGCGGACCTGACGGTGGCATACAATGAAGCGGCGGGCGCGCCGTGTGGTACCGACCTTACCGGCCAGGATCTGGGCGGAATGACGCTCGGCCCCGGAGTCTACTGCTTTTCCTCTTCCGCCGGGCTGACCGGCACCCTCACCTTGGACGCCCAGGGGAATCCCGATTCGCAGTGGATTTTCCAGATCGGCAGTACTTTGACGACCGCCACCAATTCCACAGTGGCGATAGTCCTAGGGCAACCGCCGCTGCCCTGGAGGAAAGGTTTGAGGGGATGCAACGTCTACTGGCAGGTCGGTTCCTCGGCTACGATTGGTACCGGTAGCACTTTCGTTGGCAAGATCCTGGCGCTTACAAGTATCACGCTGAACGGTGGCGTCCTTCGTGGTAAGGCTCTGGCCAGCAACGGTTTGGTCACGATGTCAACCCAGGAGACGGTTGACGGTCCTCCTTGTGGCAAACCTCCTGTCGTGGTGTTTTGAACGGGCGATCTTGACTCGGTAGTTTTCCATGGGAGGGTTATGTCCGATCATTCAGCAACTGAAACAATTCTTTGCATCGCCGATGATGACGGTGTGGGATACCAAAGATCGCTTCTTGAAAAGGGATACACCGTGCTTGCCGCCGCATCCGCCCAACAAGGGTTACAAATTGTCGCAGGCAGCAAAGTCGCAGCCGTGATCGTCGACTACCATATGCCTGAAGTCGATGGGCATGAGATCGCAATAGAAATAAAGCGCCTCAAGCCAAACACGCCGATCGTCATGGTTTCCAGCGACGAGGAGGTCCCAGAACACGTATTGAAAGTAGTCGATGCCTTCGTTCCTAAGCACCTAGCACCTACCCGTTTGGTGCCTGTGCTCACTCGAATCTGCGATGAAGTTCTCGCCAAGCTTGCTGAAAGAGCCAAACTCAGCGGGTGAGAAAATATCTAGGGCCTATCTCCGCAAAGACAACCTCGGGCACTCCTTCCTTGAGAGCACAAGCTTGCGCCGGAAAGGAGAAATGCGAACGACATAATCCAGCCATAGGGCCCGATGGCCCATTAGCTAGGGTTCGATAGGTCGAGTGGCAAAAGATCGTAACCGCTTTTTCGACTTGTTCGGGGGGACTCAATTGCCGGGGTTGTTCCCGAGTGACGGGCTTGGAAGTTACGTTGATGCGGACTCCGGCGACGTTGTCCCGAAGTCCGGCTTGGGGGAAGTGAGGTGTGACCGGAAGCCTCCTCAGCAAATTGGTTCAATTCACTTAGCTAAACTACTTGGGCTGCGATTAGAGCTGGAGCCTTTTGACCACTCGCATTAACGGGTAAAAGGACATCGTCAACGTTGCCCAAGCAGTACGCATAACGCACCAACTCGATGCGCTTGGAAACACCCAACTTGTCGAAGATGCGGAATAGATAATTCTTTATCGTATGCTCAGTGAGGCCGAGTCGCTGCGCGATTACGCGGTTCGACAGGCCGTCGACAACACCTTGCACAACTTCTTGCTCCCGGCGAGAGAGCAGCTTCTCGCCACCCGCATCCGTCAATCGTGGAGGCAATGCTTTACCCAACGCTTCCAGGAGAAAGCACAACTCCCTACTGCTGGCCCATACTTGGCCTTGACTGATGCAAAAGATGCACTTCACTAGAGACTTTAACGACTCCCCGCGCGAGAACACTCCATGCGCTCCGGCCCGGAAGGCCTCGACCACTTGGCTGCGTTCGGACGAGTCCAGCAGCATGACCACGCGCGCTTCGGAGTGCCGCCCGTTAATTTCGCGCACCACCTCAAGTCCCTTGCACCGATTCCCATCGATATCAATACTGACAAGCACGACTGAGGGCTTTTCTTCGGCAACCGCTGTGCCGACAACCCGCACATCTGATACTGCATTCAACACCTGAAGTCGCTCGTCCCGTTTCAATGCAGTGGTCAAAATCTCGCCATTCATCCTGCTGTTATTAACGACCAGTACTCGGACCACTCGGGAAACATTAGGTAACGCACTACTATGAGCCACGGCCTTTTCCCCCAGAGCGTAGTTTGTCCGGAGCGCTGGAACGCAAAGTCGAGGCGCTAAAACTGCCGGGAGGGTTCGAAATCATCTAACCCAAGAGAATCCGGACCCGTGCCCCGCGCAAGAACATCTTGCTTTTGCTTAGAAACCAGAACCCCGAAGAACGTTAGGACTCACGGAGGATGACACAAACACAGAGACTCGGTCGTTGCTGAAGGACAGCTCGATGCTTGCTCCAGAGCAAGCATCGTTCAATTCAAGGCCACGTTAGTGAGTGATCGAAGATCTATCAGGAAATTCTCCAGTTTGCCGCTGCCGTCGCCGCCTGACCGATTCTCCACTGAGATATCCAATCCAAGCCTGCTCGGCGATAGCGTTGGTTGCGCTGAAAAAACGCTCAGATTGAAGAGGAGGGCAACAGTACGATGGGCCCTTGCCATGCGCTACCTGGGCCAGGATTGAATCCAGGATTTGAAACCGACAGCCCCTCGGCACGGCACGCTTTAGAACGGCTACTTCGGAGGCTTCGGCGGGCAATGCGCGTCGTAGGTCGCCTGCATATGCCTCAGTTTCACCACGCCGTAGACCACCATGGTTGCCATGGCAACAACCAAAAACACGGTCAACCTCCTCTCTATGGCATACGCGCCCTCGCGGTTGGCTACATAGGCGGCCATGATCAGGCAGAAAGCACCAATGTTGATGGCCCAATTCACGACCTTCGGCACAACGAAGTGCATGGTGCCGAAACCGGCGAGTTGATAAAGCAAGAACGGCAGAATCGCCACGGCTGGCAGCAGCTCAGATGCACCTAGGGTGACGTCGACAGCGCCGGGTTCGACGGCGTGCAGCAACCTGCTGTGCGCCAGTTCATGGAATAGCGCGGGCATCGCACACAATAGAGGAACCATAGCGAGTAGCTCCAGCACCAGCGCGCCGCTCCAAGTGCCAACCTTTGACGAACGATCGGCCCCCGCATCCGATGATTGGGTGCCGATGTACAACCCGCCGACAATGGCCGCCGTACTGGAAAGCATCAACAGCTCTACCGTGATGCCGAAACTGGTAGGTTCTCCCGCCTTGAGCAGCAGTAGTGCCAAAAAACCGGGTGTGTAGAACATCACCCGTACCAGGCGCGCCCAAACGCGCGGGTCACGTTCCGGCGGGAGGACCGGGAGCGGAAGTCCATCGGTCCCGATGATTGGTCTAACCTTTGACATTCCGGTATCTCACCGCGCGAGATCCTTCTTATCCTGCTTTACAGCTGTGCTGATCCCTGAAGGTGTAGAGGCCGCTCCACTTTTCGCACTGACCAGTAACCATGGGGCGGTCTCACATGGGCCTGGAACAATGAGAATAGGAGGTGTTTGGTGTGTCCCAAACTGGCAAAATTGACAGGGGCGATCAGGATTGTTGGCACTTCGCCCAAGGGAGCTTTCGGGCCGAAGTAAACATCCACCGAGCGTCCGCATCAACCTTTAATCCCTTGTTCTGGCTACCGACGTGCCATTATCACTCCACTCGTCTAGGCGGCTTGCGGCAAAGCTATTGCCACTGCGCCTTCTGCTAATAATTGTTGTTATCGACAGGCGATTGCCCTTATTGACCCTTGATCTGTCAAAACCATCGCGTTCTGGCATGCCCAATTCCCCCAAGAGTAATGGCTAGTAAAACCTGTAGTTCAGAGGTCCAGCCAAGCTGGCCTTTCTGGCAACGTCCTTCGGACGCGTGAATGCAGCAG
>Ga0210401_10001713_pt1 | contig 25038 bp, 26 predicted proteins | sample IncBWH32MmetaG_FD_150866 | JGI IMG/M metagenome (GOLD analysis project Ga0210401, IMG submission 150866) | Forest soil microbial communities from Barre Woods Harvard Forest LTER site, Petersham, Massachusetts, United States - Inc-BW-H-32-M | ecosystem: Environmental > Terrestrial > Soil >... | reverse complement strand
TCAGCAACCCGACCCCACCGGCGAATCGCCGGTGACCACCGCAAAGCCGTCCGCCCGCTACGGCGCTATTTGAGGGCGCGCGGCCGGCCGGCTTTGCTCTACCGAGCTACACCATCACTCGGGACACGACCGCTAGAGCTTCGCTTTCTTGCTTCCCAAGAGGCCTGGGTCTGCATTCATGGCATGGTAGTCCCCTTGCTTGGCCGTGCTTTCGCCGTCAAGCCCCAACGCCCGCAGGGTTGCGCCTTTTGGCGCAAGGGCTTGACGGCGAAAGCACGCGCCGAGCATGTCAGGCGCTCGCGGGTTTCTCAGCGAACGAGTTAATCTCCTCTTTTGTCGTCAGGCGTTCTTCGATCGGTTGAATTACGTTTCTATTTGGTCCATTTGATCCAAGGCGGAGCCCTTATTGAAGGTATGCGGCGCTCGCCGCATCAACTTAGTCTCCTGTGCGCTGGTGGTAAGGTAGCAACCATGATGGTACCAAACCTCCCGTCCGTCGCACGCCTGCATAGGATCTACTCGTTCGCCGTAGCTCTATGACGTGGCGACCTGCGAAGCGCTTTGACTGGATAATCTGCGACGATGTGCGATCCTGCGCTACGCCTGATGGGCGGCTCCCGGATGGTCCGGTCATCGTTCGATTGCGGACATTTCGATCAATCCCGGGAACGGCGCGATCGGCCATTTTGCAGACGTAGTCGCGGCGTCACGGTTGCGCAGCTTGTCCAATGCGCGCGCGGTAGATTGATCGGAACTTGTCGTAGCGGGCAGACATAAGCTCCAACCTAATGTTCGGTGCTCTATCAGGATGACCGGAATCGAATGGTGGTGCCGGGTCGTATTCCATGCCGAGCTGAATGCGTCTGGCGATACTCTCACCTGCAATTTGAGTGATGACAGCAAACCCGAAATCAATGCCCGAGGTTACGCCACCTGCGGTAAATAGGTTACCGTCTTTTACAACTCTAGTCTTTTCGTGTTTGGCCCCAACGAGGGGCAACAGATCAGCATAGGCCCAGTGGGTCGCAGCCCGTCGCCCTTTCAACAATCCGGCCACGCCCAAAACGAATGCACCCGTACAAACTGACGTGACGTACTTTGCGGAACCCGCCTGCTGGCGAACGAACGCAATTGTTTCGCGATCATTGAGAATGCCGGCCACACCATCGCTTCCACCAGGAATACAGATCAAGTCGAGAGGCGGGCAGTTCGCAAAGGTGTGAGTCGGCACGAGACCAAGCCCGCAATCACTTAGAACGGGCGACATTGATTTTGCGATGATGTGTGTCGCCGATTGAGGAAGGCCCGAGAGCACCTGCAGAGGCCCCGTGAAATCCAACTGGGTCACGTTGGGGAAAATGACAAAACCAACATTGAACAGCGCCATGTCTACGCCCCGTTCTGCCGCGCCGGCCGGCCAAGCGCAATTCTGGGCTGCCGCCTAACTTGCAACGATAATTTGAGGCGACAACGCAGTCGGACGCTGGACCGTGCCCAAATTAGCTTAGGTAACCTCTACAACCGCCTCGATCTCAACCGTCATATTGAAGGGGAGCGAGCCCATTCCGACGGCGCAACGCGCATGCCGACCGCGATCGCCGAAGACCTCGACAAACAGGTCCGAGCAACCGTTGATGACCTTTGGATGGTCGGTGAATTCCGGCGCGGCGTTCACCATGCCGAACACTCTGCCGAAGCGAACCACTTTATCAAGACTACCGGCGGCCTCCCGCAGCGCCGCCAGCAATTGAAGGCCAACGTTCCGCGCATGTTGATTGGCCTGTTCGAGGGTCACGTCGTGCCCTACCTTGCCCTGCGGCCGAGAACCATCGGGATTGAGTGGCCCCGCACCCGCAAGGAAAATTATGTTTCCGAGCCGAGCCGACGGCACATAGTTTGCGACGGGTGCAGGGACCTTCGGCAGTTCGATCCCTAATTCACGCAGCCTCGCCTCTGGCGAACCTGCGGCAGCCGTTGCCCCGAAGCAGGTGTTCGATATAAGCGAGGTCGCTGCAAGGCCAGCGACGAATACGGTGCGACGATCGATGTCATTCATGGCTTGTCGCTCCTCTCGTGAAAAGCTGTGTGAGTTCGGGGAATATCACAAAGCCAATATTGACTGTGGTCACCCGGGCGATCCCGCTGCTTTGAAACGGGCACGGAATTCGGTCGGTGTTGCGGAGATCGCTCGTAAAAACGCGCGATCCATGCGGCGAAGGGATCCAAATCCACACCGGATCGCGACATTTTCGATCTGTGCGTCCGTCTCAAGCAGGGCGCGTCTAGCCTGATCAATGCGGACGCGCTCCACGAACTTTGATGGGCTGGCGTTAAGCTCCTTGCGAAACAAGCGGCTGAGAGAACGCGGCGACAGGCCGGCCTCAGCCGCCAGCGTGTCCGTGCGCCAGTGCTCTTGTGGCCCTTCGGCGATCTTCTCGGCCAATTTGGAGAGGCGATGGTGACGAACACCTTGTGCTGCCAACTCGGGTGAAAACTGGCCTTGACCACCTGGCCGAATACGAAAGACAACGTGGCGACGTGCAACCGCCAACGCGATAGCTCGACCGAAATCTTTCTCGATCAGCGCCAGCGCAAGATCGATGCCTGCCGTGACGCCTGCCGATGTCCAGACATTGCCGTCACGCAGGTAGATCGCCTCTGGATCGACATCGACCTGCGGTCGAAATTGACGAAGACGTTCGACGTGAAGCCAATGAGTTGCGGCTCGACGCCCATCGAGTAAGCCCGCTGCTGCGAGGAAGAATGTGCCAGTGCAAACAGACACGATACGGGCGCCGCGCCGCCTCGCTGCCTTGAGGAGAGCAGCAATCTCGCCGCTCTCGAGCGCGCGGCAAAGACCAGGGTCGCCGCCCGCGGCGATCAATGTGTCGGAGGCGCGGCACTTTGCCGGGCTGACATCAGCAATCGCCAAATCCGCCACAAGGCTGATGCCGGAGGATGTCTTAAACGGGCCGCGCTTCGGAGCCGCGATCACGAGTTCGTAGGCTTGCCGGCCCAGTTCATCATTTACGCCGGCAAACATCTGCAAGGGCCCAGTGACGTCCAACATTTGGCAGTCTGGAAATGCCAGCATTAGGATGCGATAGGGCCTGGACATAGCTTGCAGACTAGCCCGATCGGCCGACGTCCCAAAGGCCAATGGTCGGTCATTTTCGGCCAGAAACAACAAGTGACGCGAAAGCCAATCCTGGAGCCCGGTAGGGGTGATTCGCGTCGACATTGCCATGTCCTCCCTCTCGTCCGCTCTCCAATGCAGAAGATGCGTACGCTCGGTAGGGATATCGCACTAAAATGGCGCGCCCGAAGAGATTCGAACTCCTCCCCCAGATTTATCGAGAGCAACGCCTACTGTCGCTCTCGGTAGACCAGGCGGCTGCCAGAAGCCGGATCAACTCCGTCGCCCGCTCTGCATTGCCTGAAAGACACGTCCGTCCCGGCGGTTAGACCGGGACGGTGAGTGAGTTATAACAAAAGTGGTTGCGGGGAGGCGCAACCACCGATACCGACATTCAGTTCAGGTTGCGATCTAACCGAGGTTTTTCATCTCTTTTCGCGTCCAAAAACTAGCGACTTGGGCTTGCGCGCTAGTCTTCATAAAAATCCGTCCTCCGACCCCACGTTCTGAAGCTACGGTATGCGCGGTGACTAGGGGTAACATCACGGAACTAGCTGCCACGACCATTGTCGCACTGTTCATTGTTTTGCTGTCGCTTCGAACAGCCGGATACAATGGAGAAGCGATATGACGGAGGAGAGAGCGTCAGTCAGTCCCCATTGAAAGATACAGCATTTTCAGTTTTCTAGACCAAAACCTACCGTTTCAGCTACGCGCAAAAATGGAATTTCGTGCGCGCTAACACTCTCACGCAAGGGCGCGCGTCACTCCGGACGCGCTGCCGAGAAGGGCTGTCAGTCGGAGCCGAATGATCTCTTCAGCCTCCGCCATGATGCGATCGATCAACTCTTTTGCCGTCGGGATGTCATTGATCAACCCGACCACCATGCCGCGGCTCCAGGCGCCGGCTTCCATGTCGCCGTCGACCATGACCTTCGGATAGACGCCCGCGACCTGGTCGTGGATATCTCAGCCGGCTAGCCATCCGATACGAGCCAGGTGGTGAGCGTTGATCGCATGCCTTTGGAGAGTCTACTGGCGGCAGCCGCGAACTTCTGTTTGAGGCATGAGCGCTACCAAACGGCGGGCAAAATCGTCGAAAATCGTAGTTTGGCATACAAAATCGTGCAATTGGCGGAGAGAGCGTCAGTCAATTCCCATTGAAAAAAATAAGGCATTTTTGACCTTCTTAGGCCAAAACCCACCACTTGAGCTACGTGTGCCTACCGTAAATCACATCCGGCGATATTGACGGTGCAGTCCGCCTAGAATCGGACAACAGATAATGCGTCCCGCGTTTTCGGCGGCGCGCTATTTCGGCGCGTCCTTGTTCAATGACAGGTGAGTGCGCATGCCGTTGTGATAGCCCATGTACGACAGCAGCACGTGGCGCAGATGGCGTTCGCCAAATATCACGATATGATCAGTGCATTCCCTGCGGATTGAAGCGATCAGCCGTTCCCCGTGGGCGTTCTACCAGGGTGAGCGGAAAGACGTCGGACGATCGCGAATGCCGATCAACCGAACCCGGCAGACAAAGATCTCGCCATAGGCTCAATCTCGGTCCCTGATTAAGTAATGCGGGATTTGCTCCCAGCCACAGGCTTCAGTGAGTTGATTGGCGATCCATTCGGCCGTCGGGTGGGCAGTTACTCCAAGCCACAGAATCTGCCGCCGGTCATGGCCCACGATTAGCAATCCATAGAGCAGCCGGAACGAGGTCGCCGGCACGACGAAGAGGTCCATTGCGGCAATGCCCTCAGCACGGTTGCGAAGGAACGTCTTCCATCTTTGCGGGCGAGGGACCCTCCTCCGCGCCATATACTTGGCCACGCTGGTCTGGCCGATGTTGACGCCGAGCTTGAGAAGCTCTCCATGGAAGCGCGGCGCTCCCCACAACGGGTTGGCGATGCTCATCTCGCGGATCAGCCGGCGAATTTCCAACGGTGCCGTCGGTCGACCGCAGCGGCGCCACGATTTCCAGCGCCAATACAATCTGAAACCGGCACGACGCCAACGGATCACGGTGTCCGGCTTCACAATCCGGATTTTCGGGAAGTACGAGTCGTGCTTTATGCCGGTGCGGCAATGCGGGGGCGGGTTTTGGAGTAAGTTGTTGCGTCGTCAATATGGAAGATTTGGCGAGACGAGGCCGTTGGGCGTCTCCTTGAATAGCACTTCCCTGTCATGCGCAAAGTTGGCGACCAGTGGCAGCGCAGCGCCGCCCAGCGCGCGTGCATCGGGGCCGATCGAGCCCGTCTTGATGATGGGGTCGAAAAGGCCGCGGCGATCGAGCGTCTCGTAGATTTCGGCGACACGCGCAACCAAGCGGCCGCGCACCGCCGTCGGCATCGCGCCGTCGATGACCACTGCTTCGAAATCAATCACCGAAATCGCAGCCAGAGTTGCGTAAGCCAGAGCCTCGGCAGTTTCTTCGATCCATGCGTCGAGATGGATCGAGTAATCGTCCCATGCGTCTGGCGTGCGCCAGATCGACGACGGATCGAGCCCGGCGCCGCGCAGTCTCTCCTCGAGCTTGTAGATCGATGCGCAATGGTGCAATTGGCGGGCAGCCAGCACCCCGTTCTCGATACGCATGATCGGAATCGTCCCGAGCGCGCCGGCCGTGCCGGTGCGGCCGGTAAAGAGGGCGCCGTCAACGACCACACCGCCGCCGATGAACGAACCGAGGAAGAAATACAGAAAATCGTGATGCCGCCAGCCTTCGCCGAAGAAGAATTCTGCGGCGCAGGCGGAAGACATATCGTTGCACAAGGTGACAGGCACTGGGCAAAGCGGCACGATTTCGCTCCGGACGTCGACATTGCGCCAGACGTCCATCGCCCCGGGTGGCGCGCCGACCTCGGCGCCCCAGTTCCACAGATAGAACGGCGTTGCGACGCCGAGGCCGACGAGACGGCGGCGCTGGCGCGAGGTGAGACTCCCAGCCAGTTTCGGCAGGGCGCGCGCGACGAAATCGAGCGTTGCTCCCGGTTGCGGATAGGGAAAGGTCTCATGCGCGCGCTCGCGGATTGCGCCGACAAAATCGATCAGCACAAGGTCGCAGCTGCGCCGGCCGATCTTCAGACCGAGCGAAAACGCGCCCTCGGGGTCGAGCGAAAAGGGCACGGTCGGTTGCCCGACCCTGCCGCGCTGCGGCGTTTCGCGCTTGAGAAGTCCGTCGGCCTGGAGATGGTTCATGATCGCCGAGGCGGTCTGGACGGAAAGGCCAGTCTGCCGCGCGGCTTCGATTTTCGAGATATGGCCGTGGCGACGCATCAGCGAGAGAATCAGTCTCTCGTTGTAGATGCGCACGCCTGTCTGATCGGCGCCACTTGCGGCCCGCGCCGATAGCCGTGGTTCAAGGATGTCCGGCTCGCTCAACGCCCTGTCCGATTTCTCTCGACCCCGCGCCAGACCCGCCGGGCCGTCCGACAATGCGCGCCGCCGCCGTCCCTTGTCAATAATTCAGGCCGGCTGATTTATCTTGACTCGGCGATCGGTTTTTGTGCCAATTGGGGCAGCGACAGCGCGAGTGGGGCGGTTCTCGACGGCTCCTTCTTGCTCAAAGATCGTCCGGCCGCGCATTAAACTAACGTCGCGCGAGACCTTATCGGGGAGGACCTCTCAGTGACCAAGAAGCTCTTTCTGCTGTCCGGCGTCATAGCGGCGCTGGCGCTGGCCAGCGCGCCGGCCTCGGCTGCCGACATTGTTGGTCTGATTACCAAGACCAACACCAATCCTTTCTTCGTCAAGATGAAGCAGGGTTTTGACGCAAAAGCCAAAGAACTCGGCCTCACGCCGCAGGCCTATGCCGGCAAGTATGACGGCGACAACGACAGTCAGGTTGCCGCGATTGAAACGTTGGTGAACGCCGGCGCCAAGGGCATCCTGCTCGTGCCAAGCGATTCGACGGCGATGGTCCCCACCGTCGAGAAGGCGCGCAAGGCCGGCGTTCTCGTGATCACGCTCGACACGCCGCTCGACCCGGTCACCGCAGCCGACGCCAATTTCGCCACCGACAATTTCAAGGCCGGCGAACTGATCGGCAAGTGGGCCAAGGCGACGCTCGGCGACAAGGCCTCGTCGGCCAAGATCGCCACGCTCGATCTGACGCCGAACCAGCCGACAGTCGACTATCTGCGCCACAACGGCTTCCTGACCGGCTTCGGAATACCGGTCAAGGACCCCAAGCACTACGCGCAGAGCGACAGCCCGCAGATCGTCGGCTCCGACATCACCCATGGTGACGAGGCGGGCGGCCGCAAGGCGATGGAGAACATTCTCCAGAAGGCGTCCGAGATCAATTTGATGTACGCGATCAACGAGCCCGCCGCGTATGGCGGCTATGCTGCGCTCAAGGCGGCAGGCAAGGAGAAGGGCGTGTTGGTGGTCGCGGTCGACGGCGGCTGCCCGGGAGTCAAGATGGTCAAGGACGGCATCATCGGCGCCACCTCGCAACAATATCCGCTGCTGATGGCCTCGAAGGGCGTCGAGGCCGTCGCCGAATTCATCAAGACCGGCAAGAAGCCGCCGAGCCTTGATACCGGCGAACAGCTGGTGACCGATCATCCGGTTCCGGGCGTTCCCTCGATCAATACCGAGGAGGGCGCGAAGCTGTGCTGGGGTTGATTTCCGCCAGCTTTGATCGCCTAATCTAAGTGAGGATCGGCGCGCGTAAGTTCGGCCTTGCGCGCGCCGTTCTCGCTCGAACAACGAGACCAGGGAGAGCGCTATGAGCGAGGCCACGCAGCAGCGGCTCGCGGCGCAGGAGTACGAGCAAGCGCTCGCCAGCGCGTCGACGGCGCAGGTCTCCTTCGAGGAGACGCTTTCGTCCATTCAGCGCGTCCAGCGCTTCCTGCATCTGTATCCGACTATCGTGCCCTTCCTCGTACTGGTGCTCGGCGTGCTGCTCGGCGCCTCAGTCAATTACTCTCACTTCGTCACCGCGACCAATTTCTCGACCGTGCTGACCCAGGTGACGATCGTCGGCATTCTCGCCATCGGACAGACCTTCGTCATCTTGACCGCGGGCATTGATCTCTCCGTCGGCGTAACCATGGTAATTTCGTCGGTCGTCATGGGCCGCCTTGCGGTCGTCGACGGATTGCCCCTCATCGTGGCGTTTCCCGCCGGCCTGTTGACGGGCGTCGCCTGCGGCTATCTCAACGGCGCCCTCGTCACGCGGCTGAAAATGCCCCCCTTCATCGTGACGCTGGGCACCTGGAGCATCATCGGCGCCCTGAACACGTTCTACTCGCAGAGCGAAACCATTCGCTCGTACGACCTCGACAACTCCGCGCCGTTCCTGCAATCGATGGGCGTGACGTTCGACGTCGGCGGAGCGCGCATCATGCTGGGGACGTTCCTCCTGATCGCGCTTTCGATCCTCTCCTGGTACGTGCTCAACCGCACCCCTTATGGCCGCCACATCTACGCGACCGGCGATGATCCAGAAGCGGCGCGGCTCGCCGGCATCAACACCGAACGCGTCCTGCGCAGCGTCTATGTCCTAGCCGGCCTCATTGCGGCGATAGCCGGCTGGGCCATCATCGGCCGCGTCGGCGCGATCAGCCCCACGGCGGGCGACAACGCCAACCTCGATTCCATTACCGCCGTGGTGATCGGCGGCACCAGCCTGTTCGGAGGTCGCGGTTCGATCGTCGGCACGTTGATCGGCGCGTTGATCGTCGGCGTGTTCCGCTCCGCCGTCTCGCTGGCTGGCCTCGACGTGCTTTGGCAGGAATTCGCAATCGGCGTGCTGATCATCATCGCGGTCGCGCTCGATCAATGGATCCGGAGGGTGTCGGCATGAGCACGGAGCCCATTCTGCAGGCGCGGGGCCTCGTCAAGCGTTACGGTCGCGTTATTGCACTCGACAATGCCGATTTCGACCTCTACCCCGGCGAGATCCTTGGGGTGATCGGCGACAACGGCGCCGGCAAATCGACCTTGATCAAGGCGCTGTGCGGAGCGGTGATCCCGGACGCCGGCGAGATCAAGCTCGCCGGCAACGTCGTCAATTTCCAAACGCCACTCGAGGCGCGCCAGGCCGGCATCGAGACCGTCTATCAGGATCTCGCTTTGTCGCCGGCGCTGTCCATCGCCGACAACATGTTCTTGGGGCGAGAGATGCGTATGTCGAATGCACGCGGGCGATTATTTCGCACGCTCGATCGCCGCAGGATGCAGCGCATTGCCCGCGAAAAGCTGTCCGACCTCGGATTGATGACGATTCAAAATATCAACCAGCCGGTCGAAACGCTATCTGGCGGCCAAAGGCAGGGCGTTGCGGTGGCGCGCGCCGCGGCCTTCGGCAGCCGGGTCGTCATCATGGATGAGCCGACCGCGGCCCTCGGCGTCAAAGAATCGCGCCGCGTGCTTGAGCTCATCCTCGACGTACGCAAGCGCGGCCTGCCGATCGTTCTGATTTCGCACAACATGCCGCATGTCTTCGAAGTCTGCGATCGGATCCATATTCACCGTCTGGGGCGGCGACTGACGGTGATCGATCCGAAAAAGCGATCGATGTCGGACGCGGTGGCGATGATGACAGGCGCGATGGCGCCGCCGACCGAGATGGCCGCCTAGATCACCTTCCGTACGACGCTATTACCTCCCGCGTCGCCCGTCCGCGGCTGTCATGCGCGCCGTGGGCGGTGGAGAAAAAATTCGGCGGGGTCGCTTCTCCGGCAAAGAACAGGCGGTTGTCGACAAGTGCGGCGAGAATCGCACGGTCGCCTGCGTGGCAAGGGGCCAACGCCGAGGATGACCGGGCCGTTCGGATCGACATCAAGGGCGGCCTCGCCGCACTGCGACAATCCTGTCCTATTTGCTAATGTGGCTATGTCGGGGGGATCGTTGGTAGCGGGGGAGCGCTACCGCCTTTCCCCACACCAACCAAACCTACGATATCTTATTCAATCTTCCGCCTGACGCTGTTCATGAGCCCGCGAGCAAGTTCAGCTCTACGCTCCGAAAGGCGAATGTTGAAAGGCCGCGACCGTCCGGGTCGGGCAAAAGCCAAAAATATCGCGAAAAAGGAGATATCGTACCAGTGCAGAACCTTTGCCCTCCGAAGGCAAAGGTCACACGTTCGAATCGTGTGGGTGCGCCAATACATTCTTATGTTTTGCAACGGGATATACGCACCCGGACTGAAACTCCAGCTCTGCGTCATTCGAGTAGGTAAGCGACTTTGGTGGAAATCTTCGCCGATTGCGCCGGCTTCGTTCGGAAGCCACACAGCACCATCGTGCTGGTGCACAAAGATCCTATTCGATACCTTATTTTGCACGTTTGGTACCAATTGATCCCTCGGTTGAAGGGATCGAGCGTGACCTTCGTCTCGTTCGCGTGATGGTTACATGCCTGAGGGAGGAGCGGAAGGAGATGTGGTGGATAGCGTCGTGGCGAGTACAAGCGTTGCGACGTTCATCAGGATAATCGTCGCTGCACCAAGATCAGCAGCGAAACCAAGTCCGCGCGTTGTCGCGATAGCGCCTAATACGAGGGCGAGCGCGCCCATCGACAGGTAGCCCAAGAGATAAAGGGCCGAGAGTATGCCGCCGCGGTTGCGCTCGGGCGCCGCCATGCTGATCACCTGCAGACCGCCGACAAACAACAGGCTGTACGCCCCTCCCGCGGCGGCGGTCGCCAGCAAGTAGATAACCACATCACGGAAATTGACCGCCACAATGAGCAGCACCATGCCCAGACAAGAGGCCAGCGCGCCGACCATCAGTGCCGTCCGCGGCGAGAGAGGCCGGGCGATGATCCCGATCCCTGCCATCACGATGGGAAAGAGTGAAAGGACGGCGCCGTTGAGAAAGGCATTGGGCGAACCAATCAGGTCATGCTCGACTTGACCGCCGAGCGAGAGGACCAGAACGCCGAATGTATAGGCCGCTACCATGGCGGTCGATGACACCGCGAAGGTCCGACGTACATGCTTCGGAACGGATGGCATCCGCGAGCGCCAGTCGCCGCCGGCACCGCCCGGTGTATGACGCGGCAAGAGCCATGTCCCTATCAGAAGGACGATGAGGAAGAGAGAAAGTACCCAGAAGCAAAGGCGCGTCGGCCATGGCCCATATTCCGTCAAGGCGCCGCCGAGCAGCAAAGCTGCGGCGAAGCCGGCAGCCTGCGCCCCCATCGTGACCGAGGCCGAATGCTTCGCGGATTCCGGGCTGCTGAACTCCAAAATGGCGGCGCTCGAGGGGCTCGCAGCGAGGCCGACGCCGATGCCCATCAGGGCACGTGCCGCGAATACCCACCACACGTCAGGTGCAACCGCAAACAACAGAGCGCCGACCAGCGACGCAATGAGGCCGGCCAACATCGTCGCGCGGCGACCAATTTGGTCGGAAATGCCGCCGAAGCCGACCAGCATGACGACGACGCCGATCGGATAGATGGCGAAGATTCCCGCCGTCACCGTATGGGTGAGATGCCATTCCCGGGCATAAAGCCCGTAGGTCAGTGCGGGTGCCGCACTTGTCCAAAGCGTGTGGCTGACCACCCCCGCCGAAACCAACAGGCTCGCACGACGCCCGAGGACGAATCGATCCCCCACAGGAGGGTGAGTCCTGTCCGTCACGGAACGGCGAAAGGAGGCAGGCGCTTCCTCGATCATCGCTGTCGTCAGTTCGGCAAAGGCTCAGCCGGTCGCCGCCGCGCAATGCGCCGGCGAAGCGCGTGGCTATTTCCAGGTTGGTGATGGGCCTTCTTCGGAATTACGAAGCAGTTTTGCCGCCGTTCACGCTGATGATCTGGCCGGTGATGAACGACGCCTTGCGGGAAGCGACGAACACGATGGCATCGGCGATCTCCGCGGGGGTGCCAACACGCTTGAGCGGTACTCCCGCGACCAGTCCGGCCTTTCTCTCGGCGGTGCCGGTGAACCGGGTCAGCATTTCGGTCTCGACAGGACCGGGCGCGACCGCGTTGACGCGAATGCCTGATGCCGCACCTTCGAGGGCGGCAGATTTCGTCAACCCTTCGACCGCGTGTTTGCTGGCGGTGTACAGCGATGCGCCCGGCGCGCCTCGATGTCCCATGGTGGACGAGAGGTTCACAATGCTGCCGCTGCCCTGCGCCTGCATCGCACGCATCTCATGCTTCATGCTGAGCAGCACACCGAGCACATTGGTATCGAAGGTGGTTGCGTAGCTCTCGGGCGTCTGCTCGGTCACTGGACCAGGCTTGCCTTCGGTGCCGGCGTTGTTCACGGCCACGTCGAGCCGGCCGAACCGAGCCATGGTCTTGTCGATTAGGTCGCGGACTTCGTTTTCACGGCGAACATCAGCGCGAACGAATTCAGCTTCCGCGCCGAGGCTGCGGAGCTCCTGAGTCAAGGCATGTCCCGCCTCGTCGTGACGGCCAGACACGACAATCCGGGCGCCTTCTTGAGCAAAAGCCAGTGCCGTAGCGCGGCCGATACCGGTCAAGGCGCCGGTGATCAGGACGACGGGTGCAGTCATGGATGTTCTCCTGTGAAAAGCGGACTGTAATGGGGAAGGATCTGCGGAGGACCACGTTTAAGACGAGCGCGACTCACCATTACTTTGATCGCCTCCGTCGCAGGTGATGACTTGGCTCTGACGCACGCTATGGGAATGCCTGGGAGGTCACGGGATGATCCGCTCACGCCGGAAGTCTGCAAACATGCGGAGGAACATCTCCTCGGTGTCCACGAGGTCGTGGAATCCGAAACGGCGGGCCTTGCTGGTATCGGAGACGATATCGTAATCGGAAGCGAATACGCCGTCCGGGTAGCCCCAGGCCGCAATCTCTTCGAATCGGAATTTCTGCAATTCGTTCTTTTCGACGATTTTTTCCCAGATAGGCCCCTTGTCCGCCATGGATCGCGCAAGGTTGATGTGTCGTGGTGGAGCCAGTTCCATCCCGAAGAAATTGGCGAACTTGGGCCACAGGTGCTGCCACCTGATGAGATCACTGTTGGTGATGTTAAAGGCCTGGTTGGCGCATTTCGGATCGGTTGCCATCCACTCGACGGCCTTTGCCAGAAGAGCGGCGTCCGTGCACTGGTAGAGCGCGGTATACGCGCCTGACTTGCCCGGAAAGCTGAGAGGCAGCCCCAACGCCTTGCAGATATTGGCATAGACAGCGATCGCCAAGGTCAGGTTCATCGGTCCTCCCGTGGAGAACCCGCAGACCGCGTGCGGACGCCCGACCGACCACGTCCAGCGCTTTCCTTTCTGGAATTCTTCGAGAAAGTCCTGCTGATCGTAATAGAAATTCGGCGGCATGTGTCGCGGATCGTCTTCCTTGGTCGGAGTCTTGTAGGGACCGAGGTGATTTCCGTACCACCTGGTGCCCTGAGAGAGATGAATATGCTCGAGCACAGGTGACGCGGCGTTGACGGTCTTGACGAGGTTGAAGAACATGTTGGCGTTCGCCGATATCGTCTCGCCGGGATCCGCCCGCTCCGTGATGGCCAAATAGAACAGGTGCGTGATGTTCGTGAGCGGACCGAGTTTGGCCTGGCAGTCGGCCGGATCGACAAGATCCACGGCAATGTGCTTGTAGTCACCGGGTATCCGCGGCTTGCGGCGCGACACCGCAATGACCTCCCAGCCACCCTGCTCAAGCAGGTGAACCAGCATGTAGCCGCCGGCCAGGCCGGAGGCACCTGTGACAAGTGCGGTACGCTTTGCCTTCGACATCTGTCTTCTCTCCTCTATGTCACCCCGGCGTGAGATCAGGGCCGCAACGTCGCTTCGAACGATGCGTCCCCGCGCTCTCCGGCATGCGCCATCAAAGCCTTGCCGCGGGCGTCGGTTAGCCGATCTCGTCGACACGGTCTGGGTAAAACGCGACGTAATCCTTGATCCGCGCCATCGCTTCAAACGGCGTCTCATAAGTCCAAACTGCGTTGCGTGAACGATCACCGCCTGCTGGAATGCTGTAGTAGAAAGCGTCGCCCTTGTAGGGGCAGTAGGTGGTGTGTTCGCTGCGTGTGAGTGCAGCCATATCGACGTCGCGGCGGGGGATATATTGAACGGGCGGATAAGACGCCTCGCGAAGCGTCAACGCATCGTGGGTGTCGGCGATGATCTTTCCACCGACTTTGACCACGACGCGAGACGGATTCGCTTCGATCGAAATGGGGTGATCGGGTCCCGGAATCTTTATCGGCTTGTCAGTCATGATATGTCTCCCTCTGAATCGAAGCGGTTCGTGCGAAACCTTAGGCGGTGACCAATCCAGTGGTGCTTTGATTGCGTTTGGATGGCATCACGCCACGGCCTTCCGGATCCTGATTGTCGGCACCACCCGAAACGCCGCGGTTAGCGGGCCGGCCAAGCATCGCCCGGCCAGCCGATAATTCCTGCGCGACCTCAGCCACTCGGCGGCCAAGAAACTCCGCGGTGCGAAGGTCGGACGACGGCGGAGCAACATCGCCGCTCTGGTCCATATCGGCCTGGCCAGCCATCCCGAGCGTGTAGCTGTCGCGGTTGAGGATGTCCTCGTTGGTGTAGGAGCGATTGTTCCCATAGTTCAGCCCGAGATTGACCCAATGCATCTGGTGTTGGGCCGCGAACGTCATCAGCTGGACCAGCGAGTTCTGCTTGTCGCCGCCGCGGGACGCGCCATTGGTGAAGCCAGCGGCGATTTTGCCCTCCCAGCGCTTCTCGGCATATTGAAGGTGCGAGGTCGCATCCATGAACGCTTTGAATGGTGCCGACAGGCTACCCATGTAGGTGGGCGCTCCCATGATGATGGCGTCTGCACCATCGAGAAGCTCCCACCGGCCCGGCGCTTCCTCTGCCGTGACAAGTTCTACGCTCGCGCCATTGATGGCCGCTGCACCATGTGCGACTGCCTCGGCGATCTTCACGGTATGACCATATCCGCTGTGATAGACGACGACGATTTTCACTGGAACCGACATGGGTGCTCTTGAGTCGGGGGCAGGTCTGACAAGCGGCATGCGGTGCGTCATCGCGCTTCCCCGTCGGACAAGAACGCCGAAACGTGCTGCACGAACCGCTTGGGATATTGATATTGCGAACCGTGATTGGCGTCGGGATAGAGGATAAGCTGGGCGTCAGGCAGGTGCTGCTGCAGGGTGAACGAGTTCACGGAGTAGATGATCACGTCCTTGCCGCCGTTCACGACCAGTGCCGGCTGGCGGATTGACTTCAGATATTCGAACGGCTTCTCCCGCGGCGTGCCCCATTCGCTGATCGCCTCGATCTGGGCGGGCGCGACTTTCTCGTTGACCTCGGGATCGCGATTCTCGGCGCGCAGCCGGAAGCGCTTGAGGAACTCGTGGCCCGCAGCCTGGCTCTTCTCGGATTTCGTGAAATGCACGCGGAGCCAGAGATGATCGAGCTTGTCATAGGTGGCGTCGAAGATTTCCTGCGCCTCTGGCGTGAGCGTGGCCATGCCCTCGCCGCCACGCGGGCCGGTGCCGACCAAGACCAGGCGCCTCACGAGGTCGGGCGCCTGAAGGGCGATTTCCTGCGCGACAAAGCCGCCGATCGAAAACCCGAGCACATCGACTTTCGTCAGTCTCAACGCCTTGATGAACGCCACCGCGTTGGCGCCCATTTTCTCGATCCTGGTGGGCACCTCTCCAGAGGAACTGGATACACCAGCGTTGTTGAACAGGATGACTTCGCGGTCACTAGCCAAACCGTCGGTCACTGCCGGATCCCAATGGTCCATAGTGCCGGTGAAGTGCTGGTTGAAGACGAGCGGCACGCCGGCTGCATTGCCAAAACGGCGATAGGCAAAGCGGACGCCATTGGCTTCAACGAATTGCGTCGGCGCGGTCTGGTGATTGTGCTTGGTCATTAATTCCCTCTTGCGGCGGCTCAAGCCCATAAAGGATCAGTTGGCGCTGTGTCCGCCGTCGACGTTCAGGACGTGACCGGTGATGAATCTGGCTTCGTCCGAGGCGATGAACACGATGCCGTCAGCCACCTCCTCCGAGAGGCCGAGCCGGCCCAGCGGGACCAGCGTCGCCAGCGACGCCTTGTTCTCGGCCGTTCCAGTGAAGCGAGTCAGCATGCCGGTGTCCGTTGGGCCAGGCGCGACGGCGTTGACGCGAATTCCCGACTTGGCGATTTCGAGTGCCACCGACTTGGTGATGCCTTCGACGGCGTGCTTGGCGCCGACATAGATCGAGGCTCCGGCCGCGCCCTCGTGCCCATAGGTCGAGGAGATGTTGATGATGCTTCCGCTTCCCTGAGCCTGCATGGCGCGCACCTCGTGTTTCATGCTCAGGACCACGCCGAGAACGTTGGTCTCGAACGTCGCAGCAAAGCTTTCCGCGGTCTGATCCGTGATCGGACCAACCTGCCCTTCGGTGGCTGCGTTGTTCACCGCGACATCGAGACGGCCGAACCGCGCGACGGTCGTGTCGACCATGGCGCGAACGTCGTCTTCCTTGCGGACGTCGGCGTTGATGAACTCGGCCTCCGAACCGAGCGTGCGCAACTCCTTGACGAGGGCCTTGCCGGCCTCATCGCGCCGACCGGACACGACGATCTTCGCGCCCTTCCGGGCGAAGGCGATGGCGGCGGCACGCCCGATGCCGGTCAATGCGCCGGTGATCAATACGACAGGCTTGCTCATCTTCGGGTTCCTCATGTTTCCTGCCGATGGAGCATGGTTTGCCCCACCCGGGAAGCTGCTAAGCCCCAACGGGCATGTCCCCTGGGCGCTTCGCTTACCGAGCAAATAGGAACCGCTGGTTTATTCGCCAAATACTTTATAAGTTGATGGGCATGCCTGGGAAATATGGAAGCCGAGATGGAATTACGGCACCTTCGTTATTTTATCGCGGTCGCCGAAGAGGGCAGCCTGACGCTCGCGGCTGAAAAGCGGCTGCACACCGCGCAGCCTTCGCTGAGCCGGCAAATCCGCGATCTCGAATATGAGGTCGGCGTTCCGCTGTTGATCCGCAGCGTGCACGGCATCGAGTTGACTGCCGCCGGTCGGGCCTTTCTCGACCATGCACGGCTGGCGCTTACTCAGGCGGAGGCAGCTGCGGAGGCGGCGCGGCGAGCGGCGCAACCGCCGCGAACATTGTTTGCGATCGGCTTTCTCACCGGCTACGAGATGGATTGGTTGCCGGCCGTGATGGAAATCCTGCGCGCCGAACTGCCGAGCATTGAAGTCATCATCCACAGCCAGGACTCACCGGATCTCGCAGCAGGTCTCATTCACGGAAAGATAGACCTCGCCTTCCTGCGTCCGGAAAAACAGGCGCCCGGCCTGAAATTCAGGCTGTTGCGAAAGGATCCCCTGATCGTCGTGATGCCGCGGGGCCACGCTTTGGCTGCTCGAAAGTTCGTTCGCCCACAGGACATCCCGGGCCAGACGTTTGTCGGAGTGTCCCCAATCCGGGCACCGACCCTGTGGGCTGTTATCAATGATTACCTTAAGCCCTTCGGCGTGAAGCCCGACCATCAGGCCGAGAACCTGGCAATGGCGATTTCGCTGGTGGCGTCCACCGGAGGCATCGGCCTGTTTCCGCTCTATTCTCAAAATCTGTTGCCGAAAACCGTTGTTAGCCGACCGATACGCGATGCGCCGCCAACGGTCGACCTGATGATCGGCTATAACGAGGCGAACACATCTCCACTCTTAAAGTCTATTCTAGACAAAGTAGACGATTTGAAGTTTCGAGTTACCAAGAGCGGTAGGCGCTAAATCCTGGCATTCTGCCTCCTCACACTCGAGCGGTAGGTCTCTTCGAGACATCACTGAACCATCGCGCGAGATGGTGTAAATCGTCGGGAATTCGCGTCCCGGTATTCTTGCCCAGTATAAGAGCGCACTGTGCTGTGATGTCGGCAATCGTGTATTGATCACCCGTGATGAACGGCCGCTTCGCCAATTCGCCGTCGAGCCAACGCATCCGCGCCTGCGCGTGCATACGGCCGCGCTGCGCTATTTCCGCTACCTGCGAGAGGCGTTCTCTATAGAACGCCGACGAATGCACGAAATTATCAATTATCGGTATCAGCAACTCTAACTCCATTCGCCGATTCCACATCTCGATCAGAGCTCGTCCAATCGGCGTCGCGCCGAAAAGAGGCGGCTCCGGGTAAAGCTCTTCTATGTATCGGCAGATCGCCACAGACTCTGCGAGTAACGTTCCATCATCCAGTTCGAGGAGAGGCATCGTTCCCATCGGATTCTTGGATAGATAGTCTGGACGCTTGTTCTCGCCCTTCATCATGTCCACCTCGACAGTCGGAAGCTTCACGCCCTTTTCGGCCAAGAAGATGCGCACACGTCTCGTGTTAGTGCCGGTCTTTAAGTCGTAGAGTTTCATTGCGGCTCTCCTTATTTTTTCTTGGCACATGGACTCTTCGGCGATCGTACCTGTCATGCGCGGGACCGGACCATTTCTTCTCCATAGTTTGACTTCAGGAACGCCGCTGGATTGGCAGGTATGATCGAGAGCCAGTCCGCTGACGGTCGCTGCTTTGGAGGGTAGCAGCCTCGGGGGAGACCATCAGATCGGCATCACGGAACGTGCGCAGCGCCTCTGACGGGAGGTCTCGGCCCAGTTGGCGGGACCCTCGAACCTGACGTCGCATCGCTTGGGGAGGCTGGCCGAATACGCGCACGAATGCCCGCCGCATTCTTTCTCGATCCGCGAAGCCAGTCTGCCGCGCGATGGTCTCGAGGGGATGACGGCTGTCTTCCAACATCAACCGGGCAGCCTCGAGACGAAGGTTCTCGATGGCTTTTATCGGCAACTCGCCGGTCTCCGCCGCAAACGCTCGTCTAAATTGGCGAGGGCTCAGATGGGCCGCCTCCGCGAGCTTTTCCACGGTAAGCCTGGTATGGAGATTTTTCCGCGCGAAGGCGAGGGCGGTTTGAATTCGATCGGACTTCGGCTCGAGTTGGAGAAGAGCCGAGAACTGCGACTGTCCGCCGCTGCGCTGATGATGGATCACCAATTTCTTCGCAACCGTCCGAGCAAGTTCCGGACCGATATCCCTTTCGACCATCGCCAGCACAAGATCGATTGTCGCGGTCATGCCCGCCGATGTCCATACCGAGCCGTCGATGACGAATATCCGATCCTCTTGCACCTTTACCTTTGGATAACGCAGCTGAAGCTCGCGGGCGTAGTTCCAGTGTGTCGTCACCCGTTTTCCGTCGAGAAGACCGGCTTCGGCTAGGATGAACGCACCGACGCAGGTCGCGGCCACCCTACGGGATATCTCGGGAGCCTTCCGTAGATACATCAACAATCCCTCGGACGGAGTGAACGACGGTTCGGTGCTGCCGCCGATGATAAGCGTATCGAAGACGGAATCGTCAAAAGGTTCGGTCGCCACCATAAGCCCGGCAGATGTCCGTACCGACCCTCCGGTCTCCGAAATAAAATGAACGTCGTAGCGACGTTCACCAAACTCCGAGTTAGCAACCTCGAAGACGGACAGCGCCGTGAAACTCATCACGTGAAAGCCAGGAAAGGTCACCACTCCTATTCGCTGCAAGGAAACCTCCTACCATCCGTCATCGACGATTCGATGCGCGAGCATTCTGCGAAGCAGCCGTAGGCGCGATACTGGATGTCTTTCATCGATGAGGCTCCGTTCAGGTTGCGCCTTTCGCGGCCAGGGCGCTGCCCCACAGTGATCCCGGGTTGATCCGGTTGGGATAGAGGGCGAGCATCCGGTCGTAGAGGTCGCGAGCCGTTGCGGTGTCGCGGTCCACCCGGTCGAAATCGCGGATATATCGGCGCGTCGCGTCGATGTGGCGGGGGCTGCAGTCCGGATCGAGGGGGCCATGGCCTACGACGACGGCTTGCGGATTGATTGCGGCGAGCGGGTCGATGGCCGCGAGCCACGCCTGCCGGCCGGCTCGGTCAGACTCCACAAGGAACGGATGCGTTTCGTTGTAAACGGCGTCACCCGCGATCAGGAGGCCAAGCGACGGGATATGCAGCGCCGTCGTGTCGTCGGTATCTGTGTGACCGGTGTCGATCACGCGGATCTCGTGTCCCTCCAGGTCGAAGCTTTCAGCCGGCAATTCCGCGGCGATCGTCAGACGTTCTGGAATCTGTCCCGGCCAACGACGGGCCCAATTGTTCGCGACCACGTCGGGGGCCGCCGCCGCGCGCATTGCGCGCACCACGTTGGGTCGAGCTAGGGCGCGCGCCTGTGGAAACCGCTGCAGCAAAAGGGTCAGACCGAAGAAGTGGTCCGGATGGCCGTGCGTCAAATAGATCGTCCGCAACGTTCGGCCCTTTGCCTCGATCCAGTCGGCCAACTCTGTTGTTTGTGCCTCGCTGAGAAACGTATCGACCAGCAGCGCGTCACGCTCACCCCAGATGAGGGTGACGGTGTTCGCAACCCAGGTCAGCGCCTCATTACCGGGCGGCACGCCCTGGGTGGCGCTGCCGCGCTGCCTGATGAAGAGTTCCCAGTGAAGCGTCGGGTCTTGGGAATCCGTGGTTTTCATTGGTGCTTCTCACTACCCGGAGTAATCAGAGTTAGGTTTCGAACCCGCGGCCGGGCGATGGCGATGCCTGGCGCCACGAGCGGAAGTTTTGTCCAGGCGGACTACGCATAGCTGGTTCGCGCCATTCTACGGCGTCCGGCGTAAACCGGCTGGCGGAGAAATCGACCTGTCGGGGAAAGCGCTTAGGATTTGTTGCACGCTCTCGCATCAGCCGACGCCGCATGGACATCCTTGGCGCGTTCCTGCCTGGAGACATCGCGCGCCGACGAGACGCATGCGCTCGCTACCAGGCCCACTGGGCAGCTTCCCAGTGGTATGCCGCGTCGTACGCGATGACATGTCCAATAGCCGGGAACGGAAAATGATAGCCCATCACCATGATGCGATCGGTCGCGACACGGCTTAGGATGGCCTTGCGCGACTTGATCGCTTGTGCGGCGTCGTAGTCGAAGAGAGGCGTCCAGTCGGGGTGCTGCAAGCTCGTCACCGGGTTGTGGGCGATATCACCCATATGCATGAACTGCTCGTTGCCCGAGGTGAACAGGATTGCGGCATGGGACGGAGAATGTCCTGGCGCCGCGATATAATGCACGCCGCTTGTGATTTCGCCGCCCTGCTTCACGAACCGGGATTGGTCGGCGACCGGTGGCAAGTTCTCAGCCGCGGCGATCGTCGCCTGCTTGAACGGGTCGGGCATTGGCGAGCTGTTGACCTCGCTTTCGTAACGGCCGCCGGTCCAGTAGTTCCACTCCGTATCGACAAAGACGAATTGGGCCTTTGGAAACGCCAACGCGCCGGATTTCGTCACCAAGCCGCCGATATGGTCGAGATGGCAGTGCGATGTCACGACAAGATCTATACTGTCGGGCGCGATTCCGGCCCGGCGCAGGTTCGGCTCGAGCCCGGGAAAGCTGCCGAAGGATGGGCCGATTTTCTCACCAAAGCCGGTATCGACGAGGAGGCGCTCCGCTCCCGTGTCAACTACCAACACGTTGTTCGTGACTTGGATCACCGGTTGCATGAAGTTTGCCTTCAACACAGGTGCAAGTTCGTCTTCAGAGACGTTCATGGCGAAGATGGGCCCGACTGGAAGCTCACCATAGCCATCCGAGATCACGGTCGCCTCGAAGCCGCCGATCTTGAAGCGATAGAAGCCATTGCCGTTTAGGGGTTCCGCGCTGGCTTGACGGTCACCCTCTGCCTGGGCTGAGGCGGGACTTGTCGCTGTCGGCCCGGCGCGGTCACGAAGTGTGCTGCCGGCGTTTGGATCATCGGGGGGCTTGATCATGTCGATCTCCAAGGTGAAGGCGCGCTGCGCACCAGCGCGAAAGCATGTTTGACCAAAACACAATGTCGATCACAATTGTCTTTGTCAATCAGCATTCACAGCAAGCGAAAGCGGCGAAGCTCCCACCACTTGGTGAGTGCACGCAAAGCCTTGTACTGAGCTAATCTGCTGAATCTACACCTGATAGGGAGCTTCTGGTACTTCCTATGGACACCCAAATGTCGCCATCAGTAGACCGTGATTGTCGATTGTAAACGCAATCGTGATGTACTAAGTCAATACGTGTGGCCGCACCCTATCGAGGAGCAAGCTTTTGGGCGTGTCGAGAGAACAGGCTTTAGAAAACCGCCGCGCGATTGTTGCGGCGGCGGCGCGGCTATTCAGAGAACGGGGGGTGGAGGCCGTCGGGCTGAGCGAACTGATGAAGCACGCCGGCTTCACGCAAGGTGGCTTCTATAACCACTTTGAGTCGAAGGCCGACCTGGTGGCCGAGGTGCTTGCCTCGGCAATCGCCGAGGGGAATGCCGAGTTCGCCAAGAACGCAAGGGCACCTGTCGATGAATCAACCACCGCCCTTCGCCGGTACATAAATTGGTATCTGTCGCAAGCCCACCGCGACGACATCGACCACGGCTGCCCCGTCACCGGGTTTGCTGGCGATGCTCCTCGCTTGGGCGCTGAAGCGCAGTCGCACTTCGCAGGCGGATTGGACGATCAGATAACAATCCTGGCTGGGCTAGTGGCCGAGAGTGGATCTTTGGCTGTGGCGGGCGAGCGTAGGACGCTGCGCGAACGGGCAATCAGCTTGCATTGCGAAATGCTGGGTGCGCTGGTCCTGTCACGGTCTGTCGCGCAGGCTGCGCCAGCGCTGTCGAACGAGATTCTGGAGAACGTGAAGCGAGATGTACTCGCATCTCTCGATGATGGTTCGAGCCATGCTCCCAAACCGCGAAAGCAACACTAGGCAAAAACCAACAGGTGGCGAGTTCGGAAGACGGTGGCGATCGAGCACGAACCAATTGAAAGGCTAACGGCATGGATCCTAACGCAAACGAAGGTGTTTCCGCTTTCTCTGGTCTTAAGTACTTCAGAGCGCTCATGGACGGTTCCATTGCGCGTTCGGCGATGCTCGAGCTTTTCGACATCAACATCGAGGCAGCCGAGCCCGGGCTCGTCGTGCTAACCGCGATACCGACGGCAGAGCACTACAATCCCTTGGGATTTGTCCACGGAGGTTACGCGGCCGTATTGCTCGATACCTGTATGGCAGCAGCCATCGTGACTTCGCTCGAGCCAGGCCTTTCCCCCATGACGCTCGAATACAAGATCAACTTCACAAGACCGATGTCCGCCGATACCGGGGTCGTCCGCGGCGAGGGCAAGACGCTGCATGTCGGTCGACAGATGGCCATTGGCGAAGGCAGATTACTCGACGCGGACGGTAGGCTTCTCGCCCACGGGACGACCACCTGCCATGTCGTGCGGCAAGGGGTTTCGTGAGGAGAATTCACGAAAATGCCAACCCTTCGCGAAGATTGCTGCTGAGCCCGGCAGTCAGACCTTCGAACTCGACCGCGAGCGAAATGACTTGCTAAGCCCGTCGTCGGCGTCCCTTCCGCTGATCAAACTTGACCTCGGCCACCATCGACGAATAGCTCGACGCCCGTGACGAAGCTGGAATCGTCAGAGGCCAGGAACACCGCTGCCTTGGCGACTTCGTCAGGCTCTCCCATGCGTCCCATCGGTATGGTGGCTAGCATCCTCGCGATGGTTTCCGGCGGTTGCAGATCAATCAGGGGCGTCCTGATCGGACCCGGGCTCAGGACGTTGGAGCGAATGCGACGGTCCTTCAGCTCCATGGTCCAGGCTCGCACAAGATTGCGAACTGCCGCCTTGGTCGCGCCGTAGGTACCGAAGCAAGCTGTGCCTTTGATGCTCGCGACGGAGCCAATGAGAATGATCGACCCTCCGTCGTTCATCAGAGGCAGGGCTTTTTGCACGGTGAACAGCGTGCCCTTGACGTTGAGATCGAAAAGCTTGTCGAAATGCTCCTCCGTGAGGCTTGCCAGGGGAGCGAACTCGCCGGTACCGGCATTGGCGACCAAAACATCGATCTTCCCCTTCACCTGCACAGTGTCGTAGAGGCGATCGAGATCCTGCAGTTTGGAGACGTCTCCCCGAACGCCTGCAACCTCGCTGCCGATGACCTTCACGGCCTCGTCGAGCTCCTTTTGGCGGCGACCCGTTATGAAAACGTAGGCGCCTTCATCGACGAACCGCTTTGCCGTGGCGAAACCTATTCCCGTGGTGCCGCCGGTAACCACGGCCACCTTTCCCTGCAACTTGCCCATTCTCAACACTCCTTTTGCTGATGAAGCGCGTCGCCGCAGCGCGTGCGGTCGGCTACTTTCCGCGGCTATCGAAATCTTCGGATCTAGCGCCGTGCCGGGCGAGCAAGGACGGATTGGCGGCCGTTTTGCCTCGTTCCTTCCGACATTCACGGGCTTGGAGCCTGCTTCTCGATCCAGGCCGCGATCGCCGCTGCCGCGTCGCCGTAGAAAGTCCGGTAGAGGTCTTCGGCGACGAATCCGATATGCGGTGTCGCCAAGAGGTTCTCGAGGGATCGGAACGGGTGTTTCGCCGGCAAGGGCTCGGTATCGAAAACGTCGACCGCCGCCCCCGCGATGGTCCGCGCGCGCAAGGCCTTGATGAGCGCGTGCTCGTTGACGATCGGGCCGCGCGACGTGTTGATTAGCCGCGCCGTCGGTTTCATGAGCGCCAGCTCGGCGGCGCCGACAAGACCGCGGGTGCGCTCGCTCAGGATCAGGTGGATGGTTATGATATCAGACCGCCGAAAAAGACCCTCCCTCATCACGAGCTCGGCGCCGGCGGCCTCCGCCGCTTCCGCAGTCAAGTTCTGGCTCCAGGCGATGATCTTCATGCCGAACGCGCGGCCAATCCTCGCGACCTCTCCGCCCACGTTGCCGAGACCTAGTACCCCAAGGACTCTGCCATCCAGTTCATGGCCGATCGAGGTTTGCCAGCCGCCGGCCCGGATCGAGTTGCTTTCCGCGACGAGGTGACGTGCGCTGGCCAGAATCAGAGCCCAGGTCAATTCGATTGTCGGCGTCGATCTGTAGCCCGTGTTGGC
>Ga0210401_10001712_pt1 | contig 25041 bp, 27 predicted proteins | sample IncBWH32MmetaG_FD_150866 | JGI IMG/M metagenome (GOLD analysis project Ga0210401, IMG submission 150866) | Forest soil microbial communities from Barre Woods Harvard Forest LTER site, Petersham, Massachusetts, United States - Inc-BW-H-32-M | ecosystem: Environmental > Terrestrial > Soil >... | reverse complement strand
CCTTGCCAATGGTCGGGAAGACCGCATAGCCATAGCTAGAGGTAACAAACGCAGAGCTCGCGCCCGCATTCTTAAAGAGTGCGACGGTGTCGTCATAGCTGTCGGCAAGTGCGGGGACGGCTGGCAACGCCAGTGAAGCCATCAACAGGCACGCGCGCCATATTTTTTTCATGACCCATCTCCCAAAATGATCGCCCGGACGCGCAAATACTATCGCAGGCGGCAACACGACGCCCATCCATCCTTCCTACGAGACGCGCCTCGATCTGGCCTGGTCCACTCGCACGATCAATTCCTCGCCCAACGGGTTCTTGGCGAAGGGATTCAACCAGAAGCGCCTGATCGGAGAAAACGACAGTTCAGTGCCGAACTTGCCGGGCGTGACCAGCCTGAGCGTGATCCTCGATGGGTTCGTGTACATCGAGACGCTGACATTCATGACGTTCGACAGGGGGATGTCTTCCTCGACGCCTCGCACGCCGAACCACAGGATGGCAAATAACGTCTTGCAGACGAAAACGTACCTCGACGAGATCCTGGTCATAGTGACTCACCCTAGCGTGGGCGGATGCATACAGCCCAGCTCTTGGGCGAGGCCCTTGAGTGTCTTGTCCTTGGTCCACAGCCGAGCGCCTCGAGTGATCGTCGCGGCCAGCAGGTGCGCGTCGATGTATCCGATGCCGCGTCCCATGAGCCCCCTCTTGTCTATGAGGAACAGGGTCTCTTCTTCGGTGGCAGCAACCAGCCGTGGGAGAGACTGCAACAAGCCAAGTAGCTCCGCACGATTGCGCAGGTTGCCACAGGCCAATTCGCCGATCACGAAATCGTGAGTGCAGACGAGGTCGCTTTCCAGCAGCGGGACCAAGGCCGAATCGGCGCCCCGAAAGTGGTCGATCCAGATCGAGGTATCGACCAGTATCACCGCTTGCCTGCGCGACGGCGGGGGACGGCTTCCAGCTTCGGTTCGCTGCCCTCCAACTTCGCCAGGCGCCGGGCGCTTTCGCGTTGGATGAGCGCGCTGAGGGCTTCCCTTAGCAGGGCGCCTCGCTCCCGGACGCCAGAAAGCCGCTGGGCCCGATCGAGAAGGGCGTCGTCGAGCGTAACGGTAGTGCGCATGGCGTGCTCCTTGAGGGATACACCAAATATAGCACTAAATGATTCGAATATTGATGCTGCGGGCGGCGGGGCGGCCAGCCAAGCGACCTTGCCGCCGTCGTGTCCATGCGGCCAACGTCGCCTGACTTACCCCGTTGCTCGAGATAGGTGGTCAATCGCGATGGAATCGGCATCGCAACCTCCTGCGCAGAGTGAACCCGCAATTGCGCCAATTTCCCCCGCTCCGAGAGGCAGTGGGATCGAGTAACTTCGGCCAGGCCATGAACCGGGTAATTGGAATCCTGTTGACAGCTGCTCTGCTGCCGATCGCTGCCGCGGCGGGCGAGGAGCAGCTCGCGCTGCGGCTGGCTTCCGGCACGCAGGTGCACGTGCGCCTGATGCGCCCGTCCGACCGCGCGGTTCGGCTTCCGGCAATCGTCGTGCTCGGCGGCCTTGACCGCGGATCGGGCGTGGTCGATCTGATTCCACGCACGACCGATGCGGTGCTGGTCGGATTCGACTACCCGTTCGTGCTGCCGCAACGGTTCGGCTGGACCGAGGCATTGCCCCTGGCGCGCCGGCTTGAAAAGGGCATCCTCGAAACGATCGAGACGCTGGGGCGCCTGCATGCGTTGCTGGCCCGACGAGCGGATATCGACGCGGATCGGCTGACCATCGTGGGAGTCAGTCTGGGGGCGCCGCTTGCCGTGATCGGTGCGGCCGAGCAGGACTGGCGCGGCGTGGTGATCATCGACGGCTTCGGCGATCTGCCGCGCACGCTGCGCCATCAGTTCGTCCGCCGCTGGCGGCCGCGATACGGGGTTTTCGCGGAGGCGCTGGCGTGGCTGGCGCAGACGGCGGCGATGCGGCTGGTCGATGCGCCCGAACCGGAGGACTCGGCGCGGCGGCTGCGTCCGCATCAGCTCGTCTACATGATCAACGCCGAGGACGACGAGTTCGTGCCGCGGCGATCAGCCCAGGCGTTGCAGGATGCGTTGCGTCAGTCGGGCGCGCAGCTCACCTTCGAAACGTTGCCAGGCCGCCACGTGCGAGCCCGTGACGAGCAGGCGATCGCGCAGCTGTACGCCCGCGCGAGCGAATGGATGGGGCGGCAGGGGCTGGTCGACTGATTTGCAGGGGCAACGTGCCGGCTGGAGGGACCCCCGCCAGCCGGCGTGGTGAGCTATGGCTCGAACGGCGCTATGTCGACCGCCAGGCCCATCGCGTTGTAGCCGGCGTGGTTCGGGTGCAGATAATCCCACGGCAGCTCGGTGAACTGGCTGTTGGGCAGGAACACCACGCGCATGTTGCCGGTGGCCGGGTCGAGCGTGGCCGCATCGAAGTCTTCCACCCCGTCGAACAGACCCGAGGTGCGGATGAAGTTGTTCAGGACCATGCGGCTGGCGTCATGCCCCGGGCCGTTGTCGCCCTGGTCGACGCCGCTGATGCCCAGCGCGGAGGTCAGCGTGCCAGCGTAGACCTTGATGCCGCGCGCATGCAGCCGCGTCACGATGTTCTGGTAGCCGGCGATGATCGCGTCGGTCGTGTGACCGGCTCCGATGTCGTTGATGCCCTCCAGCCAGATCACGTGGGTCAGTCCCGACAGCCCCAGCACGTCGCGGTCGAGCCGGTCCACCGCGGCCGGGCCGGACGTCGCGTTCGGAGTGACCGGATTGACCACCCGGTTGCCCCCGATCGCTTCATTGACGATGCTGATCCGGTTGCCGTAGGCATTGTGCAGCCGGCGCGACAGCGTGTTCATCCACCGGTCGTTGACGTTCAGCGTCGTGTGCGTGCCATCCGTGATCGAGTCGCCGAAAGCGCACACGACGACCGTGCCCTCGGGGGCCATCACGTCCACGGCGTCCAGGAAGAACCACGAGGTCGTGGTGAATTCGAAAGCGAACACGTCGAGGTCCTCGGTGTGGTTGCCGCTGCCCGGCGCGGAGACGTAAGAGGTCACGTTCGCACCGCTGTGAAACGTCATTGGCCCGCTGCTGCCCTTCACCGAGTAGCTCACGGCCAGGTTGCGGCCCTGGATCGATGTCTCCTCACCCTGCCCGGCCCACGGCAGCTTCACGGCGTCGCTGAAGACTTCCTGGCCGACCGGGATCGTCACCGAATGCCGGCCATTGAAAGTCACCGGCGTCAGGGTTCCCGCAACGACGTTGGCCGAGTATTCCTGCAAGCCCACCGTGACTTCGTCGAAAGTAACCGGCTGGGCTCCGAAAACGTTGGAGAAGCGAAACCGCATCCGGCTGCCCCACAGGTCGGGCTTGACGATCGAGCGGATTGTTTGCTGCGTGGCCCCGAGGGTGTTGGCGGTGGGAAACGGAAACGCCAGGTCGGGTTGAATGTTGGCCGGGGCGAACGTCACGGGCGGCCCCGGCGGAACCGGCGCAACCGGCGCAACGTATACGAAGCTGGTCGCCGGCGAAGTGGCCCAGGTCGCAACCCAGTGTTCATCGGCGACGGCGATCGGGCCGACCGCCAAGCTGATCAATGCCAACAGCAACCGTTTCGCGATTCCCATGACGTGCCTCCCTTACCACAGAGCCGCTCGCGGCATTGCGCGCGGCGATGGCACAGCATGTGATGTCACGTCACGGTGCGTCTATCAAATTCCTCCGGCTTTTATCTTATTTTTCCGGCGCGCACTCGGGCTGCGCGGGTTTTCACAGATCCGACGGAATGCGCCCGTTGATCAGCTTTCCCATGTCGATCCGGGTGCCGATCCGCTCGTCCAGCGCGAGGTATTCGGTAACGGCCAGGTAATGCACGACGTCGCCGAACGTCAGCGCCCGCTCAGCCGGCCAGCTGGCAAAGCTCTGCTCGGCCCGCCTCAGCACCGTCTGGGCCTCGTCGTAGTCGCCCCCGGTGCGGGCCATCACGACCTTCTTGTAGATCTCCAGGCGCGGCAGTTGCGGCTGGCTGGCCACGACGATCCAGTACAGCTTCAGCAGCTCGCGCGCCGTCTGAGCCGCGTAGCGCGCCTCGCGCGGAGAAAGAAACGACGCGGCCAGTTCGTTGCGCCATGCCGTGACGCGTTGCCCCAACGTGAGCTGGCGCGGCGCCTGGGCGGCGGTGCGCTGTATCACCGTGATGCAGTCCCGAATCGTCTTGGGCGTACGGCCCAGCTGCCGGGCCACGGTTTCCGGACTCTGGCCGTCACCGATACGCCTGAGGACCTGCTGGCCGAGCTCTGCCGAAAACGACAATCCGCTTTTGTCCACGCAACTTCCTCCGAATGCCGCAGGATGGCCTGCAACGGACCGTGCGGTCAAGGCCGCATGAGCGCGTCTTAAGCGTGGATATGACCAAAGTCACTGATCCAGCGTCGTTTTCCTGTTCGCCTGCGGTATCGCACGCCGCCGAATTGGGTAATCGACCGCGCGCCTACAATCGCGCATCGATCGCAGGGAGCCGCGCCGATGGAGACCTACTACCACCCGAAGGACCTGGCCAAGTTCAGCGACATGTCCAAGGGCAACCCGCAGCTGTGGGACAAGTTCATGGCCTACTACGGCGCGGTGTTCGCCGACGGCGCGCTGAGCGAGCGCGAAAAGGCCCTGATCGCGCTGGCGGTCGCGCACGCGGTGCAATGTCCGTATTGCATCGACGCCTACACGCAGTCGTGCCTGGAAAAAGGCTCCAACGCCGAGGAAATGACGGAGGCGGTGCACGTGGCCTGCGCGATACGGGGCGGCGCTTCGCTGGCGCACGGCGTGCAGATGCGCAACGTCGTGAACCAGCTGTCGATGTGAACGCGGCAGCCCCGGGCCGAGGAGGCGCCATGGCCATGACGCTGCTCGCGCGTGGTACGCCCCTGGCGTCGAGCCGGGAACAGCTGCGCACGCTCGGCACAACACCGGGGTGCGCCCCGTTCCAGCAGCGCATGGCCGCTGCGGGCCTTGCGCCGCTGACGGCCACCGGGATCGAGGTGTTCCAGATCAACGTGGGCAAGTTCTGCAACCAGACCTGCCGCCACTGCCACGTGGACGCCGGTCCGGAGCGGACCGAGCAGATGAGCCGCGAGACGGCGCAACTGTGCATGCGGGCGCTGGCCGCCACCGAGATCCCGACGGTCGACATCACGGGCGGCGCGCCGGAGCTGAACGAGAACTTTCGCTGGCTGGTCGAGCAGGCGCGCGCGCTGGGCCGCCGCGTGATGGACCGTTGCAACCTGACCGTGCTGCTGCTCAAGCCCCAGGCGGACCTGGCCGACTTCCTGGCGCAGCACCAGGTCGAGATCGTCGCCTCGCTGCCTTACTTCCGGTCAACGCAGACCGACGCCCAACGCGGCGACAAGACCTTCGCCAAGTCGATCGAGGCATTGCAGCTGCTGAACCGGCTCGGCTACGGGCGCGAAGGCAGCCACTTGGTGCTGAACCTGGTTCACAACCCGGTGGGAGCCTTCCTGCCGCCGCGCCAGGAGGCGCTGGAGGCGCAGTTCCGGCGCGAGTTGTGGCGTCAGCATCAGATCGTGTTCAACCACCTGTATACCATCACCAACATGCCGATTAGCCGGTTCCTGGACTTTTTGATCGACAGCGGCAACTACGAGACCTACATGCAGCGCCTGGCCAATGCGTTCAATCCCGCCGCGGCCGCCGCCTTGATGTGCCGCCACACGATCTCGATCGGGTGGGACGGCACGCTGTACGACTGCGACTTCAACCAGATGCTGGATCTTCCGGTGCGAGCCCCGGCGCCGCGCCACGTGAGGGATTTCGACCCGGCGCAGCTGAACCACCGGCGCATCGTGATGGCCAATCACTGCTACGGCTGCACCGCCGGGGCTGGATCGTCGTGCGGCGGCGCGACCGCGCAGTGAGGAGCGCATGAGGACGGTGGCCGGCGCGCTGAGCTGGCTGTTCGTCCGCTTGCCGCTCGCCTTCTCGATCCCGTTCGCATCGATCGTCCTGTGGTGGGTGTTCGATGGCTTCCGGCTTCTGAATGAAGCCCTGGTAGAGCCCGCGGCGGCGCGCGCCGTCCTGCTGGTGGAATCGCAGCTGCCGGGAGCTACCCGCGAACCGCTGGTTGCGGGCCTGGGCGCGTTTTGTCACGCGGCGTTGGTCATTGCGTTGTTCTTCGTCGGATTGCTGGTCGCTTACAACGCGGCCGCGCTCGCCAACTGGATGCTGGTTGCACTGAATCTGAAACCGCAGCGCTACGCGCACGGTCCTCCCCAGGTTCCCAAGCCGGGGGCAGCCGCCGCCAACAACCCCCTGGCCCATGTGAATCGAATCGGCCTGGTTCTTGCCGGCGGCGGTGCCAAGGGCGCGCATCAAGCCGGCGCCATGAAGGCCATCTACCGCTTCCTGGCCGAACACGATGCGCTGCGCAAGGTCAAGGTGATTTCAGGCACCTCGATCGGGTCATGGAATGCCCTGTTCTGGCTGGCCAGCCTGATCAAGCCGGAGGGCAACTGGGACGGCCAGGCCATCCACGAGCGCTGGTGGCGCTGCATCAGCGCCAAGTCGCTGACGGCGCCGATCTGGTATCTGCCATCCTTGCGCAACGCCCTGCTGTCCACCCTACCGTGGCAACAGGTGTTCGATCGGATCTTCGGGCGAGCGGATGTCAGCAAGGAGTTGCTGCAGACCGGCGTCCACTTCTACCTGACCCGGTCCAACGTGCGTTCGGGCGAGCTGGAGTGCGCGACCAACAATCCCGCTCCCCCGGCGGTTGGTCATGTTGCGTACGAACATCTCGACCCCCACGATCCCGGCAGATACCTGTCGGGCCTGAAGGCGGCCGTTTTCGCGTCGATGGACCTGCCGCCGCTGTTTCCCTACGTCAAGCGCGGCGGCAATCTGTACGAAGACGGCGGCGTGATCAACAACGTGCCGATCACCTTTGCGGCCGCCCGCGAGGAAAACTGCGACCTGATCTTCGTGCTTCCGCTGAACTCCGACTTCGAAGACAAGCCGAACACCACGTCGATCCTGATGAGGCTGCTGCGGATCATGGACGTGCGCCAGGGCGTGCTGGAGCGCAGCGAGTTCAAGATGCTGTACCTGTACAACGAGCTGGCCGCGCTGCGCGACTACGCCGAAGCGTCCACCAGCGCGGCCGTCGAGCCAACCGGGCCGGCGCCGCTGGCGACTGCGCTGCAAAGGAGGCACGCCGTGATCGGCGTGTTCGCGGTGTGCCCCTTGAAGTCGTTCGTGCAGGCGACCATCGATGCCCGCGAGCTGTGGAAGCGCAAGCAGGCCGCGATCGCGTTCGAGGTGATGCGCGACGCGACTGCCCGCCTGCTTCCGGGATTCCAGTTCAAACCGCAGGACAAGGTGCGCGTCGCCCTGATCGACCGCGACGGCCACGTGACCTGGGACGAAAACTTCTGAGCTTGTGGTGCGCGCCTCAAGCGTACTGCATCTCGCCGTTGCCGAACGACCAGTTTTCCTTCACCACCTCCACCAGGTTGATAAAAACGTCCTGCAGGCGCACTCCGAGGCTCGCGTGCAGGTCGTCCGCGACGCGCCGATAGAAGGCCTTTTTCAGTTCCACCGAGCGCCCCTGGTTCAGGGTGATCTGGATGAACACGATCCCCGGCGAGTACTCGATGCCCAGGTACTGGGCGGGATATACGAGCTCGCCCAGGCTGTGCCGGGTGATGATCTGGAACTTGTCGTCGCGTGGCACGTTGATGACCTCGATCATGGCCCGATAGATCAGCTCGCCGATGTCGCGGCCGAGTGTGTCGGGCGCCTGCTGGGATAGATCGATCCGAACGAGCGGCATGGTTCGTCCCTTTCAGGTGGGTACAGGCCTAGCGGGACGGACAGTTTATCGATGTTGCTCGACCGCGGACTCAATCGCCGACGTGGATTTTGACGTCGTGCGGATACGGACGCCCTTTCGAGGCCTGCAGCAGGTCCCGCAGGCTCAGCAGGAAGGTCGCCCACTTGGTGCTGCAGTGGTGCATGAACTCGACCGGGTCCTTCCAGCCGGCGTGCTTGAACAGCACGAAGGTCTGGTCGTCCTTGCGCGTCAGCTCGAACGTCACCTCGGTCGACACCCACTCCTGCGGTCCCCGCACACAGCGCCAGTGAACCAGCCGGTCGGGCACGGATTCGAGCACCTGCATGTCGCAGAACCCGAAATTGATCGTTCCGCCCACGCGGGCCTCGCCGCTCGTTTCCTCGATCCACCAGCGGCGCAGGCCCTCGATCGTCGTGAGCGCCTGATAGACGCGTTGCGCGGGGGCATCGATGCCCACTCGGTGAAGGATGTCGGGCATGTCGGGTCCCTTTCTGTGGGTGGTGAAGGATGGGCGGTTCGACCGCAGGCTGCTGCCGGCTCAACGGCCGGCCCAGGTTTGCAGCGGCCGGCCCGTTTCGAGCAGCGACTTCAGGCTCGACAGCACGCGCGGCCAGCCCTCGCTGATCTTGCGCTGCATTTCGGAGCCTGCCTCCAGCTCGTCGTGGGTCACCGTCAGCCGCACCATGTCGGCCACCGCCTCGATGTCGAAGGTGACGCGGCTGTAGCGGTCCTTGCGGGCCTTGTCGCTGGGCTGGGCCCAACTGATCACGAGGTGGTGCGGAGCCTTCGCCTCGATCACTTCGCCCAGGATATCCACCGTCCGCGCGGCGTCGGTGCGCCGGTGCTCCCAGGCCGAGCCGGCCTTCCAGTCGGACACGTTGTCGTGGTCCCAGTACTGGCGCGTGAACTGGCCGTCCAGCAGCCCGTTCCACACGGCCTGCGGCTGCGAGGCGATGTAGATCACGTAGACGAATGTCGACTTACCCATCGTTCGTTCCTTCGAGTCGTTTCTTCAGGTCGTTCATCGCGCGGATGCGCGAGCGTTCGAATTTCCTGATCCAGCGGTCGTAGATCTCCTGCAACGGCACCGGATTGAGAAAGTGCAGCTTTTCGCGGCCGCGCCACGCCGTGGCCACCAGATTGGCGCTTTCCAGAAGGCCCAGGTGCTGGGTCACCGCTTGCCGGGTCATGACCAGGTGCTCGCACAGCTCGCTCAGGGTCTGGCCGTTGCGTTCGTTCAAGGCGTCCAGCAGCTTTCTGCGGCTCGGATCGGCCAGCGCCTTGAAGACGACGTCCGTGTCATTCATGCAGAGACCATCACGAGGCGCGACTATATGCAAGTAATTACCTGCATGTCAAGCCCCGCCGTTCAGGGCCGCGTGCGCGACTCAGCTTGAAAACGCCTGAATGCCGGTCTGCGCGCGCCCCAGGATCAGCGCGTGGATGTCGTGCGTTCCCTCGTAGGTGTTCACCGTTTCCAGGTTGACCATGTGGCGGATCACGTGGAACTCGTCGGCAATCCCATTGCCGCCGTGCATGTCGCGCGCGGCCCGGGCAATGTCCAGCGCCTTGCCGCATGAATTGCGCTTGATCAGCGACACCATCTCGGGTGCGGCCCGCCCCTCGTCCATCAGGCGCCCCACGCGCAGGCAGGCCTGCAGGCCCAGCGTGATCTCCGTCATCATGTTGGCGAGCTTGAGCTGGATCAGCTGGTTGGCCGCCAGCGGCCGGCCGAACTGGGTGCGCTCCAGCGTGTACTGGCGCGCCCGGTGCCAGCAGTCCTCGGCCGCCCCCAGCGCGCCCCAGGCGATTCCGTAGCGCGCCTTGTTCAGGCAGCCGAACGGTCCGGCCAGCCCGGTCGCGCCCGGCAGCAGCTGCTCATCGGCCACCAGCACGTCGTCCATCACGACCTGGCCGGTGGCCGAGGCTCGCAGCGACATCTTGCCCTCGATCCGCGGCGCCGACAGGCCCTTTTCGCCCTTGTCCAGCAGAAAACCCCGGATCACGCCGTCCTCGGTCTTGGCCCACACCACGAACAGGTCCGCGATGGGCGCGTTGGTGATCCACGTCTTGGTTCCCGTGAGCCGGTAGCCGCCGGCGACCTTGACCGCGCGCGTTTTCATGCTGCCCGGGTCCGAACCGTGATCGGGCTCGGTCAGGCCGAAGCAGCCGACCGATTCGCCGGTGGCGAGCTTGGGCAGGTAGCGGTCGCGCTGCGGCTGGGTGCCGTACGCTTCGATCGGGTGCATCACGAGCGACGATTGCACGCTCATCGCCGACCGGTAGGCCGAGTCGATCCGCTCGACCTCGCGCGCGATCAACCCGTAGCACACGTGATTGACGCCGGCGCAGCCGTAGCCGCGGATCGTCGAACCCAGCAGCCCCAGCTCTCCCATCTCGTTCAGGATGCTGCGGTCGAAGCGCTCCTCACGGTTGGCTTGGATCACGCGCGGGGCCAGCTTGTCGTGGCAGTAGGCCCGCGCCGCATCGCGCACCATCCGCTCCTCCTGCGACAGCTCATCTTCCAGCAGCAGCGGGTCGCTCCACTGGAAACCGTTCGAACCCTTGCTCATAGTCAAATATCCTCATTGAATATGGCGCCGCCCCGTGGGCGCGCCGCGGTTACCGCTCAATTGCCACGCAGTTGCCAGTATCATCCGTTGTTTGCCGCTTACCGCAAGTCGCCCGGCACGGGATCCGGCGTTGCCCAAAAAGCGCCTCACCAGCCCGTCCCTCAGACCCCATCCGGCATGAATCGCACAGAAATACCGGCTTTCGCGCACGGATTCTCGATTGCGGACTTGTATCGCCGCGACGGGCTGGTCCGCCTGGACGAGATCTTCCTGGCGCGGCTGGCCACGGCCGATCCGGCGCTGCATCACGAGCTGCTGCAGGCCCGCGGCCAGCCCGGCGATGTGTCCCGCAGCGCCGCATCCGACCTGGCGATCCGGATCGCCCCGGAGCTGGAAGCATTCATCGGCGAGCTGTTCGGGGTCACGACCGAGCTTGAAGCGCTGAAGGCGCGCCACGGCCAGCTCGACCCGCTGTTCCGGATCAAGCGCGAATTCGTCCAGCGCCAGGCCGCCAAGAAGATCAAGCCGCCGGAGGCGGCTGAGCTCGACGGCGATGCGCTGCGAGCCCGCCTGCAGGCGCTGCTCGGAGGCGATTTCGACGAGCTGGCGTTCGCCCGCGCGGTGCAGCGGTGGCTGCTGGACGAGGCCGTCCACGCCGAGGCGCTGGCGCTGGCGCAGCAGTACGCGGCCTGGGCCGTGCACACGCCGGCCGGTCAGCAGCGCCATCGCGAGGGGCTGCTGTTCAAAATACCGGCGGCCGTCGATCCGATGAACCTGATCCGCCCGGCGCAGCGGCAGCAGGAAGATGGCGTCGCCGAGGTGCGGATCCGGCCGGATCACATCCGCCACCGCGACGGCTTCGCGCTCACCGATGCGGGCTTCGACCTGGCCGGCGCGCTGGACCAGGCCCACTACTGCATCCAGTGCCACCCTCAGAAGAAGGACTCCTGCTCGGACGGCCTGAAGGAACGGGCGCCGAAGGACGCCCCGCAGGCAGTGGTCTACAAGAAAAGCGCCTTCGGCGTGGCTCTGTCGGGCTGCCCCCTGGAGGAGCGCATCTCGGAATTCCACATGCTCAAGACGCAGGGCTTTCCGATCGGAGCGCTGGCGGTGATCGCGGTGGACAACCCGATGGTGGCCGGCACGGGACACCGGATCTGCAACGACTGCATGAAGGCGTGCATCTTCCAGAAGCAGGAACCGGTGAACATTCCGCAGGCGGAGACGCGCACGCTCAAGGACGTGCTGGAGCTGCCGTTCGGTTTCGAGATCTACAGCCTGCTGACGCGCTGGAATCCGCTGAACCTGGCGCGCCCCGTTCCGCGGCCGGCCACCGGCCGCAAGGCGCTGGTGGTGGGACTGGGGCCGGCCGGCTACACGCTGGCGCATCACCTGATGAACGACGGCCACACGGTGGTCGGCATCGACGGGCTGAAGATCGAGCCGCTGCCCGAGACGCTCGCGGGCGTGCGCGCCGACGGCAGCCGCACCGCCTTCGAAGCGCTGCGCGACGTGCAGTCGATCTACGAGCCGCTCGACGAGCGCGTGCTGGCCGGCTTCGGGGGTGTGGCCGAGTACGGCATCACGGTGCGCTGGGACAAGAACAACCTGAAGCTGATCCGGCTGCTGCTGGCCCGGCGCGAGCAGTTCGCGATGTACGGCGGCGTGCGCTTCGGCGGCACCCTGGACGTGGACGACGCGATGGCGCTCGGCTTCGACCATATTGCGCTGTGCATGGGCGCCGGCAAGCCGACCACGCTGGATGTGCCCAACGGGCTGGCGCGCGGGGTGCGCTCGGCGTCCGATTTCCTGATGGCGCTGCAGCTCACGGGCGCTGCCAAGCGCGACTCGATCGCCAATCTGCAGCTGCGGCTGCCCGTGGTGGTGATCGGCGGGGGACTTACCGCCATCGACGCGGCCACCGAGTCGCTCGCCTACTACGTGGTGCAGATCGAAAAATTCCTGCAGCGTTACGACGAGCTGGCCTCCGACATCGGCGAGGACGCGATCCGCGACCGCTGGGACGACCTGGACCGTGAAATCGCCGAGGAGTTCCTGGCCCACGCGCGCACCGTGCGCGACGAGCGCGCGCTGGCGCGCCGCCAAAACCGTCCCGCCCGCGTCACCGAGCTGCTGCGCGAGTGGGGCGGCGCCCGCATCGTGTACCGGCGCCGGCTGATCGACAGCCCGTCTTACACGCTGAACCACGAGGAGGTGGAAAAGGCGCTGGAAGAAGGCGTCTCGTTCATCGAGTGCCTGGCACCGGCCGGCATCGAGGTCGACAACTTCGGAGCCGTCAAGGGAATCCGCTTCAACCGCCAGATGCCCGCCGAGGACGGCCAATGGAGCCTGCAGGGCGAGCACTGGATGTCGGCGCACACGGTGCTGGTGGCGGCTGGCACCTCGCCCAACACGGTGCTGGCGCGCGAGGATGCGGCCCACTTCCAGCTCGACGGCAAGTACTTCACCGCCTGTGACGAGCAGGGCCGGCCGGTCAAGCCGGCCTATGGCCTGCCCAAGCCGCCCAGCGCCGACGTGTTGCTGTCGCGCCTGGCCGATGGCCGTTTCATCAGCTTTTTCGGGGACCTGCATCCGTCCTACTTCGGCAACGTCGTCAAGGCGATGGCCTCGGCGCGCCAGGGCTATCCGAGGATTTCGCGCCTGATGAACGAGGCACCGCCCGCCTCGTCCCAGAGCACCGGGGCGTTTTTCGATCAGCTTTCGCGCGAGCTGCTGGCCACGGTCCACCTGGTGCAGCGCCTCACGCCCGACATCGTCGAGGTCGTCGTCAAGGCGCCCGCGGCGGCGCGCAAGTTCCGTCCGGGCCAGTTTTACCGGCTGCAAAACCTCGAGTCCTCATCCCGCCAGATCGGCCGCACCCGGCTGCACACCGAGGGCCTGGCGCTGACCGGCGCCTGGGTCGATGCGGCCCAGGGGCTGGTGTCGTGCATCGTGCTGGAAATGGGGGGCTCGTCCAACCTGGTGGCGGCGCTGGCACCGGGCGAGCCGGTGATCCTGATGGGGCCGACCGGCACGCCCACGCACATCGGGACGGGCGAAACAGTGATCCTGGCCGGCGGCGGCCTGGGCAACGCGGTGCTGTTTTCGATCGGGCAGGCGTTCCGGGCGCACGGCTCGCGCGTGCTGTACTTCGCCGGATACAAGAAAGTGATCGACCGCTACAAGATCGACGAGATCGAGGCGGCCGCCGATGTGATCGTGTGGTGCTGCGACGAGGCACCGGGCTTTGCGCCGCGCCGCCCGCAGGACTGTGCCTTCGTGGGCAACATCGTGCAGGCGATGGAGGCGTACGCGACCGGGCGTCTGGGCGCGGTCACGATCCGCACCGAAGAGGCCGACCGGATCATCGCGATCGGCTCGGACCGGATGATGGCGGGCGTGGCCAAGGCGCGCCACGACGCGCTCAAGCGGCACCTGAAACCGAGCCACTGCGCGATCGGATCGATCAACTCGCCGATGCAGTGCATGATGAAAGAGATCTGCGCCCAGTGCCTGCAGGTTCACCGCGATCCGCGCACTGGCAAGAGCTCGGTCGTGTTTTCCTGCTTCAACCAGGACCAGCCGCTCGATGCGGTCGACTTCGGGTCGCTCAACGAACGCCTGAAGCAGAACGCGCTGCAGGAAAAGCTCACCGCGCAGTGGCTGGAACATTGCGCGTGGCAGAGCGATTAGGCTGGAATTCCGATTCACTTAGGGCGAGAGCGCACGATCAGATTGCCCACCGAGACCTGGACCGGCTCGCCGTTCTGGTTCAGCGTGGTCGTCCTCACCTTGATGACCCCCTGACCCGGCCGGGACCTGGAAGGCCGCACCTCCAACACCTCGCTTTCGACCCGCAGCTCATCGCCCGGCCGGACCGGACGGGGCCAGCGGAACTCGTCGAAGCCGGCGCCGATGAAGCCACCGGCCGGTCGGAAGTCACTTTCTACCAGCAACTGCATCGTGGCGGCCGCGGTGTACCAGCCGCTGGCGACCAGCCCTCGAAATATCGAACCAGCCGCGGCTTGCTCGTCGACGTGGAACGGCTGTGGATCGAATTCGGCGGCGAAGCTCATGATGCGCGCCTTGTCGACCCGGAGGCGGCCGGAGCCGCCGAACGTCTGCGCCACTTCGAAGTCTTCCAGATACTGCTCTTTCATCGCCCTGTTCCTCTCCGAAACGCCGTTGGCACCTGACCCGTTGCCGCCTCTAATATCGCACTTTCCGAGCGCGATGCCATCCGACGCTCTGAAGGGTCACCTCGCCATGACAACTGCCGCGCTGGTGCAAACCACATCCGACGCCGAGTTCGCCGTCGCCCGCGCTTTGTTCGTCGAGTACTCGGAACAGCTCGGGGTCGATCTGTGTTTCCAGGGTTTTGCCGCCGAACTGGACGCGCTCGCCCGGATGTACGCGCCCCCCGGCGGATGCCTGATCCTGGCCCAGGAGGCGCAGGACTATGTGGGCTGCGTCGGGGTGCGCCGCATTTCCGACCAAGTGTGCGAGATGAAACGTCTGTACGTCAGGAACGCCATCCGCGGCAGCGGGCTGGGCGGCCGCCTGGCCCAGGCCGCGATCGATGCCGCGCGGGCCATCGGATACCGGCGCATGGTGCTCGACACGCTGGCCGGCATGACCGCGGCGCGCGGTCTGTACGCGACGCTTGGATTTGCGCAAATTCCCGCGTACTACAAGAACCCGATGCAGGGTGTGATGTACATGGCGCTCGAGCTGGCGTCTTAGCCATTCAATTAGTCGACGCAAGGAGGTGAGCGCGCATGCGCATCGTAGGACTCGGTCATGGCTTGTTCGCCATAGCTGGAGGGGGCCTCGCTATCCTGAGCCTCACTTACCGCGACTTCGCGCCAATATGGCAGCCCTTGCCTGCCTGGATTCCCTGGCGGGAAACCTGGGTCTACGGATCCGGGCTACTCGTACTGGCCGCCAGCGTCGGTCTTTGCTTCTCGCGCACGGTCCTGCCGAGCGCGTTGACGATCGGCACGTACCTGGCGGTCTGGGCCGTGACTCGTGCGGTCCCCGTCGTCTTCAAACCACTCAGCGTTGGCTCGTGGTATGGCTTTTGTGAAGCACTGGCGCCGCTGCTTGGTGCCTGGATTCTTTACGCCATGCTGCGACGGCCATCGCGTGGGTCGGAGACGCCGTCAATCGCCAGCGAGCGCGCCGTGCGCGTGGCACAAGTCCTGTTTGGCTTCGCATGTGTCGCATACGGATTGGCGCACTTTGCCTACGCCGATTTCACCGCCAGCATGGTGCCGGTCTGGCTACCCAGCCACTTGGGATTTGCTTACTTCACCGGGCTCGGTCACCTCGCGGCTGGAATTGGCATCATGGCCGGGATTCTTCCCCGTTTAGCGGCCACCCTGGAAGCGATCATGATGAGCTTGTTTGGCCTTCTGGTCTGGGTGCCGAGCCTGTTCGCGCAACCCCCGCCCGAATGGGCAACGCCGCCCAAAAATCAATGGTCCGAGCTCGTCCTGACCCTGTTGTTGGCCGCCTCCGCGTGGATTGTCGCGACATCTTTGCGAAACCGCCCGTGGGGCTTTGAAGTGCGCAGCCCGTAGGACAAACTGTAGGTGAACGGGCGACCATGTCCCGAACCTAGGCTTTCGTAAGCGGGGAGATGCCATGGCACGCTACATGCCGGAAGTTTTCTTTCAAGTCGACGAGCAGAACGCCCGCGAGATCATTCTGCAACCGATACCTGGAATGTCGACCGATGAGCGCTGGGAGAGCGAGACCGCCTGGATCTCGGGACACTTGGAGTTCAGGGAGGACGCACTGGTAATCGACTATGGGTGTGGGATCGGTCGACTGTCGAAAGTGGTCAAGCGCCCTGTACTGGGCGTGGATATTTCACCAACGATGCGCCAGCAAGCGATCCAATATGTCGACCGGCAGGAGTTTGGCGTGGTGTCGCCGACCATATTGCAGAAATTAGCGCGACAAGGCCTGCGGTGCGACGGTGCGGTCTGCGCATGGGTTCTGCAACACGTGGTGAGGCCGGAGGAGGTGATCGTCGATCTTGTGAACGCACTTTCGAATCACGCACGAGTGTATGTCTTGAACCTGTTGACCCGCTGCGTTCCGACGGATGCCGGATGGGTCGACGATGGTATCGAGGTGCATCGGTTGCTGGACCTGCATTTCAAATTCGTCAGGGACATCCCGGTGCCACCGGAACTGTCCGCGCTTGGAACCTACTTTCGCTTGTATGAAAAGCGCGCGCCGTGGTGGAGAGTCATTCGCTAGCGTTGTGTAGGAGAAACTATAGGTGAAACGGGCGACCGTGTCCCGATGCGAAGCTTGGCCTCAGCGCACAGCGTCTCTCATGGTGAATATTGCACAAACGGTGCCCGCGCACTTCATGGCAGCTGTGCTCGCGTGCACGCTGATGCCCGACCTCGCGCAAGCTGAGCAGCCTTCCACATGCGCCGGGGTAAGCGTTAACAAGGTCGATCCGGCGCTGCCGGCGTACCAGCCGCAGCCCGTCGAGCTGCCGCGCGAGGCAGGCTATATCGCACCCGACGGCGCAATCGTCGTGGTCGGCTACAACGACATGCGCGAGATGCTGCACGCCATGGCCTCGACGTTCAGCGCCGTGCATCCGAACGTGCGCTTCCGGCTCGATCTGCCGGGCACGCGCTTCGCGCCGGCCGCCCTCGCGAAGGGACAGTCCGCCTTTGCGCCGATGGGCGCGCTGTTCACCCCGCCGCAGCTCGAAGAATACCGAAGCATTGCCGGCAGCGAGCCCCTCGGCGTTCGCATCGCCCATGCTTCCCTCGACCCGCGCGCGTTGAGCGGGCCGCTGGCGGTGTTCGTGCATCGCGACAACCCGATTCAATCGCTTACGCTGGCGCAGGTCGCGAAGGTGTTTGCGGGCGAGGTCAAACACTGGGGCGACCTGGGGGTACACGAGTGGGGCGACCGTAACGTCAACGTGTACGGCATCCAGCCGGGTACCGCGCTCGCGTTCGAGCTGCAGCAGGCGGTGATGCTGGGCCGGCCTTTCGGTGCGCGCGTCGTCGGCGTGCCGCAATCGGCCGAGTTGGTGGACAAGGTGGCCGCCGATTCTTCCGCCATCGGCTTCGCGGCCGCGATGCGCGCCAGGCCAGAGGTGCGTGCGCTCGCCATCGCCGCACGCGAGCGGGCCGAAGCCGTTGCTCCCACTTGCGAAAGCATCGTCGCCGGCCGCTATCCACTCGACCGACACCTGCTGATCTACGTTCCGCGACCGGTCACCTCGCTGGCGCGCGAGTTCGTGCGCTACGCGCTGTCGCGCGAAGGCCAGCAAGCCGTTGCCGCGTCTCCGCAACACTACCTGCCGCTGTCGGCGCCCGATGCCGCCGCGGAGCTCGCGAAGCTCGAGTGAGGCATTCACGGAGCTACGGGTCAGGAATTTGTTGGTCGCAAGGTACCGCTTACGCTGAGGTCTGGCCTGTCGAAGGAGGAATCCGTGTACATCCGCAGGCTGAGATATTTTGCCTTGGTTCTCTGCATGAGCAGAATTTGCGCGACCTATGCATCGCCCTGCCCGCCAGAGAGTTATTCGCGTCAAAGTTTGGAGGTCTTGTCGAAGGCCAATTTTGAAATTCCCGATGAGGCCAAGCGCAATGATTTTGCTCGCGCCCTTCTTGCCTGTCTCGAAGACCCCGATCCGAAACTGCGCGATGACATAGCCTTTGAAGCCTTGTCACATTTCTTGCGTGCGCGACAGCTGAGCGACGAAACCATGCGCGCGCTTGAACAAGAGCTGTTGCCGCGTCTGACGGCCGCGGACTCGAGCGGCGTGCGCCGGCCATTTGCCGCGCTCGCTCTCTCGGAAATTGCGCGCGCCGATCGAATTAAGTCGTTTCTTTCGCCAGAAGAGCGCGCGCGTTTGCTCTCCGCCGCAATCGGCTATTTCACCGCCATTAAAGATTATCGCGGCTTCGATGAGCACGCGGGCTGGCGCCATGGCGTGGCCCATGGCGCAGATTATTTGCTTCAACTTGGGCTCAACCCTGCCTTTGGCGCAAGCGAGATGCACCGGATTCTCAGCGCTTTAGAGACGCAGATTGCACCGGCAGAGCATTTTTACATTTATGGAGAACCGGAGCGTATCGCGCGCGTTGTATTCGCGATCGCCGGGCGCGGCCTTTTGAGCCAAGAGGAATGGGCGATGTGGATTTCGCGCATTAGTGCGCCCGCGCCGCTTCCCACATGGCGCGATGCCTATGCCTCGCAAGCGGGCTTGGCGCGCATCCACAATCTTAACGCCTTCCTCTCGCGGCTCTATATCGCGGGAAAGCTCAGAGGCGACGACAAGACTGCCCAACTTCTTCCGCCTACGGAGGAAGCTCTGAAAGAAATACCATAGCTTTCGCAATCAGACGTCGTCCAATGTCGGCTATGGGGCGCGAGAGGAGAAATGCGACGTCAGGCCTTGCGCAGGCCCACACACTTCAGGAGAACTCATGTTTGACCACGTCAAATTCGGAGTCAGCGACTATGCAGCGAGCAAAGCGTTCTTCCTCAAGGCACTCGAACCACTCGGCGTAGCTGTTATCTCGGAGGGGCCGCCGACGTACGGTGTCGAGCTCAGCCCAAAGGGTAAGGCTTCATTGTGCCTGTACCAAACCGAGCAGAAGCCGGCGCATCTTCACTTGGCGTTCACGGCCGAGAATCGCCGCCAAGTCGAAGCTTTCCATCGCGCGGCTCTGCAGGCGGGTGGCAAGGACAATGGTGCGCCTGGTCTGCGCCCGCTCTACCACCCGAACTACTATGCAGCTTTTGTCATTGGTCCGGACGGGCACAACATCGAAGTGGTTTGCCACCAACCCGAGGCCTAACCCTTCCATCGAGCGGACTCGCGAGGCTAGGCCACGCTACGCTGGTTCTCCATTTTCCGCTCCGTAATGTCTCGATCGTCCCCCCCAAAGACCCCGTCCGTTGTTCGATGAGCCACGATCCGGTCCCACGAAAGAAGATATGGGTGGCGATTGCCCTGCTCTGGCTCGCCGGCAACGGCCTGCGGTTGACGATCCTGGCGGTGCCTCCGGTCATCGCGATGATTCGCGACGAGTTCTCACTGAGCGCCACCGAGGTCGGATTACTCGGCAGCATCCCGTCCGCCCTGTTTGCGGGCGCTGCCCTTGCGGGTTCGCTGCTTGTCGCGCGTCTGGGCGCGAAGGCCGCGCTGGTCGGCGGCCTGGCGCTGGTGGCAGTGGGCTCGGCATTGCGCGGATTGAGCACGGGCTACGCCGTTTTGCTCGCGACCACCATCCTGATGTCTGCTGGTGTTGCGATCATGCAACCGATCATGCCCACCGCCGTGCGGCAGTGGGCGCCGTACCGAATCGGCCTGGGCACGGCTGTCTATACCAACGGGCTTCTCGTCGGCGAGGTTTTGGCGGTAATGCTGACGCCATTGTGGGTGCTGCCGCTGGTTGATGGTTCATGGCGGCTTTCGCTGGTCTTCTGGTCGGTGCCGATCGCGATCATCGCGCTCGCGATCTCCGCGTTGGGCCCGCGGGCGCACGGGGAGCATGCGGCAGTACCAGGCGTCACGCGCGCGTGGCTGCCCGACTGGCACCGCGGGCTCGTGTGGCGGCTCGGGGCGGTGTTCTGCTGCATCAACGCGATATACTTCAGTGCAAACGCGTTCATCCCGATCTACCTGACACATAACGGCCGGCCGGACCTGATCGGCGGCGCGCTTACCGCGCTCAACTTCGGCCAGCTGCCGGCGTCCTTGCTCCTGCTCGCGGTCGCGGGCAAGCTGGAGCGCCGCGCGTGGCCGTACATCGCGTCCGGCGTCCTGTCCTTGCTCAGCATCACGGGGCTTGTGTTCATGGTCGGTCCCGCGACGATGGTCTGGGCCGGCCTACTCGGCTTCTCCGATGCCTCCGCGCTGATCCTGGGGCTGACCCTTCCACCGCTGTTGTGTCCACCCGAGGACATCGCGCGTACTTCAGCCGGAATGTTCACGATCAGCTACAGCGGCGCGGTCGGCATCGCGCTGATCAGCGGCGCCGCCTGGGATTTGAGCGCGGTTCCTGCGTTCGCCTTCGTGCCGCTGGGCATATGCGCGATCGCGCTCGCGGCAATGGCGCGCGAGATGCGCGTTCAGAAGGAACTGCGGTGAACACCGGTGGGGATCTTAAGGCCATTGAAGCCGATAGCCGCCCGGGACGCTGTTCCGCGCAAAGAAGCTCGTCTTCTTGCCGATGATCATCGAGAAGGACCGGCCGGCCGCTGATTGATCTCGCTCGATCTACCGAGATTCGCGAAGCATCCTTTGCGTAGAGCGCAACTCGCAAGAGTAGGTCGAACGTCGCCTTCGATTCTCCCGCGTGCTACCGAACACGGTGTATTCCCGCTCGACGGTTCTCGGTTCAACGAGGCAAGAAGAATATTTGCGTCCGAACGCGGGAGAGTAGCTCGCGGGTGACGCCCCATTGACAAGGCGCCTTGGAGCAACTAACAACACGGACATACAGCGTCCGAGAAGGAGTCGTCAATGAGTCCAAAGCCCGCCGTTGTATCTCTGTTCTTCACGGCGTTTTTGTTCACCGCCCCCTCGGCCGGTGCTACAGACACGCTCAGCGTAATCCACAAGTTCCTTGGTGGGAGTGACGGGGACGATCCGAGTGCCATGATCCAGGCATCCGACGGCAATTTCTACGGCACCACCTACCTGTCCGTCGGCACTGTTTTCAAGGTCACGCCGGGTGGGCAGTTCACGACTCTGTTCGTAGCCACGCACAGCTCGAACCGCTATTTCTACGGCGACTTCTTCACGAGCGTGGTCGAAGGGCCCGATGGCTTTCTGTACGTCATATCCCGCGGGAGCAACAGCAACCCGAACCCAACGCTTTTCAGGATCAGCAAGTCCGGCACCGACTACCGAGTGGTTCTGGAGGAGGCACCAAACAGTCTGTCGGTGGCCTCCGATGGCAACTTCTATGGGGCGGACGGCAACGGGATATTCCGGCTGACGACCGGCGGCACGTACACGGTGCTGACCCCGGCGGGTACCGGTGGAATCACGCAGAGCGGCTTCGGCAAACAGGCCTCGGACGGAAACTTCTACGGAATCTGCTCGGTCGCAAACGTCTCGGGTCCGCCGCACGTGTGCCGCGTCACGACCTCAGGCCAGGTGACCCCGATCTTCCAGTTCCCCAGTGGGCGATGGCCTGCGAACGGGGTCTTGACGCAAGGATCGGATGGCTTTCTGTACGGTGCTGCGTGGAAGAATAACTATACCTCTGAGTTGATTTTTCAGCTCAGCACGTCGGGCAGCTACCGGGAGATTTATAACAGCCCCAACAACTGCACTCCGAAGAGCGGGTGCAGCACGGTAATTCAGGCATCGGACGGCAATCTGTGGATCACCAATCCGCCTGGACAGTCCGTCTACTCGATCACGCCGACCGGCGGCGCGCTGCTGCAAACGGTCTCTTTCTCCGGAATCGGTCATCCTCAGCTCTTGATTCAGGCACCCAGCGGCATCCTGTATGGAACGACGGGCGAACCAAATCCCGCGTATTACGACGCCGGGACGGTTTTTTCGCTCAACGCGGGCCTGCCGCCGGCGAAGTAAACCGAGGGCGCGAGGCGAGGAAACGCCGGCGCGAGCAATGCCTCGAATACGTGTCCCCCGGTTCATTTTCCGGGGGGCACGTCGTTCGGAAGACAGCGGTCTGTGAAGAGGATCTCGGCCTCGAAAAGAAAGTCCTGATTCTTCTTCGCATAGGGCCAACCTCGCGCCCTTTACCATGTAGGCGGTCGAAGACCTTGCGCCGCAGAAAGTGAATGAGAAGCCCTGCAGTGTGACGGAGTGTGAAGTGCCCGATAGGGTCGGTCACACCGTTGGCGGATGAAGCGACTCGACCATGGCGCGGATTTCACGGTTCTCGAAAACCAGGTGTCGCTGCTCACCGGTTCCCTGGAGGGCGACATCGACCATGGCCCGGGCCAAATCGTCGGCCCGAATTACCTGGTTGGGGAACAGCACCCGAAACGCTGGGTAGATCGCGCGCAACAGGCGATAGCTGAGATTCGGTTCCTTCCGCGGCTCCGGCGGGTAGATGTACGCGGGCCGGAAGAGGTAAAGGCGATGGAACCCCGTCGCGAGTAGCGCCTTCTCGGCCTCTCCTTTGTAGCGTGCGAAAGGCATCCGACTTCGTCCCGTCGGGTCCGCGCCGCTCCCGCTCAAGAATGAGAACGCCGCCTCGGGACTGCTGTTGCGGAGAACCCGCGCGAACTCAACCGTGTAGTTCACGGTTATCGTGCCGAGCTCCGCGTCTGTCACCGCCCCCGTATATGCGCCCAGGCAAAAGACCGCTGCGTCCTGACCCGAGAGTGCCTCCGCGAGTGCAGAGCAATCTGCGAAGTCAGGATGCAAAACTTCTTTCAGCTTGGGATGCGAGATGCCGAGCTTCCTGCGCCCGATAGCTGTCGCACGTCCGACGGCGGGGTGCTCGAGCGCATGGCGAAGCGCGTATCCACCGACCATTCCGGTCGCGCCCACGATTACAACGCGTGTCTGCCCCGCCGCGGAAACGTTCATCCGCGCCCCCGACGCGCTGCAAAGGCGCCTATTGAGGCCACCTCTTTGGTCGTGTCATGACAGTGCGCGCTCCTCCACCCAGTCGACATAGAGCCGGCGCTCCGCAAACAGCCACGCGCCGTCCTTCTTCACGAACGTGTCTGCATAGCGGAGCGCCGCGAGAGACATCTGACCTTTCGCATCGCGACGATCGCCGCAGTGTGCGTAGGGTTCGACCAGCTCACGGATGGCGAGGCGATCCGCGGCTTCGCCCGGGGAGATGGCGATGTGTTTGCTCATGAGCTGGTCTCTTTGTTCGATTCGTTCGGGAGCGCCAAGACCGGTCACTCGAAAATGGCCGGTGATTCGAGAAACGCCCTGCGCAGTGAGCATACGCGTCGACAAGCTCGCGAATGGCAACGCGATCGCCAATTTCCTGCGGAGTGAGACGGCTATTGTCAGATCCTTGCATCGAAAGGGTCATTTGCTGCTCCTTGGCTCCGCGCTCGCTGGCGGCTACGATGCGGACTGAGTTCGCAGGATCTGGGTGCTTCTCGGTCGGCGCGCGGCGGCGGCGCTAACCCACGTGCGCTTGCGTCGCCTGCGCTAGTTCGTCTGGACGTCCTCGTTTCGATTCGCGGCGTACTCATCTGAAGAGGATCAAGTTCATGGATGAAGAGAAAGCAGCAGATGTCGGCTCGATCGGCGCATTTCTGGAGGAAAAGACGTTCCGGGCTCGGACGGTGCTGGTGTTCGGGCAGATCACGGATACGCTGGCCGGCGCTACGGTCGGGCGACTCATCGCGCTCTCGTCGGCATCGGACGCCCCGATCAATCTTCTCGTTTCGTCGCCCGGTGGGCACGTCGAATCCGGCGACGTGATCCACGACATCGTGCGCTTCATCCGCGCACCGGTGAATATGATCGGCACCGGCTGGGTCGGAAGCGCCGCGACGCACCTCTATCTAGCGGTCCCGAAGGAGCGCAGGTTTTGCCTGCCAAACACGCGATTCCTCATCCATCAGCCCAGTGGCGGCGCCGGCGGCCCGGCCTCGGACATCGAAATCCAGGCGCGCGAACTGGTGCGCGCGCGCCAGCGCATCGCGGGCGTGATTGCGCGGGAGACAGGGCGCTCGCTCGCGTCGGTGCTCGCGGATATCGACCGCGATCGGTGGATGTCGGCCGAGGAGGCGATCGAGTACGGGCTGGTTTCGAAAATCATCACCCAGCAGGGCGAGTTGCCGGGGTAGAAGATTGGGGCCGTCCGCGAGCGGGCGAAAGTGGGGGCTATGCCGCCTGCGTAAGCCCGGGCTCCGCTATCGGGTTGGGCGCTACGGCGAAGGCGGATGACGGATACCGTGTATAACAATGAGGGTGTAGTGTCTGCGTGTCGGAGCGAACGGGGAATCGGCGATGGTACGGGACAAGGACGAGGTCGTGTCCGCGGTAGCGGCTTGGGATCGAAAGGCCGCGGCCGAAGGTTTCCGGTGCGTCGTTTGTTCAACAACAATCACCTACGGGGATCGTGAGGAATTCTTTCGGACAATGATGTGCGGACGCTGCGCCCAACAGTCGACGAAGGACAACTGGTCCGAATGAGTCCGTGCGTTGCCAGCTAGATGACGGCGGGGCGATCCCTACTGACGACGTGAGGTTCGGCTGATGCCTTCGGGTCGAAGCCTGCCTTTGGCGAAGGGCCCCTCGCGGCCAACTGCGGCCATCCGCAGGCTGCGTTAAATTTCCTCCGAAGCGGACACTCGTACTCCTTGATGCCGGCACGTATTTGCTGGGCGCCAAGTGCTGCGCATTCCTGCGCGAGCAGCGCCGCTGGCCGCTCCTCAGTGCCGGCTGTTCCAAAACATTCTGCCAGCGAGAGAAGCCTTTGCCTCATTCAATGCCGGGCCAGGGTCCACAGTCTTACCGCCTCTGCCATGGTGCGCACGCCCAGCCGTCTCAGTATACGGGCACGATGCACCTCGACCGTGCGGATACTGATCCCGAGATTGAACGCAATCTGTTTCCCCGGCAGCCCGCCGCCGACGCCTGTCAGCACTT
>Ga0210401_10001710_pt1 | contig 25063 bp, 17 predicted proteins | sample IncBWH32MmetaG_FD_150866 | JGI IMG/M metagenome (GOLD analysis project Ga0210401, IMG submission 150866) | Forest soil microbial communities from Barre Woods Harvard Forest LTER site, Petersham, Massachusetts, United States - Inc-BW-H-32-M | ecosystem: Environmental > Terrestrial > Soil >... | reverse complement strand
TCTGATTACTGGCAAAATCCATTTTTTGTCATCCCTCGCAAAGCGAGGGACCTGGGTTCTTTGCGTTAGCCGGCAGATACCCAGATTCCTCGGCGCCTCGCTCCTCGGAATGACAAGGATTTGTAATTACCTACCTGATCTTTTCTGCCACCGACTTAGCCTGCGTGAACAAGTACAGGTAATCCGGCCCACCGGCTTTCGAGTCGGTGCCCGACATGTTGAATCCGCCGAAGGGATGTGCGCCTACCATCGCGCCGGTGCACTTGCGATTGATATACAAGTTGCCAACGTGGAATTCGCGGACGGCGCGATCGATTTTGTCCTGCGAACTGGTATACACCGCGCCGGTCAGCCCGAACTCGGTATCGTTGGCAATCTCTAGAGCGTGATCGAAGTTCTTCGATTTGATTACCGCGAGCACGGGGCCAAAGATTTCTTCCTGCTCAAGCTTTGACTTCGGCTTGATGTCGGCAATGACGGTGGGCTGAATGAAGTAGCCCTCGCCGGCGTTTTTGGCGGGACCGCCGCCGGTGATCAGGCGTCCGTCTTTCTTGCCGTACTCAATGTACTCGAGGATCGACTTCATGGAACCTTCGTTAATTACCGCGCCCATGTTCGGGTTCTCGGCCGGATCGCCGACGGTGATCTTTTCCACGCGAGCTTTAAGCTGATCCAGGAACTTGTCGTAGATGCGCTCGTCAACAATGGCGCGCGAGCAGGCTGAACACTTCTGGCCTTGGAAGCCGAATGCAGCCTGAGCGACACCCTCAACCGCGGCGTCAAAGTCGCCATCAGAATCGACGATGATCGCGTCCTTGCCGCCCATTTCGAGCACTGTGCGCTTGATCCAGAGCTGGCCGGGAACTTTGTCGGCGGCGCGCTTGTGAATGTCGAGGCCAACTTCACGGGAGCCGGTAAATGCAATGTAACGCGTCTTGGGATGCGCGACCACGGCATTGCCGAAGCTGGCGCCGGCTCCGGGACAGAAGTTGACTACGCCATCGGGAATGCCAGCCTCTTCGACAAGTTCAATGAACTTTGCTGCGATGGTAGGTGAATCGCTCGATGGTTTCAGAATGACTGTATTGCCCGACACGACCGAAGCCATCGTCATCCCGGCCATGATCGCGCAGGGGAAATTCCACGGCGGAATTACGGCGCCGACGCCCAACGGAATGTAGAGCAGAGAATCGTGCTCGCCGGGCATCTGTACGTCGGGCTTCACCTTCGCGAGCCGCAACGCTTCGCGGCTGTAGTATTCGCAGAAGTCGATGGTCTCAGCGATGTCGGCGTCGGCTTCCGCCCAGTTCTTGCTCACTTCAAAGACCAGCCAGGCACAGAATTCGAATTTGCGCTCGCGCAGCAGGTCGGCAACGTGGAACAGCAGGCTGGCGCGCTCCTCGACCGAGGTGCGGCTCCAGTGCTCAAAGGCGCTGAGCGCCGCTTCCATGGCCGGTTCAACGTGCTCCTTGCCTGCCTTCTGGTGCAGGCCGACGATTTGCGACGGCTTGGCCGGGTTCAGCGATTTGATTTTGTCTTGAGTTTTGACGCGCTTGCCGCCGATGATGAGGTCATACTCGCGGCCAAGATGGCCACGAACTTTCTCGATCGCCGCCCGCATCTTGCGCGCATTCTCTTCCTTGCGGAAATCAGTCAACGGCTCATTGACGAACGGGCCTTGATGAAGGCGAATCTGTGGTTGCGTGGGAACTTCAACGGTTGCCATAAGAGCACCTCAAAAGATATATGGATGCTGCGCGGGCAGGCGCGGAACCACTAATTGTAGCACCTGGCATCCACGAATATGACGACGCATAAACTGTCGAGCGTTGCTCGACCGGACAGCCGGGGCGGCTGTCCCCACATGGTTCTTGTCCGTGCCTATATCACTGGATCTTTCGGTTGGTGAGGGCCTTCAATTCTTCTACGATTTGTTCCAACCGGCCGCGGCGCTGGGCGTGATTCTGCTGGGCTGGCAAGGTGCGTCTCTGCTGCGAATATTGCTCGTTGAGTCTCTGGATGTCACTGATCTCGGCCTTCAGTAGATGGACACGATTAAGAATGGCTTCTCTTCCATTTAGCAGCATGTATCAAGCATACCCTAGTTCGCGAAGATGCGCTTGGCTTGCACGTGGTGACGCGGGGCGTCCCGTCGCCGAAGTGGGCCGAAATGCGCTAACAGGAATGACCAATTACGGCACTTTCACCGACTCGTGGCTCTCAGCGGTCTGGAAACTCATTTTGGCGGTGCGTTCGAGCTTATCCCAGGCGAAACGCTGGCCTTCGATGGCACGCTTCACCGTCTTGAACAGCACGACCGAGAATAACTGGCGATAAGCGAAACGTTGCAGCCATACTTGGCTGAGCAGCCAGCCGTCTTCGCGCGCTTCGGGTTGGCGGCGCTCAAGGGCAAACGCGATGGCGGACGTTATGAAATCAATGACCAGAAAAGCAGCAAAGAAAAGCAGGAGCCGTTGGAAGCTGGTCGGATCGGTGGAGTCCGGGTGAAAATGTTTTTGGATGAAGTACCAGATCGCGCCCACGGCAAACATTAGGTCGATGAATGGTGAGACGAGCGGCAACAAGATTTGGAAGATGACAATATTCGGCAGCGCCACCCAGCCTAAGGCTCCCTTGCGGGCGAACACGGCGCGATGCTTCCACACCGACTGCAGAATCCCGAAAGACCAGCGGAAGCGTTGACGCATCAAGCCATTGGCGTTGATGGGCGCCTCAGTGTAGGCGAGCGCCAAATCTTCGTACTCCACCTGGTAACCGTTCCGCAAGAGCGCCATGGTCAAATCGGCATCTTCGGCCACAGTGTCAGTGTGATAACCGCCCGCTTCGCGGACCGCGGACGTCCTCCACGCGCCGATCGCTCCCGGCACCACACTCACGGCGCCAAGAACGTTCAAGGCTCTGCGCTCGAAGTTCTGGCTGGTGATGTATTCCAGCGCTTGCCAGCGGGTCCACAGGTTCACGCGGTTCCCGACCTTGGCATTTCCCGCAACCGCGCCGACTTTGGGATTGAGGAAATGAGGAACCAGCCGTGAAATCGCATTGCGGGCAATGACGGTGTCCGCATCGATGCCAACGAAGATTTCCTGATCGCGCAGATGTTCGAGCCCGAAGTTGAGAGCCTCCGCTTTGCCGGAATTTGGCTTGGTCAAGATAAGCACCCGCCCGGAGGCTTCTTCGTCGACAAAGGCCCGGCGCGCGACTCCCAGCGTATTGTCGCTGGAACCGTCATCGATTACGATCACGTGCAGGCCGGGATAGTCCGAGGCCAGCACAGCGCGCACCGTGCGCTCAATCACTTTCTCTTCGTTGTAGGCCGGAATGAGCACTGCGACCGCAGGTTTGTAAGAGGCCGCCTCCGCCGGTGTCCCGTAGTGTTGCTGCCGCAAGCGATCGAAAATTGCGAACGCTCCGACAAACAGCAAGCGTCCAGTCATCAGCAGGTCGCCAAGAAAGAAGATCCAGACGATGGCATGGGTGCTGAAATCCCAAATCGCAAAGCCCATCCAGTCCAAGCGCGCAGCCCAGCGCTCGTCTGTGGGAATGGCGGGCATAACATCGGCCTTGGTCTTGCCAATCAGTTCATGGAGCGGGGCGATTTCATCCCCTTTCGCGCGCACGCCTTGAATGATTATGGGCAAAGCGCGGACGGTTTCTCTGCGATCGCCTCCGCCATCGTGCAGAAGGATGACGCTGCCGCAGAGCCGGTCCTTGGGATCACAGGGGGGGATGTGTGCGAGCACGTCGGCCGCGATCTGCTCGGCCGAGTGTCGCGGGTTGTCCTTCCAGTCATTGGGATCGATCTTGTTCCCCACGCTGATGTAGCCCATGTCCTGAACCACTTCGAGCGGCCGGACCTGGTCTTCAGTATCGGGTTCCTGATCGATGGAATAGGGCGGACGGAAGAGAATGGTGTGAATTCCGAGGCGGCTGGCGAAGAGCTGCTCGGTGAGATTCAACTCCACTTTCATGTAGCTGCGCGAAATGTTGCTAATGTCCGGGTGGGTAAAAGTGTGATTCCCGATCTCATTTCCTTCCCGATAAATGCGCGAAGTAACGCTGCCGAAATCCTTGGCCTCAAGCCCAATCAGAAAGAATGTCGCGGTTGCATTTTCCCGCTTCAGCACATCTAGGATTTTCGGGGTCCACGTCGGATCAGGCCCATCATCAAACGTAATGGCAACAGCTTTCGGATTGTAACCGTAGCGGGCCACACGGTAAGGTTCCGGCAGCGGATCGATGGTTTCGTCTTCGATTAATCCCGAGGCGGGGTCCACGGTGATCTCGCGCTTTCCATTAGCCGGACGAGCCTCGATTCGCAGAACTTCACCCTGCCCCTCCATGTCCACATCCTGGCCAGGCAGAACATCTTTCAACTTATCGGGCGCCGCGGGGTCGCCGGGAACATCCCAAACCCGCCACAGAGCGCGATCTTCAGCACCCAAACGCCAGAGCGCGAAAGTCTCAATTCCTAACTGCTGCGCCGCGCGCATTTCGTTGAGCGCGGTAACTGCATCCAGGAACCAGATGTCGTGCCGGCGATTTTGTTCGTCCATGTAACTGAAGTGCGGATTACTGCTGTCGCCATCGAAGTCCACATCTTCTTCCGAATCGCGCGCGGCCAGCCAGGCTTCCTGCACGGACACGTTGGTGTCGCGTACATCGGGCGGCAGTTTTCCGTGCTTCGGCTTCCGCACCCAGTCATAACCGTAGTTACCGATAGCGCAGATCAGCTTGTCCAAAGGAACCACTTTGCGAGCGTATTCCAGGTTCGCCACAAACCAGTCCTGGGACGCGACCGGCCCCGGAGTGCCCTCGGGATAGTGCTCGTCATAATTCATGAGCACCACGCCGTCCACGCGGCTGGCCACGGCGGGATAATTGAAGTCCTCATTATGAGGAGGCACGCTAACGTACAGCTTCATCCCTTTGGCGTGAAGATCACTAGAGAGCTCATGCAGCAATGCCATATAGCCCGATTGGGCTTCCGGAGGAATCTCTTCGAAATCCACCATGAGGCCGTGGTATTTGTCGGTCGCGAGAAACGTAGCCACCTGCTGCCGGAAGAGCGCGCGCCCCCCCGAATCATTCAGGAAGGACGTAATATCAACCCAATTCACGCCATCGGAATTGTTCACCATGGGGAACACTTCCATGCCTGTATTTTCTGACTTCAGGAATGGCATGACCTTGTCGTCCACGGGATGAATGGTTGAACCCTGAATCACATCGAAGTATTTATTGGTCTGGTCATCGACGCCCTGCAAGTGCCCGTCGGGGGTCAAAACGTGAAGCCAGTCGGGATAGAGCAGGTCAACCTGGCGGGCATATTCACGAAGCGAGGCGAAGCTGGCGGCGTCCCACGGGGCATAGAAAGCAGCACGAACGCCTTCATCGGAATTGATCTTGAGCAAAGACGGATTAGCCTTGGTTTTCCCGCGCCCTCGTAGCGCCGCCTGCTTACGCCGCTTTTCTCTTGCTTTCTCTTTTTCGTTTTCCTTTAGCGCGTGATAGGGCTTTTTCTGCGCTTGCCAAATCAACTCCGGCAGTTGCTCGCCCCGCAAGGCGTTATAGATGAAGAAGATAACCAGCAGCATGACGCTGATGCCAAGCACGTCAAACAGACTTCGCAGTCGCTTCCAGCGGGCTTGTCGGGGATCGTAGAAAACTGGTTGCGCCATGGGTGAGTTAAGTCCATCCTAAGCCGTAGAGAAAGTCGGGTCAAACCTTGAAGTACAGCTGCTTCTAGCTCCGACCTTCTTGAAATCTGGTGAGGACGAGACCTAAGCCAGCAGCTAGCCGCTCGAAGCTTTCTGCTATATTGCCTCCGTGCGCGAACTGCTGCGCAAACATTCCCGTTTCTTTCTGATCGCGACTCTCGCCGGAATCGCGCTGCGTCTTCTGTTCATTTTTCGGTTTCCTGGAGTCACGAGCGACTCTTTCGTCTATGGTGACATTGCGAAGAACTGGCTGCAGCATGGCATTTATGGCCTGAGCGGAGTGAATAATGAGGTTTCTCCGACCTACATTCGCCTGCCGGGATACCCTGCATTTTTGGCGGCGGTGTTCGCGATCTTTGGCATGGAACACTACCGCGCCGTGCTGGTGCTTCAGATGTTTATCGACATCGGTACCTGCTTCCTCGTTGGCGATCTCGCTCGTCGTTTGATTTCACCGCGTGCAGCACGGGTTGCGTTTCTTTTATCGGCGCTCTGCCCGTTCCTTGCCAACTACGTTGCCAACGCGCTCACCGAAACACTGGAAGTATTCTTCACCGTGCTGGCTCTGGATTTCGCGATCGTCGGACTCGATGCACTCCGTAGCCCATCGATGAAACCGTGGGTCGGATGCGGCCTGGCGATCGGGGCAGCCATCCTGCTGCGGCCGGATGGTGGGTTGCTTCTGTTCTCCCTCGAGGCATATCTCTTCGTCCTGCTGGTGCGCGGGTGGAAGGATCTGCCTGTGCCACGCTTGGTCAAAGGCGGCTTGATCCTGCTGGTCGTTTCACTCGTCACACTCGTTCCCTGGACCGTCCGCAATCTGCATACCTTGCACGACTTCCAGCCGCTTGCGCCGCGTTACGCTAACGAGGAAAATGCTTTTGTGCCGATGGGGTTCAATCGCTGGATGAGAACCTGGATCGTAGATTACGCATCCGTGGAAGATATTTATTGGGCAGTGCCGGGCAATGTGCTGGATGCCGGCAAACTTCCTTCGCGTGCTTTCGATTCGGCCGAGCAGCGAGAGCAGACGACCCAATTGCTCGAAGATTACAACGACGCGCTGCACGTGACTCCCGAACTGGATGCAAGATTCGCGGCACTAGCCGCCGAGCACGTGCGTCACTCACCTTTCCGCTACTACGTTGTGCTTCCGCTGATGCGTATCGCCGATATGTGGCTGCGGCCCCGGACGGAGACTCTGCCGTCGGATACGCGATGGTGGCATTTCGACGACGATCCGCAGTGGCTGACGCTGACGGTCAGCCTTGGGATTGTCAATCTTCTATATGTGGGCGCCGCTTTCGCGGGACTCCTCCGCGGACGATTTGCCCCCCATGTCGGCTTGCTGCTGACGTTCGTGATTTTGCGATCACTGTTCCTCGGCACGCTAGAAAATCCCGAACCGCGGTACACGCTCGAGTGTTACCCGCTCTTGATCGTGTTCGCCGCTGCGCTTTTCCAGGAACGGATGTCCAGCCACAAAGGTTGACCGTTAGTCATACCTAAACGGACATGCAGTGGACTCGCCGAATGGGTGTGAGACGAAGCAATCGTCGCAAGCGGCTCAAATTTCAGCTTGCATTATCGAGTCTGCGACTGCAAAATACCGGGCACAATCCCAAGGAGTTTTCCGTTAGTTGAAACGATGAAGCGAGGACAGCAACTACGGAACTACGTGCTTGGGTCGGGAGCCCTATGCAATCTGCCTCGCGGTCATTCGCTTCACTGCTTGCGTTTATTTTGACGGTCACTGCTTTTGTCTATCCACAATCGTCAGTGACTTCACTTCATGGCACCGTCTTCGATTCCAAAGGCGCGGTTGTGCCGGGCGCAACCGTGACCATCACCAATCCTGCCACTGGTTTTTCGCGTTCTACCCGAACTGACGATCAAGGCGAATATAAGTTTGTCCAACTACCGCCGGCAACCTATTTGGTTACGACAACCGCGGCGGGATTCGCCACCATCCGGCAGCCGAACGTCGAACTTCAGGTCAATACCCCGGGCACGGTAAATGTGACCATGAAGGTTTCTGCTGTCACTGAAACCGTGGACGTGACGGGCACGGCGCCGCTGGTAAACACACAAGATGCGACCTTAGGCCACGCCTTCGGCTCGGAGCAGATCGCGAACCTGCCGTTTGAAGGCCGCGATCCGACCGGTATTCTAAGCTTGCAGCCTGGCGTGGTCTTTACCGGAAACAGCGCGCACATCAATCCCGGCGCCGACAGCCGCAGTGGCGCGGTGAACGGAGCGCGCAGCGACCAAACCAACGTTGTGCTGGATGGAGTCGACAACAACGACCAACTTTTGGGCACAGCATTCCAAGGAGCGTTGCGGGTTCCTCTGGATTCACTTGAAGAATTCAAAGTTACTACCAGCAATTCCGATGCAGATACGGGCCGCTCCTCCGGCGGACAAGTATCGCTATTGACAAAAAGCGGCACGAACAGCATTCACGGTACGCTCTATGAATATTACCGCCCGACTTTTTCCACGGCGAACGACTGGTTTAACAAACAATCGGAAATACTTTCGGGCCTGCCCAACATACCACCGTTTCTGTTGCGCAATACCTTCGGAGCAGCGATCGGCGGTCCAATCAAGAAGGATCGATTATTCTATTTTCTGGCCTATGAAGGACAGCGCAAGAGGGAAGATCTGCAGGTCACGCGCTCTGTGCCGAGCGCGCTTTTGCGCCAGGGAAGCATTCAGTATCCCTGCTCGCAGGATCCTACCTGTCCCGCAAGCGGGATTGAGACCTTGAACGCGGCACAACTAGCCAGCATAGATACGGCTTGCGGCGCCAATGGAACCTGCCCCTTGGGACCCGGTCCGAATCCGCTTGTCGCCAATATCAACGGAGCCAATCCGAACGCGATTTTCAACCAATTCCCGCAACCCAACAGCTTCACGGTGGGCGACGGTTATGACTTCCAGGGGTATACCTTCGCGTCCCCCCTGCCGGCAAACTTGAACGCTTACGTTGCGAAGATCGACTACATCATTACCGCCAATGGAAACCATCGCTTGTTCGTCAGGGGCGTCTTGAACAATGACCGGGAAGCAGAACGCACCAGTACCGATCCCAATTCAATAACCGGGGATGGTGGTTCACAATTCCCAGGACAACCCGCAACCGCAACTGATCACATAAACAGCAAAGGCCTGAGCGTAGGCTATACCGCAACCTTCAGCAATACGCTGGTCAATACGTTCCACTTCGGCTACATTCGGGCCGGCATAGACCAGGCCGGTCTGCAGACCTCGCAGTATGTAAACTTCCGCGGATTGGATAATCTCACCGCCTTCAGCCCCACGACGAATACTGACGTCCCCGTTTACAACTGGGTCGACGACCTCACCAAAGTGATAGGAAGGCACACCTTGCAGTTTGGCGGCAACTTCCGCCGAGTCGACAACATCCGCGAATCGAACTCCACCTCATTCTTTTTTGCCCAAACCAACGCCCTGTGGCTCAATCCCGCCTGCATCGCGGGCTGCGGAACCAGCCTTGATCCCGGTAGCTTTGGATTCCCGGCCGTAGACCCAGGCTTCGGTCAAAACTACGACTATGCGGTTACAGCTCTCACCGGACTCGTCAGTCTGGTCGACTCCAATTACAACTTGAACAAGAATCTCACCGTGCTTCCTCAGGGCGCAATGGTGGCACGCCATTTCCGCACCTACGAGTCAGAGTTTTACGGGCAGGACAAATGGCAGATGACGCGCAATCTGACGGTCACCTATGGCTTGCGTTACGCATTGCTCGAGCCGCCTTATGAAACCAACGGCACCCAGGTCGCTCCCACCACCAGTCTCAATGGCTGGTTCAAGGGGCGTGGGCAGAACATGCTCGTCGGTCAGGCATATGAGCCGTTGCTGAGCTTTGCGCTCTCGGGACAAGCCAACGGACTCCAACCGTATTGGGCGTGGGATTACAAAGATATTGCGCCACGCTTCGCGATTGCTTATTCGCCCGAAGCCGACAGCGGCTGGAGCCGCCGGCTTTGGGGAGGTCCGGGGAAAACCTCTATCCGCGCCGGATACGGAATCTACTATGACCACTTTGGCGAAGGCATCACCAACACCTTCGACCGTAATGGTTCGTTCGGGTTGACCACCAGTATCTCGAACCCAGGGGGCGTTCAGGGTGTGGACACTGCGGCGCGTTTCTCTGGTCTGTACAAAATTCCAACCACCAGCGCAGCCACCACAGGCTCGTGCCCCAACGCGCCCTGTCCGCTTGTGGTACCACCGCCGACCGGCTCATTCCCGGTCACCCCGCAGAGCGGCCTCAACGGGGGGTTCAACGTTTATTGGGGTATGGATGACAAACTGAAGACTCCCTATTCGCACGTCGTGGACTTCTCCATCCAGCGCGAACTTCCCAGTAATTTTGTATTCGAAGCATCGTACGTCGGTCGTTTCGCCCACCGGCTGCTGCAGGAAGAAGATCTTGCCCAGCCCGTAGATATGTACGATCCCAAGAGCGGCATGGATTATTTCACCGCCGCCACTCTGCTCACGAAGCAGTTCAACGCCGGAGTTCCCATCCAGAATGTTGCGCCAATCCCGTTTTGGGAACACATGTTTCCGGGAGCTGCGGGCATGACCTCGACCCAGATTGGGGGTGTCTGTGGAACATTCGGTTCGCTGTGTGGCGCGACCGGAACGCCATCTGCACAAGTCACAGCGACACAAGCCATGTATGACCTGTTCGCCTACTTTGGAGGTAACGCCACCAGCTCGCTGCAGTACATCGACATACCTGGACAGGTGAGTGGCTGGCCCGCCGGGAGCTGTTATCCCTCCTGTGCCACCATCAATGGAAAAGTTACTCCTTATTCCTTTTATTCACCGCAGTTTGCCTCTCTCTATGCGTGGCGGAGCATCGGCAACAGCGCCTATAATGCTGGCCAGTTCAGTCTGCGGCGCAGCATGGCGCGCGGCCTGGAGTTTGACCTTAATTACACCTATTCCAAATCCATGGATATGGGCTCCGATGCCGAACGGATTAATTCGTTCGAAGGGATCGGCTTCTCCGGCCAAATCCTGAACGCTTGGAGCCCAGGGCAGTTTCGTGCTGTTTCCGACTTCGATGCCACGCATCAGATCAACGCAAACGGGGTGTGGGAGCTGCCGGTGGGCCAGGGTAAGCGATACGGTGCAACGATGGGGAAATTCCTGAACGCGGTAGTAGGAGGCTGGACGTTATCCGGACTCTTCCGCTGGTCGACCGGATACCCGTTTTCGATATTCAGCCCGGTCTATCCAACAAACTGGGAACTCAACTCCGCTGCCATCCTCGTCGGGAAGCGTCCCGCGAGCGGAAGCTTTACCGTCCAGGGAGTGAATGGGCCGACCCCCAATGTCTTCAAAGATCCTTACAACCTTACCAATGCCAACGATCCCAACCAGGCTATCCTTCAATTCCGCGATCCTTATCCCGGCGAATCGGGACAGCGCAACAACTTCCGCGGACCCGGCACATTCAATATCGATAGCGGGCTGAGCAAAAGTTGGAACATCACCGAAGCGCAGGCGATTAAGTTCAGCTGGCAGGTGTTCAACATCACCAACACTCCGCGATTCGACGTGGGGACGATGCAGTTGGATTTCAACAACCTCACCTCCAATAGCAGCCTTTTTGGAAACTTCGCCTCGACTCTGTCCAACGCGCGGGTGATGGAGCTTTCACTGCGCTATAGTTTTTGAGGACACTGTAAACGCAACCCGCGGTCATCAGCTTGGGAGAGCCGGGAACCTCAGCCGAGGGGCGAATCGGTCATGCGGAAACGCGTGCGCACGTGCTCGGAAATCAATTCGATGGCTTCGCGGTTAGCCACCGGGTCGGCTTGGGTCAGGTACCTCATCGCTTCCACTAATTGTCGCTGGCCATCGACATAACGAGGGTCGGAGGTGCGCTCGCGCCGCTTCCGGCCAATTTGCGGAAGAGTCGGAATGGTGAAAACCTTGGCCATACAAATTTAAGAGCGTTACTGCAACGGGAGCCTTATTACCCGGTCTTTCTTTCTCTAGCGAGCCAGCATTCGGCAGTATAACGTCCCGCCCCCAATTTTTCAGCCTTTATCTTTCCACAGGCATTAACCCCTAAGGAATAACTGATTTAGGTAACCTGACATCGTCGTCGCGGTCCCAGGCTACCCTTGCGGCGACACAATCTTGGTCTTACCAGTTGTTTTCAGCTTGAAGACGGAATCTGGAATCTTTTGATTCAATTGGATATCGGAGTACTTTGCCAGGCGGTAATCGCCCGAAGGCTCGAAGAGTTGCTGCTGAACAGACACACCGCGGGAGGTATCGACCCACAACCAGATGTGATCAAACGTATTGCGGCCTTTTGCGGATTTCGGCACCAGTTCCAGCTTCGCGGTATCCAGGCCACCCACTTTCTCAGCGTCGATGTACTTCACCTCAAAGGACTTGAGCATGTCCTTCCCGCTGCCCCCGAAGCCCAGCACCAGGAAGCTTTCAAACGCCGCACGGTCCTTTCCTGTGTTGTACTTTGTGACTTGATCAATTTTCGGCTGGTAAATTTCGACTTTGCTGTCGCTGAAAAGCACGTACTTCGGCGACTCGGGATTCGCGATGTCGGCAGCCATTTGAATCTCGTTACCCGCGCGCCGAAAATACACCATCCCTTTCTGCATGTCGTGCTCGTCGACCACTTTCTGATATTGGTCCCAGACAAAGGCGGCTTGGGCGCTGCGGAAGCTCGCAGCGGTTTGGTCCATCAGATTCAGAACATGTTGCAGCTCGTCCGCGTCCTGCGGAGGCGGCGACGCGAGGAACAGGGAAATCAGGATCGCGAAACCCCAGCTCGGCTGGCGCCACCATCCCAAGATTAGGAGAAGATTCATTTTTCAGTTCTGGTGCCGGACGCCGCTACTCTCGCACCACCCAAACTTTGTAGCTTAGGATCCGTCCCGCGCCGTCACGTACCGGTTCAACCTTCGCGATGCTGACTTCGCCGGAAATTGGCTCGATGACTCTCAGCAGTTCGCTGCGAATCGCACCGTCGTCTTTGCCCACAACCGCCGCCGCTTCGATCTGGTAAATCAGTCCGCCGTGGCCGTCGGGCACCACGGCGACTCCGGTACGATGCGGATTGTGCTCAACCGGTTTGTCCTTGAAATTGATCAGCCTCGGGGAAAGAAAAACGAACAGCAAGATTAGCGTGACCATCACGTCGTATTGGATCGTGCCGCGCTCATAGGACCAGAAAATGTAGTCGCGGATTGTGCGCCAAATTCCAGTCATCGGTACGGCAGGAGCGGCCATCACCGTCGTGTTCGCTTTTGCCATGTCCAAGTCTATTTTTTAATCCCCGTTTTAGCAACGCGCAATCACTAGCGCCGGCATCTTGCCGGCTGTCCCGAGGGCATCCTGCCCTCAAACTGGAGGCGAGACGCCGAGACAGCGGCGCTACATTTTCCTTGGCGTGAGCTGGTCGGTTCCCATGTACTTCCGCAGAGCCTGCGGAATCAGCACGCTGCCATCTGCTTGCTGGTAGTTCTCCACAATCGCCACCCATGCGCGCCCGACCGCCAAGCCGCTGCCATTCAGGGTGTGCACGAACTCAGTTCTGTTCTTACCCTCCGGACGATAGCGGATGTTGGCCCGCCGCGCCTGAAACGATTCGAAGTTCGAGCACGAGGAAATCTCGCGAAATAACTCCTGCCCCGGCAGCCAGACTTCGATGTCATAGGTTTTAGCCGCCGAGAAACCTATATCCCCGGTGGACAACGCGACCACGCGATAATGCAGTCCGAGGTTCTGCAGCACTTCCTCGGCGTCGTGCGTGAGTCTCTCCAACTGTTCATAGGAATGTTCCGGGCGCGTGAACTTCACCATTTCGACCTTCTGAAACTGATGCTGCCGAATAATGCCGCGCACGTCCTTCCCATACGACCCGGCCTCGCTGCGGAAACAGGGCGTATAAGCGGTAAGCGAGACCGGCAACTGCGCCGCATCGAGCACTTCGTTGCGATACAGATTCGTGACCGGAACTTCCGCGGTCGGAATCAGCCAAAAATCTTTATCCGCGTGCACAACCTTGAAAAGATCGGTCGCGAATTTAGGCAGTTGTCCGGTCCCGTACATCGAATCGGAGTTCACCATATACGGCGGTAACACTTCGGTGTAGCCATGCTCGCAGGTGTGCAGGTCGAGCATGAAGTTGGCCAGCGCCCGCTCCAGGCGCGCTCCCAGATCCCAATACACCGCAAAGCGCGCGCCGGAGATTTTCGCGGCGCGCTCCAGGTCGAGCACACCCAGTTGTTCCCCAATTTCCCAGTGTGGCCTGGGAGTAAAGTCGAATTTCGGCGGCGTGCCCCAGCGTCGGACTTCCACATTGTCGTCCGCGCTCTTGCCAACCGGAACGCTCGGATGCGGAATGTTTGGGATGCCGACGAGAATCTGCTGCAATCGGGTTTCGTATTCTTCGGCAGCCTTTCCCAGTTCCTCGACCTGCTCGCGCAACGCCTTGGTTTCGGCAATGGCCGAGGACGCGTCCTGCCCACTCTTCTTCAGTTTCGCAATCTCTTCCGAGGCGCGGTTGCGCTGGGCCTGCATGGTCTCCGCGCTGGTAATGGCCTGCCGCCGCTGGGCGTCCACCTGGGCGAAGTTTTTCAGCACCTCAGCTGGCTTCATACCGCGCTGGCGCAGCCTTTCCTCGACCAGCGGCAAATTGTCGCGCACAAAATTCAGATCCAGCATGGGAATGAACTACTGTATCGGAAAACCGGCAATCAATGCACGCGTTCGACTTTGTAGCGCCGCCGTCCCGGCGGCTGTCGTGAGGGCGTCCCGTCCTCACTGCCGAGGGCAGCGATGTCGGCACTGCCAGTCTGCGCGAAAACTTTTTAAGTCGTACACGCCACGCGGTACACTAAATCGCGATGACCGCATCCCCCGCCACCGGCAAGCGCACTCCTGACCTTGGCGTGAGCTTCGCCGGCATTCAACTCAAGAACCCTGTGATCGCCGCCAGTGGCACGTTTGGCTACGGCATCGAGTTCGAAGACGTCGTCCACCTGGACAAGCTCGGCGGCTTCGTGGTGAAGGGACTTTCGAAAGAGCCCATGGCCGGCAATCCCCCGCCGCGCCTTTACGAGACCGCCGCCGGCATGCTCAATGCCATCGGATTGCAGAACATCGGCGCCCGCGCCTTCGTCGACGAAAAGCTCCCCAAGCTGTGCGAGTTGAAGAACATCGTGGTCATCGCCAACGTGTTCGGCTACACCCGCGAGGACTACGAGCGAACCATCGAAATCCTGAACGAAGGCGAAGGCATCGCAGCCTACGAGTTGAATGTTTCCTGTCCCAACACCGCCCACGGAGGAATTCAGTTCGGCAGTGATCCGCGTTCGCTCGACGAGGTCGTGGCCACGGCCCGTCATTACTCGCAGCGGCCGTTAATCGTGAAGCTTTCACCCAACGTGACCAGCATCGGGCAGATGGCGTACGTGGCGCAGGAGGCCGGCGCGGACGCAGTCTCCCTGGTTAACACTTTCGTGGCGATGGCGATTGACGCCGAAACCCGCAAGCCGCGCATCGCCAACGTGACCGCCGGACTTTCCGGCCCAGCCATCAAGCCAATCGCTCTGCGCATGGTCTACGACGCAGCCAAGGCAGTGAAGATCCCCGTCATCGGCATGGGCGGTATCTCAACCGCAGTGGATATCGTCGAGTTCATGCTGGCAGGCGCGACCGCGGTACAGATAGGTACCGCCAGTTACTGGGACCCGGTAGCCACAGAAAAGATCGTCAACGAACTCCAGGACTGGTGCACACAACACCGAATCGAGCGATTAGCGGACCTTACCGGCGGCCTGGTCTTAGAATAGCCCCGTCGGTTGGCGCTCCGGTGGTTTCTTCCCCTAACCGGACTGAGGGTGCCCCATCCCTCTGATACATTGGCATCCCGAGCGCAGCATTGATCGTGCGAAGCACGGTCATGCGGAGTCGAGGAACCTGCTTTCTGTCATGGGGTGGCCCACTCCTTCCTGCAGATCAGCAGCCCGACCGCTTTTCTCTTGACCTCACGCTTCAACGCGCGATAATATATAGAGACGAACGTTATCTATAAGATAATCTACGATCTTTGACAAACTGACCTGATGAGCGCAGGGTGAATTTCCGGTCCTTTGTTTTCTAGATTTTGGGCGCAAATGAGAGATTTTTTTGAGATAAATTCTGCACCAGAATATGGGCAGCTTACCGGCCGTTGCTGTACCAGATCGAACCTGGCGACTTGAAATTCAGGCCTTCCCCCCACACGGCTTGGGTCCGACCCTGATTGTCGATGCCGATTCCGAAGTAATCGCCAAAAGGAAAGCCGAAGCCCTTGGAGTGAATGTAGCTATAGCCCGGCACGTAGCTGGAAATCCTGGACTCGGTGGACCAGGTTGCGCCGCCGTTCGTGGAACTCCGGTAATAGGTATTCCATAGCGGATGGTTGCGCGTATCCAGATTGTGCGGATCGAGGTTACGCGTATCCATCCACGCAATCCGTACATCGCCAGCCGCTCCGGCTGCGAGCGCCGGGAAGGCGTGCTCCACCTGAGACGGCGCAGTAGAAACATTCAGCCGCGGAGACCAGGTATCGCTAGCAGTGGTCGAGGAAGCAAAATAAATCCGCTGAGGGCTTCTATCAAACGCACCAGAATTCCACAGCACGTACAAAGTCCCGGCAGCATCGGAGGTCATTGTGATCTGGGCGCCGAGGTATCCCCACTCGCAGCGGGAAAGGGCGCAATCGGGAGGCGCACCGGAGACGTCCATCAGCCGCGTAGCCCAACTTTCGCCGCCATCGGACGACTTGCTGACATAAAGGTTCTCGCGACCCTTGACCCCATCGTGCCGGGTGTATCCCGCCCAGGCCAAGTAGACGGAGCCTTGCAGATCAACCGTCGCGCCGCCAGCCAGCGATCGGGTCAGCTTCAGCTTCGGAGCCGCATCGGCCGATGTGAATGTGACCCCGCTGTCATGCGAAGAGGCCACCAAAATCTTGTGATCCCGGTTGAAGCCGACGTACACGTCCGATCCTCGAGCCGTAAGCACCGGTTTATCGGCGTCGGTAGCTCCACGATCGGCCAGCGCAATCGACCAGCTTTGACCGAAGTCCACGGACTTGGCCACAACCATATCGAGTCTCTTGCGTTGCAGCCAGGCTGCGTAAACCGTCCTGTGATCCACGGGGTCGACTACGATCTGCGGATCGTACTGCCCGGTTCCGGGCGGCGTGATCTCACGCGGCGATTGCCAGGTGGCGCCGTTATCGTTGCTGACCACCAGGATCATCGAGGGCAGCGGGCATGCCCGGCAACCGGGCACGCGTCCATACTGCGGATACAGAATGTAGACGTGACCAAACCCGTCGGTAGCCACGGCGGGCTCCCACTGATCGCCCACGGTGAAGCCGACCCGGGCTTGAGGGGCAAAACCGGCGTTCGCGGCAAATGCAACGGGCACGATCAGGCAGACCAGCACGATCGCGAACGCGAGCCGGGAACTCCTATGAGTGCTGTGGAAAGCCAAGGCCACGAAACCTCAGGCGGGCTGGGGCAAACGCCGCTAATGCAATTTATCGCGGGCAACCGGGGGCAGTCAACCGAGAAGAGGGGCCTCAAGAGGTTCTAACTACCGGCATCGTGCCACTTTCCGCCGCTTGCGGCATCCAATAGAATCGCTACACTCTGAGAATAGGAGTCATTCATATGGCTAAAGCTACTTTTGCCGCAGGCTGTTTTTGGGGAGTCGAGGCTACCTTTCGCCAACTGCCGGGCGTGATCTCGACCAGGGTCGGCTACACTGGCGGCAACTCCGCCAACCCAACTTACAAAGAGGTCTGCACCGACCGCACCGGCCACGCCGAGGCGGTGGAAATCGAATACGATTCGGCGAAACTTTCCTATGACAAGCTGCTCGAGGTCTTCTGGGAGAACCACGACCCCACGCAACTTAACCGGCAAGGGCCGGACTGGGGCACGCAGTACCGCTCGGCGATCTTCTTTCACACTCCGGAACAGGAAGTTGCAGCCAAAGCTTCAAAGGAGCAACTGGAGAAGTCCCGGCGATTCAGCAAGCCCATTGTCACGCAAATTGTTCCAGCAGTAAGCTTCTTCGAAGCTGAGGATTACCACCAGCAGTATCTGGAAAAGAAGGGCTTGGCGTCCTGCCACATCAAAGCATAGCCGAAATCACGTAACCCCGGACGGCCCCGTCCGGGCGGGCGAGCAAAGCCCGCCTGGAAACCGTTCACCGCTGGTCGGACGAGGGCGTTAAGCCCCTACGTGGTCAGATAGAGTTCGGTAACGCTTTTTAGGCCGTTGGGCGGCGGGGACCGAAAAGCAGCATCAAGGCGAAGCCAGCTAGATAAAAGGGCGTAACCTCGGAGAGATTGAAACCCATAATCCGCAGCACCAATCCAAACAGCGCTACTGACTCGCTCAGTGCGTAGATTGCGAGATGGCCCATCCGCCATCGGGTCAAGGCCGCCGCGTTTTCCGGCTCGGAGATCAGCATCGCTTCCGACCGCAAAACGAACAGCCGCCGAACAGCGAAAATTATCCCTACCGTGGTGATCGCAACTAAAGTAATCGCGAAGTAGACATTGCGGTCTGGCGTAGCGCTCTGAGCCACGCGCTCGCCAACGAACGCGAAGCAGACAATGCTCGCCAGCATGAAGATGCGAACAATCTGGAGGACTCCTCGAGCAGGCTCCATGCAGTAATTGTGACTGTGTTTCCGCTGGTCGATCGGCCAGAAGTTCCGCAGGAACCTTAACCGCCAATAGCAGCACCTGCTCCATTCAGGCGGGAATCGCCCGAACATCCAGATACTCAACCTCAACGCTCGTCTTGTCATTGCCAGCCCGGTTGTGCTCTTTCCACAACGACTTGAGGGCGGAAGCCAGCGCGACTTGGCCGTCCGGATCCAGCCTCTTGAAGGCCATTTGCGTCGGACCAAAGTATTGCTGGAAAAATGCCACTACTTCGTTCGGAGGAAACGGATATTCGAACGATATCTGGTGCCGCGTCAAACTCAGGCTGGATACTTGCTGCGAGAAGCGCCGGCGCACCGTCTCCTCATCTCCCCACAGCACGGGCGCGGGAACTCCCGGTGGAGGCGGGGCCATTTTCGCGGTGAGTTGAAAGGTCTTGCCGACAAACCCTTGGGGTGTCCAGTTGGCCATTGCAATCTCGCCCCCTGCGCGGCACACGCGAACGAGTTCGGCCGCCACTTGCTCGGGCCGGGGAGCGAACATCGCTCCAAACATGGTCAGCACGACATCGAAGGCGCCATCGGGATAAGGAAGCTGTTCCGCGTCGCCCTCCTGAAACTCTATTTCTAATTGTTCCGCTGACGCCCGCTCGCGAGCTTGTACCAGCAAGTTAGGTGCAATGTCGATGCCCGTGACCATGCCGCCTGCCCGCGCCGCGGGGATCGCACTGTTCCCGGTGCCACACGCCACATCGAGCACCCGCGTGCCTTGCGTGATGGCTGTCCGCGCCACAAACTCCTCTGCCGCTTTGGCGGAGAAGGCTGCGATCCGGCCGAAATCTCCGGCCATCCAGGCGGCCTTCATGCCGGCTTTCAATTGCGCAAACTCAGGAGACCCCGACGACATGTTTGATCCTCAATCGAATTTATCATTTTTGGTTCACGTCCAGTTTGTTTCGCGTACCGCTTCGGAAGTTCAATGAGTGTGCTCCATCAATCCCGGACGAATCCGCACAAAGACATGGAACGACACCGGATTATTCCGTGGATTGGATCGAGGACCGCAGGCTTCGAATAGAGCGGATTTTCCGCCAAGGGAACCGGCAGGTCTAGAGGTCTAGACGCGCAGGGGAGACATCTCTGGCGAACCGCTGCATGCAACCACAAAACTCGGGAAGGGGTCGAATGCAGCCACTGCTGCCGTATCTAGAGAGGATTCAACCACGGCTGAGATTTGGAGCAACGGTCGCGAAGCGGAAGTTGTTGCAGAATAGCGGGGTGATGCTCGCCTTGACCACAGCTGTGACTGATCCGTGTGAGCACGGGAACCTTGCTATTGTCCTCGTGACATCCGGCAACCCGCTCGTGAGAAATGGTGTCAGACCGAAGCACTTGCACTGCCCAAGGAGCGGAAACCACCGCGGCCAACAGCAGGAGTACCAGCGTCTTGGAAAAGGCGTGCAAGGTTACGATCCGGTAATTTTCAAACGCAGTTCTTCCGGAAGCCGTTCGCGAATCTCCGCCGGCAGCCGATCGTGCACGTGGCGGGCGCCAAGCATGGCGACATCCACCACCGCCATGGGCGCAGGCGTAGCCACCGCCACGATCAGCCAGATCAACGCCGACAAGGCAAAACCCGCCAGCGCCGCAATCTCCAGCCAGAAAGCGTTGCGCGGACCAAAGTGGCGAATCACTCCAAACGCCAGCAGGAACACACCCGCGGAAACCGATGCCAGAGCAATCAACGCGATGTCAATGGTGCGATGCAGACGCTGCCGGCCGCGGCAGTGCTCGCAGGCCGCAAAATGTTCCTCATAGTCGCTACCCATCTCCGGCGCGAGGCCGGAAATGTCATAGCGCCAGCCGGCCAGAATCTTGCCAACGATGGGGTCGATGCACTGACTCATATGAAGTACTGATTTGCTTAGTCTACCTACTACAGAGCAACTTACAACCGGATTGGTTGCATGGGTTCGGTTTGCGCCGCCAGCATGACCCGATTCTGCAGGAGTGTCCGGCGACCGGTCAAAGCCTTTTCCGCTTCTCTCAGAGCGCGTTCAGGATGGTTATTCTCTTCCGAGAGATGCGCCAGCACTATATAGGATGCATGCCCATCATAACCGGAGGCAAAGAATTCCGCGAGCTTCTCATTCGACAAATGCCCGGTGGGACTGCCGACGCGTTGTTTCACCGACCATGGATAAGGTCCGTTGCGCAGCATTTCCAGGTCGTGGTTGGATTCGATAACCAGAACATCGCAAGCCCGCAAGTTATCTCTTACGTTCGCCAGCAAACGTCCAAGATCGGTGGCAATTGCTATCTTGATGCCCTCCGCGCGGAAGGTGAAACCTACGGGATCCACGGCATCGTGAGGAATGGTGAACGGCGTAACCCCAATGTCTCCGATGTAGAAACTGTGCCCGGAGGAGAAGAATTCGAGCCGCGCGAGCTCCGGCCGCTCCCCCGCAGCATCCCGCATCGACCTGGACCAGGCCTGGTGGGTGGCTCCGGTCATGAACACGGGAATCTTGAGTTTGCGGGCCAGCACAAGCAGGCCGGAAACATGGTCCGTGTGCTCATGCGTAATCACAATGGCGGAGAGCGAGTGAGGATCGTCTCCGGCAGCCTTCATGCGTTTGAAAGTCTCGCGGCAGGAGATTCCCGCATCGACCAAAATGCGCGTCGACGAACTTTGCACAATCGTGCTGTTTCCCCGGCTGCCGCTGGCCAGCACCGAGACCGAAACACCCATGCGCGCAGCATACTCCCTCGCACTGTGGAAACAGAAGTAACTTTCTGGCTAGCCGATACTTTTGGGTGGGGGTAGGTTTGAGCACTCAGCAGTCAGCATTTTGCACTTAGCATTTGTCCCTGGTTGCTGCCAGCGTCAGAGAGGCTTGACCAAGTGCTAAATGCCAGGTGCTAAATGCCAAGTGCCAAATGCTCCCGAGCTGAGTGCTGGTTGCTGACAGCTCTCCTACAAAATCACCCTCTCATCCCCAATTCGCCGCGTCACGTGCTCGCGGTCCAGATACTCAAGCAATGGAATCGCATACTTGCGGGTGACTCCGGTCAGGTCCTTGAAGCGCGCCACGTCGAGTTTGGGAGACTTCGCTTTCTCGAGAGCCATGCGTTTGCGCAGATCGAGCAGCGCATCCCGGTGAAAGACCAGGTCGTCTGAAATCTTCACCAGAACTTTGTCGCGTAGCAGCAGCGTGACAATTTTCTGCGCCCGCACCTTATCCACCTTCAGTCCCGCGAGCACGTCCTTCAGTGCAGGCACTTTGAGACCGGCATTGGCGAACACCGACTCGATGATCTTCTTCGACTCGGCTTCTTCATCCTTCATCACCACGCCGCGTCCGACCAGGCGCACCAGTTCGCCGGCCAGTTCAATTTTCTTCGCTTGCAGCGCCTCATTGAACACGCCTTCAAATACCTCTGGCGTAACCTCGGAAAACTGTCCGCGCAACTCTTCCTTGCTCATGCCGGCAACCAAGGCGTTGCGTTTATGAAAAGCATCGAGAGCGGAAATAAGAAGTTTTCGGACGAGGTCCAACGCTGGCTTAAAGACGAAAATGTCACCAATACGGACAATTTCTGGACTAGGCAGCACACGGGAAACAATCTCCTGTGTAAGCCAGCCGGTGCGCGCCACCGCTTCCGTGATGCTCAGCCCCCTTGCGCCACTTGCAGACACGCGTGCGCGCAAAATGCCAACCTGCGATTCTTCACTGAGCGTCTTGAGGAAGCGAGCGTAGTCCGTCGCGTCTTTGACCTTCCTCGGTGGAGTATTTTCGACGACTACGCCGCCGCCGCTGGTGATCACGGGCGAAAACTGCCGAATGATGAAGCGGTCTCCCGGGAGCAGCAGCGCCGGTTCACTCAACCGTAGTTGTGCAAAAGCAGTTTCGCCCGCCCCCACCTGCTTCTTGCCATACAGCACGACGGTTGCAATGGTCTCAGAAGTGTAGGAGTGGAAGTGCACACGGGCACGGTCTTTCAGCGGTTTGGCAGAAGCGAGCAGCGACAGTTCCACATCCACGCGAGAGGTTGCATGAAAAGTCGAAGCGGGAGCAAGCATCATTCCACGCGCCAGTTCTTCGGTGGTCGCGCCTGCCAGGTTCAGAGCTGTCCGTTGGCCCGCAACCGCGCGCTCAGCCGATTTTCCGTGCACCTGCACCCCGCGCACTCGCACCCGCTTTCCGGTGGGAAAAACCTCAAACTCGTCTTCTGTATGGATGGTGCCGGAGACCAGCGTGCCCGTGACCACGGTGCCAAAGCCTTTCATGGTGAAGACGCGATCGATGGGCAGGCGCGCAATCGCGTCGGAATTTCTTGCCGGAACCTCGCCCGCAACCTTTACCAGCTCCCGCTTCAGATCGTCAATCCCGGCTCCGGTCAGCGAACTGACGTCCACCATGGGATTGGGAGCGTCAAGATTAGGTTGACCAAGACTAGGTTGAGCAAGAAAAGATCCGCGCAGAAAGTCCCGCACCTCCGCCCGCACAACTTCCAGTGTTTCCTGATCGACGGCGTCCGACTTGGTCAACACCGCGATGCCGCGGCGTACCGAAAGCAAGCGGCAGATATCGAAGTGCTCGCGAGTCTGCGGCTTGATCGATTCGTCTGCGGCAATCACCAGCAGCACCAGATCAATCCCACCGATCCCAGCCAGCATATTGCGGACGAAGCGCTCGTGCCCGGGCACATCAACAAACCCCAGCCGCAGAGTTTCACCGTCGGGCATGGGCAACTCAAGATTGGCAAAGCCAATATCGATGGTGATGCCGCGGCGCTTTTCTTCCTCAAGGCGATCGGCATCGATTCCGGTCAGCGCCTTGACCAGCGCGGTCTTGCCGTGATCAATATGGCCTGCGGTGCCGACGATGACGGATTTCATTCCACCATCATGATACAGGCTGCCGCTTTCACCCTTGCCCAGTCTTTGATGTCCTGGACCTACAAGCGAGGAAGGGAACAATCGAACATAAATCGGGCAGGCACGTCTGCTTCTTTACTTCTCTTTGTCTCCACCGTCGATGGCGTGTCTGTCGGGCAGATGCGTTGATGCAGGATGCGAGAAACCACACTGCCACCGCGCGCCGGGCGGTAAAACACAACGCGCGTGCCAGGCTCATGACGGTGCAAGCCCGGGGCGAACGTGATCACAGAGTCCGCCTAGCGCCGGATTGTCGGCAAGAGTCTGGCAACAAACTTCAAGTTCGCCGATGTAGCGGGCGGCTTGGGCCTTGCCCCATTTATGAAGGGTGTATTCGCTCAGTAGGCCAACTTCTGCGCGTCGCGAGGGTCGAAACCTGCCCATGGCTATCGCGACCCGGGAAGCTCGAGGCTTCCGGAAACGCCCAAATGCATTGCCCTCGGCGATACCGCTGGCTTCGCCTTCGTCAATAGCCGCCCGTAAACGCGGCAAGCTTTGCTTCGTACTGCCGCTCCTCACGCTCCAACGTCCGCAATCCAGCGCGCACTACTTCGCTGGCGTTTTCGTAACGCCCGCTCTTTACCTTGGTCGCTAACAAAGCGGTCAAGTTCGGCGGTCAAGTTGACGTTACGCGTAGGCATGGCGACCGCCCTCTCTTGTTGGAATTTCGACCTCATCATAACAACTGGCAAAGATTGCCAACCGCTTTCGACTGCAGAAACTGGCGCGACATGGCCCCGCTTAATGGAAACGAGGAAACACCTTTCCTCTGCCCGTTCCAGATGCGACAATAGTATTTCCTCATGACCACAGTCTCCACTCTTGCCATCACTCCAGAAATTGTTCGCGAGCACGGCCTCACGCCGGAAGAATACGAGAAGATCAAACAGCTTCTCGGCGGACGCGAGCCGACCAGCACCGAACTCGGCATTTTCAGCGTGATGTGGAGCGAGCACTGCTCCTACAAGTCTTCGCGCGTGCATCTGAAGCGGCTGCCCACTCGCAGCCGTCGCGTTGTGCAAGGACCTGGCGAGAACGCGGGCATCATCGATATCGGCGACGGATGGGCGTGCGCCTTCAAAATCGAATCGCACAACCATCCCTCGTTCATCGAACCATTTCAAGGCGCAGCTACAGGGGTAGGCGGAATCCTGCGCGACATCTTCACCATGGGCGCACGGCCGGTCGCGATAATGGATTCGCTGAGGTTCGGTCCAATCGCTCCATCAACAGCTGCGGACAAGAGTGTCCGCACCACACAAGCGAAGTCCACACTAGCCGAGATTCACCAGAATCATGCGCTGCTCGAAGGCGTGGTCAGTGGCATTGCTTCTTACGGAAACTGTTTTGGCGTTCCCAACCTCGGTGGTGAAACCAAATTCGAAGCGTGCTATTCGGGCAATCCTCTGGTAAACGCGTTCGCACTGGGCCTGGTACGGCGCGATCAAATCTTTTACGCCAAAGCCGCGGGCGAAGGCAATCCGGTGATTTATGTGGGATCGAAAACCGGACGCGACGGCATTCATGGCGCCACCATGGCCAGTGAAGAATTCAGCGAAGCGTCCGAGGCGAAGCGTCCCAACGTACAGGTCGGCGATCCATTTCTCGAAAAGCTGTTGCTCGAGGCCTG
>Ga0210401_10001708_pt1 | contig 25081 bp, 25 predicted proteins | sample IncBWH32MmetaG_FD_150866 | JGI IMG/M metagenome (GOLD analysis project Ga0210401, IMG submission 150866) | Forest soil microbial communities from Barre Woods Harvard Forest LTER site, Petersham, Massachusetts, United States - Inc-BW-H-32-M | ecosystem: Environmental > Terrestrial > Soil >... | reverse complement strand
GATGGCGGAAACCAGACCAAACGCGCAGGAGGTCGAACATGAGCGAAATTCATAGCAGAATGCCAGTCTGAGGAAATTTCGCAAGTTGTTGATTTCCGAGGCGCCCGCTATTTTGTCTAACGACAGGCAATTTCGATGGCGTCCGTAGCTTCGGCGAACAGGTGAAGCACGTCGCCTGCGCTCAGTTCGCCTTCTTTAACGAATTTGAGGGCAAGAAGCCGCCCGACGATTGCGAAAAGGGCGGGCACGATCCGGCGAAAACCAAAGCCGAGTTGATTAAGTATCTCAAGGACTCCTTCGACTACTCCAACCGTGTCCTCGCCACGCTCACGGCGAACAATGCGCTCGACCGCGTTGAAGGCCGCTATGCCGGACCGAACACCAAACTGGGTATCTCGGTCATTGCGGTCTGGCACATTACCGACCATTACGGACAGCTAGTCGCGTACCTGCGCTTGAACGGTATCGTTCCACCGTTCACACAGAAATACGGGGTGAAGGTCCGGTGAGTCGTTGTTCGATGCCGACTCTGACATCCCCGTCTACAAGCAAGCCACAGCCGAGTCCGCGAAGCTGCAATAGCCTGCCTTGAAAAGGTTCCGGTTCTTTCCGATAATCGGGCTCGCCCATGCCAAAGCACACAATTAACTTCGACACGGTGCGCAAGATCGGCTTGGCGTTGCCCGGCGTGGAGGAGAGCACAGCATACGGAGCACCCGCGCTCAAGGTTCGCGGAAAACTCATGGCGTGCGTGCCTACCCATCGCTCGGCTGAGCCGGGTTCGCTTGCGGTTCGGGTTCACTTCGACGACCGCGCCGAACTGCTCGCAGCGGCTCCCGATGTTTACTACGTGACCGACCACTATCTCAACTACAACGCCGTGTTGGTTCGCCTGTCCCGCGTCACACCAGTTGTCCTGTGCGACTTGCTCGGCATGGCTCACAAGTTTGTGACTACGCATGAGGCACGCCGTTCGCCATCGTGGAACCGCCGCAAGGCTGTCTGATTCCGGCTCTGAAGCAAGCCAAAACGGAGTACGCGACGATACAATAGCGACTCTCGTTACTTGAGGCTCTTGCGGACGACGCCTTTTGATCCAGCGTTGATTCTTTTGGCTTTCGCGGACAGTCGTTATCCGATTCCAGTCGTGACGATCACAGAACCAGCACGATTTTTCTCACTCCACTAGCTCCCAACCCTCTGGCAGCATATCGAATGCAAGCGTGTCACGGTAGGCGTACTGATTGCCTTCCAGCACTGCCACTGGCGTCAACATGTGCCAGATACGGTCGTCATCGAAAACGTAACACTCGCCGCATTCGCGCATCGTGAAGCGATCCATCTCGTGTTTGTCATTGTCGGTGATGATGACTTCGCCACCGCGAGTACCGCAGCAGCCCAATAAATGCGTGGCGATGTACTTTTCCCCGTCTTTATGTAAGCCCGGTGGACTCGTGTCGCACGGTCGACCCGGCGTTGCGGTGAACCTTATTAGGTGGACATTGACCAAGTACCTCGTTCCAACAGCCGAGAGCGGCAGGCAATGAAGGTGGTGAGCAATCATCTTGAGAATGCCTACGGAAGCAGCGATTTCCGGGGGCAGCGGAGCATATTCTCGCGGCTGGCCGCCTAGTGTCGTGTTGTATTTTTTCAACTGCACGTAGGGCGTGTTTTCCTCACTCGGCCAAACTTTTACACCGCCTTCAACAATCTCAGCGCGGACACGATTTAAAGAACGGTATCTGTCGCCCCCGTCATAGTACTTGTCCTTTGGAATGGCCCACGCCGCATGGGCTAATGCTTCCAGTGAGCGGGCTATGTCTACGTCAATTCTGAGCGGCTGACGACTGAACCCACGCTCGATGAGGTCGTTTCGCGACTTGGCATTGTTTGCAACCGGAATGACGTTATCCTGCCTCATGATTGCCCCCGAAAATTGATTGTTTCTCCTGTCTATCGCTGGCAGCGAATCGGCACACATCAAGCGCCCATTACACCGGAATCGCCAGCCTCACTTCAAGAACGCTGGCGATCATACGCCCACCTTCATCGTCCACGGTAAGCGAAGCTGCGATAGCCTTCTTGTCACTGGAACCGTCTGAATTGACCCGCCCACCATTGGGGCATAACATTCCCGCCAATGGGCATATCCACCCAACTCGTGGGTCAGACCATCTCGCACTATCGCATTATTGAAAAGCTTGGTGGCGGCGGAATGGGAGTGGTCTATAAGGCCGAGGATACTGAACTCGGTCGCCTGGTCGCTCTGAAGTTCCTGCCAAGCGAACTGGCCAAAGATCTGCAGTCCCTTGAACGGTTCCGCCGTGAAGCCCGCGCCGCTTCTGCCCTGAACCACCCGAACATCTGCACCATACACGAGATTGGCAAGAACGGCGATCAGTCGTTCCTGGTGATGGAATACCTCGACGGCGTGACTTTGAAGCACCGCATCGCGGGCCGGCCGCTCGATACCGAACTGATTCTCTCCCTTGGCATCGAAATCGCCGATGCCCTCGATGCCGCACACGCAGCCGGGATCGTCCACCGCGATATTAAACCAGCCAACATCTTCATCACGAAGCGCGGCCACGCCAAAGTTTTGGACTTCGGGCTGGCAAAGATAACTTATGCCATCGGCAGCCCGGAATCTCCGACACGGCAGGAAACCGCCACATTACAAGAACACCTGACCAGCCTTCAGTGCAGTCGGCACGATTGCCTACATGTCGCCTGAGCAAGTCCGAGCCAAAGAGCTCGACGCACGCACGGACCTGTTTTCTTTCGGGGCCGTGCTCTACGAGATGGCAACCGGAGCACTTCCATTTCTGGGTGAAAGTTCCGGGGTCATCTTTGAAGCCATCCTGAATCGCAGGCCGTTAGCGCCGGTGCGATTCAATGCCACGGTAACCGAATAGTTTCTTACATTCGTCACGTAGAAAACCACCGATGACAGGTATAGAGTGATTGCCCTTCTCGAAGACCAGTCGGCAGGGGATGAGGCAGGCTCGCCACTTGTATTCTTCCGTCCCGCGCGTTCGGCCATAAGCGGCGATGTCTTCCTGCGAGACTCCGTATACGACGGCACCGATTCTCGCCCAGACGCAGGCACCCGCGCACATCGCGCAGGGTTCGTGCGTGGTGTAGAGCACGAACTCGGTCAGGTAGCGGCCATAACCGCTCGATACGTATTTGAGCGTTTCCAACTCCACATGCTTGATGCTTGATCCTGAAGTCTTTACCCGGTTCCCTGCGCTGGCAATGACGACTTCGCGCCCGTCCGTTACGCGGGTGACGACAGCGCCGATGGCATAATCGCCTCGGTCACGGGCACGCTTGGCTTCCGCGATTGCCAACTGCATGAACTTCTTCTTGGGCTTGTAGGAAGCCGCGATCATGCAGGGATCATATCGCACCGCGACGATTGTTGAGACTCGAAACCTGTTCCTCGGTCGGCTGCGGCACCGCGTCTGGATGGTCGAGGAGGAAGACCGTGACCGTGCTCGTAGGGCTGCGTCCCGACATTCATCGCCCGATGAACACGGGCGCTCGGTTTTTCCCAATCGACCTGTCCGGGTGTGACCTCAACGCGGTGGCTCTCGCCGCCGTCACCGTACTCAATGGAGAGGGGATCGCCTCCCAAGACCACTGCCACTCTTTGAAAATGGATCGCGATGCCACGGCAGAGCCTCTGCCCAGTGCGAGACGAAGACGACGCACCATCGTGGTTCCGTGATGAAACACGATTTCGTCTGTCATTGCGATCCCTACGCCACCTCTGCGCCCACGCTGCAATGTGTGCCTTCGGAATCAACGAACTGCGCCAGCACCCCGCCGAAATCCTGCTTCTTGGGAGGCATGCTAAACAGAACGCCCTTGGCGCTCATGTCCCGGTAGAAAGCCTCGACATCGCCAACGGTAAAGCCCAACTCAACCTTCCCAGCGGGATTCTTTTCGGAAGCCGGATGCAGCGCGAGAGTGGTTTCGCCGGTCACGAACTCGCTCCAGCCGGGCGACTCGAACTTCAGTTGGAGACCAAGCACGTCGCGGTGGAACTTCACGGCTTTGCCCATGTCAGCCACGAACTTGATAACGTATCTAAGCTGTGCTCCTTGCATTCGTCACCCCCCAGAATTAATCGAGTGCCAATGTTCGAGCTTGGTACTCAGGAGACGGCTTGTCAAGCGTTGTCCCGATCTGCGACTCCGAGTCGCCTCCGTCGCACAGTTCGTGTTGCATTGACGCGCTGGGCTACAGGGTTGAGAATGGCGCAATCAACCTAAGAAAGGAGGAGTCGCATGTCTGAAGCGAACAAGTCATTGGTACGTCGCCTGATCGAGGAGGCGGTCAACAAGGGCAACTTCGGCGCCGTGGATGAGATTCTCTCGACCGACTACGTGTATTCGGAACCCACGGTAGGGGAGAGACGGGGCAGAGCCGGTTTCAAAGAGTTGGTCACCATGTACCGCAAGGCGTTCCCTGATCTCACTATGACGATTGAGGACCAGATTGCCGAAGGAGACAAAGTGGTCACGCGGATGAGCGGAAGCGGAACGCATCGCGGTGAACTCCTTGGCACGGCACCGACCGGGAAGCACGCGAGCGGAGTGCGATGCGTTTTTGTGACCCGCATCGCGAACGGCAAGGTGGTCGAGGACACAGTGGTCTACGATACCTTGGGAATGCTACGGCAATTGGGCGTGGTGCCCACACCTGTTGCAAAAGCTGCATAATAGAGGTAGGTGTGCCCTCTCGGAGCGCAAGCCAGTCGCGCACGCGAAAGCGGCATCAGTTCGGTTTTTCCAATTCTTCGCCCTCGAAAGAGGGCTTTTTTGTCGAAGCGATCACCAAGACAAGGCTCTATCTTGATCTTACCTGCGCTGCGATCCGCCTTGGGCAAGAGCTTGCGCTTCTCGTAGAATCGGATCGCGTCTACGGTGAGGGAGCTGCGTTTCGCGACCTCGCCGATCTGCATCGCCGTGCTCTCAGTTTGGTGATTGGTCGCCATGACAGAATCATACAATCTGGAGTGCAGTCCAGAGTCAAGAGGGCAACGATTACGCTTTCTAATCTGGCGAATGACAGGCGTCGAGCCGAAGCGGTCGCCGTTCTCAGCGAACCATCGGTACACGCCCTAAACGATGCGCCCCATGAGTCGAAAAGAGTTGAGGGGCGCTTTCGTCTCCTTCAGAACGAGGTTCTATGTGACGACGGTCTTCGCCTTCTGTTGCGTCAGTTCCGATTCCGCTTGCAGCCAATCATCTAGTTCGTGACCCTCTCTCCCGCGTTGCTCGTACAGCCCGTAGCGCGAAGGCGAATTTGCTCTTGAAGGTCTGGTGTTGATTGGGTCACTTTTGTTGGCGTTTGATTTGGAATAGCTGTGGGGCTGTGTGTTTCATTGTGAGGTACTCCTTTCTTGGGAAACGTGAACAAAGGGGCGGTTTACTTCTTTGAAGTCGAGTACACGACCGCTGTAAAGGGCTTGCCACACTCCAAGCAACGGGCTTTCAGTCGAGACGTAATCAATCCGCAATTCGGACACATCCTTTGTGATCCAAATCCCGCGACCTGAAGTTTCGACTTGCGCATCCACTGGAGCAGCAGGGTCATGAACAGCACGATCAGCAGACCAAGGAAAATGCTGGTTGCGCTCATAAAGACCATAAAGAGACCTTTCTTGGCGAGTCCTGCGTCTACCGAGTAGGCTCAGGGTGAGAAACGAACGGGAGGCGAGATAAGCCGCCTCCCATTTCTCTCGCTGAACTACTGGGTCTTACGCGGCCTTGCCCTGAATCTTGGCTTCGAGCGTCTTCTCGCTGCCAACATTCACTTTGATCTGCTTAGGCTTGGCTTCCGCCTTCTTCGCGAGTTTGATCTTCAACACCCCCTTGTCATAGTGGGCGGTCACTTGCCCCGGGTCCACTGAACTCGGCAGCGTGAACGACCGGGTGAAGCTTCCGTATTGCCGCTCGACGCGACGAAAGTTCTCCTCTTTCTCTTCCTTCTCGATCTTGCGCTCGCCATGGACGGTGAGGGTGGTGTTCTCGACGCGGACATCAATGTCTTTTTCGTCGATGCCGGGGACCTCAAGCTTCAGAGTAATGTTGTGCTCGTCTTCGTAGATGTCCACGGGCGGTGCGAAGCTGGTGGTTGTTAACGCCTCTTCCGGCTCTTCGGGGCTATAGGACTCACGGAACAGACGGTTCATGCGGTTCATGCGGTCTTGCATGGTGGCCAAGTCACGGAAAGGCTCCCAACGGGTCAATAGGGTCATAACGTAGTTCCTCCTTGGAGGTAATCTAAGAGGAAAAACTTCAGATGGGCTGACTTAGTTCAGAGGACCTGAAAGAGTAAGGAGAGGTAGCTTGCTCAACTACAAGGCTAGGCTTCGGCGCACCCGTTGTCAAATGGCGGCGAGGGTCGGCAGTCTCGCGATGGATGAGGCGACGGCGTAGGGACAACTGGGGCGGGCGTGAGGGCAAACGTCGCCGATCCCGTGACCGATGCCAAAGCCGCGAAATCTGAGGCGATGACCATTGGGCAAACCGCTGCGTTCGATGCCAGGAGCAATGCGAACATGGCGCTTTGGGTGAGAGTGTGAATTCACTGCTTCTACTACTGACCAGTGGGTCTACTCAGGCCTCTACTCTTTATCTGTCCGAGGTGGAGAACAGAACGTGATCTATATCCATTCCCTCGGCCGGGCCTCCCGGTACTACCCGGAGCGGGTTGCTCTTGCTCCAGACGGGACGCGCTTAACTTTTCGGGAGCTAGACGATCGTGTTGCTGACGTTGCGGCCGCGCTAAGCAGACTCGGTTTTGAAACCGGCGATCGGCTCGCGCTTCTGCTTCCGAACGGACCGGAATACATCGAACTGGTGTACGCGTGCAGTTGGCTGGGAGTCATCGCGGTTCCCCTGAACACGCGGCTCTCAGCAGTGGAAATCGATCGCATCCTCGCGGACGCAAGCCCGCGTGGTCTAGTGCGGCACTCATCTCTGCCGGTCCCAACAGTACGCCTCTCCTTGCAGCGGGTGTTTGACCAAGAGCCCTGGGAGGTTCGGAACGATCCCCATCCCAAGGTGCATTACGATCCGGAAGCGATTCTCGCTCTCATCTATACAAGCGGGACAACAGGCCGGCCGAAGGGCGTAATACTGTCTCACGCAAATGTCTTCGCGAACGTCCACAACTTCAACTATTGGATGCGATACAGAGAAGGCGGAGTCTATCTTCACGCAGCGCCAATCTTCCACATTGCTGACTTTCCCGCCATGTTCGCAGCCCCGGCTTTCGGTGCGTATCAAGTCACAAGTCCGAAGTTTAATCCACAAACCTTCTGCGAGACCGTCGAACGCGAACGCGTGAGTCACACGGTTTTGGTGCCGACCATGATCAATCTGCTGACCCAATTCTCGGAGGCTAAGAAATATGACTTGAGTAGCCTTGAGGTACTGGCTTACGGCGGATCTCCCATCGCACCGGAACTTATCCATCGGACGAAATCTCTTTTGCCGACGCTCAAACTGGTTCAAGTCTACGGATTGAGCGAAACGGGTTTTCTCACGGGCCTGCAGAACCAGGAGCACACTGACGACAGGCTCTTGTCCTGTGGGAGACCTTGCCCTGGAATCGATGTGCAAGTTGTGGACGAGTCAGGGAAGCAAGTCGAGGCTGGGCATCATGGTGAATTAGTGGTTCGGGGCGCGAATGTCATGCGAGGCTACTGGAACAATCCGGAAGAAACCGCGATTGCATTCCGAGATGGGCTGTTTCGCACAGGAGACATCGGCTATCAAGATGCGCCGGGATATTTCTACATCCTGGACCGCCTGAAGGACATGATTGTCACGGGCGGAGAAAATGTCTACTCCGGTGAGGTCGAGGCGGTTATTTATGCGCACCCGGCAATTCTCGAAGTGGCGGTCTTCGGAATCCCCGACCCACAGTGGGGCGAACTGGTGATGGCGTGCGTTGTGCTTAAACCGGGAAACACTCTGACCATCGATGACCTGATCGCGCATTGCCGACGAACGCTGGCCAATTACAAGATTCCACGCCGCATCGAGTTCTCAGAGACTGAGCTGCCGAAGAGCGGCTCTGGCAAGGTATTGAAGAGAATTCTGCGTGAACGGTTCTGGGCTCACCAAGCACGGACAGTGAGTTGAGGAACAGGTGGGCATAAATCTCGACACTTGTCGATGATTGGTAACAGCTCCATGAGTCTTAGAAGCCGCAGTTCAAAGAACTAGCAGAAGTAGCAAGAGCCCAAGGACTCGACACTCCGCGTGCTCAACTCAAAGGCTTCAGATCGCCCAGCATCGTCGGGATCAGCTCGGATACCGTAGGATGGATATGCACCGCGCGCTGAATAGTGGTGAACGGTGCTCGTGCGTACATGATGTCCAGAATGCAGTGGATTGCCTCGTCGCCGCCTGTCCCCAGAATCGCCGCGCCTAGGATCTGCTTGGTACCGGCGTCAGAAGTTATCCAGAAACGGCCTTCTACGAAGTCTGCCTCACGTTCACGTCGGCGACGGAGATCAGCAGGTGTCCAACCTCGCTGTGCGCAATCCCCAAAGGTCTCGGCAACGATTTTGCAGGAGCAAATCCATGAGAACAAAGGCAGTTGGTGCCTATCAGAAGTAGATTCCAAACCCCCGATAGACCCCCAATAAGAATGATAGGAGATGGGACTGCATGGAGAGGAGTTTTGTAGGGTCAAGAAAAAGAAGGAGTTTTGGTTGCGGGGGGTGGATTTGAACCACCGACCTTTGGGTTATGAGCGTATCGGTAGTCGGTAACTTACTGAATTTACGGGCACGAGTGGCGCTTCAAGAACTCCTAAAACACGGCCGGGAACAGTTAATGGGGGTCTAAAAGGGGTCTAGAACTTTCTCTAAGTAAATTGTCGCGTTCCGTGGCCGGCGGTCCGCAATGATCTCACCCTGGTCCGGAGCTTGGACGAAAGCCTATGTTTGAGAGCTATGGTTTCTGGCCTCGGAGGCTCATCATGCCACCATCCACTCCTATCGAGAAGGGCACAGTAGTGCGAGGTCTCGGCGAGATCGCACTCCGGGTTAACAACTTGGATGTTATGAAGAAGTTCTACGAGGAGGTTATCAATTTGCCTCTGATGACGCGAGTTTCAAACTGCGCGTTCTTCAAGATTGCGGACGGTTATGGCGGCCACACTGCATTGGCGGTCTCTCTACGTAACCGATCCCGAGGGAAATCAAGTGGTACTTGTCTGCCCCGACGGCAGCGTCTAACGCGGTTGCATAGGCAAGTCCACATAAGACCCCAGCCCGCTCTGTCGATAAACGGTCCAAGTTACGTCGCCCGCCGGTGGGCACCTCCGGAAAGTCTCTGCGTCCGCTCCTGCGAGGGCAACGCGAATCTCGTGGCCTTTTCGCAAGAGGACGGATATCGGCCACATTCGGATCTTTAATTCGGCCGGTTTTCCAGGGACAAGCGACTGGGCGTCGTGGCGGGAATTGCTGGGCGACGGGTCAGGCAAATTGTATGCACCTCCATTTCGACCTATTTCTTTGCGACTGACCGCTCGCAGTTCTCCCTCATCGATATAGGTGACGTGACGGTCGGGGGCGACGTCTTCCAGGTACGCGAAAAATGCCCCGTCTGTTGCCGTGGAAGCCACTTCGACGACCACCACAGGCGAACCCGAAATCTCCACATCCGTAGCCAGCGGAGCGCCCGTATATGCGAGAAGTTTGCCGTCTTCGCCGGAGCGGTCGGGATAGAGAATGTCGAGGCCCATTTCCGTCATCCAGCGATTATTCTCGCCAGTGGATGCTGTGAAGTTGACTGGATAAGTATCGTTGGCAGAGGCGGCCACAGGCGGCGCTGCGCTCAGAGCATGACTTTCTGCGAAATAGAGCCGGTTGGCACCGTCGAATCCTTGGGGTGGCCAAACTTTTGTGTCGTGCCACTGGCCCTCACCCATGGTGAAGTAATGGATGCCGGATTCGACCGGGGCCGACGCCTCAGAACGAAGCAAGCTGTCGAAGAACTCCGCCATCATACGGTACTGGTGCTCGACTGTGGGCTCCGCTGGAGAGTGCTGAGCGGGAGTGAGAAAAGGATCGTCGTTAAAGTCCGTGTTGTGTGAAAAGGGACCGATGATGAGTTGCTGCGGATTCTTGAAGGTGAAATAACGCGAGAGTGCGCCCTCACAGACGTCGGCGTCCAGCCAACTGCACCACACTTGCATCGCGGCATCTGACGACTCAATCTGTGCGCGATGTCCGGAAACGCTCAGTTCCGCAAGAGTTGTGGGCGCTCCCTCGCGTAGGGGGATCGCATCATCCCGAAACTCGATTCGCTGTAGTTGCTCGGTTGGATACCGGTTATGCCGCTGGGCTAGTATTTGAGCAAGCTGCTTTCCATCCGAATCCGCGTCTACGCGCTTAATACCCCGCACGAATCGCCCTGCCCACCAGCAGCGAAGACCGCTCAATCCCTTGGTCACGCAGACGTCGCCGTGGTCAAACTCATTGATTGCCTCGCTCCAGGACTGCACAAACTTCTCGTTATAGATCCCTCCAGGGAAGATGAGCATTCCAACATCAAACTGACTGGAGAAGGCAGCAACAGCTTTGAGTGCAGGTGGGTTCGTTACGGCTGTAAACTCGGCCGTCGCTCCCTCATACGAGTTTCCAAAGGTTCCAACCCGGCCATTGGACCACGGCTGGATCGCGGTCCAGTTGACCAGTTCACCCAGATCGGAAATCAGTTCCTTGGAAAACTCCGTTTCGCGATGACCGCTGCTGGCGCCGCTTCCGCGCGTGTCGGCGACGACAACCACAAAGTGGCGCTGATTCAGATAATCGGTCTGCTCGTCGCCGGGGCCGTGCGGGCTACTCCGCTTGAAAGCCACTGCCAGCCGGAATGCCCAGCCGAACTGTCCGTCACGTCCGTAGCGCGTAGTGCGGAGCAGTACCGGCAGACGCTGCCCAGCCTGATAGTCCTGGGGAAACCAGACGTCGACAGCAATCTGCACTCCGTCACGCATCTTGATGTATAAAGCGGTGTCCCGGTGGATTCCCGCAGGAGTCTTCTCTTCTCCCGGAAGGTTTGTAACCGTGGCCAGAAGTCCAAGTATGCTCGCGATCAACGCAGCCAACCCTAGGAGCCCGAACACGATGCGCTTCAGCCATCGTGACATGCGAACCTCCTTAATCGCCGGAACGACGGTGAATATCAACGATTCGGTATTTCCTCGGAAGTTCCTTTCGACTGCAACGCGCCGTGCACTCTAAAGCAACAGACAACGGGGAGCGCTTCAAGTAATCACCTTGGCGGCCGCCGCCTTCCCCAGGCGGCCCACAGAGTGGGAGAAATTGTCAGGAAGTCTGGTGCTTTCAGTCGAGCGAGATCTTCCTCGAACTCGTCTTCAGTGATGTAACCAGCTTTGATCATGTCTGCGCGAAGCTGCTGGAAATTTGCCCGCATAAGAGAGGTGCCCGCCGACTCGCTCTGCCACATAAACATGCGGGCCTCTGCGCCGGTTGCGACTAACCCGCGGGCTCGCAGGCGTCCGAGTAACAATCGTCCGCAGCGTCTTTCGACCCCACGATCTTCTACAAGGCGCATCATCGCAAGCTGAGTCTTGAGAAGGACCTCTCCGGGATGCGCAATGGGATCCGCAAGGAGAGAAGCGGAATCAAATTCTTCGTCCACCAGCCACCCTCCCGGTTTGAGAGCAGCAATCATTCGGCGTAGCGCTTTATCCCGTTCCGGCAGGTGCAAAAGGACGAGGCGACTGTGCACAACATCAAATGCGCTCTCGGGCAATGGGTCGGTGGCAATGTTGTGGCGCCGAACCTCCACATTCGGCAGCTTCAGAGGTTCAAGAAACCTTGTATCAATATCGGTAACGAGCACGCTTCCCGTGGGACCCACGCGACCGCTCAGCCATGAAGCGATCGACCCATTGCCTCCTCCGATCTCCAAGCAGTGCCAGCCCTGATCGACGCCACGCTCGCTGAGATGACGAATCGTGTCGGGATCGAAAATTTCCGAGAGCGCCCTGAATCGAGCGCCGGCTTGCTCAGACGCATTGTCAAAGACGTAATCTGGAGAGATCGAACATTCAGCATGCCCTGTTTCCATGTTGTGCCCTCTTTCTTTGGCTCCAATGTTGCTATGGCTTCAGGAACGCCAGCAATTCGGTCAGTGTCTCGTCCGGTGTTTCTTCCGGCAAGAAGTGCCTCCCCGGCAAAGGTTTGCCGCTCACCTTGGCGGCGCGTTCCCGCCAAACGGCCAGCACGTCAAACAACCGGTGGACCGCTCCGCGCTCACCCCAGAGGACAAGCAGCGGGCAAATAATCTTGCGGTTCAGATCCTCTTCGTCGTGTTTTATATCGATGGAAGCACCGGCCCGGTAGTCCTCACAAGTCGCGTGTATCGCACGTGGGTCGCGGAAGCAGCGTAGATACTCGGCGAATGCTTTCTCGCCCATCCAGCTTGGTATCTTCCCGCTAGACATGTCTCGGAACATCATGTACTTGAGGTAAAACTCGACATTGTCTCCGATGAGAGTCTCTGGAAAGGGGAACGGCTGAACCAGAAAGAACCAATGGTAGAACGCCGTGGCTATCTCGTTGTTGACCTTGTGCAAGAGCGTGTAGGTGGGCACGATGTCGAGCACTACTAGTTTGGTGATTCGATCGGGGTAGTCGAGAGCCAAACGGTGCCCAACGCGGCCACCACGGTCGTGTCCGACTACAGCAAATCGGTCAAACCCAAAATGCTGCATCACCTCTATTTGATCGAACGCCATGCTGCGTTTCGAATAGTTGGAATGGTTTTCACCATCCGCGGGTGTGCTGCTGTCGCCGTATCCACGCAGGTCGGCGGCGACCACAGTGAATTCCCTGGCCAGCTGGGGTGCGATTTTGTGCCACATGACGTGGGTCTCCGGGTTGCCATGCAAGAGCAGCACGGGCGAACCTTGGCCGCCCGACACTACGTTGATCGTTGCACCCGTGGTCTGCACTTTCGAGGGCTTAAATCCATCAAACATTCCTGCCGACATGCTCACAGATGGCTGCGATTGGCCTTTCATGCGACTTGCCAGTGCGACTCCTCCGATGATTCCAGCAGCCCTCGTGAGGAAGCCACGCCGATCACTCTTTCGGATTCCATGGTGCGATTCGCTTTCTCGGAGAGTTGAATTTGACACGATTCTGACCTCCGCCTGATTCGCACCCCTAACGCGACACCTGCGCAGCCTCGTTCCAGGGAGGCCTTTAGTCTGGCAGTTGGGGGTGTTTTGGTTCAGGGAGCCAGAAACTCCCTATTAGAGACACGGTATAGGCCAGGACGGCAATCGTACCTGCTGCATATGCCATTCGACTCGCCGCTCCGCTAGCTGGGATGATATTGGCAAGTTGCGTTGTTAACAGCGCAGCGGATGCGCCAAAAACTCTGCCCCCCAAGTTGGCGGCGAAGCTTTCGCCCGTCCCCCGCAAGTGTGTCGGGTAGACCCAGGGTAAATAGTTCCAGAGGAAGCTGAATGAGCCATTCATGCAAACGGCAGCAAGGAAAACGCCGCTCTTCAGCAACACCAGACTATGCGTCGCAGCGAAGAAATATACCCAAGCGAACACCGCCAGGCCGGGAACGAGGCCAAGACGCAACAGGCGCCTCTGCGTTGCGATCCTTATGACCAAGAGCGGGAACAGTAGTCGGCCTGCAATCGTACCGAGTTCTGCTAGCGACTGGACACCGCCTACCGTCTGCTCAACATGGCGAGCCGCCAAGCCATGCAATTCAGGAAGCCCGGGAACAATATGGGGCGTTTGTTGCAATACACCATAGGGCACGGCATAAAAGCACGCTGCCAGCAGCGTTGCCACCAAGGTGGTCTTTTTCAGTGCCGGGCTAAAAAGCTCCGCAATGCTCGGGCGCTTCAGGGTGCCTTTGGACTTTTTCTCCTTCCAGAGCGGCGATTCAGGTAAGAAGGGGCGAACCAGAATGAGTGGAATCGCCGGTAACAAGCCGCCAAGCACCGCGTAGCGCCAAGCGTCATGGCCGGAATGGATCGACGGCAGTCGCTCCGCGTATGTGACCGCGAGATAGTATGCTCCGGTGGCCAGAAGGCCCCCCAGGCCGACCGCGCTCTGGGTATAGCCCAACACGGATTCTCGCTGTTTCGGATTAGGGAACAGTTCCGCGAGCCAGGCAATCGCCGCCACATATTCGACGCACACACCAATAGACGTGAGGCACCGGAAAATTAGGAACTGCGTCAGCGTGCTGGAATAACTGGCTGCGCATGCCGAAAAGGCGTACAGAAGGATGCTCCAGACAAGCACTCGCCGGCGACCGAAAATGTCGGTTAGATAGCCGCCCAAGAGGCCGAAGCAGCCACCAGTCACCGCGGGGACGGAGAACAGCAACCCCACCCATAGGTTAAATGCTGGAGTTCCTGGCTTAAGCCCTCCGACCGTGACCAGCGCCGGTCGAACGACCACCGAGAGCACAACCATTTCATAAAGGTCGAACGCAAACCCTAAGGCCGCGACCGTACAAATAAGCCTCTGGAGCGCGGTCAACCGGTGGGGCTTTGAAGCGAGCGCTGGAATCGCGAGGCCATCTACAGGTATGTGAGCATTGTGCGCCAGTTCTGCCACGGACGCCTCCCCTGGATGCTCTTCGGAAGTTGTCACCCTCGGCCCCGATAGTGGGCTATTTAACCCCCGTGGGGGGTTATGATACAAGTTGTAAGAATTCAATAATTGTTAAGAATTCATCACTAATGAATTTTACGTCGCGACAACTCCAAGCCTTCTCGCTGGTGGCGCAACATCGGAATTTTTCTCGGGCTGCGGAAGCACTCTTCATAACCCCGTCGGGCTTGAGTCTTCTGATACGAGAGTTGGAATCCCAGCTCGGGTTCCGGCTGTTTGATAGAACCACGCGCCATGTCGTGCTCACAGCATATGGTCACGAACTGCTGCCTATTGCACAGAAGAGCTTGGCAGACGTGGAAGGTGCGGTGTCACGCATCGGACGTACGGCGACTGAGAGCAGCCGGACGTTGTCGGTTGGGGCGTCTCCTCTCATCGCCGCCAATGTTCTGCCCCAGGCGATTAAGGAGTTTCGGACTCATCGGCCAGACCTGCGGATTCAATTGCTTGATTGCGAACCTGCTTCCATCATCCCGATGGTCGAGTCAGGAAAAGTCGACATAGGCTTGCGTGTGCTATACAAGCCCCTTCCCGGCCTTCGGCGTACGCCGTTATTTCGCTTCTGCCTGATGGTAGTTCGTACCGATAGCGATCCCGCCTTTCGGCGCGCATCGACCACCTGGTCCGCATTGAAGGGAGAGAGACTGATTTCGCTCGTGCCTACGAACGAGATTCAGCAACTCATAAATAAACATCTGGCGCAAGCAGGCATTGGCGGTCAGCCCAATGGCGTTATCCACTACGTTGACACGCTGCTCGCCATAGTAGAAGCAGGCGAGGGTAGCGGGATTGTTCCCTCCTGGGCTTTGGCGGCCTGCCGGAACAGAAATGTTGTAATGAGCCGGCTGATCAATCCGGTTGTGAATTTGGATTTTTATCAGATCAGCGATCGGGGTAAGCAACTTCCACCGGGCGCGAACGATTTTACATCTTTCCTGCAGAGCTATATCGCCAGATGGGCCGGGCGGGCGGGCATTCTGTAGCGGGTAGTTCCGGGTTGTTCGCCATGGCGGGTCGTTCGCGATCGGGGACAGGCAACCGAACACCGACAATCTGACTCTTGACCGCATTGTGGCGATTTTCACAGCCGACCTACGGCATCGGAGGGTGGATTTCCAGGTGCCTTCCGATCCGTTGGCCGACACCGCGTGGATTCTTCTGCTGCAGCGCATTTATGCTGGCCCAACCGATTCCGATGGGAAGCAATAAGGCATTCAGGATAAGCGGCCTGCCATCGATAAGGTGATCGAGTATCCTTATGCCGCATCATCGCCTGCCTCTAAACAGCCGATGAGCAAATCGTAATGTTGGAGAAACGGGCCCCGAGAACGGCCTCCAACAAAACCAAGTCCGCTACATTGAAGTGGCCGACCGCCACGCCTCTTTTTCCAATCGGTCAGGACATCTCGTAGTGCAGCCACAATCGTGTTCTCCTCAAGGACGAGAACCGCCGTTTAGCGCGTCCGTCACGAGCCGCAATTTGCCTTTCATTGTGAAGCCGCACGTCGTTCTCCGACCGTGTCGAGCGGGATCGATTCAAAGTACTTTGGCACAATCACCCTCGTTTTCGGTGAGGCCGCCACGATCTCCTGCACGAAAGACTGGAGAGCTTCGAGAGCCGGCTGTTGAGAAGCCTCAAAAGGTGCCAGAAAGTTGTCCCAATGTGTCGGGAGAACGATGGCTGGATAATGTAGGTCGCGCATCAGGCGGCCGCTGTAGTCGTAGATTTCCTTTCGGGAAGCACCAGCCCCAATCAATGCGACGTCTGGCTCCAGTCCAACCATCTCACGTTCGATGAAGTTCATGCCGCCAAACGCGAGAATTTGATGACCGTGAAGACGAATCAGGTAGGCAAGAGTGCCTCCCTCAGGGTGGATCTGTTCCATGGTCAAAGGTGCTTTCATTCCAGCCGGTGCAGTTGCGGAACTAAAGTAGTGTTTGTGATCCAGGGGGCTGTGAATGCTGGGAATGACTTTCAGAGAGAAGGAACTGAACTGGTAGTCCTCTCCGCCACGCACGGTAAGCAACTGTTCTTCAGGCACGCTGTAGGCTCGCAGCACATTTTCGGTGCTCTCGGTTCCGATCACAGCGGCGCCCGTTTTGCGCGCGATGTGAGGAACATCCAGGACATGGTCGTAATGTGTGTGAGTAACGAGAATAAAATCTGCTCGTTGAATGTGCGAATCGATGGCTGCAACGTCCGGCGAGGCAACGTCATTCCACTGATACGCCCGGCGCGTGTCTCCAGGCATGGAGCGGCCCGAGCCTCCTCCCGGTGGCGCCGGTCCATTGATACGCGACAGATATGGATCGATCAGAATAACGGTGGTTCCATCGGTGATTTCCCAGCCCGCGGTTCCCAAGTATTTGAGGACGACCTGATTGCTATTTCCTGCGCTGCGTTCGTCCTGAGCCGCTAGAGCTCCGAGCAGAGTCACCACAAATACAAATCCCACGATCCCAGATTTCACCATTTGGAATGCACCTCCAGGCCGAACACCAATGTGACAGGCAGGCATTCTAATCAACTAAACTACGCCCCGGCATCGCAACACTCTTTACTCGTTTTTCTGCGGCTGGTCCAATCAATTTCCAAAAACGTCGTTGTGCGCAAGCCCCAAAGGTCTCGCGACGATGCTGCACGAGTAAATCTGTGCGAACAAAGAGAGTTGGCTCCAGGCAGCGGTAAACTCCAAACCCCCGATAGACCCCCTATAAGAAGGATAGGACGTCGTAGTGCTCGAACAGGAGTGTTTGTAGAGTTAAGAAAAAGAAGGAGTTTTGGTTGCGGGGGGTGGATTTGAACCACCGACCTTTGGGTTATGAGCGTTTCGGTCACCGGTAACATACTGAATTTACGGGCACGAGTGGCGCTCCAAGAACCCCTAAAACACGGTCGGAAAGGCTTAGTGGGGGCCCAAAGGGGGTCTGTCTTTTCGGTTGCGAATTCGATTGTGTCGTGCGATTGCTGCAACTCCAAACACTTCCCTCCCGTTCAGAGAAATGCGGGGAGGATATTCATTACCTATAAGCCGACCTATGGACAACATTGTCGGAGTCCGCGTGAAAACGTAACTTCGGTTGCCTCGTCATCCGCTCGCAATCTGCGGCGAGCGCCATGAGGTCCCGTCGTCCCACAAGGGGCTACCGGAGGCTTGCCGGGAATTTCGCTTCAACGGGGAGCGCGCGGCTGGGCGCACAACGGGTCATCATTATCTGGGTCATCGGCAATGGCAGATTTACTTTCTTTTTTCAACCGTTCAGTCGCAGAGAAATGTGAGGGAGATCCTTCCTGTATCTATCTGCAATTTCCGAGTGGCACAACTGGGGTCGGTTACGTCGGTCACTTGGCCGTGGCTCTTCGGCAGATCAGAATCAATGTGAGCGTATTCGTCTGCCCGCTCAACTGCGAAGAATAATTAACGAGGGAGGGCCCTGTATGGAGCGCGAGCACCAGGAAAACCTGTCCCGCTTACGCATGCAGCTTGGCCGCGTCATTCTTGGCAAGCCCGAAGTGATTGAGAACGTGATCATTGCCTTGCTCAGCGGAGGTCACATCCTGGTGGAGGATGTGCCGGGGGTAGGCAAGACTACTCTGGCAAAGGCTCTGGCGAAATCTCTCTCCGCCGACTTTAAGCGTGTACAGTTTACTCCGGACCTGCTGCCCACCGACATCCTAGGCTCTTCCGTCTACAATCCGCGCGATGGAAGTTTCAGCTTCAAGCACGGTCCGATCTTCACCAACATTCTGCTCGCAGATGAAATCAACCGGGCATCGCCGCGCACGCAATCCAGCTTGCTAGAGGCGATGAGCGAGCGACAGGTCACTATCGAAGGAAAGACATACCCGCTACCGGCGCCCTTTCTGGTGATCGCCACACAAAATCCCGTCGAATTTCATGGGACCTATCCTCTACCCGAGGCCCAACTCGACCGCTTTGCCATGAACATCAATCTCGGGTATCCGACACGGGCTCAAGAAGTCGAGGTCCTCTACGGACAATTCCACCATCATCCGCTTGACGACGTAACCACTGCGGCAGATGCGGCATCAGTTGTTGCTCTGCAAACGGCGGTGCGCAGTGTGAAAATGGACAGGCGCATTGGAAACTACATCGTGGATCTGGCCGATGCCACGCGCCACCACCAATCCCTGAAGATGGGCTGCTCTCCACGCGGTTCGCTCCTGCTTTTTCGCAACACACAAGCGCGCGCCTTTGTTGCTGGACGGGATTACGCCGTAATAGAGGATGTGAAGGCCATCGCAGTGCCTACTCTTGCCCACCGCATTGCTTTAGATACGAAGGCCAAATACTCAGGTGTGCGGAAAGAAGAGATCGTCCGGGAAATTCTGGAGAAAGTTCCTGTGGGCATCTTAAGAAAGGCCGAGCACGCTTGAGAGGGATGCCGGGATTCGAATGGCCTACAGCTTTCTACAACTTCCCTTCGTCAGCAAAGTGGTCCGGCTATATCGCGAGCGCCTGACGTGCCGTGGCCAGTACTTGCTGTGGTCGATGGTCGTCCTTGCGATACTGGGCTTGGATACGCGACGTACCTTCGTTTTCTGGCTCTTCGCCATGGTCGCCGGCATGTTCGCTGCCGCGGCTGCATTCACTCTGCTACGGCGTCCTCGGATGCGCCTTGACTGCCGATTCCCCGAGCGCGCCACCGCTTCCCGGCCGATCACACTGCATGCTCGCGTCTCCAACGCACGAACCCCGGTGCCTTCGGACCTGTGCCTACTCTTTCGTCAGCCGCCCGAAGGGACTGGCGAAATCTCTTTCCACCCCACCTCCGTTCTCCTCGAAGAGGACGAAGGCACAGTGGCTCAAGCATGTGTCGAGATGCGGCCTGCTCGCCGTGGTCGCTATATTCTTCCCGGCCCCGTTCTCGGCCGCACCGACCCCCTTCGCCTGATGGTCTCGCGTGGTTTGGACTTACCGGAGCATCCGCTGCTCGTCTATCCGCGTTTCTACTCTATGCACGAATTCATCGTCCCTCTCGGGCGACGACACCAGCCCGGCGGCATCCCGCTCTCTTCCAGCACTGGCGAGGCGATCGAGTTCGTCGGCACGCGCGAGTACCGGCCCGGTGATCCGGTAAAAAACATTCATTGGCGCTCTTGGGCGCGACGCGGCGAGCCCGTGGTGAAGGAATACATGGAGGAGTATTTCTGCCGGATCGCGATCGTTCTGGATACATTTCTGCCGTCCAAGTTCACGCCAGCACAGCACGCTTCTTTTGAAGCTGCCATCAGTGTTGTTGCCAGCATCGCCGACTACTTCAGCCGCAGCGAGGACATTGTTGACATCCTTGCTGCCGGCCCCGACGTTTATGAAGTGAGCGCTGGACGCAGCCTCGCGTACCTTGAAAACATTCTCGATGTGCTGGCCTGCCTCGACCCGTGCCACGATCCGCCATTTGCGACCATTGGGCCGAACTTGTTCGAGAAACTCTCGCAGATCACTTCGGTGGTCGCCGTACTCCAGGACTGGGACACGCCGCGCGAGGATTTTCTGAAGCGCGTGCAGGCACTCGGCACCGCTGTGCGAGCGATCATTGTACACGATGGCCCCACCCAAAAGGCTTGGGAGCACGTGGATGAGAGCCTCGGCGTGGTGAGCGTGCTTTCGACCGCTGATGTGGAACATCTACTGGCTGCCGAGTTTCCCCATGCCTGAGTCGATCAACACACGTCTCGAGCAGTTGATCCTGTTTGTGTTGGTGTGCGTAGCAGTCGCCGCATTCGGTACCGCTTTTGACCAACCCCTGGTATGGATCTTCTGGCTCCCCTGTATCGTTTCGGTATTTTGGCGAATCCCGCGTGCACCCGCATGGCTGGAAACTGGAGCACGCTTCCTCGCCCATATCTTCGAAGCACTGGCTTTGGTGCTTGGCCTGATTTTCATGGCTTATCCTGTATTGTCGGCGGAAACCGCTACACGTCTCACGTTGCTGGCCGGTTTCGGCCTGAGCCTGTTCGCCAGCCTGTTTCTTTTAGGTACGCCGGTCTGGCCTCGCGCGATAGCCCTGTTCCCGGCCACGCTGGGGTTGATGGTAGTAGCCTGTTTCAACCCGGAGGCGAAACACCGGCCATTGCTGGTGGGCGCGGGCGCCGCGGTGTTTGCGTACCTGTCTCTCCCCATCCTTGCACGAGGCCTTCGCAAAGTACCTTTCGCAGAATGGATGCGTCTGGCGAGCTTTGCCCTGGTGACTGCCCTGGTTGCGGCTACGTGCATCGTGGTGGTGCCCCGACTCCAATCCCAAACCGAGAACATGACATTTCAGTTCTTTCAAATGAACGCCACCGCATACTCCGGGCTTTCCGACGCGACACGCCTGGGAGATCTGGCGGAGCTGAAGCTTTCTTCCCGCGTGGCAATGCGCGTGTGGACCGACCGTCCACAGGATCTCCGGGCCCGCGCCTACGCCCATTTCGACGGAATCGGTTGGACAGCGCGCCCCGGCGCTTCCACCTCGCTTCGGGCGATAGGGCTGGACGCAATTCCAGGCGGCCAAATTCGTGAGTGGTTGGAGCAGATTCCGGGTAGCGCTTATGCCGTCCTCGCACCGGAGCCTGCCCAGGTTTCAAATTCTTGTGTGCGTACTCGGATCATTCAGAACGCATTCAACAACGGCATGATGGTCTCACCTGGCAACAAGCTGCTGGTCCGCGCAGCCCTGCCGAGTTTGCGCGTAGACGCACAAGAGAACATCCAATTTTCATCCGTCGCCGGAGTAGAAATCTACGGCATCCTCAACCGCTACAAGGGCGATAGCGTTCAGGTCGGCCAGGCTTCTGGTCAGGAATTGAAGGAAGCGCTTGAGCTCCCGGGAAACACTGATCCACGTGTCCACGAACTCGCCACGCGGCTGGCTGAAGGCGCTTCCTCGCCGAGAGAGAAACTCAGACGCACAGTCAGCTACTTGCAGCACGAGTACCACTACACCCTGAAGGTGGGAAGCTTTCATTCATCGCAGCCTGTGGCGGAATTCTTGTTCGAAAAGAAGAAGGGCTATTGCCAATATTTCGCCAGCGCGGCGGCAGTCTTGCTGCGACAGGAGGGGGTACCAACCCGCTACGTTAGCGGATTCCACGTGACAGAGAACAACCGGAGCGGCGACCATTACGTGGTGCGGGAAATGGACGCACACGCCTGGATCGAGTCCTACATTCCGGGCGAAGGCTGGGTCCAAGCAGACCCAACACCTGCTGCGGAATATGAGTCCCTCCACGCCGGCCTCAGCCGGGGTTGGTTGGCCGGTGCGCTTGAATGGGGGCAGGCCAAGATCGCGGCAATTCTGGTGCACCTGCGGGGAGGAGATCGGCGTACTGAACTGCGGTGGTTATGGGAACAAACGAAGGAATTCCTGCGGGGGTTCCCCCTCATTTGGAGCGGCATGATGCTAGCGGCGACAGGTTTCGTTTGGCGCCTGCGCTACCTGCGACGAAGGAAACGCGCAGGCCAGAATCGCAAGGCGAGTGTACAACTCCAATCCATCGAGAACGCGACGGAGCTGACGCATTTGCTTGCCCACCTGGACGCGTACTGGACCAAATGTGGCGTCGCGCGTCCCGCACATCGAGCACCACTCGAACATCTGGAGACCATTACCGCCGAGAAAGTCTCACCAAATATTCGCAGGGCATCTCGTCACCTGATTGAAACGTATTACCTCGCCAGCTTCGGTGGAATGGCCCCTGCCAAAGAAGAACTCCGTACGCTTCAACGCGAATGCGATTGCCTGACCTCATCCAACAGCACCAACGAGAAACCACGAGGTCAATAATTGAGTTGGTAAACTTGTGTTTTCAAGCTAGGCTTGGCGACAAAAGAGTCATGTCGGCTTTCGACAGTTTGTGACAGGCAAAGACCGTTACTAAGCCAGGCAGTCTCCGATGGTAGTGGACCGCCTGAGCTCCCCCGGGCACCGAATTAGTCCCATCCCCAGACGTCGGTGACGTCCTTCACTCGTCCGTCGTGCCCGAAGGTCACAGTGAAGGAGAAGTGCTGTGGAGTGTCGTTGAGGAAGGTATACCGCCAGCGCCAGTCGTAGCGGTCCAACATCTTCTGCTTCATTAGCATCACCGCCTCTTCCTCAGTGAGTTGGCGCGATTGATAATCGGGCCCGCTCGACCAGCCGACCGTGCCATCCCCATGTTCCAGAAGGCTCACGTAGTGGACGCCTTCCTCGTCGGAGACGTTGTCAGGCAGCACCGCATGCATCCGTATGCCACACGCGCCATGCACTAGTGGCAGGACTTCGTCCACCGTCATTCCTTTTTGCACCTTGTTGCGCTCTGCCTTGGCCTGCCTCTCGTAATACCCGAGGCACAGGGTCATCACGGCCCCCATGACCACGATAAAAACAATCGCTCCGGCAGCGAGCGTGACTGTCTTCCGCACGACCCGCTTCCAGAGTGGCCGTCGCGGGATGGCTTCGAAGGCTTGTGGCACAGGAACCATAACTGTTGCCCTCGGCTCGTTTGCCGTGTAAGGGACGCTCTTTCCCCTCCAGCGGTCCCAAAGTTTCCAGAGCCAGTACAATCCAACCCAGAGCGCAACCCAGATCCAAACCAGCACTACCGGGTTGTTCGTCAGCGTCGCCGCGATGACCCACCCTACCACCAATGTCATCCCTAGTCGGAACAAGTACCACCGCGTGACCCGCCACGTGTGCGTCCACACCGCCTTAGGGCCGGTGCGCTTCGACCGCCGTCGAAACCAGCGGATAAGGGACCCCACGATCAAGAGGAGAAACAGAAGCCCGTAGACTTCCGTCAGAAGCTGTTGTTGCATCGCTGTCCGCCTCCCTACTTTCGGCGCTGCCGCTCTTGCAGATGGTACGTCGGTTTTCGCGAGACTGGGCGTTACAAAGGTCACTCAAGGGGATAATTTGGGTTACGGCGAAGTGATCGCCGTAACAGGAAGGCCGTCTGTTCAGGGCGGTGACCAAAGGTCGATTAGAAAGCAGCAAGCCACGGCGCTGAGGGGTGCAGTGTGTGCGGAACTGATCCAACGGCCGTGTAGTCGGCAATCCTTCCCTTACGTTAAGGGTTGCCTGCCCTCCTCCCGCAATCATCACAAGACCCAATGGTGCTTTCACGTCCATTCGTCGTAGATTCACCAATAGAATCTCACGGGAGAACACGATCGTGGACGGTGGGGGCGCGGTCGGCCGCGGTGTAGTGGATGACGCCGGATTCATCGCAGAAGAAGCTGCGCCGAACGCGACTACCGTATGGAATTGGGCGGGCGGTGAGAGTGTACCGAGAGGTGTGTCCACTCCCGTCCGGAGAAGGGGGGGTCAGAGTGATCCAGTATTTGTATCTCCACCCTTTGGCAAGGTTTTCGTCGATCAGACCTGCACCCGGGGGAGGTCCCAGTTCTTCGAGGGACGAGGCAAAACCTTTGTCCCTGTGCCTCTTGGCGTATTCGATCTGCGCCGTGTTGATGGAGCGAAGCGCGTCAGCCCCAGATGCTTCGATATGCTCCATGTGGAGAAAGGACGAACTTGGAATGACTTGCGCAAAAAGTACGGCAATTAGAACGATGATCCCGAAAGGCGTTCCAAGAATAAGCAGGTCCCCTGGTTTGCGCTCCGTGCCGTAATAGATTTTGATCGCGCTGCCGAGGAGCACGAGCTGCAAGAGCGCGAAAATCGAGAACATGACAGTCCCTAACCAGTCCTTCTCGTTCCATGTCCTAACTGTCGCAGCCAAAGCACCAAGAGATCCCAACGAACCCCAATTTACTGCGACTGCTAGGGCCTTCTTGACTCTCTTGGCATCGCTAATATCTCGTAGCCGCCAAAACACCCAGAAATAAGGGACAAAAAGCAGCGCGGGAGGGAATGCCCACTGCAGCCTCGAACTAGTACTGTCTTCCGGGTCGTAATGAGTGAGGAGGGAAGCGTACATGCGCACCATGACGATGAAAATAACCAAGAAAATGCAGAATGCCGAGATGCGGACGGCCCGCAGCCAAGATCGATTCAACGCGTTCACACAACGATCCTAACAGTCGCATAGCAGAGAAAGAGAAAAGCACAATAGCTTGCCGTGACAGCGCTCCTTTGTCGTGGAGGGCAATTGCCGATGTTTAATTCCCGGGGCATTCCGAACGAGTCGTCAGCTAACCGGAGACTGTCCAGAAACGGGTTTCGAGGACCTTCGGGCGGTAGCTTCTCGCTCAGCCCCCGAACTGCGAGGAATCTGCTCTTGCAATCCCACTCGGGACGAGTTTTGGAAGCCCGCGTTAAGTTCATCATGTATGGTGGCGCTAAGGAGCAATTTTCAATGGACCCGGACATTCTCGTCGGAATCTTCATCGGTCTTATCGTCTGGTTTCTTGTTCGCTACTTGGC
>Ga0210401_10001707_pt1 | contig 25088 bp, 27 predicted proteins | sample IncBWH32MmetaG_FD_150866 | JGI IMG/M metagenome (GOLD analysis project Ga0210401, IMG submission 150866) | Forest soil microbial communities from Barre Woods Harvard Forest LTER site, Petersham, Massachusetts, United States - Inc-BW-H-32-M | ecosystem: Environmental > Terrestrial > Soil >... | reverse complement strand
CCGAGCTGGACGCCGCGCTCATGAAGGACCAAAATCGAACGATCGTGAAGCACTAAGCCGATGCGAGCCGTATCGCGATTTATTGCCGCTCTCGTCCGTGGACGTCATCCACGGCTGCGCCATCGGGCCTGCCCATCTAAAGCGGAAGGACATCGATGTCCCTGACATTTCCGAATTACAGCCGAAGCTTTGACCGAACCCGGCAAGCTGTACGATTTTGGGGGTATGACACCTCGATCGAATATTCCTTCTTTGTCACCATCGCTGCCCTTGAGCGGGTGGAACCGGATCTCAGGCGTGACGAAGAAGGCTTTCTCGGTGCGTTCGATGCAAATCGCGATCTGATTTGCCAGACGGCCGCGGCGGTGCATTCGCGGGGTCGAAAGAGCTACGAGCTGGTTGGTACAGATTTTTAAGGTAGATTCGCTGCGGAGGAGGTATAATCAGGCAGCGAGGATCTCATGCCAAAGGATCTCATGTCAAAAGCGGCGAAGACCCTATTTGATCCAAAACTCTTTCTCGCCATGGTCGGCGAGGGCAAAACCATCTTGAAATTTGACAGGAACCAGGTCGTCTTCGCGCAAGGGGACGCCGCAGATACCGTCTTCTATATTCAAAAGGGAAGGATCAAGGTTCTCGTTGTCTCCGAGCAGGGCAAGGAAGCCGTGGTCGGAATCCTGGAACCTGGACAGTTCTTTGGCGAAGGATGCCTCAATGGCCATCCGTTGCGGATTTCAACAACCACGGCCCTGGAAGAATGCCTGATTACATCCATAGCGAAAGACGCAATGCTAAGGGTGCTTCACAGCGAGCCAAAGTTTTCGGAATTGTTCATGGCCTATCTCCTGAGCCGCAACAGCCGCATCGAGGAAGACCTGATCGACCAGTTGTTCAATTCCAGCGAGAAGCGACTCGCGCGGCTTCTCCTTCTCCTGGCAAATTTCGGAAAGGAAGGTACCCCACAACCCATCGCCGCCCAGGTCAGCCAGGAAACGCTGGCAGAAATGATCGGCACAACACGTTCCCGTGTCAGCTTTTTCATGAATAAGTTTCGCAAGCTCGGCTTCATCTCCTACAACGGGACGATCGAGGTCCATAATTCGCTCTTGAACGCGGTCTTGTACGACAAACCTGAAATAAGGCGGGACGAGTGAGGCGGCTGGGCAGAAAGATCGAAACGCTCCTGCGCGCCGCGGAACATTAAGCGCGTCGTTTCGTTGCCAATCGGGGCAGTCAGCCCCATCATCATTACGAGATGTGACGATCATAACCTCGGGAACGAGGCCATTTGTTCTGTAACGACGTGAGGCTTCCAAATGAGAAAGACAATTACACTGGCCGACGAAACTCAGCCAAGAAGTATTCAAAGAGCGGATGTGCCGCCTGCCCAGGGTTTCTCGTTGGTGGTCGACGGTCACTTCAAGACCAACTACGATGAGGAAAAGGCCGCTCAAGAGGCCGGCGCTGAGCTGTTCGGCAGGTTTCCGATGTTGCAGGTCTTGATTTACGATGCTGCGACAAAGAAGAGGTCCGCTCTGCAATAGATTGCCGCCGCGGATCCGGGTCGGGCAGGATCCCTGGGAACGCTATCAGGACCAGTCAATGATGTATGCCCGCTGGTGGGGCGATAAACTCTGGACGATGGTTCCTGGCGTAAACATCGTGGGGGATTTTTGCTGACGTTCAAAAGAATTTCCCCCGAGCCGGGTGGCGGCTCGCTGAGCATCGAGAAGGCGTTGCAAATGGTCCAGAGCGGGGCCAGCGGCGGCGGAAAATGAGCGTCATTCGGTTTTGAGCGCGCGTTGCGGGTCGCGATTGCGGCCTCCAGCGCCCGCAGTATTGGCGATCAGTCGGCTTCGGAGTAACGAGCATGGTGAATTTACCCCTCTGGCTTCGTTTTGTCTTACTCGTCGGTGTCGTTGCTCTTGCATCGGATGCTGCGGCCCAAGGTACGGGCGGCAGCACGGGAGCCATCGCATCCATTCCTGGCAGCGTTGTAAGGGGCCATGAACAACAACCCGGTCTTTTCAGCCTTATCACCAGCCCGACCCCGCGTAGCGCTGATGCGGTTTCGAAGCAAAAAGCGATCCCGCGCAGTGAAAGGCCGCTGCCTTCGAAGTAGCGGCAACAAGTCGGCGCGTCAGGAGTGACGAGTATGGTTTCGATGAAACTGCCGCTCTGGCTTCGTTTTTTCTTGCTCTTCGGTGCGGTCGGTCTTGCGTCGGGCGCAAGCCTCCTGGCCTATCGATATTATACGCGTCCGGCGACGCGGAGCGTGGCGGTGGGCTCGATCGACGGTGAGGCGCCCAAGGCGATGTCAGCCATCGCAAGCCGGCTGGTTGCGACCAACGCGCCGGTGCGGCTCAAGGTCGTCGACAGCGGCACCGCGCTGGAAGCCGCCAAGGGATTTGCGGCCGGCAATGTGGATCTCGCGGTGGTCCGCGGGGATGTCGGTGACCTCTCACAAGCCCAAGCCGTCGTCGTTGTCAGCCATATGGTCGTGCTCATCATCGCGCCGCCGGGTTCGACCATCGACAGCATCGACAAATTTTAGGGCCGCCGTGTCGGCGTGATCGGCGGGGACGCGAATACCAAGATCCTCGATGTGCTGAGCAAGGAATTCGGGCTCGACCGCGCGAAAGTGTTCAAGGATATCGCCTTGCCGGATGCGAGGACAGCTATTCAATCCAAAGACGTCAACGCGCTGTCGCCGAAAATGACGGGGAGATCTTGGAGGGTGAACGACCTGTGGATCTCGCTCGCTGTGTTCGCAGTAATATTCGGCGGTGCCCTCGTCGGGGTGTTTGTTCGACCGTTGTTGTCGGAAAAGCATCTGCACCCGGACTCCAGGGATGTTGTAAAAATGGCAACGGGCCTGATCGGCACATTGGCCGCACTGGTGCTGGGTCTGTTGATCGCTTCCGCGAAAAGTTCATTCGATCAGAAAACCAGCCAGGTCAGGCAAATGACCGCAACCATCATCCTTCTCGACGATCTGCTGGCGCGATATGGACCGGAAGCAGCGTCTGTCCGAAATCTTCTGCGGCAGAGCATTCCGCCGCTGGCCAACCGCATTTGGCGTGAGGACGAGATTGCAGCCAGCAAACCCGATCGTTTCGAGGCGAGCGCCCAATCGCTGGCATTCGAAAATCAGCTGGAACGCCTGTCGCCGCATAATGATACGCAACGCTCGCTGCAATCCCGCGCGGTCCAGGCCTTCACGGCAGGGGCGCAGATCTGATTGCAGTTATTCACTCAGACCGGCGGCATCATTCCCGTTCCGTTCTTGATCATTCTGGTGTTTTGGCTCAGCGCGATTTTCGTGAGCTTCACCTTGTTTGCGCGAACCAATCTGGTCGTCATGGCCGCCCTGTTTGTAAGCGCGCTGTCGTTCGCCGGCGCAATTTTTTGGGTCCTGGGGCTGGATGACCCCTTCGCAGGGCTGAAGGGAAATCCGAGTGCGACACTGCGGAATGTGCTTTTGCCACTGAATTCGTAGGGGTTCCTGATAGAGGCCTGCGCCGACGACGGGAAGGTTTTCATTGTTGACGAACCTCCGGGGCGGTTCTCTTGCAGCATCGATTTTTCGATGTTGATGTTTTGCGCTTACGATGCACAATCGGCGAAAGTCGTCCACATATCGCAGGACAGAGTCCTCCGTCTGATCGCGTCAAACGTTGGGAAAGATGGTGCCTGTTGAACTCGCGTGTGCGGCAATTCGGCCGGCGGTCGCAAAACGGCGGGGCGTAGCGGTTTCGCTGCTCGCAGCGTTAGCGGCTTCCCTCATCACGGTGTCCATCCAGCCGAGCCGGGCTGAAGGATATCCAGATCGAACCATCAAGATCGTTGTTCCGTTTCCGGCGGGGGGACCGACCGATGTTGCCGCTCGATTGGTCGCGCAGTCGCTCTCCTCCAGCCTCGGCCATAACGTCATCGTCGAAAATCAGGCCGGCGCAGGCGGAAGAATTGGCGCCAAGGTGGTCGCGACCGCGGCTTCGGACGGCTACACGTTGTTGCTCGGCGGGAGCAACGTGAATGCGATTACCGGAGCGATCTATCGCAATCTAGGCTTCGACCCGATCAAATCGTTCGCTCCGGTCGCTGCGATCTATGCCGACTCCCTGGCGCTTGCCATATCACCGCGCGTGCCGGCCGACACCTGGGAGGAGCTTGTCAAATACGCGAAGGATCATCCCGGACAACTGAAGTATGGCGCCCCTCCCGGCATTTACACGCACTTTGCGGGCGAGTTCTTCAAGACCAAGACCGGTACCGACATTCTGTTCGTGCCCTACAAGGGCGGAGCGCCGGCCGTGACCGACGTGCTCGGCGGACATATCGACATGGTGTTCGGCAACAAGTCCACGCTGTTGGCGCACTTCAAAGAGCAGAAACTCAAGGCGCTCGCCGTAACCAGCCGGGTTCGTTGGCCGGAGCTGCCGCAAACGCCGACGATGGAGGAAGTCGGCCTATCGGGATTCCCGTCAGAGGTCATATTCGGCTTGCTGGCGCCGGCAGGGACTCCCGTGCCAATCGTTCAACAGCTCAACCGCGCGATTAACCAAGGACTGCAGTCAGCAGAGGTCCGCGCCAGCCTGGATGCTCTCGGCGTGGACGCAAGGGTTGGAACCTCCGATCAGTTTGCCGCAGCGCTGGAAGAGCAAGCCCGCCAGTGGAAAGCGGTCATCGACGAGGCCGGCATCAAGATCGAGTAAGGCGCCGTGCTCGCCGGGCAAAGGCTTGCGGACGCTCTCTGATCGACAGCCCCATTGGGGCGGTAACTGCCATTTCAGCGGTGCCCGGACGAGGCGAATCAGTTTGATCAATTCGCACCGATTCATTTCGCTCGTCCGGCCCTCGAAGGCGCCAAATCGCGTGCGCCTAAAAGCCAATTTCGTGAGCGGATCCAAACTGATTGGGATTTTCCAGTCCTGGTCTAAAAAATATTCATTTCCGAAAATCGGAAATTGTGGTACGTTTCTCGTGTCCCGCCTCGACAAGAGGGGCGTACGCGTCGTCACGAAACGTGGGGAGGGATGCGATGGACGTGGAGGTGCCGTTGACGAGTGGCGCTGAAGCGGACGGCAAAATCGTGTGGTCCTGATCTCCCGATGCTGGGATCAAGTTGGCGGACGCAATTCCGCCGGCGACGGTGGCAAGAAAGCCGATCACCGGGGAGCACGGGATAAGCCGTTAAAACCATTGCGCAGGGAATGCCGGGTGATTCCGGTGTGACCGTGCTGACTATGCTCGTGTGCTTTACTTAATTTCGCACGCGAGGCTGCGGGTGCATTGGGCACCTGGCTGCTTTCCCTGCGCCCTCTGTTTTCAGAGGCGACGGAAAATTTGCACAACTCGGGCGCACTCCGGGTCGCGGGATCGGGGACTCATGTGGAGCAACGTCATTGCGAGGAGCGAAGCGACGAAGCAATCCATCCTTATCTTTGCGTGGTGAGATGGATTGCTTCGCTTCGCTCGCAATGACGGGTTGGGCTATTCCGCCGCCTGAATCCATTCCGCCGCACCTCGCCAAAGCGTGTCGCGATGTTCGGGGCGGAAAAATCCGAAATGGCCGATCGTGGCCGCGCCGACGTCGTTGGGTGTGACGGTCAGAATGTCGGGCTTGATCGAGGTAAATCCGGAACACAACATTTCGACCGCGGGCCTGGTCGCCCAGGGATCGTCGGAAAGGCACAGCGCGCGCAGCGCGCCCTGGTATTTCGAAAAATTTGGAAGGCCAGCGAGATCTCTCTCATCGAACAGATAGTGCGGGCTCATCACCCAGCGGGCCCACTGCAGAAAGGCTTCTTTCGGCAGGTCCTCGCCGATGCCGCTCCAGCCCGGCGCGTAGCCGAGCAGACGGGTGAGGGGGATGCCGACGAAATTGAGCATGGTGTAGACGCGGTAGCGCTCGGGCGAGGCCATCAGCTTCCAGTATCCGGCCTGGGCCGCGATCAGAAGCGCGCGCGATACCTCGCGGTTGTTGGAAAGAAGCCCGAGCACCTGGCCGCCAAAGGAATGGCCGACATAGTTGAGCGGAAGGGTGAGGTAGCGCTCGCGCATCCAGGTAACCGCGGCGGTGATATCGAGCGCCGCCCAGTCCGACATCGAGGCCTTGAAGCCGACCAGCGATTTCGGCTGGTTATAGCCTTCCATCGCCTTCTGCCTGGAATCGCCGATACCGCGGTAGTCGTAGGTCAAAACCGCGCAGCCGCGATGCGCCAGGTAGCCCGCAAAGCCGCGATAGATCTTGCGCGGCACGGCGGTTGCCGAATTGATCAGGACGGCGTGGCGCTTGATGCCGCGGGGCAGGAACAGGGTCGCCGCGAGCGGGTATCCATCGGCGCAGGGCACAGTAATGTCGTCGGCGAAAAAATCGTCCAGCGCAGCCTCGCTCACCGCGATTCCCCCGTGCTTCTCCTGGGCCTCCAGCAAATGCGAATTGGGCTTTTGCCGCAAGGGTTTGTCTTGGCGAGGCGAATTGCAACTAGCGGTTCGGCGCCAGGCTGTGTATAACGCGGCGCTTCACTCTCCATTGGTAAGTAGCGGTTTTTGCTACAGGAGTTAACGTCATGTCCGAGCGATGGACACCCGATAGCTGGCGCGCCAAACCGGTATTGCAAGTGCCCGACTATCCCGACACCAAGGCGCTTTGCGATGTCGAGGCGCAGCTTGCGACGTTTCCGCCGTTGGTGTTTGCAGGTGAGGCCCGCAACCTGAAAAGGGCGCTGGCGCGCGTTGCCGCCGGTGAGGCCTTCCTGCTGCAAGGCGGCGACTGCGCCGAAAGCTTCGCCGAACACGGCGCCAACAATATCCGCGACTTCTTCCGCGTCTTCCTGCAGATGGCCGTGGTCTTGACCTATGCCGGCGCGGTGCCGGTGGTAAAGCTAGGCCGCATCGCCGGACAATTCGCTAAACCGCGCTCGTCGTCGACCGAAACGGTCAACGGCGTCGAGCTGCCGAGCTATCGCGGCGACATCGTCAACGACATCGCGTTCGCGGCGCAGGCGCGTACGCCCGATCCGCAGCGTCAGTTGATGGCCTACCGCCAGTCGGCGGCGACGCTCAATTTGTTGCGCGCGTTTGCCACCGGCGGTTTCGCCAATCTCGGCAGCGTGCACCAGTGGATGCTCGGTTTCCTGAAGGATTCCCCGCAATCGCGGCGTTACCGGGAGCTGGCCGACCGCATTTCCGAGGCGCTGAATTTCATGCGCGCCTGCGGGCTTGACCTCGAAAGCCATCCGGAGTTGCGCGCGACCGATATGTATACAAGCCATGAAGCGCTGCTGCTCGGTTACGAGCAGGCCTTCACCCGCGTCGATTCCACGACCGGCGACTGGTACGCGACCTCGGGCCACATGATCTGGATCGGCGATCGCACCCGCCAGATCGACCACGGTCATGTCGAATATTTCCGCGGCATCAAGAATCCGATCGGCTTGAAATGCGGGCCCTCGCTCAAGCCCGACGACCTGTTGCGGCTGATCGAGGTGCTCAATCCCGACAACGAGCCGGGGCGGCTGACGCTGATCAACCGGTTCGGCGCCGACAAGGTCGGCGATCACCTGCCGGGCCTGATCCGCGCCGTGCAGCGCGAAGGCCGCGTGGTGGTCTGGTCATGCGATCCGATGCACGGCAATACCATCGCCTCGAACACCGGCTACAAGACCCGGCCCTTCGACCGCATCCTGTCGGAGGTGAAGTCGTTCTTTGCGATCCACGCGGCGGAGGGCACCCATGCCGGCGGCGTGCATCTGGAGATGACCGGACAGGACGTCACCGAATGCATCGGCGGCGCCCGCGCCATCACCTACGAGGGTCTCAGCGACCGCTATCATACCGTCTGCGATCCCCGGCTCAACGCCGAACAATCGATCGACATGGCTTTCCTGATCGCGGAATTGCTCAAGCAGGAGCGCGGCGGCAAGGCGAAGTCGGTGCCGGCGGCTGCGGGATTCTAAGTTGCTGCGATTCTGGCGGGCCACCATCAATACGCGAAACGGCCTGATCTTTGCGTTCCGCTCCGAGCAGGCCGTTCGCGAGGAATTGGGCGCGCTGGTGCTCTCGCTGCCGCTGGCGTGGCTGATCGGCGCCACCAATATGCGGCGGGTCGAACTTGTTGCGACCGTGGTCCTGGTGCTGGTGATTGAACTGCTCAATACCGCGATCGAAAAGCTCGCCGACCGGCTCACCACCAATCACGACCCGCAGATCGGGCGGGTCAAGGACATGGGCTCGGCGGCGGTCGGCGTCGCGCTGGTGATGGCCGGCCTGTTCTGGCTGTTCGCCCTCGCCGAGCGCATGGGCGCGATCTAAAGCCGGCAATTGCAGTTTGACCTGATGCAGTGCACCATCCTCCCATGACCGCTCAATTTACGATCACGCTGGCCCAGCTGAACCCGACGGTCGGCGACGTCGAGGGTAACGCCGCCAAGGCGCGTGCCGCGCGCGCGCAGGCGCAGGCCGACGGCTCCGATCTTGTGGTATTTCCGGAATTGTTCATCGCCGGCTATCCGCCGGAGGATCTGGTGCTGAAGCCGGCGTTTCAGTCGGCATGCCGCGCCGCAATCGAGGCACTGGCGCGGGAAACCGCTGACGGCGGCCCGGCCATGCTGATCGGCAGTCCCTGGGTCGAGGACGGCAAGCTCTACAATGCCTGCGCGTTGCTCGACGAGGGACGGGTCGCAGCGATCCGCTTCAAGGCCAACTTGCCGAACTACGGCGTGTTCGACGAGAAGCGCCTGTTCGCGCGCGGGCCCGCTGCCGGCCCGGTGACGGTCCGCGGCGTTCGGGTCGGCGTTCCTATTTGCGAGGATGTCTGGGTCGAGGAATCCGAGGACTACGAAAACGTCGTCGAGTGTCTCGCCGAGACCGGTGCCGAGATCGTGGTGGTGCCGAACGGCTCGCCTTACGCGCGCGACAAGGGCGACACAAGGCTCTCGATCGCGGTGGCACGGGTCACCGAAAGCTCGTTGCCGCTGGTCTATCTCAACCAGGTCGGCGGCCAGGACGAACTGGTGTTCGACGGCGCGTCGTTCGCGCTGAATGGCGATCTTTCGGTAGCTGTGCAACTGCCGGCGTTCGAAGAAAGCATCACGACGTTGCGCTGGAGCAAGAGCGAGGCCGGCTGGCGCTGCAACGGGCCGATGGCGCCGCTCGCGGAGGGTGACAAGGCCGATTATGCGGCCTGCGTGCTGGGCCTGCGCGACTATGTCCGCAAGAACGGCTTTCCCGGCGTGTTGTTGGGCGTGTCCGGCGGCATCGACTCGGCGCTGTGCGCGGCGATCGCGGTCGACGCGCTGGGCGCCGAGCGCGTCCGCGGCGTCATGCTGCCGTTTCGTTTCACCGCGCAGGTCTCGCTCGACGATGCGGCCAAGCTGGCAAGCGCGCTCGGCATCCGCTACGAGGTGCTGCCGATTGCCGATGCCGTCAACGGTTTCGAGAAAATCCTGTTCGGCACCTTCGCGGGCCTGCCGCGCGACATTACCGAAGAGAATTTGCAGGCACGGGCGCGCGGCACGCTGTTGATGGCGATCTCGAACAAGACCGGCGCGATGGTGGTCACGACCGGCAACAAGTCGGAAATGTCGGTCGGCTACGCCACGCTTTACGGTGACATGAACGGCGGCTTCAATCCGATCAAGGATCTCTACAAGAGCGAGGTGTTTCGGCTGTCGGCCTTGCGCAATTCGTGGAAGCCGGACGGCGCGCTCGGCCCGTCAGGCGAAGTCATTCCGGTCAATATCATCACGCGGCCGCCGACCGCGGAGCTTCGCGAAAACCAGACCGACCAGGATTCGCTGCCGCCTTACGACATGCTGGACGCAATCCTGGAACGGCTGGTCGAGCGCGAGGAGCCGTTGGCCTCGATCATCGCTAGCGGCTTCGATCGCGACGTGGTGACGCGGGTCGACCGGCTGCTCAACATCGCCGAGTACAAGCGGCGGCAGGCCGCGCCCGGCGTCAAGGTCACGCACAAGAATTTTGGCCGCGATCGCCGCTATCCCATTACCAACCGCTTTCGCGATCCAGGCCAGGCGTTGCCCGAACCTGACGAGAAGCTGGTGTCGCGGGCCGGCCGCGCCTCGGCTGAGGCGTTCGACGGATAGCTTCAGCGCGTCGTCGAATTGTTGGGAAGAAAGGTCGGGCCGACCGAACGGATCGGCTTGTCCTTGGCGGCACCCGCTGAATCGGTGGCGGGAGTTGATGTGCCAGGGGCGGGCGCGGTCGGTGTGCCGGCGGCCGAAGGAGGCGCAGCTGCTTTCTTGGCGGCGGCAGGCTTGACCTGTGGCCGCTGCATCTTCTTCGCGCTCTCTTCGGTGACGATGATATCGCCCTGCTGTTCGGCGGCGGCCGTGTCGTCGATCGATTTCAACGCTTCGGACCAGCTCTGACCGGGAGCCTTGCAGGCGCAGGACGGATTGAACTCCTGGCGGAAGCGGAACGCATTCGGAAGCGCGGTATAAGGCTGGCCGTTGACGGAGACCGCCTGGTTCATGTCCTCGCCGGGGTTGCGGTAAGAAAACAGCGTCGCTTCGGTCGCCGGACAAAGCGCCTTGCAGGTCTTCTCGTCGTCGGGAAATCGCGCGGGAACCGTTGCGAACGAAACCGGGAAATAGGCGCCATCGCAGCTGCGCACACAGACCGTGCGATAGGTCCCCGACGGCGGCCCGAGGTCTGCGCCGGGCGCGCCCGGATTGTTGTTGCCGAACAGACTGCTCAGGAAGGAGCCCGGGCCTGATTGCTGTACGGCATTGGCATATTGTGGCCCGCAATTATTCTGCGCCAGCGCGAGCAATACCGAGCGGCGCTGGTTTTCGCGATCGGCGCCGCCGATACCACCGGTGCGCAGCCGCTCGAGGCTGGTGGTGATCTGATCCAGATTGCCCCGCATCTGCTGGATCTGGTTGTTGACCGGACCGCACTGCGCCGATCGGCCTGAGAATAGCGAGAAAAATCCGGAACTGTCGCAGCCCATGCGCTTGGCTTGTTGGGTGGCGTGATCGAGTTCGCCCTGTTGCTTGGCCTGAGCCTCCTGATAGCGGCGGATCTGATCGTCCTTGCCGGGATCGCCGCTGCCGCCACCGCGGTCAATCGTCGCCAGTTGCGTTTCCAGCCGCGGGCACATCGGATTGCCCGCTGGGCCTTGCGGGGGCGCGGGCGTTGCACCCGGGTCCATCTGCGCAAAGGCGCCGGAACCGAGCGCTAGACAGCCGATGAGGGCGGCGCAGGCCAGGATTCGTCCAAGGAGGGGGGTCGTCAACGATTTCGCCATATCCGGCCGTTACCAGGATTTCCGCCGCGGCTCTTCATGCCGCCACAAATGCGCGCCTCACATAGCCGCTTCCCGCGGCAGCGTCACGTCGTTTCCGGGGCACCGATATGGCAGAAAATCCCTTTTCCGGGTAGACTTTAGCGTTGGCAGGTGATCGCGACATATTCGTCGCAAACGCCCCGCCCGCAGTTTCCGCCGGCTTTGGGCACCGATCCCGTGATTTCATCCAGATCGATGCGGCGGTAGGACGAGGCTTGGGCAAAATCTCGTGACTTGCAATAGGACAGGGCGGCATGGGCGCCGCATTTGTCGCCCTTGGCGAGGCACTGGTCGACGCCGTAGCCGTCGGCCTGGTTGGCAATGATGAAAACTTTGGTTTCGGCCGACGCTTGCGATGCGGCGAGGAGAGACACGCAGGCTAAAAGCGCCGGGAGGGATCGCATGATGCACCGATGGATGAGAGGGCCGCCCTCATTCAATAAACCCAAAAGATTAAGAATGATTAACCACGGGTTCTGGCGCTTTGATTTCGGGGTGGAAATCCGACCCCAACCTCCTCTTGACGCCGCGCCCCGATGGCCCCATGCTGGAAATATGAACGGTTTCCTCGCCATCTGCAGCATTTGCCGCGAGATTATTAGCTAGCGATTCGCTGGCTGAGGCCGTCTTTTCTCACAACGAGATCACTGGACGCCCGGCCGCAAGGCATACGGGATATCCATGCAATTACGCCTGTACGATACGTTGACCAAGGAAAAGCGGCCGTTTGTGCCGCTCGATCCCGAAAACGTGCGCATGTATGTGTGCGGACCGACGGTCTACGACTTCGCCCATATCGGCAATGCGCGCCCGGTGATCGTGTTCGACGTGCTGTTCCGCCTGCTGCGGCATCTCTACGGCGAGCGTCACGTCACTTACGTCCGCAACATCACCGACGTCGATGACAAGATCAACGATCGCGCGGCGCGGGATTTTCCGGGTCTACCGTTGAACGAGGCGATCCGCAAGGTGACCGAAGTCACCGAGAAGCAATTCCACGAAGACGTCGACGCGCTCGGCTGCTTGCGGCCGACGGTCGAGCCGCGCGCGACCGAACATATCGCGGAAATGCGCGCGCTCATCGAGAAACTGGTGGCGGGCGGCTTTGCCTATGTCGCCGAGGATCACGCTCTGTTCTCGCCGCAGGCGATGAACGCCGCAAATTCGATTTTGCCGCGCTATGGAGCGCTCGCGAACCGCACGCTGGACGAGATGATCGCGGGCGCCCGCGTCGATGTGGCTCCCTATAAGCGCGATGTCACCGACTTCGTGCTTTGGAAGCCGGCAAAGGCGGGCGAACCGTCATGGCCGTCGCCCTCGGGCATCAAGGCTGCGGGCCGTCCCGGCTGGCATATCGAATGCTCGGCGATGGCGTGGAAGCATCTTGGCGAACAGTTCGACATCCATGGCGGCGGCATCGATCTGGTTTTTCCGCATCACGAAAACGAACTCGCGCAGAGCTGCTGCGCGTTCCACGAAACGCGCATGGCCAATATCTGGATGCACAACGGCTTTCTGCAGGTCGAGAGCGAGAAGATGTCAAAGAGCCTCGGCAATTTCGTCACCATCCGCGAGCTGCTCGCGGACTGGCCGGGCGAGGTGCTGCGGCTCAACATGCTCAAGACGCATTACCGCTCGCCGATCGACTGGACCGTGAAGGGCATGGAAGAGAGCGCCAAGACGCTCGACGACTGGTATGCGATCGCGGCTCATGCGAAAGGCGGCCAGCCGTCTTCCGTCGTGATCGAGGCGTTGTCCGACGATCTCAACACGGCGCAAATGATCGCCTCGCTGCATGGTCTTCGGAATGCTGGTTTGGAAAGCGAGCCAGGTCGCAACGAATTCGCGGCTTCTTTGCGGCTTCTCGGATTCCTGTCGGAGACGGCCGCAGAGTGGAAGCAACGAAAGCAGCAGGCAAGCGGCGTCGACGCCAAGCGGGTAGACAGCCTGATTGCCGATCGCACCGCCGCGCGCGCGCGAAAAGACTTCAAGGAATCCGATCGCATCCGCGATGAACTCGCGGCGATGGGCGTCGTGTTGAAGGACGGCAAGGATACTGACGGTAACCCCGTGACCACCTGGGAAATTGCGCGATGAGCAAGCCCGACACGCCTTTCCCAAAACACTGGCGCTATTACATCTTCGTCAAATGGGCGGTGATCGCGGCCGCGATCGCACTTGCTCTGAAATTGTTCGGAGTGTTTTGACGCGATGGGACAGGCGCTGCCCAAACCTGCGTTACGGCCGTTTCTCGCGGAAGATACGCCCGTGCTGGCCGCGATCTTTGCAGCTAGCGTCGAGGAATTGACCGGCGACGACTACTCAGAAGCGCAGCAGCAGGCCTGGGCCAGCGCCGCCGACGATGAAGAGGCGCTCGGCAAACGCCTGGCCGGGCAGTTGACGCTGATCGCGACGTTGCAGAATTCTCCGGTCGGATTCGCTTCCCTCAAGGACGCCGATCACATCGACATGCTCTATGTTCATCCGGGCGCGGCCGGGCAGGGCGTGGCGTCGATGTTGATGGAGGCGCTGGAAAAACTCGCCGGCGGCCGCGGCGTGAAGGCCCTCACGGTGGATGCCAGCGACAACGCAACCGAGTTCTTTCTCAAGCGCGGCTATGTGGCAAACCAGCGCAACACCGTCACCGTCAATGGCGAATGGCTCGCCAACACCACGATGCAGAAGAAGCTCGGCGACAATGCCGCGCCGGGAGTTCCGACATGAGCCGCGAACGCCTCTATCTGTTCGACACCACGCTGCGCGACGGCGCGCAGACCAACGGCGTCGATTTCACCTTGCATGACAAGCGCATCATCGCCGAGATGCTGGATGAGCTCGGCATCGACTATGTCGAGGGCGGCTATCCCGGCGCCAATCCGGCCGACACCGAATTCTTTGCCGAGAAACCAAAATTCGAGCAGGCTCGCTTCACCGCGTTCGGCATGACGCGGCGCGCCGGCCGCTCGGCCTCGAATGATCCGGGCCTTGCGGCGCTCTTGGAAGCCAAGGCGGATGCGATCTGCTTCGTCGCGAAATCCTCGGCCTACCAGGTGCGGGTGGCGCTGGAGACCACGAATGAGGAAAATATCGCCTCGATCCGCGACAGCGTGGCTGCTGCGAAAGCCGCCGGCCGCGAGGTGATGCTCGACTGCGAGCATTTCTTCGACGGTTTTAAGGAGAATCCGGAATTTGCGCTGGCCTGCGCCAAGGCGGCCTACGAGTCCGGCGCGCGCTGGGTGGTGTTGTGCGACACCAACGGCGGCACCATGCCACATGAGGTCGAGAGTATCGTCGCCGAGACGACAAGACACATCCCCGGCGATCACCTTGGCATTCATGCCCATAACGACACCGAGCAGGCGGTCGCCAATTCGCTCGCCGCGGTGCGCGCCGGTGCGCGGCAAATCCAGGGCACCTTGAACGGGCTTGGCGAGCGCTGCGGCAACGCCAATCTCTGTTCGCTGATCCCGACGCTGCGGCTGAAGCGCGAATTCGCCGATGCCTTCGAGATCGGCGTGTCCGAGGCCAAGATGGCGACGCTGATGAAGGTCTCGCGCACGCTCGACAACATGCTCAACCGCGCATCGAACCGTCACGCGCCCTATGTCGGGGAGAGTGCGTTCGTCACGAAAGCCGGCATTCACGCCTCGGCCATGCTGAAGGATCCGCAAAGCTATGAACATGTGCTGCCCGAAGCCGTTGGCAATCGCCGCAAGGTGCTGGTGTCCGATCAGGCCGGCCGCTCCAACGTCATCGCCGAGCTCGATCGCGCCGGCATCCCCTACGACAAGAACGACCCGAAGCTCGCGCGCCTGGTCGAGGAATTGAAGGGGCGCGAGGCCGCGGGCTTTGCCTATGAATCCGCCAATGCCTCCTTCGATCTCCTCGCGCGCCGCACGCTCGGAAAAGTGCCGGAATATTTCCGGGTCGAGCAGTTCGACGTCAATGTCGAGCAGCGCTACAACGCCAACGGCCAGCGCGTCACAGTGGCGATGGCTGTGGTGAAGGTCGACGTCGCCGGCGAACGGCTGATCTCGGCGGCCGAAGGCAACGGCCCGGTCAACGCGCTCGACGTCGCGCTGCGCAAGGACCTCGGCAAATACCAGAAATACATCGAAGGGCTGAAACTGATCGATTATCGCGTGCGTATCCTCAATGGCGGCACCGAAGCCATCACGCGTGTCTTGATCGAGAGCGAGGACGAGAAGGGCGAGCGCTGGACCACGGTCGGCGTGTCGCCCAACATCATCGACGCCTCATTCCAGGCGCTGATGGATTCGGTGATCTACAAACTCGTGAAATCGGGCGCGCCGGTGTGAGCCAGTCGTCATTGCGAGCGAAGCGAAGCAATCCATCCCACCGCGGCGGCATTGTGGATTGCTTCGTCGCTTCGCTCCTCGCAATGACGGTGACAGATGGGGGTTCCCATGATCGACCACATCTCCGTCGGCGTCAGCGACCTCGAACGCTCCGCGCGCTTCTATGAAGCGACGCTGGCGACGCTCGGGCTCTCGCGCCTGGTGACCCGGCCGGCCACGATCGGCTTCGGCAAGAAATATCCGGAGTTTTGGATCAATTTGCGTGAACGCATGGCGCGGGTCGAGGAGGGCAGTGGTAGCCACATCTGTCTTCGCGCGAGATCGACTGATGAAGTCGATGCCTTCCACGCTGCGGCGCTTCGTGCCGGTGGCCGGTCCGACGGTGCGCCGGGCCTGCGGCCGCATGATCGCGTGCGTTACTACGCAGCCTTCGTCACCGATGCCGACGGCAATCGCATCGAGGCGGTGACGTTTCCGCCGGAGTGATCAAAACGGTTAAAGCCTGCGCGCGACTTCGGGCGCGAGGTCCCTGGTGCCTTCAGGCGCGCGGGATGCGGCCGCGCGGAGGCGCGGCAGGATGTCCTCGACCCGCTCGGCCTTCAAAATATCGATCGACAGGCTCGGACGGATGAATTGCGTGGCGCGCATATGCGCAAGCAGTGCGAGCAGCGGCTCCCAGAAGCCGTCGATATTGGCGAGCAGCACCGGCTTGGTATGACGACCGAGCTGCTGCCAGGTCAATTGCTCCACCAGCTCTTCCAGCGTGCCGATGCCGCCGGGAAGTGCTACGAACGCATCCGAGCGTTCGAACATCAGCCGCTTGCGCTCGTGCATGTCGGGCGTGACGATCATCTCCTGCACGCGCGTCAGCGCGTTCTCGCGGGCGGTGAGAAAATCCGGGATGATGCCGGTCACAGTGCCGCCGTGATCGAGCACGGAGGTTGCGACCGCGCCCATCATGCCGATCGATCCGCCGCCATAGACGAGACGGATCCCGTTCTCGGCAAAAACTTTTCCCAAAGCGTTGGCACTTGCGATGAAGTGGGGATTTGTGCCGGGGCCGGAGCCGCAATAGACACAGACAGTTCGAATATCATTCATTCCGGCCATGTGGCACTGCAGCGTAAGGGCGTCAAGCGGCTGATTCGCCGTCCTTGGGAAATCTATCCGCAAATCGCGGCAACTCGCGAAAGAATTGGGCTTCGCGAGGGTGCACCCGGCGATTAAACACTCTATATGACGGAACAAAGACCGATGAAAAAAGCGGCAAAGCGCGCAAAAGCTGGTGTCCCAGGCTCCCGTTAATGGCTCACACTGATTCGTCCCAAGGTCCCGGAGAAGCGCCGGCTTCCAGTAAATCGATCGAACAGGCGACCCTGATCGGCACGCTGGCGCATCTGTGGCCCTACATCTGGCCCAGCGATCGCGCCGACCTCAAGATGCGCGTGGTCTGGTCGGTGGTATTGCTGTTCATCGCCAAGCTCGCCACCGTGTCAGTGCCGTTCACGTTCAAATGGGCGACCGACGCGCTGACCGGCGCCGACACCGCGCCGGTCGCGGCATCGAATTGGAAGATCTGGCTGATCGCCTCGCCCTTGATCATGACCTTGAGCTACGGCGCGTTGCGCGTGCTGATGGCGGTCTTGACCCAATGGCGCGACGGCATCTTTGCGCGGGTGGCGATGCATGCGGTGCGCAAGCTCGCCTATATCACCTTCGTCCACATGCACGAATTGTCGCTGCGCTTCCATCTTGAGCGCAAGACCGGTGGGTTGACGCGGGTGCTGGAGCGCGGCCGATCCGGCATCGAGGTCATCGTGCGGATGGTGATCCTGCAGCTCGTGCCGACCATCGTCGAGGTTTCGCTTCTGATGGCGGTGTTGCTGTGGCAGTTCGACTGGCGCTACGTGCTGGCCACGCTGATCACGGTCGTGATCTTCATGTATTTCACCTATGCCGCGACCGAGTGGCGGATCGAAATTCGCCGCAGGATGAATGATTCCGACACCGATGCGAATACCAAGGCAATCGACTCGCTGTTGAATTACGAGACCGTCAAATATTTCGGCGCCGAGGGGCGCGAGGCTACACGCTACGATCGTTCGATGCAGCGCTACGAACAGGCCAGCGTGAAAACCTACACTTCGCTCGCGCTGCTCAACACAGGGCAGGCGGCGATCTTCACCGCAGGTCTCACCGCGACCATGACGATGTGCGCGTTCGGCGTGCGCAGCGGACGCAACACCGTCGGCGATTTCGTCATGATCAACGCCATGATGATCCAGCTCTACCAGCCCCTGAATTTCATGGGCATGGTTTATCGCGAGATCAAGCAGGCGATCATCGACATCGAGAAGATGTTCAAGGTGCTGGAGCGCAGCCCCGAAATCAAGGACGTTCCCGGCGCAAGGCCCTTGGTCGTCACGTCCGGCAATCTGCGCTTTGAGGATGTCCGCTTCGCCTACGAGCCGGAGCGCCAGATCCTGAAAGGTCTCAGTTTCGAGGTGCCGGCGGGAAAGACGGTCGCCATCGTCGGGCCGTCTGGCGCCGGCAAGTCGACAATCTCGCGGCTCTTGTTCCGGCTCTATGACATCTCCAGCGGCAAGATCCTGATCGACGGCCAGGATATCCGCAACGTCACGCAGGCCTCGCTGCGGGCCTCGATCGGCATGGTGCCGCAGGATACGGTGCTGTTCAACGACACCATCCGCTACAACATCCGTTACGGCCGCTGGGACGCAAGCGATGCCGAAGTCGAAGAGGCGGCGCAGCTCGCGCAGATCGATCCCCTCATCCGCATGGCCCCGATGGGTTACGAGACCCAGGTCGGCGAACGCGGCCTGAAACTATCAGGCGGCGAAAAGCAGCGCGTCGCGATCGCGCGCACGGTATTGAAGGCGCCACCGATCCTGGTGCTCGACGAGGCGACCTCGGCATTGGACAGCCATACCGAGCACGAGATCCAGGAGGCGCTTGAGCGCGTCTCGCGCAATCGCACCTCGCTGGTGATCGCCCATCGGCTCTCCACCATTGTCGGCGCCGACGAGATCATCGTGCTCGATCAGGGCCGCATCGCCGAGCGCGGAACCCATGCCCAGCTTTTGGCAATGGGTGGGCTTTATGCCAGTATGTGGAACCGGCAGCGCGAGGCGCAGGAGGCGCGCGAGCGGCTGGCGCGGATTGCCGACGAGAACGAAGCGCCGAACCGGGGGCCGCCGGCGGTCGCTGATCCGCTCGTGACCGCTGCGGAGTGATATCGATGTCGATCGCCAATTCCATCCGCGCCCAGATCCCGCCGATCCACCCCGAAGGCTATCCGTTCATCGGCGGCTTCGCGCTGGCGAGCCTGATCCTGTTCTGGATCTGGACGCCGCTTGGCTGGATCGGAACCGTATTGACCATCTGGTGCGCGCTGTTCTTCCGCGATCCGGTGCGGGTGACGCCGATGCGCGAGGGCATCGTGGTGGCGCCGGCCGACGGACGCGTCTCGAAGATCACGCAAGTGTTGCCGCCGGCCGAACTTGGCCTCGGCGACCGGCCACTGCCGCGCATCTCGATCTTCATGAGCGTGTTCAATTGCCACGTGAACCGCAGCCCGGTGGCGGGGCGGATCGACCGGATCGCCTATCGGCCGGGCGCCTTCATCAACGCCGAACTCGATAAAGCGAGCGAGGACAATGAACGCAACTCGCTGGTGATCTCGACGGCGCAGGGGCGCATCGGCGTGATCCAGATCGCAGGCCTGGTGGCGCGGCGGATCGTCTCGTTCGTCCGCGAAGGGCAGACGATCGGCGCCGGCGAGCGTTTCGGCTTGATCCGCTTTGGCTCGCGCCTCGACGTCTTTCTGCCCGAGGGCACCAAACCGCTGGTGTCCGAAGGCCAGACCGCTGTCGCCGGGGAGACCATTTTGGCCGATTTCAGGCTGAGTGACGCCGGGCGGACCTATCGGGCCGATTAACTATCCGAAAGGTCGCTTCCGTTGACGATCCGCCGCAATGGCACAAGTCGGCCGCGCTTGCTATATCTGGCCAAGCCATGATGCCGTTAGACCCGAACTCACCCGAAATGCGCCGCCGCCGGTTTCGCCCGATCCCGGTGCGGATGCTGCTGCCTAACGTCATCACCCTGCTTGCCATCTGCGCCGGCTTGACCGCGATCCGTCTTTCCACCGAAGGGCAGATGGAGCTTGCGGTGGCGGCGATCGTGTTCGCCGCCGTGCTCGATGGCATCGATGGCCGCGTCGCGCGCATGATCAAGGGCCAATCCAAATTCGGCGCGGAACTCGACAGCCTCGCCGATTTCGTCAATTTCGGCGTCGCACCGGGTTTGATCCTGTATTTCTGGCAGTTGCATGAACTGAACAATGGCGGCTGGATCGCGGCGATGGTGTTTGCGATCTCTGGCGGCCTGAGACTTGCACGCTTCAACGCCACCATGGACGATCCGAACAAGCCCGCCTTCGCCGCGAACTTTTTCACCGGCGTTCCCGCGCCCGCCGGCGCGATCACCGTACTGCTTCCGGTCTACCTCGCCTTTCTCGGTTTGCCGAAACCGCCAGCCACGCTGACGGCGCTCTATACGCTGTTGATTGCGTTCCTGATGGTGTCGCGGCTGCCGGTGTTTTCCGGCAAGACCATCCGCATGCGCGTGCCGCCGGAGATGGTGCTGCCGGTTTTCGTCTCGGTGATTTTCTTCATCGCGCTTCTGATCGGTTATCCCTGGCACATCCTCTCCTCGGGCTCGGTGCTTTTTCTCCTGAGCCTGCCTTTGGGGTGGAAGTCCTACCGCGACCATGCGCGCGCGGCGGCTGCGTCCACGGCGGCGCCGGCCGGTGTCGTGGCGGCAAATCCGGCGTCGCCGTTTGCGCCGGCGATCTCGGACGCGTCCGAGGACGATCGGCCGGATCGGCTGCACTAAAGTCTGCAATTTCCGAAATAGCTGCCATGAGCGATCGGCGAGTTGGGTTCAGACCCAATCTCCGCTATACGGCGTGGACACATGGCGTTTGAAAGAACGGCCGGGGACAACATCAGGAGAAAACGCCGTGACGACATCTGCATCCGGTCCGCTACCCCCATCCCTGCTCGAAGCGCTGGCGCGCTACGACACGCCGACCATCTGCAACGCGATGGAGATCGTCGCCCCGGAGCGGCGGCTGATCGGCTACACGACGAAGCCGCTGGCGTGCCCGTTTCCGGATTTGCCGCCGATGGTCGGTTACGCGCGCACGGTGACGATCCGCTCGGTGCTGCAGTCCGGCCTGCCGGCCGCCGAGCAGGCCAGGCGGCGGATCGCCTATTACGAATATGTCGGCACCGGCTTTGGTCCGCGCATCACCGTCATCCAGGACATCGACGGCGCCGACGTCGGCTACGGCGCGTTCTGGGGTGAGGTGCAAAGCAACGTGCACAAGGCGCTCGGCTGCCTCGGCGTCATCACCGACGGCTCGATCCGCGATATCGCGCAATGGGCGCCGGGTTTTCAGGCATTGGCCGGCTCGATCGGACCGTCGCATGCCTGGGTGCATGCCGAAAGTTTTGGCGGCGAAGTACGCGTCGCCGGCATGACCGTGCGATCGGACGATCTCGTTCATGCCGATCGTCACGGCGCCATCGTAATTCCGACCGACATTGCCGCCAAACTGCCTGACGCGGCCGAACTCTGTGGCCGGCGCGAGACGCCGATCCTTGAAATCGCCCGCAGCAAAGACTTCACGCTCGAGAGGCTGAAGGAGGCGCTGAAGCGGTCGGCCGAGATTCACTGATGGTTTACGAGATTCACTGATTTGAAGGTGCGTTGCGATGGACGTGAACGGCAGGACGATCTTGATAACCGGCTCGACCGATGGCGTCGGACGCTATGTTGCCCGTCAACTCGCCTCTCGCGGTGCCAAGGTGTTAATACACGGCCGCGACGCGGCCCGCGCCAGCGCGCTCGCCGATGACATCAAGCGCGACGGGCACGCCGCGCCGGCCTTCTATCAGGCCGATCTGTCGTTGCTATCGGGCACGCGCCAATTGGCGAGCGCCGTGATTGCCGATCACAAGCGGCTCGACGTCTTCATCAGCAATGCCGGAATCGGCTCGCAGAACGGCGGAGCGGGACGGCAGACCAGCGCCGATGGCTATGAGCTGCGGTTCGCGGTGAACTATCTCTCCGGATTCCTGCTCGCTCATCTCCTGCTGCCGCTGATTAAGGCAGCCGCGCCCTCGCGCATCGTCACTGTCGCTTCGCTCGGCCAGCATCCGATCGATTTCGACGATTTGATGATCACCAAGGGCTATAACGGCTCGCGCGCCTACGCCCAAAGCAAGCTGTCGCAGATCATGTTCACCATCGATCTCGCCGAGGAGCTGAAGGGATCGGGCGTCACCGTGAATTCGCTGCATCCGGCGACCTACATGAATACCACGATGGTGCGCGCGGGAGGCATCACGCCGATCTCCACGGTCGAGCAGGGCGGCGCGGCGATCCTGCATCTTGCCGCCGGCGACGACGTCGCCGGCAAGAGCGGCCTGTTCTTCAACGGCATGAACGAGGCGAAAGCCAACCCGCAGGCCTATGACGCCGCCGCCCGCAAGCGGCTGCGCGCGCTCAGCCTCGAACTCACGGGCTCGTCGGCCTGACAGGCCGTGCGCAACTCCGCGCGGAAGCCCTCATTTATGGTTAGCGCAAGGTTGAGATCGTGCCGGGATGCCGGACGGTCGGCCCGCATCGTCGGCCCTCTGGCTGCGCCTGGCGTGAAAGGCGCGTTCCCACACTTATCCTTTACGCGTCTTTAATGGCGCCGACGTAGGGTCGCCATCGGCGGCCTCGAATAGGCCGCGCCTTCCCACCTTTTGGGGGGCTGTGTGCGTGCGCGTTGGAGTCTCTCATGGATATTATGACGGGCGTCGGGCTCGTAGCTGGCTTCGGTGTCATCGCAACGATGATGCTGCTGGGCGGCGACATCCACATGTTCGTCTCTGAACACGCGATCATCATCATATTCGGTGGATCAATTGCGGCCACCATGATCCGCTTTCCGCTCGGCGTCATGCTGCACGGTTTGCCGCTCGGCGCGAAGTACGCTTTCACCATGAGCCGGCTGACGGCGCACGACCTGGTCGACGAGCTCGCCCGCATCGCGGAGATCGCGCGCAAGCAGGGACCGGTCGGCCTGGAAAAGGTCGAGACCGACGAGCCGTTCCTCGCCAAGGGGATCCGCTTTGTCGCCGACGGCTACGATCTCGAATTCATCCGCGACAATCTCGAGCGCGACCGCGACAATTTCCTGATGCACCTCGACGAGGGCAGCAAGATCTACCGCGCCATCGGCGACTGCGCGCCAGCGTTCGGCATGATCGGCACGCTGATCGGCATGGTGCAGATGTTTGCCAACATGACCGACCCTTCCAAACTCGGCCCGTTCATGGCAACCGCGCTGTTGGCGACGCTTTACGGCGCGCTGGTCGCGAACCTGTTCTGCCTGCCGATCGCCGACAAGCTGCATGGCAAGCTGCTCGACGAAGAAACCAACCGCACGCTGATCATCGACGGCATTCTGATGATCCGGGATTCCAAGAGCCCGACGCTGGTCCGCGAAATGCTGCTGGCCTACCTGCCGGAGAAACATCGCCACCAGGAAGGCGAGCCGGTACCGGCTTGACGGCCGGGTAACGGCATTCCGGGAAACGCACGATGGCTAAGAAAAAACGCGGCGATGGACATGGCGGGGGACATGGCTGGTTCGTCACCTTCGCCGATCTGATGGGGTTGATGATGAGCTTCTTTGTGATGCTCGTCGCCTTCTCAAACCAGGATCAGCAAAAGCTGAAAATTGTCGCGGGCTCGATGCGGGACGCATTTGGCGTGCAGACCGAGGCGCGCTATTCCGGGATCATCGAATCCGATGGGCTCCCGACGCGCCCCAAACTTAAGAACACCGCGCATATCGATCCCGAGGAAGCCTCGAACACGCCGACCCCGGACGAGCAGGACCGCGAACGAAACGCCGGCGCGCATCTGAAGGTCGACCGCGAATTCGCGCTGGCCTCGGCGTCGCTGCGGCAGGCATTGCAGGACCTGCCGGAATTGACCGAAATCTCCAAGAACATCATATTCGAGGAGACCAAGCAGGGCCTCAATCTCGAGATTGTCGATCAGGACGGACGGTCGATGTTCGCCGATGGTTCCAAGGCTCCGTATGAGCGCACCCGCCGGCTGATCGAAAAGCTCGCCGTTCCGCTCAAGGCAACGCCGCTGCGCGTCTCCATCGTCGGTCACACCGCGGCGAACTTCGTGCCGACGCGAAGCGAGTACGGCGCGTTCGATCTTTCGGCCGATCGCGCCAACGTGGTTCGCCGGATCCTCGAGCAGGAAGGGCTGCCTGCGGCCAACATCTTCGCGGTCTCGGGCAAGGCCGACACGCAGCCGTTGTTTCCCGACGATCCCTCGCTGTCGGCGAACCGCCGCGTGACCATCACGCTGATGCGCGAAGACCCGCCATTGCCGCCCGACCTGAAGCCGTAACGCCGAGACGCTACCATAGTACCGTAGGCCTCCGCGGCATCCTGCCGCTGTCGCGCGCCGTTACCGACACCCTTGAGCGCCGCCCGCGCTGCCATGGTGGATCGATTTGACAGGCATTCGGGAAACGTCGATAGCGGCCTGGATCAAACCCACCGATCGAGTGTTTTCCCAGCCAATGGCCGTCAGCGCCACATCAACCGAAGCGGGTGATGCACCGGTCACTTCGGGCTTCTGGTCCCTGGCGCTCGGAAGTATCGGCGTGGTCTTTGGCGATATCGGAACCTCGCCATTGTACGCGTTTCGCGAGGCGGTGGCCGGCGCGGCGCAAGGTCAGCCGGTGACCCGCATCATGGTTCTCGGGGTGCTCTCGCTGATCCTGTGGGCGCTAGTGATCGTCGTCACCGCCAAATACGTACTCCTGCTGCTGCGCGCCGACAACAATGGCGAGGGTGGCACGCTGTCGCTGATGGCGCTCGGGCAGCGCGCGCTGGGCCGCCGGAGCTGGCCGTTGCTGGCGTTGGGCGTGATCGGGGCGTCGATGTTCATCGGCGATTCCATGATCACGCCGGCGATTTCGGTGCTGTCGGCGGTCGAAGGTCTAAAGCTCGCAACGCCAGCGCTCGAGCACTACGTGGTGCCGCTGACGATCTTCATCCTGGTCGTGCTGTTTGCGGTCCAAAGCAGCGGGACGGCGCGCGTCGCATCCGCCTTCGGTCCTGTCATGGTCACCTGGTTCGCGAGCCTGGCTATCTTGGGTTTCGTCCACATCAGTGATGATCCGTCGGTGCTTGCCGCAATCAATCCTTACTACGCCATTCAATTCCTGCTCTCGCACGGCGCGATCGGCCTGGTGACGCTCGGCGCGGTGTTTCTGGCTGTGACCGGCGGCGAGGCGCTCTATGCCGATCTCGGCCACTTCGGCCGCAAGCCGATCCAGGCCGGCT
>Ga0210401_10001704_pt1 | contig 25100 bp, 20 predicted proteins | sample IncBWH32MmetaG_FD_150866 | JGI IMG/M metagenome (GOLD analysis project Ga0210401, IMG submission 150866) | Forest soil microbial communities from Barre Woods Harvard Forest LTER site, Petersham, Massachusetts, United States - Inc-BW-H-32-M | ecosystem: Environmental > Terrestrial > Soil >... | reverse complement strand
CCTGGTTCACGAAGAAACGTTCGCCGGAACGCCAAACAGGTCGCGGCTTCTGAGCGGACTCCGAGGAGTAATGCTCAATGCCGCCCTGGCGCCATCGACCCAGCCAACGATTTAATTTTTCTCCAGTGCTGGAACTTCCAGGCACCGGAAAAATTACGGTATTCCCCATCATCCCTCAGTAAATATTCTAACTCTTTCAATCCTATCATCTATAGCGAACACGCGTCAATCCAATGCTTTACGGGCGCGTGTGCAAAATGAAAATGGATGTTTCGGGTCTCCAAAAACTCCCCAGACGGTTATAACCCGGTTACTGCGGAAGGGATTTTGCGGCAGATTTCTCTGCGATATTTGCGGCCACTTCCTGCATTTCGGAATGCACGCGACCGTTTGATGCCAGTAATTCTCTATCTCCCAATTGATACGGCTGCCCGTTGAACTGCGTTACCCTGCCGCCGGCTTCCTTCACCAATAAGATCCCAGCCGCGGTATCCCAGGTATGCAGGCCAAACTCCCAAAAACCCTCGAATCGCCCGCAGGCCACGGCAGCAAGGTCCATCGCCGCCGACCCATCGCGCCGCACGCCGTGGGACCGCAAAGTAAAATCCCAATAGTAGTGAATGTTGAGGTTCTGGGAGCGTTTCACACTGGGAAAGCCAGTGCATAGTAAACTGGTGGAAAGCGTATCGATCCGCGAAACCTCGATTTTCTTTTGATTCAGGTAGGCCCCTTCTCCCTTTACGGCCGTAAACAGTTCCCTGCTCACCGGTTGATAAATTACGCCTACAATCTGCTCGCCCGCCTCCTCAAGTCCCAGGGAAACTGCGAAGCAGGGGTAGCCATGCGCAAAATTGGTGGTCCCGTCGAGAGGGTCTACATGCCAGCGAAAAGGCGATCCGCTTTCCGAGCCTCCGCCCTCTTCGGCCACAATGCCGTGCTTTGGAAAATGGTTGCGCAAGCGGGAAACGATGGCCTGCTCAGAGCGCTTGTCGGCCTGCGTCACGATATCCACTTCGCCTTTGTAGCTGATTTTTACAGGGCGGGCAAACTCCTCCAGCAGAATGGCTCCCGCTTCCCGCGCCGTTTCAACCGCTACCTCTAGAAACACATTCATGCGCGCCTCAATCCCTCACCATAAATCATGCCAGAATCCGCGAAGGTTAAATAGGCGAGAATGTGGAGGGCGTCCGGGGGTTCAATAAATAACTTCCCATATTGCTAGTGGCGAGGTTGTAGGGGCACGGCATGCCGTGCCCCTACGGCGTACGCACAATTCACCAAGATCTTCTGTCGATCTGCACCAAGACGAAATTGCGCGCACAATGCTTGTGAGACGAGGGGGTTGGATGTGGGAGATTTGAAATTTCACATTTGAGATTAAATTCATCTCGGAGTTTCGTAATGGAAAATGGCTTGAGGCAAACCATAAATTACGATTTACGAACGACGAATCACAATTCATGACTCACAAATCACAATTCTCGCCGCCTCTAATCCAGGCGGCCACCGGAAAAATATGACTTCTTGCTGCGAACCGTGCATTCGCATATCGCGCGCACTTCCAGGTTGCGGTACGTGCCGGCGGGCGGTCGCGGAGTGGGATAGTAGGCAATGCGGTATTGCGTGCGTAGCTCGCGGTCGATGCGATCGAACATATCGCTAAGCTGGGCAATCGTGTCTGGAAAATAGATGGCTCCGCCGGTAGAGTCTGCGATCGTATCGAGCGCATGCTCGCCTGCGGTGTTGCGTCCACCTTCGTTTTTCACGGCACGAACGACGATCGTATAGAGCAGTGTGTCCGCTCGCAGCGCGGCGCGCCTTGCCGTTTCAAAGTCGGCGCGGCTGGTTGTCTCGCCCGCGTCCGTGACCAGGACAATCGCCCTGCGCCGGCCCGCCGGATTTTTTGTCAAGCCTTGTGAGCCAAGAAAAATCGCGTCATACAGCGCCGTCCCGTCTCCCGGAACGATACGGCGTAGCCCCGCTTGCAAAGACGGAACGTTCGAGGAAAATGGCGCGAGTTGGGTAACCGCGTCAGCGAATTCATAAACGGCCAGACGGTCCGCGGGCCGCACAAGTTTCTGAATGAACCGCGATGCGGCATCCGCCTCAAATTCAAGTTCCTTCGTTTCGCTCAAACTCGAATCGATCATCAACGCCAGATCAAGGGGCTGTTGAGTTTCCGCTTCGAAGGCTTCGATTTTTTGCTTGTTGCCCTCTTCCGAAATTTCAAACTGATCCGCCGTCAGCCCAAGCACAGGGCGGCCATCTTTACCCAGCACGCTGGCCAGTACGCTGACCATCGTGACTTCTGACCGTATGCGTCCGCGCTGATCTTGATCGTCCGCGGGATGAGCCGCGAGGGGTTTCCGTCCAGCGGCGGCAAACAGGAATAAGCCGGCGGCAGCGCAAGCCAAAGCAGTTGCTTTGCGAGCAGGGCATTGCCTGCGGCTTCCCTTTTTCGCTCTAAAACTGCTTTCAAAGTTAGTGGGAAAAAGACGTCTATGCACGCAGATAAGATTCCTGTGCCAGCGAAAAGGATTGCTCAAGCGGAAGGTATTTCTCCATCGGCCCAGACGGCGCCGTCGCGGAAGAACTCTTTCTTCCAGATTGGCACATTGCGCTTCAGTGTGTCGATCCCATAGCGGCAAGCGTCAAAAGCGGCAGCCCGATGCGCAGAGCAGACCACGATCAGCACAGCCGTCTCGCCAATTTCCAGGCGGCCCAGCCGATGGACCATGGCAAAACGCCGGATGGAAAACTTTTCGCGCATTTCAGCGCCGATCTGGCGCATCTGCGCGAGAGCCATCGCCTCGTAGGCCTCATACTCCAGGTAGAGCGTCGAGCGTCCCGCCGAATGATTCCGGACAATCCCCTCGAACATAACGACGCCGCCATCCTGCGGGGCCTTCAGGCGAGCCACAATTTCCGTGGTTTCAATCGGAGAGCGAACTAGCGCGTATATGTCTTCTTCGACCGCGGGCCCGGCTGGCGTTGCACCGCCGCTGACGGGCGGCAGGAACGCTACTTCATCGCCAGACGTGAGCGGGGCGCGCCATTCTGCAAACTCCTGGTTCACGGATGCGACTACTGAGGGGCGGAATTTGGCAAGCTCGGGAAAATTGCGGCCGTAGCGCTCAAACAAATCCTCAACACGTGCGCCTTCGGAAAGGTCAGCGTGCTCTTCCGCCCTGCCGACGATGTCTTTCAAACGCCCGAAGAATAGTACCCGCACACGCATGGCGCTATTCTATCCGCGCTCCAGTGAAACTTCCACTGCGCTCATGACGCGGGTCGGTCCCAATTTGAAAAGAAAACGCATAAGACAACTCTTTAGGAGGTCGGGACTTCAGTCCCGACGAAGAGCTGGGTTTGATTGGGATTTTAACCCCTGAAGCTTCAGGGGCTAAAGCCCGGGACTAATTGCAATCCGAACCGCCGAGTTGAAACTCGGCCCTCCTAAATCTGAATTCATTTCTGGCCAGAACAGCATGCCGGACTTAACGAAAGTGGTAAGACTGGCTCGATTTCACGCTTTACCCCTCCTTTGATTAGCTCAATTCGCCGATAACCTTTCAGACAATATAAACGGACGTACCATCGCCAACCCCTTGCTCCCATACGATTCTGGATAGGCTAGGAGGTTTATTCACATGTTCAGAATCAAGCGGATGGGGCTAATTGCCTCGATCGGTCTGCTCATCTCGATTCCCTGCGCAACCCCTGCTGCGCGGCACCAAACGGCCTACGTCCACACGCTGGAGGACCTGCGCATGGCGCGCGCCCTATTGCAGCGCGCCAATAAGGTTTCCACCGCTGACGGATCTCAGGATGAAGTGAGCCTGGCGATCAGCAATATCGATGGAGCCATTGCGGAGATCAATAAAGAAATCCCGATTGGCGATAAGCAGCCGGAGGCCCCGAAATTCGATGCGCGCATTCATTGGTCTGACAGGCTTTCCATGAGCTCCAAGATGCTGGATAGAGCCATGTTCGATTGCAGCAAGGAAAAAGGCAATTCGGGAAAATCGGAGTTGCAAACGCGAGTTTTGGCGTCGATTGCACAGGCGCATGACCGCATCCGCGTGGCAATTGACACTGTCAATTTCGATTACAGTACCCGAAATATGGATACCCGAAACGATTAGGCAAGCGCCTGTCAGCGGACAACTGCACCAGCCGGACCTTGCTTCAATCAGTTAGTTTTTGGTCCACAGCTCGCAGGCTTGCATTTACGTCTTAAAAAGGCCGCGATATCTTACATTTATAAAAGGAAAGCGCCGTTGCAGGGGGAGCCTATGGAAATTCCGGATTATTACGAGTTCCTTCAAATCAGCCCGAACGCGGAACCCGACACCATTCACCGGGTTTACCGCTTCCTGGCTGTTCGCCTTCATCCGGATAACCCCGAGACCGGTGATGCTGAGAAATTCTTTCTGCTCAAGCAAGCGTATGACGTTTTGTCAAACCCGGCGCGGCGCATGGAATACGACGCAGCTTTCAAAAAAGATGGGCCGCAGGCCGTGCCTCTGTCTACTTCCATCGATTTTATGGACAGCCTTGAAGGAGAATTGAACCGGCGCCTGGCGATTCTTGCGCTTCTGTATATTCAGCGGCGCTCAAATCCCTACCGCCCGGAAGTTTCGCTGCTGGAAGTGGAAAATCGCATGGGGTTTCCGCGCGATTACCTGGAATTCACGACCTGGTATCTTCGGAATAAGGGTTATATCTCCCGCTCGGACAATTCGGATTTTATGTTGACCGCCGAAGGCGTGGACTTCGTGGAATCGCAGCGCGTGAATATTCCAATCCTGAATAAATTGCTAACTACAGGCTCCGGTCCCCTGGGACCTGACGGGGCTTCCGGGCAGAAAATTTTAAATTCTTCTCCGACTCCAATTATAGTTCCGGCGAGTCATGGTGAATCCGGCGGGAATGAAAAAACAGAGGACGTTAAAGCCTAATGGATTTATCGACAAAGCGCCTCCCTGTTTCAATTTACCCTTCCATTTTTAATTTGTAATTCCCTTACGTCCGTAATAAACAATCTCAAAGCAGGGTTGGCAGGAATTACGTTGGGGTAACGTGGGACCGCCAATCCCTTGAGAAATGCGGGCCAAATCCATTTGACCGGAACAGCTGATGCACCGTAGCGTGAAGACTGGAGACATTCCCGATGCGCATTCTGGTTTCAGGCTCAAGAGGGTTTTTGGGAACGGCAATTGTTGATTCGCTTACGGAACAAAAGCATCAGGTTGTGCGACTTGTGCGGCCCGGCACAGCTGCGAAAAATGCGGGAACGGATCGCGCGGAGGAAGTGACCTGGGATCCGGTCGGCGGGCAATTCGGCGCGGCCGCCGGGGATGCTGCGGATGCGCTGATTCACCTGGCAGGCGCTTCCATTGCCGACGAGCGGTGGAGCACTGCGCGCAAGAATATCATCCGATCGAGCCGCGTCGACGCCACTCGGCATCTGATCAGAGCGCTGAGTAAACTGCGAAGCCTGCCGCGCATCATTGTGGCGGCTTCCGCAGTCGGGTATTACGGCAATCGCGGCGATGAAACTCTTACCGAACAGAGCGCACCCGGGAATGACTTTCTCGCGGAGGCTTGCCGCGAATGGGAAGCGGAAACCGCGCGAGCCGCAGAGTTTGGCGCGCGCGTTGTAAGCCTGCGCTTCGGGATTATTCTTGCGGCGCATGGAGGAGCTTTGCAGAAAATGGCGCTGCCCTTCAAACTTGGCGCAGGCGGGCGCCTGGGAGACGGGCGGCAGTGGATGTCCTGGGTGACTTTAGCGGAAGTCGTGAACATCGTCCATTTTGCGCTGGCCAACTCACAGTTGGCGGGGCCGGTTAATGCCATTACCCCCAACCCTGTCCGAAACAGCGAATTCACAGCGGTACTCGCGAAAACGCTGCACCGGCCAGCAATTTTTCCCGCACCCGCCTTTGCGCTTCGGCTGGCGCTGGGAGAAATGGCGGACGGTTTGCTTCTCGCAAGCCAGCGAGTGATTCCCACCAAGTTAACGAATGCAAGTTACCGGTTCCAGCAGGCGGATTTGGCGGGGGCGCTTGCGGATGTACTTCACAAATAGTTCTTGTAGACGCTGTTCATTCGAAAAGAAATTATTATTATCAACGGGAATCTACGCCACATTGTTGAATTGCAATTGACTGTTGGTCACATGCTGCTAGTCTTTACTTCAGCAGAGTTTTGTTTTGCTCTCCTCACCTTCCATTTTTTGCCCACGCAATACGACCAAGCGAAGGTTTTTATTGCTGTAGCCCGCCTCTGAAGAGGCGGAGTACAGCAATCGATCGATTTAGCGACGGGGAAAAGGGTGAGATTCCTCCCTTCACTCGGAATCACAAAGATGGGATGGTTTCCCGCACCTGAGCCAAGCGTTCGCAAATCAAATCCTGGATTTTGTTACGGAATATTTTATAGGTCCAGCTCGGAGGAAAGAGCTTCGAGGTTCGATTCATCCACTCTTAGATCGGGAGTTTTTTCAGCAAGACCTTCCACTTCATCGAAGGCTTGAAACAGACGCATCTTTGCTACAGCGTACTCTTCTGTTCCTGTGAACTCACGGCCTGTTCTCGCGGACCATTTTTCGAGCGCTTCCTTGGCCACAAAAATCTTTACGGGAAATACATGCTTGCGGTCTACCGAAGCCATATACACATATTCGGTTCCTAACGCTGCGCCGCGTTTCGACTTCTCCACCTCGTAAAAATAATATTGGTACACGAATCCAGTTGCGGACGAATAGCTTTTTACACGATGGGCGGCTTCCGGACGGGGCATGGAAGGATTATTCAAGCAGTGGGCCACGGTGTCAACTGTGGATCTAGAGGCAATGCTGAGCGGGAGTAAGCGCAACGAAGTTGCTGCCTGCCCGAATTGAATCACACTTCCCAAATTAAATTCCCATGTCGGAACAATCGTGGGTCAGGTCGAGTCTTCGACGGCTCAAGGAATATTTCTGCGCGTCATTGAATTTCGGAAGTCAGAGATGGTCAACGCAATGATTGCGTGAGCTTTGCGGAAAATTTAATTCGTTTTCAATCCTCAAAAACTTTTTACGTCTGTTCGTTTATCTGCATGCACCGCGTTGGCACACTGCGTGCAATCCCTCACTGCAATGAACGGAACCCCAAAACCTGGCGGACGATGCAACTCCACTCACCCGGAGTTGCATTACCGTCCGCTATTGCTTCTCATTGTGTCAATTGTGGGCTGTGGCGCGGTCGGAACAGGCCCGTCGCAGCCTCCCTCCAACATTACGGTGACGGTCACGCCATCGACGGCACCTGTCTTGTTGGGCGAGCAACAAATTTTTGTTGCAACCGTTAGCAACTCCACAAATTCCAGCGTAACTTGGAGCGTGAATGGAATCTCCGGTGGCAACGCCGCAATTGGAACGGTGAATGGCGGCGGCACGTATACGGCTCCGGCCAATTTGCCCGCTCCGAATTCAGTTTCCGTGACGGCCACAAGCGTCGAAGACACCACCAAAAATTCCAGCGCCCAGGCGACCGTTACGAGCGACGTTTCCGTCTCGATCTCTCCGAGCGCCGCTTCTGTTGAGTTGGGCGCCACGCAGCCATTCACAACTAGGGTGAATTCCGCAGGCAATCCGAATCGATCCGTCTCTTGGATACTATCCGGAAGCGGGTGCGCGGGAGCGGCATGTGGCACGGTGGATTCGAGCGGCACGTACACCGCGCCCGGAATTATTCCCGCGCCGCCAAACGTTAATCTAATTGCGATCAGCGCAGCCGATTCATCCAAAATCGCGACGGCCGCCGTGAACCTTACCAGCAGCTTTTCTTTTTCCGTGTCCGGGCCCGCCTCCGTGAATGCGGGCGCATCCGCGACGTATGTCGCAACGCTCACGCCGGTTGCGAATTCCAATCCAAGCCGCGGGATTTCCTGGAGCGTTGTGGGAACCGGCTGCAGCGCCAATTCTTGTGGGACAATCACGCAGGCCGGCGTTTATGCGGCCCCGGCGATTCCACCGTCACCCGCATCAGTAAAAATCATTGCCACGCCACAGGCCGACGCATCCAAAGCGGCTTCCATTACCGTTTCCATTCTTCCGCTCATCAGCGTTCTGATTTCGCCGTCTTCAATCTCCTTGCCGCTCGGGAATACGCAAGCGTTTCAAGCCGTTGTGACGGGAGCGGTGGAGGCAACCGTGACCTGGGACGTGAATGGAGTGGTCGACGGAAATCCAGCCGTCGGCTCCATTCTGAATTCGCAAATTACGCCGAACAGCACAACATACACAGCACCACAATTTCTCCCGGCGGGCGGATTTGTGACAGTTCGCGCGCGCAGCAATGCCGATCCCAATTTTTCAGCTAGCGTGATCGTTATGCTGACCTCCGCTGTAACCGTCGATCTCAATCCCGCGACTTCAAGTGTGGCAATTGAGGAAAGGCAGTCGTTCACCGTGCAGGTCAACGGGACGACGAATCAAAATGTGTCCTGGCTCGTCAACGGAATCGCGGGAGGAAATGCGATCGTTGGTCAAGTCTGCGCGGCGGGATCGAATCCATGCCAACCGGTTTCAAGCAGCGGCGCGGGAAGCGTCGACTACATTGCGCCCGCTGGAATGCCGTCTCCAAATCCCGTGACGATCATAGCTACAAGCCAGGCGGACACGTCAAAAAGTAGCTTGGCAAATATCACAATTCTTCCGCACGTCGTGGTCAGTGTTCAGCCGGGAAGCGCAAGTTTGTCGGACATGGAGCCCATGAGGTTCACAGCGAATGTCGCGGGTACATCGAATCAACAAGTCATCTGGATGATTGCTGGTACAGCCTGCGACATTTCAGGAAATTGCGGGTCGATCGATTCGACGGGATTGTACACGGCGCCCGCGGTGATACCGTCACCCAATTTGATCACTGTGGTCGCCACCAGTTCCGAAGACATCGGCCAATCGGGAACTGCGACGGTGACTATCACGAATGGTCCAGCCATTTTCGCGCTGGCTCCAACCAGCGCATACGCGGGCACGGCCGGTGGATTTACGCTACTCGTCACCGGAATAAATTTTGCCGCGGCAATCCCCGGGCCGGGCTCGACGATTCTGGTGAGCGGAAGTCCACGGTCCACAACCTGCGATTCCAGCGCGCAATGCACCACTTCGATTGGCGCCGCGGACTTGCAATCCGCCGGAAACCTTAGCGTGCAGTTACAGAATCCGGACGGCACGCTTTCCAACACGGAAATATTCGTGGTGCTTGCGCAAGGCTCGGGAACCGGGACGATTCCCCTGACGCCGAGCGCGCCAAACAGCACGGGAAACGACATCGTTGTCGTGGAGCTGAGCACGAACGGAGGAGCGGGCGCTTCGGGAAATGTAAGCTTGAATATCGCGGCGATTGGCGCGTTCTCCACGGCGACGGGATCCTGCACGCTCGCGGGAAATCCTGTGATCATTCAGCGGCCTGCATCGGGAAATGGAAGCGGCGACCTGTGCGTTTTTTCAGTGAGCGCGTTATCGCCGTCCTTTTCATATTCAGTGAGCGGAGCGGCTACGCCGGACATCACGGTGGTCAATCGCGAACCGCTGGGGCTTGGCATTGTTCACTTGAGGTTGCTGGTCCCAGCCACGGCTACTCCCGGCCCCCGAACTCTTTTCATCGTAAATCCGAATGGTGACGAGGCTGCCGGAACCGGCACGATCGAGGTGCAATAAATTATGCGAATAAAAATTAATATCTGCGCACAAGTTTTTCATCTGCTTTTGATTTCCTTCTTGCTTCTGCTCGTGCCCTTCACTGCTGTTCGAGCCACCACGCTTGTGCGGCTCAGTCTCGACCAGTTGGCCGCGGGATCGGACGCCGTGGCGCGCGTGAATTTTTCGAGCGCTGAATCGCGCTGGGAAAACGGAACTATCTGGACGATTACCACAGTCAAAGTGGTCGAGACGATGAAGGGAAATTTGCCCGGCGAAATTTCCGTTCGCCTGCCGGGCGGTCGCGTCGGCCACGTGGCCGCGACGGTGGAGGGGACGCCGCGATTTAATCCGGGAGATGACGCCATTGTATTTCTAAAAAGTTCTTCCGCAGGGGGCTTCACCGTGGCCGGATGGGTGGAGGGAACGTTCCGAATTTCGAGCGATCCGCGAACAGGCCATCAAACGGTGACGCAGGACTCGAGCGCCTTCGCCGTATTCGACCCGGCAACAAGAACATTTCGGACGGAGGGCGTTCATCGAATGCCAATGGATGAATTTCGCGCGCGGCTCGCATCCGCGGTCTCGCGCAGCGAAGGAAAAATCAGATGAGCACACGTCGTACACAAAAATTTCGCAGCACAATTTCCATTTCGATTGCGTACCTTTTTCTTTTGCAAATGACGGCTGGCTATGCCGGAGCCTATGACTTGAGCACCACAGTCGCGGACATGCGCCAGAACTCGGCTCTCTCCGGAGGAACTTCCTGCCCGCAACTCACGCGCTTTGACATTTCAACGCCCGGCTCGATCAATCGCCTGTGGAGCACTTCGCTCAACGGAAGCCCCACCACGATCATTACCGCGGATCAGACTCCCGACGGGCAGATTGCCGAAATCGATTCCGTGATTCAGACTTCCCTTGCGGTTTGGACCGGCGTTTCCGGCTCTTCCCTTACACCAACCACGCTCGGCGCATTGCAACAAACACCCTTTGCGGCAGCTTGCGATTCGACGGACGGATTCAACTCCATCTGTTTCAATCAAAGCGATCCGGGATTTACTCTGGGCATTCTGGCGTTCACGCGCGTTGTTTCGGCGGACACGATTGGCGTCGTGCTGCCCGCGACGGGAACCCCCTCCACTTTCGTCGGCGAAATTATGGACGCGGATACTCTATTTCTGCCGAGTGACATCAATACAACGTTCGCCACGCCGCAAGCGCTGCCTTCGCACCCCAATTCGTATGACCTGGAGTCGATAGTCACTCACGAGCTGGGACACAGTTTTGGTTTCAATCATTCCGGCGTATGGTCCGCGATGATGTTTCCGTTCGCCCCGTCACCGGGACAATTTTCAGGAGCGAGGCCCACGGCACAATCCCCCGATGCGCCGCTCGCGGATGACGATCGCACTGGCCTGCGGGTTTTGTATCCGAATCCCGCGGATTCCGTGCACATTGGCACGATTACCGGACACGTGCTTCCTGCGAATCCACTTGCGCTGCCCATATCACCTGCCGGAGTGACGGGCATTTTCCCCGCGCAGGTAGTTGCCCTCGACAATGCCACAGGAAACGTTGCAGTTGCGGTACTCGCCGGATGGAGTTGCAGCGGCGCCGGCCCCGCGCAATTTGACGGAACATTTTCGCTGCAGCAGTTGCCTGTGGGGAATACGCAGAATTATCAGATTTATGCCGAGCCACTGGACGGGCCGGTGATTTTGGGAAACGTAATCTACAATTCCACGTCGCTGTGCAGAAACGCAACCAGCGATCCGGGCTGGCCAGCGCAATTTGCGTGCACAGTTCCGGCAGGCGCCGGGCCATTTTCAGCGCGGTTTAAACCTGCGCCATGAAAAGCAAATAAAGGCAGCAGATTCGATCGCTGCTATGCGGCAGGCTCGAATTTCGCCTTACCCTAACCCGAGAGGCATTGCCAAAAAAGCGAGGCAGTTCTGTCGCTCAGCGCATGCAATGGCTGGACACTTCATCGTGTAGAACTGACTCTCCTGCCTATGCGCTCTTGTTAACTCCAACTAAACCCGCACAGGCAGGAGTGCCTGTGCTACTAAACCCCGTGCTAATTCTAGGAAGTGGGTTAAATTTTCAACGGTTATTGTCGGACGTCAACCGTTGCGCGACCGCCGCCAACGTCAGCTTTTTCAAGGCCCTTGCGTATGGTTTCATCCCAATCGCGGTGCGGAACCGGCGAACGTTGGGCAGCAGTATAGAGCTGCTTTGCATGCGGCAAGTTACCTGAACGCAGATGGATTCGCGCAGCGGAAATCAGCGAGAGGACGGATGCCCGCTCATTAGGGTAAGCCTTCGCAAGATTTTCATATTCAGTCGATGCCCGATCCCAATTCTGTTGGTCTTCCGCATTGCGACAAAGTTCGAACCAGGTTGCGCAAGTCATTTTGCTGTTCCCGCCTCCGGCGCGGGCATAGTCTTCATAGTCCTGCCATGCCGCTTCAAAATTCTTGTTCTTGACGTGCAGTCGGCAGACGGTCTCCAGTGCGGCCTGGTGAGCCGGGATATTCCCTTTCTTCCAGTAAAGACTTGGCAGTAGTTCCCAAGCCTCGATGCAATCGGGCTTGTCCTTAATTTGGGCTTGCAGTTCTTCAATCGCCGAATCGATATTGTTCGTTTCCAGATAATCGCTGGCCTTTACGATGCGCGGATCAGCCGACCAACTGACCTGAGCCTCAATCGCTTGTTCCATTTTTTTTGCGATGCCGGAATAACGCATGATTGTCGCCAGGCTCAACCCAATCGCAAAGCCGCCGATTTGCGACCAGTAAGAGGCTCCGCCAACTTCATGCAACATGCGACTAGAGAAGAATTGTCCCAACACCCACAAGGGCAACACAGCATAAGCTGGCAAGCTAAAACGCAGCAGCTTCGGCCGGAAGTAATAGAATCCCAACTGTATCTTGGAAGTAGAGAACCTCACAAGGAAGGCACCCAGAAGCGCGGCGATTGCACCTGAGGCTCCGATTACCGGAACCATGCCACTGCGGTTGGCGAGTGCTTGTACAATTAATCCCCCTACACCGGAAACCAGAAAAATCCCAGCATAGAGCGGTGAACCCCAAACTTCCTCCAACGCCGTACCCATAAGCCACAAGAACCACAAGTTGAGGATCAGATGCAGCCAGCTGCGCTCAATGAAATTTGCTGTAATAAAGCTGACCAGAGTTGGCCGTGTCGCAGCAAGACCAAATTGAAAGATCGTGGATTGCCGCATCTTGTCCAGTTGGCTAGCCAGACTGTTCATCTCTTGTCTGATCTGGTCGGGCGTGGACTGGCGCATCTCAAGTTCCCATTTGTCCTCAGGGTTGCGTTCCCCGGAGGCAAATTGGTCCCAGGATGCTCGCTGGCTACGACGGAAGTTAGACACCAGTTCCTGTTGGGCCTGACTCAGAGGTGCATCCGGATAAGCAGCTGTCAGACGTAACGTGTGCGACTGCACTTCCGCGAGACGATTGAACTGCTCGTCGAGGCTATTGTGCGCAACCAAAAAAAGCAGCGCGCTCAAGGCAATTATGGTGATAGTGACGTACGGCCAGCGCATTGCGCGGTTATTTTCATGGCGAAGTGGAACGATCACGAACGTGCCTCCATCGGGTCGCAAGCCTAGAGTCTATTTGGAATCGCCAGTTCAGCGAACCGACTGCTGTGGCCGCGATAGCATTTCTATTTTAGTGCCTTGCGGCGAAAGTTAAAAAAATACGTGCTTAGATGGGGTGAAACAGTCACTCCTCATGCCTTTTCGGATCCATTCTCACCGAGAAACCGAGATTTTGGCGATACAAGTTGCGGGGAAAGTGCCAAAATCTTTTGTCATTCCGAGCGCAGCGAGGAATCTCTCTTTCTTTTCATAAGTTTAAACCGAAGGGAGGTTCCTCGCTCCGCTCGGAATGACAAAATAGGCCACTTTTTCCGTAACCTGGATAGCCGATCCCGGAATTTTCAGGCACCTGGCACCCGATGGACCTTACGGGGCGATTCGCTTTTTCCGCGAATGTTCGCCCCATCCCTTTACGGCAATCACCGCATTGTGAGAATGGGCCTGGCAGTCGCGCCGCCGCGCTTTAGAATTTGGTCCAACTGAAGCCGAGTGATTTGTATCCTCCCACCTTCATTCCGGTGGCTCCTAGCGCGTTGTCATAATGCCAGGGAGAGCCGGAGCTATCGTTAAACTGTGAGGCAATCACGCTCCCGTAAAGTCCGACCGGTGCTCCGGGCGTGTAATAGCCGGCTGCCGGCGCGTAGATAGCCGCGGCAAATGGCATTCCACCGAGCCGCACGGTATTCGTTCCACCGTATACGAACTGCATGTTCGCCGGGATCCCGTTAAACGCGGACTTTGCAGTCCCACAGGTAACGTTCCCATAGCTACCGGGATTGGCTACGGTGCCTACACCTGGTGACGCGGGTTTGCATGCATTTAGCCCCCCGGCACCGGAGATGTGAACGATCTCGGTTGAAGAAAAGCCCGAGGGAAGACCGGATTCCGTGGGACAGCCCGAGGAACAATTCCCGACCATATTGAATACGACGGGGCCGGAATCGATGACGACCTGTGCGTCGTCGCTGCCCATATTAATGCTGTTGATGTTGTAAGTCCCGGCTGAAACGTGAACCACAGTGACATCCGCAGCGTTGCTTGACGTATTTCCGATCGTGAGGTTTCCATACGATCCGGGGGCCAGAGTGTATACGTTTGCAGAAATTGTGGAACCAGAGTGATTGCTACCAGGGCCGTCGTAAACATTGACCGCAGTGCCCGTAGTGCAACCGGTCATTGACGCGCATTGGGAATTTATGTTCTGAGACGTGGTGATATTTGGGTGAGTGCTATCGACCGGAGGCGGATAGCAAGGTTGCGCCGTACACCCCCAGGGAAGTTTGGCGACAAAAGTTGAAGGTTCCTTGTACGTGCCCTGGTCATACGGGGGGGTACTGGTGGCGGTGTGGCCGCTCGCATTTGTGACCCCGTTGAGGCAGGGAGGATTTGGACTTGTCCCCGCTTGGTTTGTCGGGTTTACGATCGTGTTTTCGGCCGTAATCGTCCCATTAACGGTCACACCCGAGCCTAGATAAACGTTCCCATTCGTTCCAATATTTCCGCCGCTCTGCGAATTGTTGCCCGAGCTGCCCGTGCTGTACGCGCCGTTGTTCAAATTGGAATTATAACTGTCCGTGTAGCTTCCGGAACTTGTGAAAGTAATAGAACCACAGGCGTTGGAAGTTGTCTCCAGACCATTGGTGAACACCGGCGTAGTAAGCCGGTCGAACGTCTCAACAACCTGCACAGTAGAGGTCGTAACACCCGCGACGGTTCCCACGGAAGTGATCTGCCAAGTTTGCTGGGCTGGGCCGGTCAGCCAGGAGACAACAGTGGTGGCAGGAGGCATGCGCAAGAGAGTGGCGGTAGTCTTATAAGAAGCACCCGTAATTCCCGGAACGGTCCCAGACGCCACAGCCGCAAAGTTGGTGGCGATACCACTACTCGTTGGGTCAGGATAGTTCGAGGCGCTGCTTGTCGACGAGAGCACCACAGGTGCCGTGGTGCTGCTGCAACCATTCCCTGCTGCCGCACACGTCACGGGGTACGTGGTGACCGTGAAACCCGGGTAACTGGAGGCGATGGTGGGGACGGGGTAAGCAGTGCTGCCGGTGGAGTTGCTGAGCCAGTTGATCGTCGCCTGGACCCCAGCCTCCGCCACATATCGAGCTTGCGAGGTCTGCCGGTAATTCAAGGACGTCCAAACTTGCGATTGCGAAGTAAACATGACGGTAGCGGCGAGAACGCTCAGCACAAGAATCGCCAGCAGGGCGAAGATCAAGGCGGATCCCTTTTCCGATGCGTTGCGTTTTCCTTGTTGGTTCATAGTTCGGTTTCCTCCCGCGGCCAGGAATTCATTGCTGCCGCGAAGTTTAGTAAAGCGTTACGTTCGGCGGCTGACCTTGCAGCCGGGTGGAGTCGCCCCAATTGGCTTGTTCGTAGCCGGCCAATATGTTGCGTGGCGACAAATCCAGGAATGACTTGGTCATTGTCAAATATTGGTTCGTAACCGGGTCGGGCTTCAGGGTCCGCACACTGATAGTGAGGCCGATGTTTGCGATCATGTAGTATGTACCCGTAACAACACCGTTCACTGTCAACGATTGCGTGGAAAGGTCATATTGGAAGCAGGGAGTGGGTGCGGTACTCGGCGGATTTGGAATCACCGTCGAGAGCAATGTCTGCGCAGTGCTTACGGTATTGACTCCCGGCGTAATCGTGGTCACCGACCTCGTAAGGGTTCCGGGGGTGGTGGTGGTGTTACAAGTGTAGCGCACGTAAACGAGCGTGCCGTCGGAGTTAAGGTCTCCCCATATGTTCAGGACATTGCAGGTGGAAGGGGTGGTAGCCGGAGATGTATAGGTTACACCGCTCGGAACCGTCACGCATGAAACACCTCCTGGAGTTGTGGCGCTGGAAGAAGGGGATACGATTCCGTTGGGAGAAACACCGATCGCATGCACGACGGCACCCGAGGCATGATTGTTTGCAAAGATGCCGTTGATCGAGGACGAAGTGAGACTTACGATAGTTACCGACTCTTCGTTGGTTGCCGTGTCCACCAGCAGAATTTCCCCTGCATACATCGAAGTGGTCGAAGAAACCGCTACAGTCTGAGCTGTGGCGCTTTTGGTAACCGCAGCGCTGAGCGTCGCGCCTGCGGGCAGGTCCGCCAATCCCGCCTGCCCGATTTCTTGCGCCATCAATTCCGCGACGGCTCGCACATTTTCGTACATGTCCGACTGCTGTTCAGTTCGTCCGAAAGTATTCTCATTATATGAAATCATGGAAATGACCCCGCCCGCGACCACCATCAGGACGGCCATGCTAACCAGCAATTCGGGCAGAGAGAATCCACTGCAAGCGGAACCAGAGGAATGCAATCCACGCGCCCTTACATTTCGTCCGCGAAAACTTCTTGTGCCCTTAGAATGAGAGATCATAGATAAGAAACTCCTGTGCGGACGCTTCACAGATTTGCCGCCTTGACGGCAACCAGCTTCATGGAAACAGCACCGCCCTTCACGCCAGCGGCGATGGAACTCGCGACAACCGTGATGGTCTTCAGACAGCTAGTGGAGTCGAGGGCTATCTGCCACTGACGGGTGTAGTACGCTCCGGTGGAACTAGTCAGGAGGTTGCCATTGGTATCCAGGTAGTCAACGAAGTACGTAACCGGTGCGGCAGGGGGAATCGAACCAACGGTCGTGCCGGGTGCGAATGACCCGCCACCAGTCCCGCATCCAGTGGTTCCCGATGACGCGCCGCCAAGCCCGCATATATTGGGCGCGGTGCCAGTGCAGGATGTAGTTCCATCAAGGGCGTTTACCGCCGCTGGAAAGACAGTGGTATCCGTGGTGGCGTCATTAAAGCCGTCGCTGATGATATTGTCCTTATTAAGACTGAGCAGCTGTTCCATCTTGTCCTGGGCGTATTCGGTGACTCTGGTGGCAACGTCTCCTTGCGCATACGTGGTTTGAGTGGCCAGCATGAATACGGGTAGAAGGCCCGCGACAACAATGATCAAGATCCCTGCGGCAACGAGCGTCTCGATCAAAGCAGAACCGCGCTCCAAGCGCGGGCAAACTCGAAGTCGCCGCTGTGCCTGCTCGATTCGTGGGCGGCGCGAGAGTTGCGAGCGGCAGCCCGGAAGTGATCGGTTCTTCAACATGCCTGTGAGTTGTTCAGCCATTCTTTCGCTCCTGTGCTCAGTACTGAACCCATGCCGACCCGCTGTAGGTATATGAGGTCGGCTGACCAGCAATCGATACAGCGATGGCTGCATACTGGTTCCGAATATTCGTGAAATAAATCGCGGAGTTTGCCGTGGCGCTTCCGGAGCTGTCTGTCGCCATGCCGCGCGAGTTGAAATAAATCGGCGTGGTTTGCGCAATCGTCGATTGTTGGCCCGCCGGCGCGGTAATCGTTCCATACCCAAAGGTATCGCCAGTATTCAAATTGATCGTGCCACCATAGATCGCCCACGAACTACCGTTCCAGACTTCAATCTGGTAACTATTAGTCGAGGTATTAAAGTTCAGACGGCTCTTTGCACCCGCGGAGGCCGCCCGCATGCGCGCAAGAAAGATTTGCGCGGAAATGCTCCGAATATCGTTCGCCATGCGGGCGTCTTGCGTTACGCTCACGACTTTGGGAATCGCTATCCCTGCTATGGTGATGATTATGACCACGGCTATAACCAACTCGACCAAAGAAAAACCGCGCGACGCGTTAGCCTCCGGCGATCTTGTACCCGCGATTAATCTTGTTCTTTCGAATCGCATCGTGCCTCGCATCTTCAAAGTTTGGCGACTTCGCTCAATTTTCAATCGTGTTACTGTGTTGATTGCAATCAAGAGGCCAGGCCTCGAGAAACCTTTAATCAACCTGTTTTCAGTTGTTTATGGCAAGAAAACGAGTAGCCTGAAAGAAGGGCTAAAACCTTAGTGGATAGAAATTGCTCCGATTATGGCGTACCTGTTCGAAGAGTTTCGAAAGGTCTTGTAATAATGAAATTACTGTATTCAGAATGAAACTGAATGCGAAGTGGAAATAGATTTCTACAATGTGGATTGAAATTTCTCCCGGGAGAAATGTATCTTTCAGGTCGAAATTCTTACGGGAGATTGCTTCAGAAAAGCCGGGTGGCTTCAAACTTCCGGGATGGGAAAATTACTCGGCCACTACATGGCCGCCGCCGAGATCGTTCTTCTTCAGCAAAAAAGAAAGAAAGAACATGATCAACGAACCGATCCCCAGGACCATGAAGGTATCGATATAAGCGTTGGCGCTCGCTTGCGCCAGCACCGATTGGTAGATTCTGGCGTAGGCCGTCATCTGCGCGGTGTGCCGGTCCAGTCCCGCCTGCGCCAGGCGCTGGGTGAGTCCTCCCACAGTGCCTTGAAGGTTGGGATTTCCCGCGATGGTGTGGTCGATCAGTATTTCCTGGTGAAATTGCGCGCGGCGCGCAAGCAGCGTGGTCACGATCGAGGTTCCCACGCTACTGCCAATATTGCGCATGAAATTAACGATTCCGGAAACCGCATTATTTTTTTCCGGCGGAATTCCGATGTAGGCTGCGAGCGTAATGGGCACAAACAAAAACCCCATTCCGAAAACTTGGGCGACGCGCAACCACATGGCCGTACTGAAACTAATCTGCAAATCGATTTGCTTTGTGGAGTAATACATCGCGATAGCCAGGGAAATCCACCCGAATGTGATCAGGCGGCGCGCCTCAATTTTCGTGGTTAATTGTCCCATGATGGGCATTTCAATCAGCAGGCAGACTCCTCCCGCGGAAATCGCGAGTCCCGCGACCTGCGCCGTATATCCCATGAGCGACTGTAGAAATAACGGCATCAAGACGAGGCTGGCGAAGAGCACGATGCCCAGAGTGAACATCATCAGATTGGCGCTTGCGAAGTTGAAATTCCTGAACAGGCGAACATCAATGATGGGCGCCCGCTGAAACCACTCCCAGATCACAAGAGCGAGGAGGCAAACCGCGGATGTAATGATGAGTGTGGTGATGAAATGGGAGCCGAACCAATCGTCTTCCTGTCCCTTGTCGAGCAGGATTTGCAACGCTCCAACGCCGAGCGTCAGCAGCGCGATGCCGATGTAATCCAGCTTTACGCCGGCCGCTTTGATCCTTGCCAGGTAAGGCGGATCTTCCACGAATTGATAAACCAAAAACAAAGTCAGGAGACCTACGGGAAGGTTGATGAAAAAAATCCAGCGCCAGGAATAATTGAATGTGATCCAGCCGCCGAGCGTGGGGCCGATTGTGGGCGCGGTGACAGCCGTGATTCCGTAAAGCGCAAAAGCCAGACCGCGCTGCTCGGGAGGAAACGTATCGGCGAGGATGGCCTGCGCCATGGGCTGCAACCCGCCGCCGCCCAATCCCTGGAGCACACGAAAGAAAAGCAGCAGTCCGAGGCTGGGCGCGATCCCGCAAAGCAGAGAGCTTACGGTGAACACGAAGAGACAACTTATAAAAAAACGCTTTCTTCCTATAGCTCCCGCGAGCCAGCCGCTGATCGGCAAAATAATGGCGTTGGAAACGAGGTAGGAAGTCAGCACCCAAGTGCTCTGATCGTTGCTCGCGCCGAGATTTCCGCCTATGTAGGGTAACGCCACATTAGCGATGCTCGTGTCGAGCACTTCCATGAACGCGGCCATGGCAACGACCACGGCGATCAGCCACGGATTAAATTTTGGACGCCAGGTGTCTTGCCCGGCTACTGGAGTCGCAGCGGTGCTCATCGAAGGTAAACATCAGGCACGACGTTCATGCCCGGACGAAGCTGGCGATCTTGATTTTCTCCCGGTTCCAGAACGATCTTCACGGGGATGCGCTGAACGATTTTTACGTAATTTCCGGTCGCGTTTTCCGGCGGAAGCAAACTAAATAACGGTCCTGTAGCGCCGGAAATGCTGTCCACATGGCCCTTGAATGTACGTCCGCTCGAATCCACATGAATTTCGGCCTTTTGACCAACTTTCATTTGTTTCAATTGCGTCTCTTTAAAATTGGCAGTAATCCACACGTCCTGCAACGGCACGACAGTGATCAGTTGCTGCCCCTGCTGAACATTCATTCCCACTACCACGGTCTTAGTCACTTCGCCGCTGACGGGCGCGACGATTTGCGCGTATTGGAGGTTCAGTTGCGCCTGTTCAAGAGCAGCGCGTTTCTGCTGGACATCTGCTATGGCGGCGCGCGCGCGTGCTTTCGTCGAGGAGACTTGCTGCAGGCTGGAGACAGCATTTTGTTGAGTGGCTTCGGATTGCCGCAGGCGGGTTTGCGATTGCTGCACGGCTTGCAGCGCAGCCGTGACGTTGTCGCGCGCGGCCGCCACGGTCGCTGTGCTTGCTTTGGCCGTGGCTATGGCCTGGTCGTACGTCTGCTGGGATACTTCCTGTTTATCCACCAGCATTTTGTAACGGACAACATCGTCCTGCACCTTTACATCGGTTGCCTGCGCGGCTTCCAACTGCGCGCGCGCAGCGGCAACCTGAGTTTCGGACGTGGCGATTGTGGTGTTCGCATCTTCGACGCCGGACGTCGCGATGTTCAACTGGCTCGAGGTGCTGACCGACGTAATCGGAACCGTAATGTTCAGCGATTGCGCGGTGGCTTCGGCGTTCAGCAGATTCGCCTTCGCTGCATCGACGCTTACTTCGTAGTCCTTGGGGTCAATCTCGACGAGCACAGTTCCCTTCTCCACATACTGGTTGTCGCCAACGTTTACCTTGGTTACGTAACCGGATACACGCGCGCTCACCGGGTAAAGATGCGCGTCCACTTGCGCGTCGTCAGTCGATTCGTAGCTGCCCAGGTAACGCCACAAGAATATTCCACCGATAATCAGCACAAGGGAAGCGACGATCCCGATGACGATTTTTCTGCGCCGATTCTTGTGCCTGGTGGATCGATCTTCAGCGGGTTCCCTAACAGAGTCAGTTTGAGTAACCGATCGATTCTCTTCAGCCATGAATGATTTTCCTTTGAAATAATCCGAGGCGAATCAGCCCGGAAAATTTAGGCCTGTACTTGCTAAATTCAAATTTAAACCAATAGATTTGATGAAACGAAAGGGGAAACGATGCGGATGCCATTGGCCGGCAAGTATGCGTACGGCTCGATCGTTACGTCGCATGGTCCACTTCTCCAGCCTTACCCTGATTTTCAACATACAACTGGCGAATCAAGAAAGCAAATAGCGGGGGCAATTGGTAGTGGGTCAATTTGAAAATCGCTGACCTCGACGGCTCGGTCCCGTTCGTGCCAGAATGCGCCATGCCTACCCGTTCCAGCACCAAGAAGAAACCCAAGCCTAAACGCGAAGGCACTAGGCGAGTCGTTGAACAGGCCATCGGCGAAAGGCTTTCAGGCGATCCGCTAGATAACCGTGACGAAGGCAAGAATCCGGCCCGGTTGCATCAGACGCTCGACGTGAGACCTGCGATGGAAGCTGGGATCGCGGATCACGTCTGGTCGATTGAGGAAATTGTTAAATTGCCACTAGGGGCGAGGTGGTCTTCGCAAAGATGATTGACCAGTCTCTCCGTTGTCGAATTTCCGATGCCGTTACCCAGGCTTTAAGGCCGCTTCCGACCGTATTCGCCGGGTGGGAGGGTGGCAGTGCGGCCTTTGGTGCCGTGGATGCTTACTCGGACATCGACCTAGAATACCTAGTGGCCGATCACGCGTCGTTCGATGACCTGTACGCGTGCGCGGAGCGAGCCCTCGAGGCGGTCTCTCCCATTACCGCCAGCCACACCCCGCTGAAGGGCCGGTACTACAAGGTAAAAGATGGTGGCGATTTTCTTCTGGTCGACCTGATCTTTTTCCGTGCCGGAGACCCTGATTGTCAACTCGACATCGAGCGACATGGTGAGAGGGTGCCACTCTTCGACAAGGGAACTTGGCTGCGACCCAGGCCTTTGGACGAGCGAGCGTTGGCGGTGCAGCGGAACCGGCGCTACCGGGAACTGCAGACGTGGTTCCCTATGAGCCAGGTCTTTGTCCGCAAGGCCATTTTGCGCGGCCAGCACGTCGAGGCCGTCGGTGCATTCTGGGCATATACGTTGAAGCCGCTCGCTGATCTCTTGCGCATGCGCTACTGTCCCGCGCGATGGGATTTCGGGGTGCGCTACCTTGATCGCGATCTGCCTCCTCTTGTGTACGACCAGGTCCGCGACCTCGCGCTCGTCAGCGACCTTGGGGACCTAGAGGTCAAGTTGGCGAGGGCTACAGCCTGGGGTACCACTCTATTGCGAGAATTGGAATTGGAGTGAACTATCAGCCTCAAACTGACCCACTACCGGGCAATTGGGATGGGGGCATTGGGGAGGAAGTCGCCCTCTTCGTTTACGGTGAGCGTTCTCGGTGAACCGTCCCGAAAAACACGGACGGAGAGGCCTCTACGAAACCGGTTTGCCGTTGCTTTTGTAGAGGCCGCTCGTTTTTTGAGCGGGGTGCTTTTTTGAAAATGGAATAGTAATTGAAACACGAAAGGCTAACATTCTTTGGAGCAAATCATGGAGTTAGCTGATGAAAAAATTTGGTAGCCCGGACGGGGGTCGAACCCGTAATCTTCGCCTTGAAAGGGCGACGAGTTAACCATTACTCTACCAGGCCACAAGAGGTTACGCGAGGCGAGCCAAGCGCTTGGTAATTGTAACACATTCAAACGATTTGCATCAGTGCATGAAACGAAGTTTTATGTTTAGAAAGCTGCCGTAGATATTTATATTTCGTGAAAATCAGGATTGCAAGTTCGGAAATGGATTTCACCGGTCACCAATCAATAGTCACCGGTCACGAATTATTCACGCCTTTCGATCGTTATGCTCTTCAAGCCATGCCATTTGAATCGCTTCGAGCTTGCCTTCGTTCGACTGCTTGGGATCGCCTGTAAAACCGTCGAGGCTGGTGATCCATTTGTGCAGATCCGTGTAACGGACGTTGAGCGGGTCTGCGTCGGGGTATTTATCGGCGAGTTGGATTCCGATTTCTTCGGCATCATCCCAATCAAATGTTGCGGGCATGTTTAAAGTCTCCGTTTTTTGAGTGCCTGGCATAGTAGCTCGCCTCTTCAGAGGCGAGGGTTTAGATGAAAGTGTGATCCAAAATATCCTGTTCAGCGCGCGTGCTTGGGGTGATAGTCTGCCGCGCAACATTCGATCCCTCTATTTCAAGCGTTTAGGAGGGCATCGTCTAAACTCCCGCCTCTGAAGAAGCGGGCTACAGCAGGTGCGGTTCGTTCTAGTGTTCAGCTTCCTTTGCGAAATTCTTATTCCACTCTGGAATTTCGACGACCAGATCACGCGTGCCATCGGGTACACACTGACATCCGAGGCGCGATTTTGCGGTCACGCCGGCCGCTTCGTCCAGCTGATCGAGTTCATCGTCGGTTGCTTCGTTGCACGACTCGAGGCCTTCATGCACGATCACGTGGCATGTGGAGCAGGCGCAGACGCCGCCGCATGCGTGGTCAAGGCCCATGTGAAATCCGGTGGCGATATCCAACAAGCTTCCCGGCAGGCCTTCGCGCGCGTAGGGGACTTTTTCCGGATCGACTTCGACCGTCTTGCCCTCGCGGACAAATGTCACCTTGAATTTCTTTTGCGCGGGCGTGTACTTGGTTTTCTCGATGTAGGGATTACTGCCGCCCATGGTGTTCTCCTTCTCAGTTACTGCTTAACTTGTCGCTCTTTTTTTAAAATCGCCGCGCTTTTTTACTCTAAACCCACAGGCTGAAGCCTGTGCTACTAAACATCGCCCAGTTTTTTGCCTTCCAGGGCTTCTCCGAGGGCGCGATTCATCATGCGCTCGGCTAGAGGCGTGGAAGCCTGGTTCAGCACGTCGCCAAATGCGCGGATGCTCTTGTAATCCGTGCCTTGGAGCGCTTCGCGCAGCGTGGAGATCGCGCTCTGGATTTGGATGCGCTCGGCCTCGGGCAATTCACCGGGAGCTTCAGAAATCTCGCGGGCCAGCGCTTTCTCCGTAAGGAGAAGAGTGCTTTCGGCTTCGTTACGCGCCTCGATCAACTGGCGCTGCGAAAAATCCTGCTCAGCGAATTCGATTGATTCTTCGAGCATGCGCTCGACCTCAGCGTCGTCGAGACCGTAGGTGGGCTGTACTTCGACCGAGTGCTCAGTGCCAGCGCGCAAATCTTTTGCCGAAACTTGCAGAATGCCGCTGGCGTCGATCAGAAATTTCACTTCGATGCGCGCGAGGCCCGCGGGGCCCGGCGGAACTTTTAATTGAAACCGGGAGAGCGAGCGGCAATCTTTGGCCAATTCGCGTTCGCCTTGCAGCACGTGGATGTCGATGCCAGTCTGATTCTCGACTCCCGTAGTAAACAATTCCTGTGCGCTGGCGGGAACGGTGGAATTTCTCGGAATAATTTTCGCGACGACGCCGCCCATCGTTTCAATGCCGAGAGACAGAGGCGTGACGTCGAGCAGCAGCATGTCATTCACGCCGCCTTCGAGAATGTCCGCTTGCACGGCCGCTCCCAGCGCGACGACTTCGTCGGGATTTAGTTCGGAGTGCGGCTTGCGCCCGAAAAATTGTTCCACAGTCTGCCGGACGAGAGGGACACGCGTCGATCCGCCAACGAGCACAACTTCCTCGATTTCCGATGGGGAAAGTTTGGCGTCGGTGAGCGCCTGGCGCACAGGGCCCATCGTGCGGTCAACAATGAGGCGAATCAGGCGATCGTATTCCGCGCGCGAAATTTCGCGAAAATAAACGCCGCCATTGGGCAAAGGAAATTTAACCGTCGTTTTATCCGCGGTCGAAAGTTCGTGCTTGGCGGCGATTAA
>Ga0210401_10001703_pt1 | contig 25116 bp, 18 predicted proteins | sample IncBWH32MmetaG_FD_150866 | JGI IMG/M metagenome (GOLD analysis project Ga0210401, IMG submission 150866) | Forest soil microbial communities from Barre Woods Harvard Forest LTER site, Petersham, Massachusetts, United States - Inc-BW-H-32-M | ecosystem: Environmental > Terrestrial > Soil >... | reverse complement strand
TTAATGTCCCGCCCCCTCATTCCATGAGAATTTCTGCCCGGCACAATCCGCCCCCGTGTGCAATTTCCAGGAGGAAATCGACGTGAAGAAAGCACTTCTCGCACTAGCAGTCTCGATCGCCTTGGCCGGCAGCATCCAAACCGCCAAAGCGCAGGACGACAATTCCGATTTTTCCGGCTTCAAGCCAGGCACTCTCGTGCTCACCCGCAGCGTCTACGTTGGCACCCCGGACCTACTCGTGCCCGGCGTAACCGTGCTGCCCCCGGGCTGCGTAAATGAAACCGTGAACGTCCCGCTGATCGCCGGAGGCACGGTCGCGGTGGCGGTCGCCTGCAGCACTCCTACGAATGACGGGACCTTCCCCGACGTCTTCAACAACGCCGCGGCGGACGGTCATTTTGGCGTCACCTCTCCGATTTTCTTGGACAACCTGACGACGAGCGGCGAAAGAATCGGTACGCTTCCCATCCCCAGCGATCAGATCGTCACCAGCTTCAGTTCAAAGTCCGAACTCGCCCTCCATCTCTCGACCGACGGGAAGTCGGTCACATTTGTGGGCTATCGTGGCGGCCCGGGCTTCGTGACCGCGCCGAACATCTTCGACGTCTCGAACGGCAATACACCGGGCCTCATCGATCCGACGAACGCCGCGGTCGGCCAGTACTACCGCGCGGTTGGTGAAGTCGACGCCCACGGCCACCTGCAAATCACCGAGGGCAACGCCTACAGCGGAGACAACGGCCGCGGCGCGGTCAAGGGCGACAACGGCCTCTACTACCTGGTTGGCAACGACAACAGCGGAAACCTCTCAAAGAAACAGGTCACGACGACAGTCGTCGGCGAGTTGCTCGTCAATGACACCGGCGCGGAACTGCTCGTTCCCGGGCAGGCGCCGCCGGTCCCGCCGAACAACCTCAAGATCGGCGACTTCGAGATCACCCAGATCACCGACCCGTCCACGGGACAGCCCTACGCGGCGGACAAGGCCGGCAAGGATAACAACTACCGCGGCATCACGATCTTCGATCACACCCTGTACATCACCAAGGGCAGCGGCGGGAACGGCATCAACACCGTCTACCAGGTGGGCACGCAAGGCGTGCTACCGACTGGCGATCAAGCCACACTCGCCCAGGTGCCCATCACGATTCTCCCTGGCTTTCCCAGCACGCTCGCCAGCGGCGTCGATCCCGGCAACGGAGCTGCGACCCCTGTCTTGTATCCCTTCGGCGTCTGGTTCGCAAACTCGAAGACGCTTTACGTCTGTGATGAAGGGGACGGCGTGCTGGCGACGCCGGCCGTCAACGGCAATGTGGCCACCCCCTACGCTCAGGGGGAGGCCGGTTTGCAAAAGTGGATTCTGTCGCAGGGCGTCTGGAATCTGGCCTACGTCATCAACAACGGTCTCGACATCGGCTTTCCGTACAGCGTGGAGGACTACCCGACAGCCCTTAATCCCGCGACCGGCGGCTGCCGGAACCTCACGGGTGGTGTCAGCGAAGACGGTCTCGTGACTGTCTACGCCGTGACATCGACCATTAGCCCCAGCGGAGATCAGGGCGCTGACCCAAACTTACTCGTGAAGGTTACGGACCGGCTCAACGCCACGACCCCGAGCGGCGATGACGACGGCGGACTCGATCACTTCCGAACGATCCGCAAGGCGAAGTCCGGCGAAGTCTATCGCGGCGTGACGTGGGCTCCGCAGGACCGGGACGAATAGCAAACCACGACGAGACCCTGGAGCGGACGGTAGCGCACCCGTTCGTGAAAAAACAAATCCCGGGCCGATCTGCAAATCGGTCCGGGATTTTTCTTTGCGTCGATGCGCGGGGACGACGTTAGCCGCACTCGCGAGTCGACCACTCAATGCGTCATGTCGAAGAGGATGTAGTTGATCCCGATCCGGTAGGCCAGCGAAGTGTCCCGCTCGGGATAGTGAGGATCGTTGGACCATTCCCAGGCGTCGCCGACGTCGGAATTGTGGCAGATCGCCACCATGATGCGGCCATTGTCGTCGCGAATGGCCCGCCAGCGAGGCGTCCGCATGTCATAGGAGTAGGGCCAGCCGCCCCACAGAAAACGCGTGCCGGGAATCTGGAACCGATTGTCCAGGTCGTACATCACGTGGAAAATTTCATCGCCGTCTTTTAAATCCTCGATCTTTCGCCCGGGAAAAATCATTTCAAATCCGCGTATAAGCTCTTCCCATTCGTAGTTTCCGTGCGTGTCATCGGAAAAGAGAAATCCGCCGCGCAGCAGGTATTCCCGAAGGCGCGCCGCCTCGTCGGGCGTAAGGTCCCAGCCGTTGCCATGCTCCATATAGATCCATGGCCAGTTGAAGAGGTCGTCGGAATCGGCGTCGACCACCTGCTCGATTCCCCGGGCATGCAAGCGCGTGAGGCGCCGCACGCCCATCGTGAATTGCCGGTCCGCGCGCGGATAATCCGCTCTCCAAAGCCTGATCGCTCGGAAATCGTGGTAGTCATCGTTGGTGCGGAAATGATAGCGGGCGAAGGCCCATTCGGCCTTGTCTTGCGCATCGGGGGGAAGCGCGGGCGTTTCTTCGTCATCCTCGAACACCCGGCCCTGGTACGCGAGCGCACCGGCGCTCAGGCTGGACAAGAGGACCGCGGTCGCGATAACGGCGAAGAGCTTCATGCGGCGCCTGCCAACCATTGTGGCACGTTCGGCCCGTCCGTGCTTGCGCTTCGGCAATAAGGCCTAGGTTAGCGAAGGATCGCGCAGCGACGCGGGAGCCGGCGGCGCTTCACCGGGCAACACAGGAACGCGCTTGCGCCGGCGGACCCGTTGCTGAAAGCGATCCATGTAGAGGTAGACCACCGGCGTGGTGTAAAGCGTGAGGACCTGGCTCACCATCAATCCGCCGACGATGCTGATTCCGAGGGGCCGGCGCAGCTCCGCGCCCGTGCCGATCGCCAGCGCCAATGGCAAGCCTCCAAACAGCGCCGCCATCGTCGTCATCATGATCGGGCGAAAACGCAGGAGGCAGGCCTGATAGATGGACTCCTCCGGTGATTTCCCGGAACGCTCCGCTTCGAGCGCGAAGTCGATCATCATGATCGCGTTCTTCTTGACGATGCCGATGAGCAGCACGATGCCGATCAGCGCGATCACGCTTAAATCCAGATGAAACGCCAGCAGCGCGAGCAACGCGCCAACGCCGGCCGAAGGCAGCGTCGAGAGAATCGTCACCGGATGGATGTAGCTTTCGTACAGCATTCCGAGCACGATGTACACGGCCACAAGCGCGGCCAAGATCAGCCAAGGCTGGCTGGAGAGAGAAGACTGGAACGCCTGCGCGTTGCCCTGGAAGGTCGGATGAATGTCCGACGGCAGCCCCATGCGCAGCACGGCCGATTCGATCTCCGTCACGGCGTCGCCCAGCGCGACCCCTTCGCCCAGGTTGAACGAAATCGTGACTGCGGGAAACTGGCCCTGGTGGTTCACGGCGAGCGCGGTGTTTTGCGTCTCGTAGTGCGTGAACGCGCTCAGCGGAACCTGCGTTCCATTGGACGAGCGAACGTACAGGCCCTGAATCGCATCCGTGCTGTTCCGGAAGCCGGAATCCACTTCCTGCACCACGTGATATTGATTGAGCTGCGTGTAAATCGTGGAGACTTGGCGCTGCCCGAAGGCGTCGTAGAGCGTGTTGTCGATCGTGCTCGGCGAGACGCCCAATCGCGACGCCGTGTCGCGGTCGATCACCAGCGTCGCTTGCAGCCCCCGCGTCTGTTGATCGCTGGCAATGTCGCGCAGTTGCGGCAGCTGCTTCATCTTTGCTTCGACGCGCGGCGCCCATTCCTCCAGGTCGTTCAGGTTTTCGCTGGATAGCGTGTACTGGTACTGCGAACTGCTGATTCTTCCTCCCACGGTGATGTCTTGATAGGACCGCAAGAAGAGAGTCGCTCCTGGAACAACCGCCAGTTTCCTCCGCATGCGGGCAATCACTTGATCGACGTTGACGTTTCGCTCGGAGATCGGCTTTAGCTCAATCTGCATGCGCGCCGTATTCTCCGCTCCGCCGCCGGTATTCGCGCTGACGGCGCTTACGGCCGGGTCCTTCAGCACGATGTCGATGTATTGCTTCAATTTGTCCTGCATCACGGCGAAGGAAGTGTCCTGCGCTCCCACGATGTTTCCGGCCATCAAGCCGGTGTCCTGCTGCGGGAAAAAGCCCTTGGGAATCACGATGTACAAAAACACGCTGAGGCAGATCGTCGCGCCCGTCACCGCCAGCATGAACGGCTGATGCCGCAGAACCCACCGCAGCCCGGATGCGTAGACGTCCATCGACCACTGAAACACGCTCTCGCTCGCCCGATAGAATCTTCCGTGCCTCGCGCCCTTTTCCGATTTCAGAAATCGCGCGCACATCATGGGCGTGGTGGAAAGCGAAACACACAGGGACACCACGATCGCCACGCTCAGCGTGATGGCGAATTCGCGAAAGAGCCTCCCGATAATTCCGCCCATCAGCAGCAGCGGAATGAAAACGGCGATCAGCGAAATGCTCATCGACAGCACCGTGAATCCGATTTCGCGCGAGCCCTTCATCGCAGCGGCCAGCGGCGTTTCGCCTTCCTCCAGATAACGGGTGATGTTTTCGATCACCACGATCGCGTCGTCCACCACGAATCCGGTGCAAATCGCCAGCGCCATCAGGGACAGGTTGTCGAGGCTGTAGCCAAGCAAATACATCACGCCGAAGGTGCCAACGATGGACAGCGGCACGGCGATGCTGGGAATCATCGTGGCCCACGCGTTGCGCAAGAAGAGGAAGATCACCATCACTACGAGCGCGACGGTCAGCATCAGCGTGAATTCGATATCCTTCACCGACGCGCGAATCGTGGTCGTGCGGTCGAACGTGGGCAGCAATGTGACCGACGGCGGCACGGAGGCGCGCAATTCCGGCAGCAGCGCCTTGATGCGATCGACCGTCTCGATGATATTCGCGCCGGGTTGCCGGCCGATCCCGATCACCACGGCCGGTTCCCCGTTGGAAAATCCGGAGTTCCGGAGATCCTCGATCCCCTCGGTGACTTTGGCAATGTCGCTCAGCCGCACAGGCGCGCCGTTGTGGTACGTCACGATGAGCGGGGCGTATTGTTCTGGCTTCAGAAGTTGATCGGTGGCAAACAGCACCCAGCGGCTTCCTCCGTTCTCCAGATTTCCTTTTGGGCTGTTGGCATTGGCCGACTGCAGCGCGCTACGCACCGCTTCCAGGCTGATCCCGTAGTGGGCCAGCGCGTTGGGATTCACATCCACGCGGACGGCGGGCTTGGCACCGCCGTAGGTATTGACCTGGCCGACGCCGGTCACCTGGGAAATTTTTTGCGCCAGGATCGAATCCGACAAGTCGTAGAGGTGGCTTCTCGGAATCGTGTCCGAATACACGGCCAGATCCAGAATGTCCGTTTCCGACGGATTGATTTTTCGATACCAGGGGAGGCTCGGCAAATTGGGGGGGAGTTGCCCCGCCGCGGCGTTGATCGCCGCCTGCACGTCGCGCGACGCCGCGTTGATGTCTCGATCGAGATCGAATTGAAGCGTGATGCCCGTGTTGCCCAACTGGCTCGAGGAAGTCATCTGCGTGACTCCCGCGACGCGCCCGAATTGGCGCTCGAGCGGCGTGGCCAGCGAAGATGCCACGGTTTCCGGGCTCGCGCCCGGCAATTGCGCACGAACGTAGATCGTCGGGAAATCCACGTGCGGAAGCGCCGCCACGGGCAGCAGATAAAACGCGACACCGCCGGCGAGCAGGATGGCAATGCTCAGGAGAGAAGTCGCAACGGGTCGTCGTATGAACGGCGCGGAGATGTGCATTTTGGCCCGGAGTATTTCCCGCTGCTTCTCCCAAAGGGTTGAATTCTACAGTGTTAGAGGGGCGGAAGCCCCGCTTCGGTTTCAAGAATTCCGCGTTGCGAACTCCAATATCCTCTCAAGGATTGCGCGCGCCGGTTTGAAACTCGTCCGCATCGACAAGAGGCTAAACAGGCTGCGGAAAAACTCACATTTTGTCATTCCGAGGCCCGCCGGAGGCGGCCGAGGAATCTCTCTTTTCCTGCGTTTAGACCCAAGAGAGATTCCTCGCTTCGCTCGGAATGACAAAATAAATGCTTTTTCCGCGGCCTCTAAAGCCGCCCGTCAGGCGCGCCGATAGATTTTGTTGGAAGTGCAACGTGGTGTACATCCGCGCGTCTCAATTGTGGGGCATTATTTCCGTCCCCAATTCAATTTCTGGATGGAATGAATATACCCGCAACCGCGCAGGCGGATGTCAACGTCCTGTAGATGCGCCACTTACGAACGGCGACCCTTTGTACCGGGTCGGCCACCAAACATGAAACGTGCTACGCCGGGATTGTTTCTCGCGCCAAGCTTCCCTACACTTAGGGCGCTCGATTCCGGGGCATTCCACATGAGGGCTCGTACCGTTGCTGACTGACACCCTGCGCGAACAAAGCCGGCGAGGCTTGATGCACCCGATCCAGTACGATCTGGTTGTGATCGGCAGCGGGCCTGCCGGACAAAAGGGCGCGATCGCCGCCGCCAAGCTCGGTAAGCGCGTGGCCATGGTCGACCGCAATGACATGGTCGGTGGGGTCTGCATTCATGGCGGCACGGTTCCCAGCAAGACGCTCCGCGAAGCGATTCTCCATCTCACCGGATTCCGGCATCGGTCGTTCTACGGCTCGGACTACGTTGTCAAGGACCGCATCTCGATTCGCGATTTGGCCAATCGCGTTACCCAAGTCGTCGAGCGCGAAACCGGCGTGGTGCGCGACCAGTTGCGCCGCAACGGGATCGATCTGCTTTGCGGTACCGCGCAGTTCCTCGATGCCAGTACGATCGAGGTGCAAGGCGCGACGGAAGCGCATATGCTCCACGCCAGTCACGTTCTGATCGCCTGCGGCACTCGCCCGTCCCACCCCGAAGACATCCCTTTCGACGGCAAGAAAATCATCGCCAGCGACCAGTTTTTCTCCATGGACGAAATTCCGCGCGAACTCATCATCGTGGGTGGCGGCGTGATCGGCCTCGAATACGCTTCGATGCTGGTGGCCATGGGGGTTGAGGTCACGCTGATTGAGCAGCGCCCCAACTTGCTGGAATTCGTCGACACGGAGATCGTGGAAGCGCTGCGCTATCACATGCGCCGCCAGGGCGCCATCTTCCGCACCGGCGAAAAAGTCACTGGGATACAAATGGACGAGCGCGGCCGCGTCGTCGCGAATCTCGAAAGCGGCAAGCACATTCACGCCACCTGCCTGATGTACGCGGTCGGACGCCAGGCCAACACCGATCTTCTGAACCTCGGAGCAGCGGGCGTCGAAACCGGCGCCCGCGGCAAGCTCATCGTGAACGATCGCTTCCAAACCTCGGTCCCAAATATCTACGCCGCCGGCGACGTTATCGGCTTCCCTTCCCTCGCTTCCACGTCCATGGAACAGGGCCGCGTCGCCAGTTGCCACATCTTCGGCGCCCCCGCCGAAATGAGCACCGCGCTCCTCCCCTACGGCATCTACACCATCCCCGAAATTTCCATGGTCGGCCAGACCGAGACCACGCTAACCGAATCGCACATCCCATTTGAAGTTGGCATCTCGAAGTACGAAGAACTCGCCAAAGCCCAGATCGTCGGCGACCACACCGGCATGCTGAAAATTCTCTTCCACCCCGAGACGCGCAAAGTCCTCGGCGTCCACGTCATCGGCGAAAACGCCGCCGAGATCGTGCACATCGGCCAGGCCGTCCTCTCCTTCGGCGGCACGATGGACTATTTCCGCGACACGGTCTTTAACTATCCGACCTTCGCAGAAGCGTACAAAGTCGCTGGCCTGGATGGCTTAAACAAACTGTGAAATTGGTGGTGGGTGAGGGTGCTGCCCCCTCCCGGCACGCTAATCAGGCGTTTTCCGGGGTTTATTCATAAGACCCCGCTGCACGGCTGGTGCTACCCACCGTCAAGCAGAGTCGTATTATCGGGTCGATGCTAACGCTCATCATTTCTCTAAGATATTAAGATATTGATTCCCACTCGAGATTTCAAGTAGGAGGCTCCCTGCGAGCGATGTTTGACGCGCGGCTTCGCGCCCTGATAGTTTTGGACCCTATGTCCGGGCTTCACATTTCACAAAATAAGAACAGTGGACGGAGAGGATGAAGGTCCCCCCATCCTCGCGCGTCGCTTTTCAGGGCGAGCGCGGCGCCTTCAGCGAAGAAGCGGCGGTCAAGCTCCTCGGCGAGGACATCCAGCTCATCCCTCGGACCACATTCGAGGCGCTCTATTCGAGCATCCTCGACGGCGTCGCGGATTACATTCTCGCGCCGATAGAAAATAGCCTCGCGGGGTCCGTTCACCGTTCCTACGATCTGCTGATTTCGAGCGGCTTGCACATTCAGGCCGAAGTTGTCATCCCCATCGCCCACTACCTGATCGGCGTTCCGGGAGCGACGTTCGAGCGCATCACTCAGGTTTCCTCGCATCCCGTCGCGCTCGCCCAGTGCGAACGATTCTTTGCGAGCCATCCGGCCATCAAGCGCGTGGCGACCGACGACACAGCAGGAAGCGTGCGCGAAGTGATGGCCGCTGGCGACCCGACGAGAGCGGGCATCGCGAGCAAACGCGCGGCCAAGGTCTACGGCGCGCAGATCCTGCGCGAGCGCCTCGAAGATCATCCGGAAAATTATACTCGCTTCTTGCTGCTCGCGACCTCAGCCGAGATCGCTGAAAACGCAGACAAACTCTCGCTCGTCCTGCACCTCGCGCACAAGCCAGGATCGCTGTGCTCTGCCCTGGGCGCATTTGCAAAACGCAATCTGAATCTGCTGAAGATCGAGAGCCGCCCGATTCCCGGCACGCCTTGGAGCTACTGCTTTTACCTCGATCTGCAGGCATCGCTCAACGATGCCGATACGCGCGCCGCGCTCGCGGAAGTCGAGCGGTTCACGGATTCCGTGAAGGTGCTGGGCTGCTACCCGCAAACCAAGGGATGAGGGATCCGCGGAAGATGGGCGGGCAAAAAAACCAAAAGCACTTCAGTGGCTGAAGCCAATTTTAGCTTAACGCCTTACGGCCGGGCTGAAGCCCGGCCCTCCAAACTGACCAGACGAACCAGGAACCCGCGCGCAGCAACGAATTTGCAGCGGTAGCCGTGCAAAATACATCCGGGCCGGGAGCCACTCGAAAACTGCTCTCCCGGCCCGAATTGTTCTCGACCATGCGTGAATTTCTACTCACGAAGCAGCCCGGGCGTCAGTTATCCCCGAGCTCGTTCACGTAGTCCAGCAGTTGACCGGCTTGTTTCACGAGCGAGTCCGCGGTGCTCGCGGGCACGTTCGTGTTGTTAAATTCCGCGCCCTCCAGCAGTTCCAGCATCTGGCCCGCCAGCAGGTCGCGAACCGTTGTGACCCCGGACAGCTTGCCTTCGAGCTTCGAGTAAGTGGAGTCGCTCCCGGTTAGAGCCTTGGTCGAAATGCGCAGGCTCGTGCGGCCCAGCGAGGCGTTGGGTGCGTTGATCTGTTTGAACGCCTGAGCCAGCTCGACGAACTCTTCGCCGGCATCGCCGGTCAAGCTGCTCGGCAAGGCCCATGGCTCCAGAACTTCGGTCAGCGTGCGTCCTTCGTGCTGGTAGTCGTCCTGCAGACCCGCGAGCACCAGCATCGTCGGACGAATATCGGTGTGGTCCGACCAAATGTCGTTGTCCACGCCTTCATTTTTCACTCCCGGACCGACGATGCCCAGCCAGGTGTGCACGATTTCCGGCTGGATGCCGCCGTGGTTCCAAGAGTTCCCGGAGTTCTGGAACACGCACGCGGAATTGCAATTCGGCGCACCTGTCAGGAAGAAGTAGTCGGGGTCGCCAAAGAAGGTAAACGTAGCAGTCCGCGACGCATCACCGGTGATCATGTGAAGCAGCTTCAGCTCCACGGGGTCGGCCATTGCGACCATGAGTTTGTCCGTGGCTCCCGTTCGAGGGTTAACTGCCGTCAGGCCTGCGGCGGCCTTCTCGAATTGACGCGCCAGCGAGTCACCCGCCGAAGGCTGGCCATCCACATAAAATGACGGGGACATGTCAAAGGTGATGTCGAACCCGGTCGTAACTGGGGGAGTGGGTTCGGTGGCTAGCAGTCCGGTCATGTTTGTGGTGAATTCGCCGATCACGGTCTGGTTCCCCATCGTGTAGACGCACGGGACCTTCACGCCGTCACACCCTTGGTTGAAGGGTGCGCCACCGGCAAAGTGATCGTTTTCATCGGCGGTAATGACAAAGAGGGTGTTCTTCTGGGTGATCCCATCCTTTTCCAGGCGGGCAAAGAACTTCCCAAAGGCTTCGTCATAGGCCGCCAGTTGAGCCACGTAGCAGACATCACCCGGCCCCAGGCCGCCCTGCTCGGGATCGCTGACGCAGGCCGGCGGCACGATTTGGGCATTCCAATCGAAATCGTGGTTATCGTGGGCATCCGCAATGTAAGCATAGGTGACCGGGACACCGTGTTCCTGCATCGCCGCCACGTAGGAGAGTGTTTGCGCAGCGGTCGGGTCAAAGCCGGGGAAGCCCAAATTCGGCGGGTTGTCGGTGTCCTCAATTGGGTTGCCATCGAGATCGAGCATCGGCCCTGCGCCCGGGCTGATCACGGGCTTCACGAACAAGTGGCCGTACAGCGCCTTGAACCCGTTGTAGCCTCCGGGCTCGTCGGGTAGGAGGTCGGGCTCGCCGTGGTTCGCTTGGGAACAAACGTCGTTGCCCTTCGCACAGTGGATGGCGATGCCCTCGAAGTCCGCGACCGCTCCATCGAAGTTCGTATTCACCAAATTCTGGGCGAAAGCCAGCTCCGTGGGATCGTTGGCAAATACGGTGCTGATGTCGCCAAAAACGTTCTCAAGTTCAATGTTCGCCGTGGAAGCAGCGCCCACGTTGCAGCCTGCGCGCGTCCAGGAAACCCACGGCGCCGGAGCATTCTTCCCTTCTGGGGTGATCATATAGTAGCTCGGGTCGCCGGCATTCTGAATCTTGTCCGTCCAGTATTCGAACGAGGAGGTGAACCGTGGATTCGTGGGCGTCGAGAAGTAGTCAAAGTCGTTGGCAACCGGCTGGCCGTGACGGTCACCGTAGACGCCCGTAATCGACGTAATGATGTCATCTGCCGTGTGGGAGATCAGCGGGGTGTAGTGGTTGTTAAGCACCGTGCCATTCCCAGTAAGGAAGTTGTACAGGTTCGGCATCTGCTCGACGTCCGAGGGCACGTTTGGATTGTCGCGGCGGAAATGAACGTTGTCGAATTGGATGTAGATCACGTGTTTGATGGGGCCGCTGAGCTTGCAGCCATCCTGATCGCCTTCATCCGGCATCGGCACAGGCGCCTTGGCGGGAGACGGAGCTGCGTAAAGCCCGGGGGCGGCGGGGGCCAGCACCAGCGCAAGGACCGCGATCAAGGCGAGTGCGCGCCGCAGGGTGTCGCGAAGCGATTCCGAAAAGCGAGTGAACACACGAGTACGCGAGAACCTATTCTTTTTCACGAGCATCCTCCTGAAAAATCGTCCGATAACTTCAAGGCCCTTTTTTGTAATCCGTTTTGGGGATGCAAAGGTGAAAACGCGCTCAATTCTCGATGAATAACCTATGAAAAAGTGCTCCCGCCCGCCGCAGTCACACGCTCTCGCGATTCCTCCTCGTATCGGGAATTCACTGTAGGCACTGGCACAGAGCGGCCCGACCGGGCATAATGTGTCTGCTCCAAACAGAGCCGCCACACACCAGAAAAACTGAAACGACCGGATCGTCACAGGAGGATTTGTGCGGGTTTACTACGAGAAAGACGCGGATTTGAATTACATCAAGGACAAGAAAATTGCCGTCATCGGTTTCGGATCGCAGGGCCACGCCCACGCCATGAATCTGGCGGATTCAGGATGCGACGTAATCGTCGGATTGAAACCCACGAGCGCGTCCGTCGCCAAAGCGCAGAAGGCCGGGCTGCAAGTCATGTCCGTGCGCGAAGCTTCTGAGAAGGGCGATATCGTCATGATTCTGACGCCCGATGAGCTGACGCCGGGAATCTATGCCTCTGACGTGGCGCCCGCGATGCGCGCCGGGAAATACCTCGCCCTCGCGCATGGCTTCTCCATCCATTTCGGATTCATCAAGCCGCCGAAGGAAGTGAACGTCTTCATGGTCGCTCCCAAGGGCCCGGGGCACCTCGTGCGGCACCAGTTTTCGCAGGGCGCGGGAGTTCCGTGCCTGCTCGCGATTCACCAGGATCCCACCGGCGACACGAAGAAGATCGGGCTTGCCTATGCCATGGGCGTCGGCGGCGCCCGCGCGGGCGTGATTGAAACGAATTTCCGCGAAGAGACCGAAACGGACCTCTTCGGCGAGCAATCGGTGCTCTGCGGCGGCCTTACCGCGCTGATTCAGGCGGGATACGAAACGCTGGTCGAAGCGGGCTACGCCCCCGAGATGGCCTATTTCGAATGCTGCCACGAAATGAAGCTGATCGTGGACCTCGTCTACGAAGGCGGCATCTCCGAAATGCGCTACTCGATTTCGAATACGGCGGAGTACGGGGACCTGACGCGCGGCCCGATCGTGATCGACAAGGCCACGAAGGAGCGGATGAAAACGATTTTGGCCGACATTCAATCCGGCAAATTCGCCAAGGAGTGGATGAACGAAGCCGCCACCGGCCTGAAAAATTTCAAACAGCTCCGCGAAGCCGGCCAGAAGCACCCCATCGAAAAAGTCGGCGCCGAGCTGCGCTCTATGATGCCCTGGATGAAGAAGAACCGGGTAATCGCGGAAGGCGCGTAAGGGCAGCGTCCGTCAGGCGCAGCAATAATTCTCCGTGGCCCTCGCTTTTCTCTGTGCCCTCTGTGTTAAAGGGTTTGCGTCGTCAACAGGTCCAAAAACCTAACACAGAGCACACAGAGAAAACCGGAGGGCCACGGAGAATCTTGCGCCACCGACAGATGGCAATTTGTCTAGCGCGCACAGTCGCGAACAGGTTTTCACGAGTCACCAGTAACAAGTCACCAGTCACCGCCTTTCTCCGGAGGCCCCATGGATTCGCGTCTCAGGGAACGCAGCCGCATCATCGTCGACGGCCCATCGCGGGCCCCTGCGCGCGCGTATTTTTACGCCATCGGCCTTACCGACGCCGACCTCGCGAAACCCCTCGTTGGCATCGCCAATACCTGGATCGAAGCGATGCCCTGCAACTCGCACCTGCGCAAGCTCGCGGAAAAGGTGAAGGAAGGCGTGCGCGCCGCCGGCGGCACGCCGCTCGAATTCAACACCATCGCCATCAGCGACGGCGAAACCATGGGCACCGAGGGAATGAAGGCGTCGCTCGTCAGCCGCGAAGTCATTGCCGATTCGATCGAGCTCGTCGGCCAGGGCTACATGTTTGACGCGATGGTTTGCCTTTCCGGCTGTGACAAGACGATCCCGGCCACCGCCATGGGGCTCACGCGCGTGAATGTCCCGGGCCTTGTGCTCTACGGCGGCTCGATCCAGCCCGGAAGATTCCGCGGGCACGACGTAACGATTCAGGACGTGTTCGAAGCCGTCGGCGCGCACTCTGCAGGAAAAATGACCGACGCGGACCTGAAGGAAATCGAGAGTGTCGCATGCCCAGGAGCGGGCGCCTGCGGCGGCCAGTTCACCGCGAATACGATGGCGATGGCTCTGGAGTTCATCGGTCTAACGCCGATCGGCCTCGGCAACGTGCCCGCTACCGATCCACGCAAAGATGACGCCGCGTATCGCGCAGGCGTGCTGGCGATGGAGCTGCTGCGCAAGGGCATAACGCCACGGCAGATTCTTACGCGCCAGGCTTTTGAAAATGCGATTTCCGCGGTGGTTGCAACCGGCGGCTCGACGAATGCCGTTCTGCATTTGCTCGCAATGGCGAAGGAAGCGGAAGTCGATCTTCGCCTCGAAGATTTCGGCGATATCAGCGCCAAGACCCCGCTGCTCGCGGACATGAAGCCGTGGGGAAACTACACGGCAGTCGATCTGTATAACGCCGGGGGCACAGCGCTGCTCGCGAAGCGCTTGCTCGACGCCGGCCTGCTGCATCGTGGCCAGATGACCGCCAGCCTCAAGACGCTCGACGAAGAAGCGCTCGGTGCAAAGGAACGTCCGGGACAGGACGTCGTGCGCCCGCTTTCCAATCCGATCAAGGACACCGGCGGCTTGATGATCCTCAAGGGGAACCTCGCCCCCGAAGGATGCGTGCTGAAATTTTCAGGCCATGAAAAGCCCTTTTTCCGCGGACCCGCCCGCGTGTTCAACCGCGAAGAAGACGCTATGGACGCCGCAGTGAAGGGGCAAATCAAGAAAGGTGACGTGGTCGTCGTCCGCTACGAAGGCCCGCGCGGCGGACCCGGCATGCGCGAAATGCTTGGGCTGACGGCGGCGCTCGTAGGTCAGGGACTGGGCGAGGACGTCGCGCTGCTCACTGATGGCCGCTTCAGCGGCGCGACGCGCGGCCTCATGGCAGGTCATGCCGCACCCGAAGCCGCGCGCGGCGGACCCATTGCTGTCGTCGCGGAAGGCGACCAAATCGTTTTTGACCTCGCCAAGAAATCCTTGCATCTCGATTTGAGCGAAGATGAAATCAAGTCGCGCCTCGCAAAATGGAGAGCGCCGGCGCCGCGTTACAAAACCGGCGTCTTCGCGAAATACGCAGCCCTCGTAAGCTCCGCCAGCCTCGGCGCCATCACGCAGGTCGAGTAGCGCCTTCGATCCGTACTTTCGCGGCAATAAAGACTGGTTTGTAGGGCACGGCTTCAAGCGTGCCGAAAATCGATTGTCATCGAAACGGCTTCAGCCGCTGGCTGTTTGAAGTGGGCGTCGCCGCGAAGCCTGTGGGTTTTCTCCCAGCCATGCTATAACTGCGACAGACTAAAGTCCGCCCCACGTGCCATCCGAAAGGAGTCCCCGTGAAAAACGCGCGCCGACTTAAGAGCTCCATTCGCCTGAGCGCACTGATCACCACCACAACATTTCTGCTACTTGCAGCCGCGGCGGTCGCCACGGCCGACTCTCTCGTTCTGAAGGAGCAGGGCAGCTTCTTCGTCGGCGGCCGCTCGGTTTTCACGGATGCGCTCACCGGATCGACGACCGGATTTTTGGGCACGGGCATCAACACCGGAAACATCACCGTGGATCAGATGTACGTGCAATACCAGATTCCCGAGGGCGCCGATTCGCACGTGCCGGTGGTGATGGTGCACGGCTGCTGCCTCAGCTCGAAAAGCTACGAGACCACGCCCGACGGCCGCATGGGTTGGAACGAATATTTTCTGCGCAAACATCGCGCCGTGTATCTGCCCGACCAGGTTTCGCGCGCGCGCTCCGGCTTCGACCTGACGATCTACAACGAAATCAAACTGGGCAAGCGCCCCGCGAGCGACATGCCCGAACTTCGCACCGCGACGCACGAAATCGCCTGGCTGCTCTTCCGCTTCGGGCCCAGCATGGGCAAGGCGTTCGCGGACGAGCAGTTTCCAGTGGAAGCGTTCGAGGAATTCGGCAAGCAAGTGATCCCGGATCTCAACGCGCAACTGCCCACGCCAAATCCCACGTGGACGAACTTGTCCGGCCTCGCGATCAAGGTGAAGGGCGCGGTGCTGATGGGCCACTCCGAATCGGGCTTCTTCCCGGAGCAGGCAGCGCTTCTGAATTCCACGGACATCAAAGCCATGATCACGATTGAAACCGCGTGCCCCGCGCTCACATCTGAGCAGATTTCAAGCATCGCCAAGATTCCAACACTGGTGGTCTTCGGCGATCATCTCGGTGATGTGCCGTCCATGCCCAAAATGTGGCCGGAGCGTCTCCAAGGCTGCCAGAAATTCGTCGATCAGCTGAATGCCGCGGGCGGCGACGCGACCATGATGCACCTGCCGAAGTACGGCCAGTTCGGGAACAGCCACATGCTCATGCAGGACAAGAACAGCAACCAGGTGGCCGACCTGATCCTGAAATGGATCGACGAGCACGTGGAAAACAAAAGGCAAGCAAAATAGCGGGCGGGCCCGAGCACGCCCGGGAGGCTATTTGGAAAGGGGATTCACCATCGTCTTCTTGTATTCTTCGGCCTCGCTCGGCGCGCAGATCATTTCCAGGATATCAGTGTCCGCCGGCATGAGCTTGAGGCGCAGTTTGTCGCGAGCCAGCCACGGAGCAGCGTAGGTCTTCGGATCGTCGATTTTCACCGTCAGTTCCATCGTGTCGCGGTCCACTCGATGGTAGCGCTCCTCGACGCGCATCTCGGCGCTATGCGGATCGCCTGCGTTGTCGAGCCAGGTTCGCTCGTCCGTGCCCACCGTCTCGACGACGAACGTGTAGTTATCCTCCCACTTCCCCACCGAGTATCCGTACCAGCGCGGATCGGGATCCTTGGGCAGCGCGCGACCGTCCGTCCAGATGACGCGCCACACCTGCTGGTACTGGTATGTCATCAGCATGCGGCCCGGCGTTTGGACCGCCTGAAACGGACGCAACTCAAACAGGAGATTGCGCGGAAACCCCGCCGGGTCGCAACCATCCAGAGGATCGTTGACCTCGGTGATCGGCGCTTTTCTCGGTCCGTCGCCAGGCTTGTACACCTCATTTGCCAGGTTGGCTCCGAAATCCGTGAAAGGCGCGTGCGACTTTACTCCCCTTGGAGCGATTCCCTCCATAATGTCCTCCGGGCCCCAGATCCCGGAAATGTCCCTCCGAGGGGCAGGCGCGGCGGGCGCCGCCTTCACGGGCGCGGGTTTGGCCGCGGGACGTGACTGCGCCCAGGCGGCAAGCGAGGGCGCAAAAGTCAGCGGTGCTGCGAGCAACAAAGGAACAGTCAGCCTTCTCATTTCCGTCTCACCGCACTCCCGGATTCCAGCCCACGAGTGTTTGCCCGTTCGGCAGCTCCACTCTCAGCAGCTGCCCGATCGGCGCGCCATTTTTCGCGGGGCGAATCGTGACGGTAACTTGGTCTCCGGCGTTCAGCGTGCGCTTCGTCCAGCCGCGCCGCGTCATATCAATCGGGTTGCTGACTTCCGCGGCCCAGTGAACTACCTGGCCCTTGTCGTCGGTCGCATCGAACCGAAGGAAGCAGTGCGGATTCGCCCATAGCCACTCGGTGACCGTCGCTTTCATGACGAGTTGCTTGCTTTCGTCATACGCCGCAAATCCGTGGTGCGCCGCGAGCGGGGCGCGAAAAGCGGCGATTAATACCGCCGCAAAAAGAATGGCCACAATTTTGGATCTCACCGGCGCCTCCTTCTTTGTCATTCTGAGCGAAGCGAAGAATCTCTCTTCGATCGAAGTCCAACCCGCAGAGAGATTCTTCGGCGAAAAGCACGCCTCAGAATGACAAGAAAATCCTTTTCCGCGGCCTTTCAAGTTTCTTACGTCCACGCAATTCGATAGCTACGGGTTCCTCATCTTCCGTTCCTGCTCCTGGATCTGCTTCGCAAGCTCAGTGCGAAAGGCCTGCTCGCGTTCGGCCACGTAGCTCTGGTAGCCCTCGGGATCGATGAACGGATTCGGGCCGCCCTCTTTCATGCGCGCGTACTTGGCTTCCATCCCGTAGTAACCCCCGTGCGCCCCCAAAAACACGTCGCACGGCAGCGCCTTCAGAACCTGAAACATCGTTTGGTAGTCGTAGGCAATCTGCGGGTACAGCTCGTTGTTCACAAGCTTGTATCCGGCGTTCACGTTCGGACTGCCAACGATGACCACGTCGTACGATTTGCCATCTTCCTTCACCACGGTCGTCCAGGTCGTCGTGCCCTTCGTGTGGCCCGGGGTCAAGTGCGCCGTTAGTATGGTATCGCTCAGGCGGACTGTGTCGCCGTCGTGCAGCACGCGGTCCACTTTCGCCGGCTGGTAGCGCGACGTCAAAACCTCGCCGTATTGGAAATTGCCCTTGCCCCCGGCTTCAATTTCGGGAACGTCCGCGTCCATCACCATGTACTTAGCGCCCGTCAATTCCTTGACCGCAGCGCTCCCGGCGCAGTGATCCCAGTGGGCATGGCTGATGAGCAGAATCTTGATATCGCTGAAGCGAAAACCCAGCTTCTCGACGCTCTCGCGGATCATCGGCACGGATTTTTCGAGGTTGCTGTTGATGAGGATCGATCCTTGCGGTGTCACGATCAGGTACGAGGCGAGGCCCTGGCTCCCCACGTAATACAGGTTCCCGACGATCCGGAAGGGAGGAAACGGGTTGGTCCAGTCCGGCGCCTCTTGCGCCGCCGCGCCGCGGGCCATTGCGAGCAGCAGAACAAACGCCAGGAAGCGCGCCATCTTGGACATCGGATTCCCTTTCGCTTGGATTGGACCGCGCGATGCCGTAGTGTACTCCACAATCGTGCCGATCGCTCAAGGCGCCGACTGGCTGACTAACCGGCTACGGCCCGCCCCTTCTGCCATGGTCCCCGCCGGGTGCGTCCAGTAGCATCAGAGAATGGCTTCTTCCGCGACCCTCGCCAGTGAGCCCTCTGCGTCGGCGCAGCCTACCCATCGAAGCGCGTCCACTTTTCTCGTTCTGTTTCTTGTGGCCTGCGTTCCCTACGCCAATACCCTTTTCAATCAGTTTGTGTATGACGACGGCTTCCAGGTGGTTGGGAATCCCTACGCGCATTCCTTCAAATATCTTCGGCAAATATTCACGACCACGGTCTGGTCGTTTCAGGGGGCGCAGGGAGTCTCGAACTACTATCGCCCGATGATGACGCTGGGGTATTTGCTGACATACCAGATCGCGGGCCTCACGCCGATCACGTATCACCTTGTCAACGTGCTGCTGAACGGAATCGTCGTGTGGCTCGTCTTCGCGATTCTGCGAAGATTGAGCGGGGAGCGCGTAGCGCTCATCGCCGCCGGGCTCTTTGCGCTGCACCCGATTCACACCGAGCCGGTCGCGTGGATCGCTGCCGTCACCGATCTCGAACTCGCGGTCTTCTACCTGGCGACATTCCTTTTGTATTTGAAGCTCCCGGATGCCAGGAACAAATCGCTGGCGCGCGCCGCGATGTGCGGCTGCTTTATCCTGGCCCTGCTCTCCAAAGAGCAAGCGATGACGCTGCCTGTACTCGCGCTGCTCTTTGAGCATTTCTACCGTGACGATCGTTCCTCCACCACAAGTCGGGAAAAGCTCTCGCGCTACGGCCCGCTGTGGATTATCGCTGCGCTTTATTTGGCGATTCGCATCGTTACGATGCGCGGCTTGGCGAAAGTCGTGATGCGCCCGAATCTCTCCTGGTACTCTACCGGGCTTTCGGCCGTTGCGCTCCTGGGCAAATATTTGGGGAAACTCGTCTGGCCCGCGCGCCTTTCGCCGTACTACATCTTTGAAGCGAGCGCTCACCTCACGGGCGTGAGAGTTCTGGTCGGCTTTGCCGCCGTGATCCTCTGTTTGGTCTTGTTCACGGTGATGTGGAAGCGCACCCACTCTGTCTCGTTCGCTTTCATATGGATTTTCCTGCCGCTCGGCCCGGTCTTGAACGCGCGCTGGATGCCGTCGAGTGTTTTTGGCGACCGCTACTTGTACCTGCCGTCGCTGGGATTTTGCTGGCTCGTGGCCTGGGGCGCCGTGCGACTTTGGAGCAGCGGGAGCCTGTCCGGCACGCCGCGAGCCGTCGCGCGGGCCGTGCCGGCGGCGCTTGGCATTCTGGCGCTGGTGTATGGACTGCACACCGTCGCGCGAAATCGCGACTGGCGAAACAACGAAGCACTCTATCGGAAAGTCATCGAGACGGAAGGCGATGCCAGCCTAATTCGCGGCAACCTAGGTTCGGTCGCCTACGATCACGGCGATCTACAGCAGGCCGAGCACGATTGGCTTGACGCGCTGGCGAGCGGCCCGACCAACGTGCATGCGCTCGACAGCATGGCCATGCTCCGCCGCGGCCAAAATCGCTATGCCGAATCGCTGGCCTATTCGGCCAAGGCCCTGAAAGTTCGTCCAGTAGATACGTTCGTCCACGTCGATTTTGGAGTGACGCTCGCCGCGCTTGGCCGCGCCGCCGAAGCCGAAGACCAATTTCGCACCGCCGTCTCGCTCGCTCCCCTTTCCACAACCGCGCACAACACCTATGGAAAGTTTCTGCTGCTACAGGGTCGCATGGAGGAAGCAGGCGGCGAGTTCGAACGTTCCGCCGACGCGGATTTCAGTGCCGACGCCTACGATGGCCTCGGCGATATTGACCTGGGTATGCTGGACCTGCCGCGCGCGGAGAATGCGTTTCGCGCGGCCCTCGCCGGCAGTCCATCGGACAGCCACGCCCACTACGGGCTAGGCCGCACGCTTGAATTTTCCGGACGCACCGCCGAAGCGCTCCTGGAATACGACCGAACCCTCGCTGCCGATCCGACCGACGCCGCAGCCAAAGCCGCGGTCGATCGACTGCTCCCCGGCGCTTCGCCTCAGCCCCTGGCGCAGTGAAAGCCGCTCGCTCGCAGGGCGCTTTGTCGAATACAGTAGGTCCAGAAGATGCACGCTTTTGGGGCGCGAATCGAATTCGCAGCCGAAGGCGAGAGGCATGATTCAGGATTTAGGCTTGAGCGACGGAAGCAAACCGGACGACGAGTTGAAGATTCTCCGCGAGTTGTGTGACGAAGCGGTTCCCCGAGCACAGCGCTTGCAACTGTTGCATTCCATCCAGCCGAATCGTTTTGAATCGTCCGAACACGCGGTCGTCTTCGAGTCGATCCGCGCCCTGCTTCCACTCGGCCCGATTGCCGCGGCCCATCTGGGCGTTCACCTCACCCGGCGCGGCTTCCCCGACACGGACGTCGAGAAGTATTTTCAACCGCAATCGAAATCTCAAATTTGAAATCTCAAATTTCAGATTCAAATTCATAATTCGCCAGGTTGCCCGTTTTAGGTAGCTTCCCTGCCTGAGGATCCCGCCCGCAAAACATGTGGCAGGATGAGCTTGCACCGCACTCGCGGCAAGGTTACAGGTTCAGCGCGCCATATTTTCGCGCCGCGAGGGCGTGCGCCCGTTGTGCGATGCCCACCTGTGGAACGGACGCGTTTGTCCAGCGGCCTGGAATTTTCCGCCGGCAGGTTGGGCACGCGCCATCGCTCAGCGCGTTTTCGAGAACCTCGTGCCACGACCGGCGTATCAGAAGTTTCCCGCATCCGGGACAAAACGTGTGCGCCGCTCCACTGTAGATATTTCCCTCGTAAACGTAATGCAGGCCCGCGTCCAGCGCGATCTTTCGCGCGGCGTGCAAGGTTTCGGGCGGCGTTCTCGGCTTGTCCCGCAATTTGAAATCGGGATGAAACGCGGTGAAGTGCAGCGGCACGTCTGGACCCAGGTGCTCCAGGACCCAATCCGAGAGTCGCTGAAATTCGCTTGGATCGTCGTTGAGCGAAGGGATCACGAGATTCGTAATTTCAAACCAGACGTTCGTTTCGTTCTTGAGCCACGCGAGCGTGTCGAGCACGGGCTGCAAGTGCGTCAGCGTGATGCGGCCATAAAAACCCTCGGTGAATGCCTTGAGGTCCACGTTCGCGGCGTCCACGTGATCGTAGATATCGTGAAATGCCTCGCGCGTGACGTAGCCGTTCGTCACCATCACCGTGCGAATCCCCGCTTCGCGCGCGGCGTGGCAAATATCGACTACGTACTCGCCCCAGATCGTCGGCTCGTTATAGGTAAAGGCGATCGACGGGCACTCGTACCGAATCGCGAGCGCGACGATATCTTCGGGAGGGATATGCGTCGACCGGACCTGATCGGCTTTCGATTTGGAGATATCCCAGTTCTGGCAGAAGAAGCAGCCCATGTTGCATCCCGCCGTGCCCAGGGAAAAAACGCGCGTGCCCGGCAGGAAATGATTGAGCGGCTTCTTCTCGATGGGATCGATCTGCAGCGCGGCCGGCGAAGCGTAACCTAGGCTGTAAAGTTTTCCGCCCTGGTTCACGCGGATAAAGCAAAAGCCCCCCTGCCCCTCCCCGATGTGGCAATGGCGCGGGCAGAGGTAGCAGTGCACGCGGCCGTCGGGCAGCGGTTCCCACCAGCGACCCTCGTGGAGGGATTCCGTCTTCTGAAACAATTTGAGTTCATTCATGGCGACTTGCGGAAGGGGGAGAAGCCTTTCACCGACTCTGCGTTGCTCAGACAAGTATACCACTTTCGATCATCGGAGGAGTCAGCGGGAGGTTTCGTGTTGCGCTTGCCAGCGTTCGTGGACCCAGGCTATGAAATGCGAAAGCTGTGTGCGTTCGCGCCAGATGAGCCGGAAAAACTCGCCCGGTCCGAGCGCGTGCATGTCACCGCCGAAAAAAGTTTCGAGCCGCCAGCGAATGTAGGGACTGGCCCACGGGCGCAGCCGGTAGCCCTTTGCCGTGATCCAGTAGTAGCGGACAGCGGTGAGCATCGCGCGGGCTAGTTCCAGCCCTCGCGCTCGCGCAGCGAAGTGATGTGGGCGACGTGGTGCTGTCCGTGCCAGGCGTAGTGGTGAACGAGGTTGTCCACGGTCATCACACCGTTGGCCGGGTGCACAAGGCGGCGGGAGAAATCGGGCGGCTGCAGCGCGCGCAGCAAGATAACCCAGCGCAGGTGCAGAAAATCGAGCAGGGCGAGAGAAACTTCGACGGGAGTCTCGCGCGCATCGGGTAATTGCGCCCACAGCTGCTCTTCGTAGGGCTTGATGGTCGGGTCGCTCTCAGTCAGCGCGAGCTTCAGTCGCACGTACGCGTTCATGTGGCTATCCGGCACGTGGTGCGCGAGCTGGCGCACGGTCCAGCCGCCGGGGCGGTACGGCGTATCGAGCTGGCCGCCTGTCAGGCCGCTCACTGCCTCGCGCAAACGTTTCGGCGCCGCCGCGATGCGTTCAATCGCATCGACGCGCTCGGCAGGCGTAAGCGCCGACTTCGTAACGTACTCTCCAATGGGATAGCGCAGGTCCATGTAACGCCTTCTCGAACTCCCTGGCCGGGTCCCACACATCACCCACCGGCCACGGCGCTCGTGATACCGAAACCGCCACTGGCGGCTAGTGTATCGCAATCGGCGTGCGCCGACCCTTCGACATTTTCGATCCGCTGGATCAATCGCTCACAATTTTCTCTCCTCGACGTGAATAACTGCCCAGACGTTGTAGCGTCGAACCCCGCCTCTAAAGAGGCGGGCTACAGCGACTGGCTCGACGAACGCCGAGCAAAAGTGTGTGGCGGTTTGATCGTCGCAGCCAACATTGCGAAGAATCGAAGATCCCGCCACGAATTCCGGCGGTGTCGTCGGGCACGGCCGAAAATCCCCAACTTGAATTTTGCGCCCCAGGGGAGTAGCTTGGGTTTCGCCTCGCCAATCCAGCGTAACCCTGCATCTGCTCGCAGAGAAGGAGAACTGAATATGGCAACAACCGCGTCCGCGCCGTTGCTCGATCAGAATGTTTCAAAATTTATTTCCAAAACGCACAAGATTCTCATTAACGGCAAATGGGTGGAAGCCGCCTCCGGAAAGACTTTTCCCACGTATAACCCCGCCACCGGTGATGTCCTATCCCGCATTGCGGAAGGAGATAAGCAAGACATCGATCGAGCCGTCAAGGCGGCTCGCGCCGCATTTGAGAGCGGCCCATGGTCGAAGCTCACGCCTTCCGAACGCGGGCGACTGATCTGGAAGGTCGGCGATTTGATCGAGAAGCATTTGGAAGAATTCGCGCAACTCGAATCGCTCGACAATGGAAAGCCTCTCACGATTGCGCGCGTGGCGGATGTGCCGCTCGCCGCGGACATGTTTCGCTACATGGCCGGCTGGGCCACGAAGATTGAAGGAACCACCATCCCGATTTCATCGGGCGGCGGAACGACCCAATTCCTCGCCTACACGCTCCGCGAGCCAATCGGAGTCGTGGGACAGATTATTCCGTGGAATTTCCCGCTGTTGATGGCGGCTTGGAAGCTCGGCCCGGCGCTCGCGGCTGGATGCACGGTTGTGTTGAAACCCGCGGAGCAAACACCGCTCACCGCGTTGCTGCTTGGCGAATTGATTCTGGAAGCCGGCATCCCCGACGGCGTCGTCAACATCGTCCCCGGCTATGGTGAGACCGCAGGCGCGGCGCTGGCTGCCCATCCGGACGTGGATAAGATCGCCTTCACCGGCTCCACGGAAGTTGGAAAGCTGATCGTGCAAGCCGCCACCGGCAATCTGAAGAAGGTCTCCCTCGAACTCGGGGGGAAATCGCCCAACATCATTTTGGACGACGCCGAAATGGATTCCGCAGTGCCGGGAGCTGCTGCTGCCATCTTTTTCAATCACGGGCAGTGCTGCTGCGCCGGTTCGCGGCTGTACGTCGATAGCAAGCACTTCGACAAAGTCGTCGACGGCGTCGCAAAGTACGCAGCCGATATCCGCGTCGGACCGGGAATGGATCCTTCGAGCGACATGGGGCCGCTCGTTTCCGAAGAACAGCTGAATCGGGTTTGCGGCTATCTCGAATCAGGACTTTCGGAGGGCGCAAAGGCGGTCACCGGCGGTTCGCGCGAGGGAAACAAAGGCTACTTCGTCAAGCCCACGGTTCTCGTCAATACCAACGAGAAAATGAAAGTCGTGCGGGAAGAAATTTTCGGTCCCGTGGTCACGGCCATTCCTTTCCGCAACGTCGAGGAAATCGCCGCCACCGCCAACGATTCGGTCTACGGCCTCGCGGCAGGCGTTTGGACGAGCGATATCAAGAAAGCTCACCGACTCGCCGGCCTGCTCCGCGCCGGAACCGTCTGGATCAACTGCTACAACGTCTTCGACGCCGCGCTTCCCTTCGGCGGATACAAACAGTCCGGCTGGGGCCGCGAAATGGGCCACGAAGTCCTCGAGGCCTACACCGAAACAAAAGCCGTTTGCACGCCGATTTCGTAGAGGTGCCGTCAGACTTACCGCGGATTGGACGAAGTGGTAAAAGGGCCGAAGCGCTGCTTCGGCCCTTTTCGTTTCGCTGAGATTGATTTCGCAAATTCGAGACCTCAGTGACCTATCGCGAAAAGTTCGAGCGAATGGACAAATTTGCCCTCCGCAGACAGCAGGTTCATGCAGTGCTCGATACCATTCCGAGCCGTCCCAAACAGGAAGACACCTAA
>Ga0210401_10001702_pt1 | contig 25119 bp, 14 predicted proteins | sample IncBWH32MmetaG_FD_150866 | JGI IMG/M metagenome (GOLD analysis project Ga0210401, IMG submission 150866) | Forest soil microbial communities from Barre Woods Harvard Forest LTER site, Petersham, Massachusetts, United States - Inc-BW-H-32-M | ecosystem: Environmental > Terrestrial > Soil >... | reverse complement strand
CTGACTCAGGATCAGGCACAACTCGCCACAGCCCAGTGGCGAACCAGATGAAGAGTCAGCTCGATGACTAACGAGAATCCCTCCCTCTCCGCCATTTTGATTCTGTAGGACTTAGAGCAGAAAATCTATCGGCTACCGCCCCCGGCTACCGATAATGGGGAAACCCGGCTCAAGACGGTATTAGCTCACAGGAGCTGATACCAAATGGTCACGAAAATCGCTGTATACATCCGCAAGCACGGTTCGCGCGAGTGGGGCAACTTTAGGGCGCGTGAATTCCGGTCGAAAGGATTACGGTGACGCGTAGAAATAAAGTACTGCCTACTCCTAAAGGCTAAGCAGCCAAGGGTCTCGAACACGCCAAAGTTATCCTTCGCCATCTGGAGGCGGCTACCGATCCACTCCGAGCGGAATAACATTTTCTGCGCCAGGCATTCCCTGATCGTGTTGATAGATCAACTTTCCGTGAGTAGTCCCATCACCCGGGTCCATCATTGCGTCCAAGAACTTCAACAGAAACACGTCCTTGTCAGGTCTAACCACGAGATCGTGAGTGGAGACCTCTCGCAGGCTAGTCAAATATTTCAGCCTGGCAAGCTCTTCGGTGGGAAGCGCTTTGACGTAGCTTTCGATCCACGGTTGCATAAACAGGGTCCCTCTGTACTTAGCGGAGTATGTCCGGCGCGCGGGACCTCTTTGTTCCTTGCCCAAGAACTCACGAACGGTATGAGCCGTGCGAATAAAGTCATTCACGCGATAGACAAGACGGCATATGGGCTCTATCCATATGCAATACGGGCGTCGGGGGGTATCTTTAGGGGGGATATAATGCTCACCCCCCCGACGACATTGACGCCCATCTTCCCCGTACCTAGACTGGGCACTAACAAACTACGCAGCCTTCTTCTGTTGCCTAACCTTAGCCCACCTTGCCCGCTGAAACGCCGCGATCTTCCTGCGTGCCGATGCTGACATGGTGCGCTTCGGAAGAACGAAGCCCGTTGTTTTCGCTGGCTCTGTTGGCTGCGATTCCTTCCGAGCCCTTGCCCATCTCGCCCTTTGCGCCTGTGCCATCTTGTGCCGCGAAGCTGCGGATATGATTCGGGTCGGTTGGTTTGCTTTCCGGGATGCTCCCGAACTGTTTAACGACTCGATCACCGAAATCGCTTGATCTAATTTCTCTACGTGCAACTGTGCGTCTCGCCGCTCAGCACGAAGCTGCTGGAGCGCCCCATTTAGGTTTCCCATTGTTCCCCCTCAAGATTGACAGAGAGGAATATTGTATAGGATTGGAATGACATTACCATTGGGCCGGACAGTCAATCGAACTCTTCCCACGCACGAATCGTTCTGTTGCCGCGCGGCGAGGTTGGTGAGTATGGGTTATCCTCGCTCAATGGGTCAGAACCAAACCTCTGCTCTTTTGCGTGTACCCTACGGCCCCGATGCGACCAGAACCAACACGCGCAATCAATTGGTTCGGAACCCTAATTCCTCAACGCCCTGCCACACAATGAGTCCGAGAGACTCTAGGTTGGCTGCGGCAGTGGCTTTAGGTGTGTTCTAGAAGCTGAGCTGCAACCCGAATTCAATCTGCCGAGGCGCGCCAACGGCGTAAACGCCCGTTCCGACACCAACCCGAGTAATCTTGTATCCAACGGAGTTAGTCCCATTGATCTGCCCGACGGATCCGGTCAACAACCCATCCAGCGTGCCAAAATTCGCGAAGTTGAACAGGTTGTAGAAACCCACGCTGGGCTGCACTGTGAACCGCTCGTGGAAGGTGTAAGCCCAGGCTACTTTCATGTCGAACGCGCGCATCCAGGAAAGATTGACCTGTCCGGGCGGGGCAAGAGGAAGGGTGGGAGCGACGCCATCACCCATTTGCTGCAGTTGCGCCAAAGTGAACAGGCCGTTCTGAATCAGGACTTGGCCCGCGGGGGTAGCTTGTCCGGCGTAAATATGGTTGTATTGGGTAATCGCGGCGTTGATGTTTGAGGCATTGATGCCGCGGCCGAAGTTGCCCAACTTCGTGCCCGGCATGGGATCCTGCGTTGTGCCATCGCCAGTGAAGTCGGTACGAAAGATTTCGCCAGGACCGAGGTTCGTATTCGGAACGATCACTCCGACGGCGAGTGGGCTCCAGAAATGCGAAATTATGCCGATCTGGAATCCAGCGGGCAATTCGGCGTATCCACCGAACGAGATCTGATGCGTTCGATCCAGCACCGAAGGTCCAAAGTAGCGGTTAGGGGCTGTGTTGTCGAGCGCAGGATTGGGAAAATCCTGATCCGACGCGCCGGGGCTATCGCCACCACCACTGCCGGCGTTCTCGAAACGAGATAAAGCGTAGGACAGCTGAAAGTTCAGAGCGCGAACGCCACGAAACGGCTGTTTCGCATTCTCGACTAATTTCGCTTGCAGACCGTTGTAAACGGACCTGCCTACCGGATTCAGGAAGTATAGCGGCGGCGCGTTGGGGTTGATGCCGCCGAAGGCGCAGGGGTGGCCAAATCCTACGCTCGGGTTGTTGCAGGCCACGTTAGAGGCTGTGGATGAGGTCAATCCGTTGCCCGCATAAGCGGCGATCGTCGCACCGGCATTGATCGCACACTGGATGCCGGCCGCGCCGGGCAGACAGCCGAACTGGGCATTGGTCACGTTGATCGCGTCCAGAGCGCCAGTCCTGCTGAAGTAGTGAACATCCCCGGCGTGGTTCTCATCAATATCGAGCAGGTAGTGAGTCCCCACGTTGCGCACAAAATCCGCAGTCACGATCATGCCGCGACGGATTTGGTGCTGGATGCCTACGTTCATTTGCACGGATCGGGGCGTCCGGTAGTTGGGATCGAGCATGCTATTAGGGCCGATTCCTTGGTCCACGAGCGATCCAGCATAGTTCGGATTGGGCAGATTCACGTTGAACGGTGACAGCGCCTGGTACCGCCGCTGGTAGTCTTCAATCTGATTGGCCACCGTGCCAATCGCGACCAGGCCGCCAGATGGAGTGCCGCAGAAGGTTGGCAGAGGAAGTAAGCCGCCGGAAGCGAGAATATGCTGAGGATTATTGGCGCCGTTGCAGGCCGCGGGGAAATTCCCGAACGCACCTGTTCTTTGGCGCTCTGCGTCGAAGATTGAGGTAACCCAGAGCGCATTTTCGTAGTAGAGCCCGATGCCAGCGCGGACCACAGTCTTGCCTTGGCCCGTGGGGTCCCAGGCAATGCCGAGTTGTGGCGCAAGATTCAAGTTGGGTGGTTTGACAGGATTGCCTAGGCCAGGCATCAACGCATTGAGTTGTGGAATTCCCGGCAGGTTCCCGTCAATTCGGCCAGTATCGCGAACGTAGCGCAAACCATAAGTGAGAGTAAGGTTCTGCTTTACTTTCCAACTGTCACCAACGTATGCGCCGATGCGGTTGTCGGTATTTCCGCCCGCCGGGTAACCGAAGGCTGGAGTGGTGGTGACATATCCTAAGCCATTGCCCAGTTCAACAGATTCCACGGGATAATTCAGTGGGTTGGACTCGCCACCAGGGAATGGCCCGGTTTGCGCAAATGTCGTTTCGAGATCTCCCACATTCGTGCCCAGGTACGGTGCGATGCTGAAGAAGGCCGCGAAGGCCACGCCCACAATGTGGTTGTAACCGAAGCCGTAGTGGATGACATGCGAACCCAGTGACTTGCTACCGTCGTACTTGAGTTGATGATTGCTTTGCAGCGTGCTCTGCGGAGCAAGCCAGTTTGGTCCGGTTATCAAACCGCCCACCTGTATTTCCAAGGGGAACGCGGCCAGGGGAAAACTACTGCCCCGGGTCGCGTCCACGAGCTGGTTCTGGAACTTCAGATATCCGAACCGGATGCTGTGGCTGAAGTTTCCGGTGCTGAAGTCCAGGCCGATCAAATGGTTCCGCGTGATGTCCTTGTTGTCATACACTGAGAAGCCGTAACCGAAGTTGGACAGCAGAGAATTCTTGAAGTAGCTGAAGCGATAGAAGACGTGCGCCCACTGGGTCGGTTGCCAATCCGCCTTCGCCATCAGGTTGTCTTCGGTAAACGGCGAGTTGAAGTAACCCGAAAATTGACTGAAAGGAGCCCCCACCAATACCGGTGCCTGCCCGTGTTGCAGAGTCCGCTCCGCATCCAGGAAATAGAAGAACTTGTTCTTGATAATCGGACCACCCAGGCGACCGCCGTACTGAGAGCGCTGAAAACCAGGAGGCGCCAATCCCGGTGGCGTCGGCAATGCCGCAGCCAGCGAGCTATCGCGGAACAGGCCGAAGGCCTCACCGTGGATGTTATTCGTTCCTGACCTCGTGGTCACGTTCACAGCGCCGGACGATGTCAACTCGTTGGAAAGATCCAGGCTTGACTGACTGACTTGGAATTCCTCGATTCCGCTGGCGGGAATATCCATGGTTGTGGTGCCGGTCATTTCATCTGAAACGTCGATACCATCCACTTCGATTCGGGCGGTGCGGCCAAATCGCCCGCCAAATGAAATCGACGAATAACCTCCTTTGGTTGGGTCGAAGTCCTGTCCATCCTGGATCTGAACCCCGGGCTCGAGCTGAGCTAAAGCAAGGAAGTTCCGGCCATCGATTGGCAGGTTTTCGATCTGCTCCGCGTTCAACACGCCTTGCACGGTAGCCTGCTCCGTATTCACTCGCAAGGCAGAGCCTTGCACGTCGACAACCTGGCTCTCCTGCCCGATTTGCAACTTCGTGTTCACCGTCGCAGTATTGCCAACGAGAACCGTCACCGGCGTTTCCACCTGGCTGAAACCTTGGGCTAAGACTTGTACTTTGTAGTTGCCTGGAAGCAGGGCCCCGGAGTTGTAATCGCCGGCGGAATTCGTCGTAAGGCTTACGACTTGCCCTGTGGCCACGTTGGTGATCGTCACACTGGCGCCGCTAATTACCGCAGCAGAGGGATCGGTGACATTCCCCACGATGCTGCCGGTTCCCACAGTCGTTTGAGCAAAAAGCGGGCAGACCAAACTCTGTGTTGCCAGCATTGCCAGAAGCACAACCGCTATCCATTCGAGCTTGCGGCAAGTTTGTCGGGAGGCTAGCATTTGCCCCCGCCCTTCGGGAAATCCTTGGTGATGCGTGGGAAATAGCGCGTGCTGAAGAGCTGTTCGCGAAGGAGAGTCTTCGGGGCGGTGGAATCGCAGTTCGACCGAGCGAACTTGCACCTCAAACGGCCAAAACGAACCGACGGACCAAGTTGGCTGGGGCGTTCCACTGGGGTTTCTCCCCCGGAATGGTCAACGCGAGTCTACCACTCCCCTCGAAACCGTCCAACTGCCACAGGAATCATTGCGCCGACGAACCCGTATCGCGCAGGAGCACAACGTCAGATTCACTATGCGAACGCAAGACACCCAGGGTCTTGCCGTCGGGCGAGAATTCGAACATCACAATCCCGTCCGATTGGAAATGCGTGATCTGGCGGCCGGAAGAGCCATCGAGCGGTTGGAGCCATAGATTCTCCACACCATTTTCAGAAATGGGATACAAAAGGCTTTTCCCATCCGGTGTGAATCCGACCCACCCCGAAATGCGCGGGTTGGGATCGAGCATGCGGCTTGGTGGCTCCGGCCCTGCATCTAGATTTACAAGAGCAATCCGAGTCGGCCCAGTTGGCTCGAGCTTTGCGACCATGAACGCCAGTAGTTTGCCATCGGGAGAAACATAAATCACCTGTGATCCGATATAGGTTTGTGGTATCACCGTTCCTGGAACAGTCTCAGGTGCCCCACCGTTAACGGGTACCCTCTTTATTCGAACCGCATCGAAATCATAGTAGTACGCCCACTTACTGTCCGGCGAGCATTGATGACCCCCATCGAGTGTCCCGTCAGTAAGCTGCTTCGGGTTCGAACCATCCGCATCCACGCGCCAGGTGCTGAGCTTGTTGCTGCCGTCATGGGTTGGTCGCAGTAGGAGCACGTAGCCGTTGCGACAGCTCACCGGCATCATGATTCCGCCAGTCGGATCGCTCAGTAGCGTTGTCTTATTGCGGCCGTCGATCGAGACTCGCAGTAAGGTGCCGCCGTCGAAGTAAAGGTCTCTATTACTCGCCCATCCGAACCAAAACGAGTCCTTGTTTTGTGCGGGGGCTGGATTCGGTGGCTGCCCAGCGAATCCCGCTGCAGGCAAGAGATACAGTGTTTGTGAGTTTCTTTGTTGCACCGTCACCAATGTCTTTCCGTCCGCCGAAAGCGTCAGCGTGCCATAGCTGTTCGTGTCGTTCGTGATGTTGCGAAATTGACCGCCAGGGTTGGAGATGAATCCAACCTGGACGCGACCGAAGAGAGGAGTACTGGGGTAGGTGGCTAGAAGACCATGGCCGTCGGGAAACCAAGTCATGTCGAGCAAACGCTTATTGAACTGGCCAAGCGTGTGCGTTTTAGCGGTAGTAGCATCCACGAGTTGAATCCCACGCAGCGCGTCGGCCAAACCAGGAATAGCCGAGGCGATTTGTTTGCCGTCGGGCGACCAGGCGACTGCACTGTCAAAGCCGTGCAGCCGTCCACCAGCAAGCATCTTTTCGTCGGTGCCATCCGCGTTCGCCGTGAGCACTTGAAAATTTCCAAACACCGGATCATTCATGCGCACGTATGCGATGCGCTTACCTTCGGGTGAGAAGGTGATGCTGCCGTCAATGTCGCGGACGACCACCTGCGGCGAGCCTCCTAGGACGGGAGCTCGCAGCAGGTCGAACGAATCAGTGTGAAGCTTGCGGAAGTAGATGTAGTTGCCGTCCGGCGAAAACGCGAGGCTCGAACAAAAAGCGTCCGAGGGTGGAGTCAGTTGCGTGTCGCTGTTCGTCGCGATGTTGCGGAGCCACAAGCTCTGCTTGCCGCCCTCGTCCGTTGTGCTCAGAAGGAATTTGCCGTCGGGTGAAATCGCCGCGTCCCCAACTTTTCCCGTGTTCGTGATTTGCGAAATTGTGAAATTCTCAAAGGGCTCGGGGTGCTTGCGGCTCGACAAGGAATAACCGCCGTAGCCCGCTGCTGCGATCAGCGCAAGCGTTACGGCGGCACCTATCGCCAACCAGACTTTATGTTGCGTCCCCGTTTCGACGGCGACCATGCCGCTCGATCCGTTGATCTGCGCACTACCACCTTCCAGTGGTGCGATGAAGCGGTAACCGCGTCGCGGAATTGTCTCCACGAAGCGTGGTGAGTCCGCCGAATCTCGCAGAACGTCCCGCAACTTGTTGACCGCTTTGTTGAGACCACGCTCGTAGTCTACAAAGGTCCCGTCCGGCCAGAGCCGCTGGACCAGTTCCTCGCGGCTAATTAACTCACCGGGACGTTCAAGCAGTGCCAGCAGAACCTGAAAGGGCTGTTCGTGAAGGAGTGTTTTATGCCCGTTGTAGTGTAGTTCGGCCGAGCGAACGTCAAGCTCGAACGGCCCAAAACGAACAGGCGGACCAAGTTGGCTGTGGCTTTCCACTGGGGTCTCTCCCCGGAATGGTTAACGCGAGTCTACCACCCCCCTCGAAACAGTCCAACTGCCACAGGAATCTTCCAAGAACATCGCATGTAAGTTGCTGTCGCAGCGAGAGTAAATGGGGAACAAATGCCAGTTCAACGTTCCACACAGAGAGCATTTCCGGGTGTCTTGAGGTCCTGACCTAGAAGCCTCAAGGTCCGCGTCACCACACGCCATTGCGGAGGTGACGCATGAAACCAATCATACTTTCGATCGCTTCACTAGCGATCCTAGGTTTGTTTTGTAACCCTTTACTTGCCCAATCCAATTCAACCGCCGAACCGGCAGAGACGAAGCCTGTCTCCAACAATTCGATTGAGCTTCCCATTCAGCTCTACCGGGATTATCTCGTGGCCGTGGAAGGGTCGATCGGGAGCTTGGAAAAGTTGACCTTCATTATTGACACAGGGGCTTACCCGAGCATGGTCGATCAGAGAATCGCAACGGCTCTTGGTCTCAGCGAGATAGACGGCAAGGTTGGCTTGGTCAACCAGAATGTGCAGACTAAGCTCGCCACCCTGCCGGTCATTGCGGTTGGTCTCGCCCGGGTCGAAAATGTTCCAGTCCTGGTGCAGGACCTTTCCTCCTTGGAGAAAACCTTGGGAAAGACAATCGACGCCGTGGTTGGTCTGGATGTGTTGGGGAAGACCAGCTTCAGCATCAATTACAGGACGAAACGAGTGCGATTCGGCCCTGTGGAACGATCCCGGTCTACCGTCTCTTTCGAAACCGGCCCATCTTTTATCACGGTCGAAGCGCGGCTGCACGGCCGGACAGTACGGTTGCTGGTCGACACGGGAGCCTCAGCCTTGATGCTCTTCCAAAGTCGCCTTACGAATCCGATCTCGCCGCCGGCAGGAAAACTTGCCAAAGCGAAGAATCTTGGCGGAGATTTTCAACGTCAGGCGGTAGTGATCCCAGACCTGCACCTGGGGAAAGAAAATCTTGGCCCACAGAGAGGCTTCGTGGTGGAAGATCAAAGAGATGATGGGCGCGACTTTGATGGCGTGTTGAGCGTGCGGGGCCTCTACCTGGAAGAGATTGGCTTCGACTTTGAAAACCACGAGATCAGTTGGAAGAAATAACGCCGTGACCTTCGGATTGCTTCCCAAGAAAGTAGCAATCTAGTGCCAGAAATGCCCGCCTGCGAGTGGGAACGAATCTGGGAACGGAACTCGTTTCTGACCGCTCTGAACGTGCTCAACCGTTCCGCACTGCCTGTTAACGCCTTGCTTGCGTTCCCGCGATGGAAGTGCCGAACTGATACCGGTGATACCGTTTTCCACGAAACTGCGGCCTATTAGGGAAACTATAGAAACTGTAGCCTAAGATCGAATTCTCTTGTAACCCGCACAAACACAGGCTACTATCACCGAAGTGTAGTGTTCATCGGTACTTGCGCTAGACGGCGGTAATCGAATCCCTCCCTCTCCGCCAGTTCTTGCAATCCCAATCACTTAGCTTCTGTCGACCTTTGGTGAAACCCAAGGTTTGCCTTGGTCCGAGTGTCCCATTAGTGTCCCGAAGATTTTTTGTTGTGCCAGACCAGTCGTCCCATTCGGTCCAGCCGCGATGCCCGAGTAGTTTCCAATGAAATCTCCCGAACTCGCGGTGATCTGAGTCGCGTTCGCCCGCGCGTTGGGGGCGAAGCTTCCGCCATTATTCAGAGTAAAGGTCGCAAAGATGTCCAGAAGGTCTGGATTAGTTGGACTCGTGCGGGTATCAAACCAGCTCATGTGAACCACGCCATTGGTGTCGGCCGCTACCGCCGGCATCAGTCGTTTACCTTTGCCGAGTCGCTGACTTTCACCGGCTTCGTAAATTCTTCAAGGCTTTACAAGCTCGTTGGTGTTGTCCATGGTGTACTCGATTTGACGATTTGACGGGTTCTGATCCTTGTATCATTACAGTTTCATTACACTCTGACGCCTCAGCTGTTGTGATTATTTGGCGTGCCTTTTGTCCTCTCCAGAAACACAATCAAAACGTTGGATTGATTTCCATTCAATTTTCGTAGTTTCTGCGGTAATGTAACGTGTCCGCAGCAGCACAAGACTGCAGTCACACAGTTACTGTGGTTCCCAATTCAAAAAAGCAATACGATGCCGTCGTGGTTGGCGGCGGTCACAACGGGCTCACCGCTGCCGCTTACTTGGCGCGCGCGGGTATGTCGACGCTTGTGCTCGAACGCCGCCATATTGTGGGTGGTTGTTGTGTGACCGAGGAGATTGCTCCCGGTTGCCGCGTTTCGACTACCTCTTATATAGCGAGCATGCTGCGGCCCGAAGTGATTAGCGATCTCAATCTCCGAGAGCACGGGCTGCGCGTGGTGCCGTGTGATCCCGCAATTCAGGTCCCTTTTGTCGACGGACAGGTGGTGCCGTGGTGGGCCGAGAGGGATCGTGCGGCCGCCGAGTTTCGTAAGATCTCCTTCAATGATGCTGAGACTTTTGTGCGCGTCGACGATCAGCTAAAGAAGCTGGCTCGTTACTTGCAGCCATTCTTTCTGGAGCCGCCGCCGGAGATTGACACGCGCAGCATGCACGGTTTGTCCGATCTCTACAGGGTCGCCAAGAGATTCCGGTCGATCTCCAGTTCTGAGATTTCGCAACTGATTTCTTTTTTGACCGGTAGCCTGGGTGATTTTCTCGATCGCCAATATGAATCCGACAAAATAAAGACTCTCTTTCTCGCGAACAATGTCTATGGTAAGCACGGCGGGCCTTATCAACCAGGCACTGCTATTGGGCTGCTTTTCCATCTGTTGAGCGGCGGAGAACATGAACTGCAAGGCTTCTACGGGCACGTCATGGGCGGGATGGGTGCCATTACTCACGCGATGGCAGTTGCCGCGCAACAATTCGGTGCCGAGATTCGGACTTCTGCTCCGGTGGCACAGATTGATGTGAGGAACGGCCGAGTTCGCGGTGTGGTTCTTGAAGACGGAATGGAGATTCCTGCCCGGCTCGTGCTCTCGAATGCCGACCCCAAGCGTACGTTCCTGCAGATGATCCCGGCCCGCGACCTTCCAGAACATTTTCTCCGGGCGGTGCGCGGCATCAAGATGGATGGCCCGTGCGCGAAGGTAAATATGGTGCTGGCAGAAGAACCGCGCTTTACCGGAACCTCCGCAAACGCGACTCCGCTGGAGCGGACGTTCTACACTCTTGTTTCGTCGCTTGAGTTTGCCGAACGCTGCTACGCCATTTCCAGAACCGGAGAGATTCCCGAAGAGCTATGGGTAGATTGTGTGGTCTCCTCCAATGCGGACGATTCGCTTGCGCCGAAAGGCAAGCACATCTTGACATGCTTCGTGCAGTACGTGCCTTATCGTTTACGTGAAGGAACGTGGGACGAAAAGCGTGAACTTTTGGGCGATCGCGTGGTGAAGAAGATTGCAGAGTACGCCCCGAACGTGCCGAACGCAATCCTGGCGCGACAAGTTCTAACCCCTCTTGATCTGGAAAGGACGTACGGTCTAACAGAGGGCAATATTTTTCACGGCGACTTGACGCTCGAGCAGCTATTCTTCATGCGCCCCGTGCCTGAGTGGTCGCAGTACCGGACTCCCATCGCGGGGCTGTATCTGTGCGGGGCGGGAGCGCATCCCGGCGGCGGAGTGACGGGCGCTCCGGGTCACAACGCCGCCCATCAGGTCTTGCGAGATGTGAAGAGACATCGATTCAAAGGGGCCAGCCCATGAACAACGGCCACTCGCTGCCGAGGACCGCCGACATTGTAGTGTTGGGAGCCGGGGTGATGGGTTCATCGATTGCCTTTCATCTCGCAGGGCGCAAACCGGGGCAGATTGTCGTGCTCGACAAGGATTACGTAGGACACGGAGCGAGCGGCCGATCCTCCGCGCTCGTGCGGATGCATTACAGCTTCCCGCCAGAAGTTCAGCTGGCTTTAGTCAGCCTGCGCATGTTCCAGCAGTGGCGTGAGGTGGTGGGCGAGGCAGGAGATTTTCGCAAGACCGGGTTCGTGCGGATCGTTCACCCAAGTGAGAGTCAGCGTTTGAAGTTGAACGTCGGGATGCAGCGGCGGCTGGGAGTCAACGTTCAGTTGATCAGCCGCGAGGAATTGAAGGAAATTGAGCCCGATTGGGTCGTGGATGACGTCGAACTTGCCGCATACGAGCCGGATTCGGGTTACGGGGATGGCTCTGGCGTGGCTAATGATTTTCTCGGCTGCGCGCGTGCGATGGGTGTCAGCTACCTGCCCCGCACGCGTGTTACTAACTTCCGAGTTGAAGGTGGGCAGATTTGTGGTGTAGGTACCGATCGCGGTGCGATCGATGCGCCGATGGTAGTTGCTGCCACGGGTACCACGACGCGCCCACTGTTTCGCCAGGTCGAGTACGATCTACCAATTGAGCCCGAATATCATCAGGTGGCCATTCTGAAGAAGGCACCCGAGATGAAAGGGGGCGGATGCGCTTGCATCGACTCGGCAACTGCAACTTACTTTCGCTCTGATGGGCAGGACAAATTTCTGGTGGGGGATTTCTACGGTCAGCGTGGCGTTGATCCGGAGAATTATCCGCAAACAGCTTCGGTAGAGTCCTTGGAAGAACTTATCGAGCGCGCCTGCCGCCGTGTGCCGAAGCTTCAAGATGCAGAGGTAATGCGAGGAGTTACGGGCGTGTATGATATGACGCCAGATTCGCGTCCGCTTCTGGGTGGGATTCCTGGCGTTGATGGTCTGTTTGTGTGCGCTGGTTTTTCGGGTATGGGATTCAAGATTGCTCCTGCAATCGGGCTCGTCATGTCTGAGCTGTTGCTGGACGGGCGCGGCAAAACGGTTGACATCAGCCCATTTCGGCCCAGTCGGTTTGCGGAAGGGGTTCCCATCAAAGCCGAGTACGAATATAAAGACGACTAACCAATACTTAAGGAGCAGGCATGAAGAAGAAAGGTCTTCTGGAACGACTGAAAGAAGGACCAGTCCTGGGCGATGGCGGCTACTTGTTGGAACTGGAGAAGCGCGGATGGGTGCGTGCGGGTCCGTTCACACCTGAAGTCGCGCTCGACCATCCCGAGGCCCTTCGCCAACTGCACGTTGAATTCCGTGAAGCGGGAGCCGAGGTCCTGCAGGCGCTCACGTTCTACGCCAGTCGGGACAAACTGGCAACCGTAGGTTTGGAGAACCGTGTGGAGGAGCTGAATCGTGCCGCAGTCCATATAGCTCGCGAGGTCGCTGGAGACACGTGTCTGGTGGCGGGCAATTTGAGTCTGACCTGGATGTACGAGCCCGACAGTCCGTCCGCGGCAGATAAGGTCCGCAAGACCTTCGATGAGCAGCTCGCGGTGCAAGCGGATGAGGGTGTTGATTTCATCATCGGAGAAACGTTTTCATGGCTGGGCGAAGCCCTGATTGCTGTTGAGCGAGCCAAGAAGACAGGGCTGCCCACAATGGTGACCATCTGCTTCGAAAATAAAGATGAGACGGCCGACGGAAAGACTGCAGCCGACGCGGCGAAAACCTTGCTCGATGCCGGAGCTGATGTCGTCGGCATGAATTGCTTGCGGCCGCCGGAACACATGCTGCCTGCCATGGAGCAGATGCGTCGCGCGGTACCAGGCTATCTGGGATGTCAGCCGACCGCTTATCGTACGCCGAAAGAAACGCCGGACTTCACCAGCTTGTCAGAGTTCCCTTATGCGCTTGACCCCTTGCAGCTCACACGCAAAGAGATGGGTGACTATGCGCTGCGAGCACGCGAAGTCGGAATCAACTACATCGGCGCATGCTGTGGCGCGGTCGCCATTCACATTCGGGAGATGGCTCGTGCGATGGGCAAGCTATCAGACGCTTCCCGGTTGTGGAAGAAGGGTGGGGAAAAGCCAATGTCAGCATACGAATATTACGATCACGACAGTAAGGCCCGCGTGGCAAATAAATAGCGGAGACGAATCCAGGACCCTCGAGTGGACCCCAAACCATCCTGCGATCCGCATCAAGATCTCGGCATTGCCGACACGGCCGACCCCAATCGGCCGCCTCGCGTTCTCGGTTTTCGCGACGTGTTGCTGTTTTATGTCGTTACCGGCATCAGCCTGCGCTGGATAGCAACGGCCGCGGCCGCGGGGCCAAGTTCCATCCTGATCTGGATTGGAGCCTGGCTTGTTTTCTACATGCCTCTGGCGCTTTGCGTGATTGAGCTCTCCTCGCGTTATCCCAACGAGGGCGGTTTGTACGTCTGGAGCAAACATGCCTTTGGCGATTTTGCCGGGTTCATGTCAGCTTGGACATACTGGACGTGCAACCTGCCTTATTTCCCAACCGTTCTCTATTTCGCGGCGGGCAACGCCCTGTTCATGTTTCCCCGTGCCGGAATACATCTCTCATCCGACGCAAGGTACTACATAATATTTTCCATCGTCGGGCTGGCGGTGGTGACGCTGCTTAACATCATTGGCCTGGATGTGGGCACGAGGCTGCACAATCTGGGTGCGCTCGCGATGTGGGTGCCGGTGGGAATTATCCTTGCGTTGGGATTGATTGCGTGGCACCGCTTCGGTCCCGCCAACTCTTTCGCTCCCAGCGCCCTGGTCCCCAGTTTCAGACTCAAAGATGTTCTCTTCTGGTCCGTCTTGATCTTTGCATTCGCCGGTTGCGAAACCGCATCCTTTATGGGCGACGAGATTAAGAATCCCCGGCGATCCATTCCCCTTGCGCTCTTTACTGCAGGCGTAACCGTAGTCCTGTGCTACATCCTCGGAACAGTATCAGTCCTGGTTGCCCTGCCCCAGTCGGAAGTCAGCAATTTGCAGGGCCTCATGCAAGCCATATCAAAAACGACACAGCGCATTGGATTTGAGGGCATCATTCCGATTGCAGCCTTTCTGATCGCCCTCAGCAATCTGGGCGCCGCAGGGGCTTTTCTTGCGGCGGTCGCCCGCATCCCTTTTGTGGCAGGCATGGATCGTTTTCTCCCTCCGATCTTTGGCGCACTCCATTCCCGCTGGCGCACTCCGTGGTTTGCCCTGTTGACCCAGGCCGTCTTCGGCGTGGTCTTTGCTTTCCTCGGACAAGCGGGAACCAGCGTCAAAGGCGCCTACGACGTACTGGTCAGCATGAGCGTGATCACGTACTTCATTCCTTTCCTCTATCTCTTCGCCGCAATGTTCAAATTGCAAGGTGAGCCGGCAGGACCCGGGGTGATTCGCGTGCCGGGCGGCCAACCGGTCGCTCTGACGATGGCTTCTGTGGGATTCAGTACCACGTTGCTGACGATTGTCTTGTCTCTGATTCCGGCGGCCGAGGAACCCAACAAAATCCTGGCCGTGGTAAAGATCATCGGATTGACCGGACTGGTGCTAGTTGTCGGCGTGTTGCTCTACTTTCTGGGAAAGGGAAATGCGGTCCGGGCTGCAGCTCGGTCGAAGCAGACGATCGGAACAGGGCTGCCGCCGGGCGTCCACTAATCCAAGTCTAGTCAGCGACATTGCCAGCGCCCGAGTCAGTTCCACGTCTGAGGTCTGTCATCACGAGGTCTCTTAGTGAGTGCGTGGTAAACTTTCGCCTCAATCGATCTTAGGAGGCCCCATGTTCCAACCTGCGCGTGTGTGCATATGGTCGATTGCGTTGTTGACCGTCACCGCGATTGCGCAAAGCCCTGATATCCCCGAACCCGGCTCTGTCGAGGCAATTGCGGCGGCTACGACCGATCCACATTTTGTCTCACCTTGGGTCTCGTATGTTCCCCAGTCAAATACCGTTCCGTCTCCGGAGAAATTTATCGGCCGGATCATGGGTGCTCCGGGGGAACTGTTAGGCACAGAAAAAACATACGCGTATGCGGGCGCTCTGGCTGCCGCCAGCTCCCGAGTTCGCGTATTCACGATTGGGCACAGTGAAGAAGGGCGCGAAATCCTAATGCTCGCCATTGCAGACGAAGCCGGGATCCGCGATCTCGATCGTATAAAAGCCGCCACTGCAGCCTTAGCGGATCCGCGTCGTACCAACCAGGCAACCGCCGAAAGCCTCATCTCAACCGCTCGCCCTATTTATTACTTAAATGCTGCGCTTCATTCCGATGAAACCGGCTCAACCGAAGCCATGCTCGAACTTGCGTTCCGCCTGGCGGTATCGGAGCAGCCCATGATTCAACAGATCCGGGAACAAGTGGTCGTGCTGATCAATCCCATTTCCAATCCCGACGGCCGCGACAAAATGGTCGATTGGTTTTACCGTTACCTCAAAGGCAACACGAACCGCCCTACCCTGCCCCGCCAATCGCCCCCTTACTGGTCGAAGTACACCTTCGTTGATATCAACCGTGATAGCCATCAGCAGACACACGAAACCACAAAAGCGGTGCACCGCATGTTTTACGAGTGGCATCCTACGGTCGTGCACGACTTGCATGAGGGCGTGCCCTTTCTGATGACCTGGAACGGCACGGGGCCCTACAACCCCAACATTGACCCCATCACTTACGCCGAGTTTCTGGAACTCAGCTTCCACGAGGTGCAGGCTCTCACTGCCATGGGCATGCCGGGCGTTGCAACGTGGAATTTTGGAGAAGCATTTTCCGATCCCTATCTCGAATCCGTGGCCATGAATCACAACAGCATGGGACGTGGCTACGAGACATTCGGCAACGGTAGCGCCGAAACTGAGCTACGATCAGTTTCACAGTCCAATGCCACCATGCAGTGGTACCGTCCCCTTCCTGCCCCACGAGAGGTCACCTGGTCTGCTCGCGACAATCTCAACTACCAGGAAACTGCTGCTCTTGCCGCCTTGGATGAGACCGCCCGCCGATCTAAAGAAATGCTGCACAACTTCTACAAGAAGGGATGGGATTCTTGGCAGAAAGGCTTGACCCAGCCGCCTTATGCGTTCTTGATCCCCCAAGATCAAGGAGACCCAGCCCGGGTGGCGCAAATGATTGGCCGGCTCATGAGCCAGCAAATTGAAATTTCTCGAGCCCGGGACCCAATTCAACTCAAGGAAGGAAGCTTTCCCGCTGGAACCTACGTGGTTCGTCTGGATCAGCCCTACCGCAACTATGCGGTGGACTTGCTCACGCCGCAGTACTTCCCGAGGGATGGAGGCGAGCCTTACGATGATGTCTCCTGGGAACTGCCCGCCCACTACCATTTGCAAGCCGTACCTACCGCCGACGCGTCCATCCGCGACGCAAGCCTGATCCGGCTGAGCGATCCGCCGCATGCTCTGGGAAACGTCACCGGCTCAGGACCCATTTATCTGCTGAAGGACACCGGTCAGGAATCGTTGCTGGCCGCCCGTTATCGTCTGGCGAACTTCGACATTCAAATTGCCGAACGTGACTTCGAAGAAGCCGGCGCGAAGTTTCCTGCTGGGTCCTGGATTCTTCCCGCCCAACCCGAGTTACACAACGCGATACTGTCGACCGCCGCCGAACTTGCCCTCGACTTCAGACAAGTTCCGTCTGCACCGGATGTGCCCCATCACCTAGCCAAACCACCGCGCATCGGAGTCTGGGTGCCGTGGGCCGATACCGACTCGATCGGGTGGATCCGTTACTCGCTGGATCAACGCAAGGTTCCTTACACGTATTTGCGCGACGAAGACATTCGTGCAGGGAATTTGCGCACGCGAATCGACGTCCTGCTTTACGGCCATGTTGATCTGGAACTGGCTGAGCAGATTGAAGGACTGCCGAAGACCTGGTCGCCCATGCCTTTCAAGAAGACCGCTCGGACCCCCAGTTTCGGTACTCCCGCGGAATCCGATGACATTACCGGAGGAATCGGCTACCAAGGACTCGAGCAGATCCAGCATTTCATCGAAGATGGAGGGCTGTTGACTACGCTCGGCAGCGGCAGCATGCTGGCGCTTGAAAGTGGCCTGGTGCGCTTTGTCCGCCGGTCTTCTGGAGGTGTTCCGCGCAGCACTCAGGGTGGCGGCGCCGCCTCAGCAGCGGCCGCCCAGCAAGCCGCTACGCGAACGCCCGGGGCCCATGTCCGGGTAACGTTCGACCGCCCCGGCCATCCCATCTCGTACGGCTATCCGGTGCACACTTACGTCTTCCGGCAAAACTTTCCTTTGTATGACGTCCCGCGTCGCTGGTTGCGTATGGCTTATTGCACTACGTGCCTCGACGGCCCGGAAGACCGCAGCGGCGTGGTGATGGAATGGGGCGACAAAGATGGGAAGCCGTTCGTCGAAAGCGGCCAAGCATGGGGAGAAGAGAATCTGATCGGTCGGCCTGCAATCCTGGACATGCCCGTGGGCAAAGGACACGTCGTCTCCTTCAACTTCAATCCTATGCACCGCGATTTGAACCGCGGTGACCAGCGCCTGCTTTGGAACACTATCCTGAACTGGCAGGCAATCATTGCGGGTCAGCCGAAGCCTGCCGAAGCCTCGGCCCCAGGACCTGCGCCCGAAGAGTAAGCCGAGTTCGCCCGTGCGGTGTGCGTTTGATTTTTTTTTGAATTTTTTCGTTCCTGATCCAATTCAGTCCGGCGGTACACATCTGCATCAGATGTGTGAGGCATGTGTTGTTTCGTGCTTGACCGCGAGTCATCGGATTGTCTGCATATTTCCCTTGACTTAGCGCCCTGTTCCAATATAAGTATCTCCGCAAGCTCGGGTTGAAGGGTGGTCGTTCGCCAGGCAGAGCCTAGGGGGACATCATGAACCATCGTCTGCGTGGGGTGTCTGTTCTGCTTCTTTCCGGATTCATCGCCAGCATTCCTCTGTTCGCCCAGAAGATCACGGGCGACATATCTGGTACGGTTACTGATGCAAGCGGTGCGGCCGTACCCGGGGCCGTGGTGCAGGCGCAAAATGCCGGAACGGGCGAGAAACGTTCTGTCACGACCAATGACACCGGTTTCTTTCGGATGGTCGATCTCGACCCCGGGCAGTATCGTTTGTCGGTGGAAGCTCGCGGGTTCAAAACCATGGAGCGCCAGGCCAGCGTTAGCATCGCCTTGGTGACGCAAGCGAACTTTTCTTTGCAAGTTGGAGCGGTTACAGAAACAGTAGAAGTCCAGGGCGTGGCCCCTCTGGTGGAGGCAACCGAGGATCGGCTCAGTACACTCTTCGCGGGGCAGGAGGTGCAGGATCTGCCCAACAACGGCCGCGACTTTAACAATCTCCTTGATGGCGTGCCGGGTGTGCAACGCAGCCCGGGTGGCGGGTTTCAGAGCCTGAATATCAATGGCCAGCGGGCCACTTCGAATAACTTCGCGGTGGACGGGATTCCCAACAATGATCGTTACTACGGCGAGTCGTCACTTGGCCAGGCGGCAATCTCGGGCACAGCCGCTGCACTAATCCCACTGGAAGGTATCTCGGAATTCAATGTGCAATCTAACCCGGGCGTGGAGTACGGCATACGAGGCGGTTCAGTCATCGACATTGGGTTGAAAAGCGGAACTAATCAAATTCACGGCAGCGCATTCTGGGACCGTCACACCGACGCTTTCGACGCTCGGAACTGGTTTGCGACTCAGGTCACACCATTTCGGCTCAACCAGTTTGGTGCTTCCGGCGGTTTCCCCATTAAGAAGGACAAGGCTTTTCTCTTCATGTCCTACCAGGGATTTCATCTTAAGGATAGTTTCCCATCACACGTCACCTTGCCCACCAAGGCCCAAATATTCGATGCGACGCAATGTGTGAAAACGGGAGTGAATCCTAACACGTCAGGCACTGTCGGTCCTGATGGAGCGCCATGGACGACGTGCTTGAACACCGGCCCGGGGCCGGGGAGCGATCAGATTTACGGTACCGCGGATGATGGCACGGTTAACTCGATCGGTGCTAATCTGCTGTCGTTTATCCCCACCAGCCCGAACGGGACAGCGGATCTTACCGCCGCCAACAGTTTGGACCTGAACAACTTTCACGTGAAGTTCGACTATATCTTCAATGCGAAGCACCGCGTTTCAGTGAAATATCTCTTTGGTGACAGTTTCCAAAGTCAGCCGGCCGCGCCCGGCGTACCGCCATCGGTTGGTCCTCTGGCTACAAGTTCGACAATGTGGAACTCGGTTGCTCCTACCCGTGCGCAGTTGGCAGGGGTGAATTACTCCTGGATCATTAGCCCCACCAAAGTACTGGAAAGCCGATTCGGTTACCAACGCTTCTCCCAGCGCATCGGAGTCAACAACAATATCAATCCGGCCTCCCTCGGCATTAACACTGGACCCCTGGGCACGAGTCCCAAGGACCAAGAGAATTTTGGGGTCCCGTCAGTTTACTATCTCGGATATTTCGGTCCCAGCGGGTATGCGACCGTCGGTGGCGTGCAGGGATATCCCATCATCACGCAGCCGAATGCATCCTTTGATTGGCAAGAGCACTTCACCATGACGAAGGGCAGCCACACGATAAAGATTGGTGGCCAATTTCAGGACGCAACCACCAAGTCGCGACGTGACCGCGCGCGGTCCAACTTTTCGTTCTATTACTACGGTTTTTATGGCTGCGCCGCGGGTGGCGCCTGCAATCCAGCCTTTTCCGGAGTGACCCAAAGCAACCCGGTGGCTGCGCTGAACGAGATACTGTTGGGCCTAACCGAAGATAGTGGCAGGTCATTCGGAGTAACGAACCGACACATTTTTCAGAGGTCGCTGGGCCTTTACGTGGATGACAGTTGGAAAATAAAGCCCAACTTCACGCTCGAGGCTGGAGTGCGGTGGGACGTTTCCGGTGGAGTGGGTGAAGAGAACAACCTGGGTGCGAATTTCCTGCCTAACGATCCCAATGCCAGTGCTACGGGGTTCGTAGGCCTGAATAAGCAACCGCTTTACAATGTGGACAAAAACAACTTTGGTCCTCGCGTCGGCATGGCTTGGGATATGTTCTCGAATGGCAAGACAGTGATGCGGGTGGGCTATTCTTTGAGCTACGACTTACCCAATTTTGCCACCCTGGCTGCGCCGCAAACGTATTTCAACATGTGGAGCGGAACAAGGTCCGGGTTCTTTACTCAAGTCCCTGAGGGCGTCTTCGCACTCGATTTCACAACCACGCCCGCAGACAATGCTGCCCGGTTCAACAGCGGCAGCAAGCCCAATTCATTGTGTGCTTTCTTTATTTGTTTGGCCGCTAACGTGCCTATTTATGGGCAGAACCCCATCGCGACATCGCCCCCAAGTGTGGTCCAGGTGGTGCGCAATTTCCAAACGCCAATGAATCACGCGTACAATCTGACCGTCGAGCAGGCACTCACCAACAATATATCTTTCAGTCTGGCGTATGTAGGTACAGCCGGACGGGATCTGTCCAATTGGCGCGACCTCAACGCCTGCCCGGTGAGTACGCTGCCGTGTGATTCCAGCAGGCAACCCTATACCGCCCAGTTTCACGACGCCAGTGGCGCGGGACTCTACAGACACATCTTGCAGCTTAACAATGATGGCTACTCCAACTACAACAGCTTACAAACTGCGCTCAAAGTCAAAGATGTGCACGGCTTGACTGGGCAACTCAACTTCGTTTGGTCGAGTTCGTTTGACACGGGTTCTACCAACCGGGGCTTCACTTTCTTTTCTGATTACCAGAACCCCTACAACATCGACAAAGCGTATTCCCGTTCCGACTATGACACGCCCTGGAACGTAAATTTTACGCTCGTCTACGCCGTCCCCAAGGTACACGGCGTGCCGAAGTTGGTGGGAGAAGGTTGGCAGATCAATTCGCTCTTCCGCGCTCAGGCAGGTCGCCCCTTCAGCGTCTTTGTCAGCAGCGATCCTTCAGGTCAGGGTCTAAAAGATACTTACGCAAACTACGACGGGAGCCCGCTCAATTACGATACCCACTACATTGCCCACGGCAAGCCCGCGTATTACAACATCGATGCATTTTCAGCACCCGATCCTGGGCAAGTCGGAGATGCGCGCCGTAATCTCTTGCGCCAACCGGGAATCTCGCAACTGGATATGGGAATATTAAAGAACTTCAAACTGACTGAGCGTTTTACGGCGAAGTTCAAATGGGAGGTGTTTAACGTCTTCAACCACGGCATGTTTGCGATCGTCGGGTCAACCACCCCGGCTCAAAAGGTTGGTAGCAGTTCGATGGGGCAATTTTTTGCTACCCCGGATGTGGGAATTGGATTGAACCCGGTGCTCGGAACTGGTGCACAACGTAACATGCAGTTCGGCATCGGGCTCGAGTTCTAGCCGAGACCTGCCTCAGTCACACAAGGGAGTTCGCATTTGGTAAACTCCCTTCTTGTTTGCTATGCGGAGTCCTCTTCTACTTCTCTTACTGACCTTCTTAAGCGCAGCCTCATTCCTTCATGCAGAAGCGCCGAACATTGTCTTCATCACCATCGATACCACGCGCGCGGATCGCATGGGATTCATGGGCAACACTCATGGGCTCACGCCGAATTTGGATGCGCTCGCACGCCAGGGGGTCGTGTTCGAGAAGGCTTACTCTCAGGCGCCGCTGACGCCGGTCTCTCACGCTACCATTTTCACTGGCACGTACCCCCAATTTCACACAGTGACCGATTTCGGCCATCCTCTGCCTACTCTGTTGCCTTACGTACCGGAAATCTTGTCGAAGAGTGGTTATCACACTGCAGCGTTCATCGGGTCGCTCATTTTGGATCCGAAGGCCAACATGGCGCCGGGCTTCGATCGTGGCTTTGATTTCTTTGATGCCGGCTTCCGCATAAAACGCAACCCGGATGAGAGCCGCTACGACACGATCGAGCGTCGAGGCGGAGATGTGGTTGAGCACGCGATTACGTGGTTGAAGAAAAATCAGCCATCTCCCTTTTTTATGTGGGTGCATTTGTACGATCCGCACGCACCTTATGACCCTCCACCGCCGTACGACAAGCGTTTTGCCAATCTCTACGACGGCGAAATCGCCTACGCGGACGCGTGTTTGGGCAAATTGTTCGACTACCTAAAGCAAAGCGGAAAGTATGATCGCGCATTGATTGTGGTCATGTCGGACCACGGCGAATCGTTGGGCGCTCACGGCGAGAGCATGCACGGAATCTTTCTGTACGACGAAACTATACGCGTGCCGCTACTGTTCAAGTTGCCCGGGGAACTTCTCGCTCGACGTCACGTCTCCAGCCGGGTGCGTCTCGTGGATGTTGCTCCTACGCTCTTGAGTATGCTGAGCTTGCCTTTGCCGCCCACGTTCCAGGGCGAGTCGCTTGTGCCATTGATGAAGGGTAATGCGAAAGCAGCGCCCGATCTTCCCGCTTACTCTGAAACCGACTACCCGCACCGGGCGTTTGGATGGAGCGCATTGCGCTCACTGCGAGAGGACAAATATCTGTTCGTCCGGGCTCCCAGGCGTGAGCTTTACAACCAGCCACAGGACAAAGGTGCAGACCACAACCTGGCTATGTCGTCGCCGGCGGTTACCGATATTCTGCAGTCTCAGTTGAATACCTTTCGTGACAAGACCAGCAGCTACAAGGATAAGCCGGCTCAGGCGGCACTCAGTTCAGAACAGACCGAAGATCTTTCAGCTCTTGGTTATGTCGCATCGAATTCCGCTGACCAGTTGCACGACCCCCTTCAAGGACCAGACCCAAAAGACAAGATCGGGATTTCGAACACACTTCACGAAGGAATGATTGCGGTGGAAGACGGCCGCTATCAGGAGGCAATCCCACTCTTAAAACACGTCTTGGAAGATAGCCCCTCAATCAATGCTGCTCAGTTGCAATTGGGAGTTGCTCTGGCCCGAGTGAAGCATTACCCCGAAGCAGTCGCAGTCTTGCACCAGGCAGTGCAATTGATGCCGGATTCCGTTCAGGCTCAATATGAACTGGGCCTAGCGCTATTCGAAACTGGTGCGTGGCAGGACTCATTATCCTACTTCGAATTTGTCGCGAAGAAACGTCCCAAATGGCCCGACGCCCAATACTCCCTGGCTTCCGTTTACGCCCGGACTCAGCATGTGCCTGAGGCTGTAGATTTGCTGGAGACTGTGCTTCAGCTCAATCCTCAACACTTCCGCGCCAACCTGCTGCTGGGGCGCATTCTTACGCTGCAACACCTCTCCCGAGAAGCGCTACCTTACTTAAAACAAGCAGAAATTTCAGAGCCTGATAACTTCGAGCCCCATGCCTTCCTCGCCGACGCCTTGGATGAACTCGGAGAATCTGAGAGTGCCACCACCGAGCGCATGCGGGCCCAGGCATTGAAACACAGTGAAAAGCCATAAGCCTGTCAATAATTAAAGAGAACGCGGATAGCGGGAGTTTATTCCGCGAACTGGATTGTGCACGGCGGAATCATGGCAGTACAGTCTTCGCGAAACTCAGAGCACAGACACATTGGAACATTGGAAGCGAAATGAAAAACGCACCAGCGCAGTTCTGATCTTGTGAGGAAGGTATTAGTGCGTCGCTAGGCCCCCAAGAAGCAAGTGTCCTTGAGTTGGAAGTACCACCACGTGGATGTTTTCAGCAGCAACCGCTTTGCCGAAGTGAGCAGATCGATCGATCGCCTGGTCACCCGGCGACCTCCGCGATAAAGATGATTTCTCGCGAGCGAGCGGCTTCGAACGGGCTAGCATCCCAGGCTCCGAACACGTTACGGACCACTAGTCCTGAACGGGCGATCAGGGTCTCTACATGTTCTCGCGATGGAAACCGCAGCGTGGTGCTCGTGGTCAGCGCCAAGTGCGGAAAGCGGTAGCAAGTCTGGAACGAGATGAATTCACCGTCTTCGCCAGTGATCTCTAAGGTCTCGAGAAGTTGTCCCCTGGGCAACATGCGGACCAAAGGCGGCCGTGCAGTCCACTCGCCAACCCAATCCACACGCGGATTTCGAGTCTCAAATGCAACTCTGCTGCAATCCTTGAGATGGCCACGCATGGTCTCCAATACCGCCAGCGCGTAATGGCGATGTTACGCCTGTTGACAAGTGTGGGTGATGCCGACGTTTCGTGCTAACATACCGTGCGGCCAAGCGGGGGACGATATGCGACGAGCGACGTTCTGTTTGTTGTTTGTGCTAGTTGGATTATTTGCAAAGAGTCAAACGACCTTAAGCCACGAAAGTCTGGTCACAACTACATTTGTCGTCAACAAGACGGGTGCAGGGGTCAAATGCACAAGGCCAGGCTGCTCGGCAAAAACACCTATGTTCGCCCCTGTTACTGTCACCTGTCCGGCGCCGACTGGGCAAACTTGCACGTTTCACATCTCCCTGGAGGCGAAGGCTTCATTCGGCACATGTAAAACGTGCCCAGGCGCTGGCGTCGATTTCTTCCAGTTTCTGGTTGACAATGCTGCACCGACAATTGGGCCAACGGACGCGAACGGTCTCTACCTTTTCTCTAAGAATTTCGTGGGCATTAGCGGTGTTGACACCCGCCAGAGTTTCCCCGCCTCTGTTCTGACCACCGTAACGAATTCCAGTTCAAGCGATCATGCGGTCGCATTGAATCTGGTATGTTCGGATATCAATGGCAGCGGTTGTGAAGTAACGGCACACTGGAGCACCATAAGAGTTGACGTGTTCGAGCCGTGAAGCGGCTTGGCTTGTCGCTGACGAAATCAGGCCATAACACTCAAAACCCCTCAAAGAGCGCCCTGCTAAGGGGCGAAGGGCACCGCCTCCGCTGCGCTACGCTGTGCAGGGCTTCGCTCCGCTACGGCGGCGCTTGGGAGTAACTGCGAT
>Ga0210401_10001701_pt1 | contig 25126 bp, 20 predicted proteins | sample IncBWH32MmetaG_FD_150866 | JGI IMG/M metagenome (GOLD analysis project Ga0210401, IMG submission 150866) | Forest soil microbial communities from Barre Woods Harvard Forest LTER site, Petersham, Massachusetts, United States - Inc-BW-H-32-M | ecosystem: Environmental > Terrestrial > Soil >... | reverse complement strand
ACCTCGACGCGATCCCGAGTGGGAATCATGTGTACGTAGACGCGGTCGTCAGATCGATCGATGGGTCCTATCGGGTCACCGATTTAGGTGCCGTCCCAGCTAGGATCAAGATCGGATCTCGACATTTCCGGGTCTCACAAAAGAATAGGCAAACGCTGCGCCATCTCGCAGACTGGGACCCCATCTTCGATCCCCAAAAAGGCTTCGTTTTCAACGAAAAAGATGTCCCTGAAATACTGAATTACCTGCGGTCAAAACAAAGCCTTAGGTCCACTCCTACAGCCAAGAGCATCACCGTACAGGATGCCCCTCTCGAGTTCGTCCATGAGGTCCAAGGATCAGCAAACGAGGTTGAGATTAAGACCTCGTTAACTAGTGCAGACTCAAAAGTGCAAGTATCCGACGAAAATCAGATGCGTGTGTTCGGGGACTCCAGGTACGCGCACGTTGGAAGCGGTTTCTTTGGAAAGCCTGAGGCGACGTCCTATAAGGCGTTCGAGCCGCGGCCGGGAACAGCGCTATTGTCCGGTGATCAGATCCCACTTTTCCTCCTCTATGACCTCAAGCGAATACAGAAGAGCCCCAAGAGCGAAGTGTCTCCAAGTGTTCTGGCCCAGGAAGTCATAACTTCACCATTCGAGCCAAAAGTTTCCGTGAATGTCGACGGCCCTTGGATTTGGTTTGACGTGAGATACAATGCGGAAAGATTCTCAATCCCATATCAAAGAATCCAAACCACTAAGGCCAATCAGCAATTCATCCGGGAAGAGGACACCTGGATTCAGGTGGACAAGGCAAAGCACGCTGATGTCGCGCAGCGTATTCAAGACATCCCCGAACTTGAACAGGTCAGCAACCGCTTTAGGACGCCAACCCGGCATTTTAATGAGGTGCAGGCGCTCTTGGAGCACGTTGCAAAGATTGACGCAAGCGATGCGTATAGGCAGTTCATCAAATCGCTGGAAGATTTTTCTCAAATAGAGGAGCCGCCGCTTCCGGCGGAGTTTCTAGGCCAACTGCGTGATTACCAAAAACATGGATATGCGTGGCTTTGGTTCCTTCACAAGTACGGATTGAACGGAATTCTCGCTGACGAGATGGGTCTGGGCAAAACTGCGCAGACTCTCATCGCACTTCTTGAGGCACATTCTTTCAGCAATGCTGGAACCTCTCTCATTGTGTGCCCCCCTAGCGTCCTGAGTGCTTGGGAGGACGACATAAGGAAATTCACCTCAGTGACGAATTTCCGCACCACTAGGTATGTCGGATCGAACCGCCGCAGTGTCCTTTCTGGACTCAGTCAATACGATGCCGTTCTCACTACCTACAATATCGTCGCGCGCGACATCGATACGCTATCTCAGATTGCATGGGAATACGTGATTTTGGATGAAGCTCAGAAAATAAAAAATAATGAGACCGCAACTGCCAAGGCCTGCAAGCGATTGATCGCAAGTCACAAAATCGCCTAACTGGCACACCTGTCGAGAACAGGCTGAGCGAGCTCTGGTCGATATACGACTTCCTGATGCCATCCTATCTCGGTGGGTATGCTCATTTTCGGGACGAGTACGAGGTCCCGATTATGAAGAGGGGGGACAAGAAAGCCACAGAGGAGCTTAAAAAAAGAATAAATCCGTTCAAGCTGCGCCGCCTCAAGAGTCAGGTAGCAAAAGAATTACCGGAAAAGATTTTGATGGAGCGCTATTGCGAGCTGACCCCCGAACAGGTGCAGCTCTATAAGCAATATGCTTCTGCTGAGCAGGAAAAGATAAGGAACTTACCCGAGGGAAAAGTCCGCATCGACACTTCAATTCTCACAGCAATTTTGCGTCTCAAGCAAATTTGCTGTCACCCTGCGCTGGTGACAAAAGATAAGGACGACATTTACGGAAGGTCGGGGAAACTGGAAGCGTTTCTGGAAATAGTTGAGGAACTAGTCGAGAATGGCGAGAAGGCGCTCATTTTTAGCCAATTCACCGAGATGCTTGGAATACTCCGAAAAGCGTTCGAAGACAAGAAACAGGCCTATTTCTATTTGGACGGATCAGTTCCCGAAAAGAATAGGGCGGCGATGAAGAATGATTTCCAGAAGGGAGCCGTGCCCTTCTTTCTGATCAGCCTGCGAGCCGGCGGACTTGGAATGACGCTAACCGAAGCCAACTGCGTCGTGCACTATGACCGCTGGTGGAATCCGGCCGTCGAGGATCAGGCGACTGACCGCGTGCACCGAATCGGTCAGGAAAAGCCCGTCAAGGTATTCCGAATTCACACTACTGGAACGATCGAAGAACGAATCGGCCAGCTTCTAGCCAAGAAAAAAGACTTGTTCGATACGGTGATCGAAGTAGATGATCTGCGGAAGGAAATCTCGAAAGAGGAGCTTTTGGCGCTATTCGCTCCACCCACTTAGAGTTGAGTCCCTCCGAACCAAACCTTAGGTAGATGCTATTGAGTAGCACCCGAACAGGGCGCGCACCGCTTTGCTATACTCGCGGCGATGGCCAAGGCCGCTCCTGCTCCGAAAAAACTTTTTCTGGTCGACGCGATGGGGTTCATTTTCCGCGCTTATTTTGCGCCGATGGCGCGGCTGAATAGCCCATCGGGCCTGCCCACCAAGGTTCCCTATCTTTTCTCGAACATGCTGCGGAAGCTGGCCAAGGATCACGCGCCGGACTATTTGGCCGTTGTGTTTGACACGCGGGAGCCGACATTTCGCGACAAGCTGTTTGACAAGTACAAGGCGCAGCGCCCGCCGATGCCGGAGGAACTCGCCGTGCAGCTGCCCTACGTGCGGCGGATGTGCGAAGCCATGCGGCTGCCAATCCTCGAGTACCCCGGCTTCGAGGCGGACGATGTAATCGGGGCGCTGGCCAGGCAAGCCGAAAAGTCGGGGCTCGACGTCTCCATCGTGACGAGCGACAAGGACATGATGCAGCTCGTGGGCGGGAATGTGCGCGTGCTGCGTCCCGGCGGCGCGCCGGACAAGTCCGACTTGGTCGTCGACGCGGCGAAGGTCGAGGAGATCATGGGCGTGCCGCCGGCGAAAGTCGCCGACGTGATGGCGCTCATGGGCGATTCGATTGACAACATTCCCGGCGCGAAAGGGATCGGCGAGAAAGGCGCGAAGGAGCTGATTCTCCGCTTCGGCTCGGCGGAGGCGGCGCTCGACCGCGCCAAGGAAGTCGAAGGGAAACGCTACCGCGAGGCGCTCGAGAACAGCCGCGAGGCCGTGAAGATGTCCAAGCAGCTCGCGGTGATCGATACCTCCGCGCCGGTGAAGCTCGATCTCGACCAGCTTCGCGCCGGCGCGCCGGATGCCGAGGCCCTGCGCGCGATCTACACCGAGCTGGGGTTCACATCTCTGCTGCGCGATTTACCCGCGGTGGTGCCTGTGGCCGCTACGACGAGCGACTCCGCGGCTCTCGACACTCCCGCGGCGCTGAAGAAATTCCTCGATTCGATTCCCAAAAAAGATGAAGTCGCCGTCTGGTTGACCCTCGCCGAGGGTGAACGCGAGGAAGAGGGCTTCGGTTCGCAGGTGACGGCGGTCGAGATTTCTCCCAAGGCCGGCGTTTCGCGCACCGCACAGCTGGATGCGCGGGGCGAAATGCAGGCCGCGCTCGCGGATTTTCTGTGCGATCCCGCGCGGCCGAAAATCGTGCACGATCCGAAGCTCTTCGAGTTGCTCGCGGGCCCGGCCGGCGGCATACGCCACGCGACGATGCTCTATTCCTACCTGCTGCGTCCCACGACGGCAAAGCACGACCTCGCCGACGTCGTGCTGCGCCAGGAAAGCGTTACTCTCTCCGGCTCTGCGGGGGAACGCGCGGAACATTTGCAGCGGCTCGCGCCATTGCTGCGCAAGGAGCTGGAGGAACAAGGCCTCGCCGACGTCTACAAGACGATCGATCTGCCGCTCGCGCCGGTTCTCGCCGCGATGGAGCGCGACGGCGTTCTCGTCGACCGCAAGGCGCTCGACGCCATGTCCGAAACGATGGAGCGCGAAATTCGCTCCCTCGAACAGGCCATCTGGAAGCTGGCCGAATCGGAATTCAACATCAATTCGCCGCAGCAACTGGCGGAGATTCTGTTCGACAAAATGGGGCTAACGCTCGGCGGGCGCCGCCGCGGAAAACCTCGCTCGACCGCGGCGGAGGTACTGGAAGAGTTGGCCCTCCTGCACGAAATGCCGCGCAAAGTGCTCGAGTATCGCGAGCTGTCCAAGCTGAAGTCGACGTACGTCGACGCGCTGCCGAAGCTGATTCATGTCGGAACCGGCCGCCTGCACACGAGCTTCAGCCAGACCACCGCCGCCACGGGCCGCCTGAGCTCCTCGAATCCAAACCTGCAAAATATTCCGGTGCGCTCGGAGCTGGGACGCGAGATTCGGGCGGCGTTCGTCGCCGGGCCGGGCAAAGCGCTGCTCTCCGCGGATTATTCGCAGATCGAGCTGCGCATCCTGGCGGATTTCTCCAAGGATCCCGTGCTGGTCGACGCGTTCCGCACGGGCCAGGACATTCACGCGCGCACGGCGGAGGAAGTCTTCGGCGTCGGACCGATGGCGCAAAACGCCGAGCATCGCCGCGCAGCCAAGGCCATCAACTTCGGCATCATTTACGGGCAAACGCCGTTCGGCCTTGCCGCGCAGCTCGGCATCGACCAGAAGGAAGCCGCGCAATTCATTGCGGCCTACTTCGCGCGCTATCGCGGCGTGAAGGAATATCTCGACCGCTCGCTGGCCGAAGCGCGCAAGACGGGCATGTCCCGCACGCTCTTCGGGCGCACCCGCCCGATTCCGGAAATTACTTCGCCGCAGGTGAATTTGCGGAATTTTGCGGAGCGCACCGCGCTCAACACGCCCCTGCAAGGCACCGCCGCGGACCTGATCAAGCTGGCCATGATCGCGATCGCCCGCGAACTCGCCGAACAAAAATTCCAGGCCCGAATGATCCTCCAGGTTCACGACGAGTTGCTCTTCGAGGCGCCGCCCGCCGAAATGGATCGCCTGCGCAAACTCGTGCGTCACGCGATGGAAAATGTACACAAACTCGCGGTTCCGCTGCTGGTGGATTTAAAGGCCGGGCCCAACTGGCGCGACATGAAGTAGACGGGGGCAGATCGTAGATTCTTGCGTAATGGTGGAAAGTGACGCCCGCATTTGACGTCGGGCCAGCTTCCCAGAATCCCGTTTCCCAGGACTTGGGACGTTCTAATGTGAACGTGAAGCGTCAGAGCGGAGCCTTAGCGCGATGGTTTGGCCGTCCTTCGTTACAAATTGCATTCCGCTCGCTTTGTTCGTCAGAGGCCAGCCCTTGGATTCAGGGTTCTCTCGCGTAACGCATGGTGGGTAATCCCACGTCTCGATCAAAACGGGGAAACGGGGTGCCACCCAGTCGTGGCAATCGACAAAATTTCCCATGTTTCCAGTGAAATCTGTGTCGCCCGCGAATAGCAGTTGATAAGAATGCTCTTTGCCTGCCTGTAGCGTCGTCACGATGGCGGTTGCCCTGCCATTTAGCACCCGACCAGGCACTCGCGTTCCGTTCAATGTGATTGTTGCATCCCGGTTCAAAACGAAATAGCTGACTTTCCCTGAAAGGGCCAGCCACGCACAAACTAACAAAAGCATTAGCAAAGCTGCGACGGTGAGGATCTGCCGCCTCATGATGCAATTAGACACCAGAGTTAATCGTGTTGTTTAAGGTTGCCCATCGGAAAGTCGCTCCCAAGTCCCCAGAAGGCTTATCGGAAAGTGACTCACTTCGAGGGTCACTTTCCAATCAGGCTTATGAGGGCGCTCCGCGCTACTTCAGCGCAATTTTCTTATCGGGATCCGACCGAACGATCAGGTACGTCACGTCTCCTTCGACGCTCGCCCATCCGTGCGGCACGCCGCCGGGAATAATCACCACATCGCCCTTGCTGAGCCGGCGCGAAACGCCGCCCTCAATGCCGGTACTGCCGAGATCGGTCCAATCTCCAAGCGTCGATTGACGCGGCTTCGCAGGCTCCTTCAGTTTTCCTCCGGTCACCAGCACGCCGGCGCCGTCGAGCATGATGTACGTCTCCGAAGCGGTCGTTTGATGCACGGTCGCGGTGATGGGAGCATCCTTCGGCCGGAAAACGCCGAACAGGCCGACGCGATAGCCGCCCACGTCCACCACGCGGATCGGCCGGTCGCTGTTGCGATCCTGAGGAGCGCCCTTGATGAACGCTTGAACGTCTGCGGCGGTGATGTCCGTCGCGGCCATCGGCGCCTGCGCCTTCGCGGAAGTCGCGGCGAGCAGCACGAAAATCCCCACAATCATTTTGCGCATGAGATGGTTCCTCCCTTTGGAAGAAATCGTAAGCGAAAGGTGTTCCTGTCGCGGGAGGATATCACACTATGGCGCGATCCAAGGTGCGCGGCGGCGGAGACGATTTGATTCTGTCCGGGCGCACCTCGGGTGTATAAGGGTGCGATTCGGGTGCCGGCGAACGAAATTCCGATCGGCCCGCCCTTCATTTGAATCTCAAAAAGCGAGGCGACATATGGCGCGAAAACTTTGCGTTCTGATCGGATTGCTAACCCTGTTCGCCGGAACTGCGCCCGCGCAATCCGTCGATGCGCGAAAAGCCCTGGAAGCGTCCTCCAAGGCGATGGGCGCGGATAACTTGAAGTCGATTCAGTATTCGGGAAACGGCTGGTTCTCCAACATCGGCCAGACGTACGGTCTGGCGGAAGACTGGCCGCACTACGAGGTCGCCGACTACACGAGGGTCGTCGACTATGGCGCGCAGTGGTCGCGCGAGGATTACACGCGCCGCCAGGGAAAATATCCGACGCTCGGCCGGGCGCCGATGGCGGAGCAGCACATCACGACGATTTTGAGCGGCAACTACGCGTGGGACATGCGCGGGGACACGCCGGCGCCGCTCACGCGACTGTATCTCGACGGAGTGCCGTACGCCGACCTGCGAAAGCTGGAGATCGTGCTCACGCCGCACGGATTTCTGAAAGCGGCGCTCGCCTCTTCCGACGCGACCGCGATCACGCTGCCGATCAACGGCGCATCGGATTTCGGACTCTCCCAATTTGGCAGGAAGGTGACGGTCGTCTCGTTCACGATGGGAAAATACAAGGTCAACGGCACGATCAACGATCACAATCTGGTTGAGCTGGTCGACACCTGGTATCCCAACCCGGTTTACGGCGACATGGACTACGAGATGCGGTACACGAAGTACAAAGACTTCGGCGGGATCATGTTTCCCGGCCTGGTCCACGTGCACCAAGGCGATCCGCGGCTGAATCCCGCGCACAACTACTACGAGCTGAATATTACGGACGTGAAGGCCAACGTCGCGGTGACGACGATGCCGGTGCCCGATGTCGTGCGCACCGCAGTGCCCGCTCCGGTGAAGGTCGAGAGCCAGAAGCTTGCGGAAGGCGTATGGCTCCTCGGCGGCGGGACGCACAACAGCGTGCTCGTCGAATTCAGCGACTTCGTCGCGGTGGTCGAAGCCCCGCAGAACGAGGCGCGCTCGCTCGCGGTGATCGACGAAGTCAGCCGCCTCGTTCCCGGCAAGATGATCCGCTACGTGATCAACACGCACCACCACATGGACCATGCCGGCGGCCTGCGCACCTACCTTTCGCAAGGCACCACGGTCGTGACACACGAATCGAACAAGCAGTATTACCTCGACATCATGTTCTACCCCGCGCCGCGCGAGCTTGACCCCGATCGGCTCGCGAAATACAGTCCCATGTACATGATCAGCCGCAGGCCCGCTCCGATTGACACCGTGGGCGGCGACACGCGCGGCGAAGGAAAATACGTCGTGACCGACGGCACGCACGTGATGGAAATTCTCCACGTGCAGGATATGGCCTACGAATTGGGCGATCCGTCCTACCGCCAGGGCAACCACAGCGAAGACATGCTGATGGCCTATCTGCCAAGAGAAAAAATCCTGATTAACGCCGATCTGTACTCGCCGCCGGAACCGGGCGCCCCGCCCGCCGCCCCAACGCTGGCCATGAAAACGCTGTATCAAAACATGCGCAAGCTGAAACTCGATGTCACGCAGCACGTCCCGATTCACGGCCACGCCGGAACGAACGATGAATTCGTGAAGCTCGTTGCGCTCGGGCAATAGCTTGTCGGAGCGCCGCACTGTCGCGCGTAGCGCCGGCGTCTCGCCGGCACGTCGGCTCGTGATAGACGCCGCAAAAGAGAAATGCTGAGCCGGCGAGACGCCGGCGCTACCAAAACCCTTCGCGCTTCATGCTACTCTGTGCGCCTGTGTCTGTTCTTCGGTTGGAGGGTGCTTTCGTGAAGCATGCGGCGGGATTTTTGGCTCTCGTGAATGACGCGAAATCTAGGGTGAAGGAATTGGATTTTCGCGAGGTGAAGAAGCGGCTCGATGCGGGTGAGAAGTTTACGCTGGTCGATGTGCGCGAAGACAACGAATGGGTGCGCGGGCGACTGCCCGGGGCCGTTCATCTTGGCAAGGGCGTAATCGAGCGGGACATCGAGACTGCGGTCCCGGACAAGTCCACGACGCTCGTCCTGTATTGCGGCGGCGGTTTCCGTTCGGCCCTCGCTGCGGACAACCTGCAAAAGATGGGCTACACCAATTGCATCTCCATGGACGGTGGCTGGCGCGCCTGGACCGAAGCGGGATTCCCCACAGAAAACGACTGAGCCGTCGCGAATTAAGGGACCGCTTGAAAGCCTATTCCGATCCGAAGGACTGAAGGAATGAGTGCGGAGAGAGGATTTGTATTCCCCTAAAGGGATGTAGGACCGCTAAATCATCGTCGCCGGTAACGATGTAGTCTGCGTGGCCACTCACAGCGAGCTTCAGGAATTTGTCGTCCTTTGGATCCCTAGACGCTGCAATCTGCGTATCGACGTCGACCCACTGCGCAACATCCGTCAGAGCCGTGAGGAAGCGCTGGATGTCATCCTCTTCCAGATATCGCCGGAAGCGTCGTCTATTCAGAACCTCATAGAGTTCCGCGACGACAGGAAAGGAAAGCAACAACATTCCCTTCCGCACCGCAAGGGCACGCTGAGGTGTTGAATCGGGAAGAAGCAATGCGCTGACGAGAACGTTTGTATCGAAGACGCAAAGCAATCAATCGTCCTTAAGCAACGATTCGAGCAACTCCGGAGTGAGCCCGCGGGCCTTGGCTTTTTGGCTGGCCTCGCTAAGAATGTTGTCCAGCGGGGGCGTTTCCACTGATGTTAGCTCGCGAAGCCGGAGGCTCAGCAACGCCTGTATCTTGCGCTTTTGATCCGGATTGGCGGCTTCGTAGGCCTTTGCCGTTTGCGGATCAAGCGGGATCGTGATACTGGGGTTTGCCATGGGACAATTCTCCGCCTAATTGTACGGTTTAATTCCCAAACCGTGGAACAAAATTTGCGCCCTGGCCTTGCGCGTTTGGCGGACTCCGATTATCTTTTAAGGATTCGTCTGGACGTTGGGACGCCGCTGGGGCGTGGTCCAATCGGTAGGGCACCTCACTGTTAATGAGGACGGTGTTGGTTCGAGTCCAACCGCCCCAGCCAACTCTCTCCGCTACTTATTCCGGCCCGTCTAGTTTTTCCAATCCCTCAAAAATCCGGCTGAGTGGGGAGATGCTCCTGACCCGCAGCGCCAGGAATTGTGATTGGTTTTGGAGGGCCGGGCTTCGGCCCGGCCGTAGTTGAGCTGGGTGAAACTGGCTTTAGCCGCTGAAGCAATTTTCGGCGGTGAGCAGATTTGGATTTGCCGCAGATGAGTGAACGTGCTTCCGCCGATGGGTATGGTCCATAGGGTGTGGTTTTGGGGTAGGCGGCGGAAGCAGGTCGGAGGGAAGATCGTGCCGGCCCAGCCCTCAATCCCCTAAAGGGATCCTCGGCTCGTCTTCCCTCCTACGGTTTACTACGGGAGCACGAACGAGGCCAAACACAAGCCGCTGAAAACACACAGTTTCGATTCGCGTACCCCGGGTAAAAAAGCCATGGCGCTGGAAATTTTTCCGGAAGAAAATTTCTTCCCTCCGATGAATTGTGTAGGTGCGCTCCGATTTTTCGAATCACCCCTCTCAAGCGTGAAGACTGTGGAGAATCTCTCGGGACGCCTTCGTTGCGGTAGTCATGAGTTACCCAAGCTATTGTCAGCTCGAAATTATTGCTTTGCCCCGACACTGAGGTTGATCTTATTGTTTTTGGGATTGTTCTCAGTACCTTCGAATCGCAACTTCGCGTCGATTCCTTGTTCCCTCAAGGCCGAGACAAGCATATCGGCGGCCTGTCTCGTTTCCTCATCTGCCTCAGGACGTACGTTGACTATCACTCCGGTAACAACGCCCATGAGTGCGTTGAATCCTTTTGGCTGCTCAAGGGTCCAGCCCGCAAGCCCTACCAAGGTGTCCGCGATGCGCTCGGCGATACCCATCGACTCAGGAGCATCCCAGTACGGAATGACTGAAAACGTTTGCGCTCCGAACGGCTTGAGCCTGTCCGCAATCGCTTTGGCCTGTAGGTCCGTTAGTGACCTTGGAGCCTTATAGCGTTCCAGCGCAGCCCTGGCGTCGGCTGCCTCGCGCAGAGCGTCCGCGAGATGTGATTCGGCGGAGGCTGCTTGGTTCTTCGCCAAAACAATGTCGTTCTCGAATGAATCTGCCTCTCGGCGTGCACCATGCGCCAAGGTTTCAGCCTTAGTCGCCGATTCCTTGGCCGCCGCTGAATCGTTGAGCGCGATCTTTGCTCCACCACTGGCGGTATCGGCATCAGCCAGCGCCTCTTGGGACCTTGTGCTCGCTTCTTCGGCTAGGTCGTCCAATGACCCGATCACTCTTGAGGATAATTGGTTGGTTCGAACTAGGCACACAAGCTCTGCGGATAGTGCGGCTATCAGCAGCAGGGTTGAACGCTTTTCGAGTCGCTCTTTTCGCTCCTTGATTCCGCCCGTAAACCAATTCTTAAAACTGGCGATGTATTCCCCAGCGCAGGCAACCGTGACTAGACCGGCACAGACGTACTCCGCCGATTCCCAGTACGACAATGCGGCTGTCAGCGCCGCAATCTCAGGAGGTGTGGGTGTGAGAGTCATCTTGAAGCTCCAGCGGACAGCACGACAAATTATGGATTGAGCCGAGAGAGGCACTCTACAAGTATTGATTGAGTTCTTGATCGAAGGCAATGCCAGTCGTGTCACTGTTCTAGCTCAAGGCCCATTCTTGACGCGGCTCCGCCGCGCCTGCTACGTTGTAAGGTTACGATGGGCGAATTTTATCTGCTGTGCGTCACGCCGGCAGTGGGGGCGGTCTTCGCGAAATGGGCCTGAAGAAAATCGTCATTCGGGGCGCGCGCCAGCACAACCTGAAGAACATCAGCCTCGAAATCCCGCGCAACACGCTGACCGTCATCACCGGGCTTTCCGGCTCGGGTAAGTCCTCGCTCGCGTTTGACACGATTTACGCCGAGGGCCAGCGCCGCTACGTCGAGTCGCTCTCGGCGTACGCGCGGCAATTCCTCGATCAGATGGAGCGGCCGGAGGTGGACTCCATCGAGGGCCTCTCGCCCTCGATCGCCATCGAGCAGAAGACGACCACGCGCTCGCCGCGCTCGACCGTCGGCACCATCACCGAAATTTACGATTACCTGCGCGTGGTCTACAGCTCCATCGGCACGCCGCATTGCCCGAAGTGCGGCAAGCCCATCTCGCGCCAGTCCACCGACCAGATCGTGCGCTCGATCCTCGAAGGCGAGCTGGCCAAGAGTGGCGACCGCGTGATGATCCTTGCACCCATCGTGCGCGGCCGAAAAGGCGAATATCGCCAGGAGCTGGAAAAACTCGCGCGCGACGGCTTCGTGCGCGCGCGCATTGACGGCGACCTCCGCCCGCTCGACGATCCCCCGCGCCTCGACAAGCGCAAGAATCACACCATCGAGGTGCTGATCGACCGCCTGCTGGTGAAGGCGGGCATCGCGGGGCGGCTCGAGCAATCCATCGCCACGGCGCTGAAGCTGGCGAAAGGGCTTGTGACCGTGGTCGTCGTCGGCGGACACGAGGAAGTTTTTTCCGAAAAAATGGCCTGCAGCGAGTGCGGCGTTTCCGTGCCGCAGCTCGAGCCGCGCTCGTTCAGCTTCAATTCGCCGTACGGCGCCTGCCCGGCGTGCAATGGCCTCGGCTCGAAATTCGATTTCGATCCGGCCAAGGTGATCGTCGACTGGACGCGGCCCCTTCTGGAAGGCGGGCTTGGCCCGGGCTCTGGCTCCGTTTTCTTGAAGCGCAACCTGGAGCTTGGGGCGCTGGCGCACGGGTTCGATCTCTCGACGCCATTCGAGAAATTTCCGCGCGCGGTGCAGAACCTGATTCTTTATGGCAATCCGCCGTCGAATGCCAAGGGCGATGGCCACTCCTCGACTCGTGGCCGGGGGACGAAAGCCGCGTCCGCAAAGGCTTTGCCTGGGTTGCATTTTCAGGGTGTCGTCGGGTTTCTCGAGAGCAACTTCGAGGACTCGGGGTCGGACGCGTACCGCGAATGGATCACGCAGTACATGTCGCCCGTGCCGTGCGCCGTCTGCGGCGAGCAGCGCCTACGGCCGGAAAGCCTGGCGGTGAAAGTAGGCGGCCGCTCCATCGCCGGGTTCACGGCCCTCCCGATTTCCGACGCGCGCCCCGCGGTGGACCAAATTCGCGCCAGCCTGACCGAGCGCCAGACCGATATCGCCGGCCGCGCGCTCGCCGAAATCGCCGCGCGGCTCGATTTCCTGCTCGCGGTGGGCCTCGGCTACCTGAGCCTGGATCGCTCCGCCGCCACGCTTTCCGGTGGCGAGGCGCAGCGCATTCGCCTCGCGACGCAGATCGGTTCGCAGCTGCGCGGCGTGCTATACGTGCTGGACGAGCCTTCCATCGGCCTCCACGCCCGCGACAACGATCGCCTGATCTCTTCGCTCGAAAAATTGCGCGACCTGGGAAACACCGTTCTCGTCGTCGAGCACGATGAAGAGACCATTCGGCGGGCCAATTACGTGGTGGACCTCGGCCCGGGCGCGGGCAACGCCGGCGGCCACCTCGTCGCCAAGGGCCGCCCGGAAGAAATCGAGCAGAGCGCCGATTCGCTGACGGGGCGCTACCTGCGCGGCGAATTGAAAATTGCCGTGCCGCCCAAGCGCCGCGCGCCGAACGGCAAGTCGATTCGCATTCTCGGCTGCGAAGCGAACAACTTGAAGGACGTCGATCTCGAATTGCCGCTTGGACTGCTCACGGTTGTGACCGGAGTCTCCGGCTCGGGCAAATCCACGCTGGTGAACGACATCCTCTACCGCGCGCTCGCGCAGTCGCTCTACCGCTCCATGGAGCGCCCTGGCGCGTTCCGCAGCATCGAGGGCGCGGACCAGATCGACAAAGTGATCGAGATCGATCAGGCGCCCATCGGCCGCACGCCGCGCTCGAATCCCGCCACGTACACCGGCGTCTTCGCGCCGATCCGCGAGCTCTTCGCCATGCTGCCGGAATCCCGCGAGCGCGGCTACCGCCCCGGCCGCTTCAGCTTCAATGTGAAGGGCGGGCGCTGCGAAGCCTGCCAGGGCGACGGTCTGCGCCGCATCGAAATGAATTTTCTCCCGGACGTGTACGTCACCTGCGAAGTCTGCCGCGGCCGCCGCTACAACGCCGAGACGCTGGCCGTCCGGTACAAGGGCCACTCGATTTCCGATTTGCTGGACATGCAGATCGTCGACGCGCTGAAGGTGCTCGAAAACATTCCGCAAATCCGCGTGAAGCTCGAAACGCTCGTCGACGTGGGCCTCGGCTACGTCCAGCTCGGCCAATCCTCCACCACGCTGTCCGGCGGCGAAGCCCAGCGCATCAAGCTGGCCCGCGAACTCTCCCGCCGCCAGACCGGCCGCACCCTCTACATCCTGGACGAGCCCACCACCGGCCTGCACTTCGACGACGTAAAAAAACTCCTCGACGTCCTCAACCGCCTCGCCGACCTCGGCAACACCGTCCTCGTCATCGAGCACCACCTCGACGTCATCAAGCAAGCCGACTGGATCATTGACCTCGGCCCCGAAGGCGGCGCGGGAGGAGGCCGAATCGTAGCCCAAGGCACGCCGGAGCAGGTTGCGCGGGTGAAGAAGTCGTACACGGGGCAGGTGCTGGCGCGGGTGTTGAATGGGACGAACGGGAATAACGCGTGACTTCTTGTGTAACGATGATCCTCTCTGGACGGCTTGAGCCGCGGTTTTCGGATGAATACTTACAAGTTACAAGAATTCCGAGGTCTTACCCTTGCTTCTCTAATTGTGGCTAGTTTCACCTGGTAGCGGCTCAAATGTTCTACCGAATAAGCGGACGCACGCCCTGTCCAGCACGTCCCCAAATTTCTGCTCTGCGGCCCGTGACGGAAGTCGCTCAATTTTGTTTACATTCAGGAATTCCAAGAGGATGTCGTCGAACACGAAATAGTGACCCTGTCGCGGGTCACCCTTCTTACCGCCGAATAAGAAGCACTCGCTCAGTGCCAATTTTCCAGCCCGACCGAAGGTACACAGGTCTTCGAGTTCTTCGATATGCACGACGAGCAAACTTGTCAAAACGACTTGCCGCGTCAAACCCTGCTTCCTCATCGCATCGCGGAAGGTTTTTGCAAGCCAGGGAATCGTAAAGAATGAAGCTACAGCGGAGTCCTGTGCAACCATAACCGGCACAATCACCTCAATTTGCGACAAGTCGATGCCTTCAAGTTCTCTACGATCTGCTGGCTTCGCCGCAAAAATCTGGCCGATTTTCCTCGCGAGTTGCTCGACACCGGCGCCATGCCCCATTGCAAACTTAGCGTCGAAAGCTTTGACAAAAGCATCGAGGTCTTCACCGTACTTTGCGGGGTTCGGAAGAAAGCCTCCTTTGCATTCAAAAACCACGCACACACGGCCCAATACCAATATGCCGTCGAAGGATTCATGGTGACGTTTCTTGTGCTTGAAATTCGGACGCGGAAAGTAAGTCTCAACCCCCACGGCAATAGAGGTGCCGATGATTTGGCTCACGTAATGTTCAAACAGATGACCCCAAGTCTCAAATGCGCTCCGGCGATCATCGCCTTGGAGCGCATTCACGATCGTCCAGAACAAACCGATTTCTAGCTTCTCCTGCAGAAAGCCGGGGTTCACACAGATAAGATTCCCGTTGTCCAGCCGTAGGAACGGTTTCATGCGAAATGAGGTGAAGTCCTGACGTGACGCAATAGGGTCCTCGCGTGCCAGCACGACAGCCAATTCTTCGGCCGCTGTGGACTCCATTTCCCAGTACTTCTGCGCCGATTCCGCCGGGAGTTTTCCACCCAAAAATTTCGTAGGATCAATGATCGCCCGTGCGGGGTCCTTTACGAACTCTTCCTGGCTTCTCCCCATATAATTCGCGAGCACGCCGAGCGTTATGTCTAGGTAGGTATCCAGCGTCACGCCGGTCGCCTCGCCGAGTTTTGAGTTCAAGTCAATCGGCACTGGAATGTTCTTGATGATCTCTTCAAAAATCGTCGCGCTCCGAATCACAGCGTTCGTGACCGTCGGTGGATTATTGATTTCGTTGCCGATGCCGAGGAAGAGTTGGAGCCGCATGAACTTCTTGGCCGACGGCGAGCGGCGATCCGCGGCGATTTCGGACTGCATCTTCTTGCTCAGGAATAAATCGTTCGCCTTAAGAAGGCACCGTCCCAGAGAACATCGACCTTCTTGTGTCGCTCCAGGATCAATGCCGCCGACTGCACTGGAATAAATAATTGTCCACTTGAGAACTGTAAGGACCTGCTGCAGGTGAAATGCGAGCCGGTATTCAGCAGATCCTTGTATCCTCTCCTTCATAAGGCGCAATACTTCTGTATCGAGAAAATTCACGATCAGGTATTTTTGCGTTTGGATGATCTGCTCTGAGTCACGGCGGAACCGATCGATGTAGAGATGCGTCGCCATGCGAGCCAGCAGCACAGCCGTATGCTGCCGGTTGCAAGTTCGTAAGAAGCTCCAGATCTCCTCATGATTTGGCAATTCGTCGAAAAGCTCTTTCCACGTAACAAATACGGCTGGTCGATATGGCATCGCTACGTCTCGCTAGGGACCGAATCAGTAAATCAGGAGGCATTGTACCGTCATAATATAAATGCGACTCGCGAAATTCGCACTCGGGAGATGTTGCCGAGGACCGGCTTCCCCAAAGGGCGGAACTTCTGTTGGTGCTATCCTGACGGGGAGACGGGAAATCAAACCAAGTACGCGCTAGGAACTCTTGGTTTTCTTGGTCTGGTGAAGAGAACGAACCAGCGCCCGCGCGGTTTGAAGCGGACCGTGCAGACGTCCATGCCGGATATCCTCAAGACCTTCTGTCAGGCGTCTTTTGATATCAGGGGAAAGAAATCGCTTCATAAATTTTGGCATTGTCGAGGTGGAGCGAACCGGGTTTCTTTGATGGCACGAGCGGCAGTTTCACCCTGCGGCGGGCTTGCGGCGTTTCTGCTCCGCCGCCAAGGCCGCCTTTCCGAGTTGCTTAGGCGAGGCACCGAACGCGGCCCTCATTCCTGCACGCGCCTCGGGAGTCTGCATCCGCCCCAGCAGTTCATCGAATTCGCCGTTCATAGATTCGGTGATTTTGACCGTCTCTTCGCCCCGCCGCTGGCGGACCTTGGGGGCGGGACTTCGTTTTAAGCGACCGCGCCGATTAGCCAACGCCCTTCTCCCCTAAGCCGAAAGTGACCGCTCCACCGCTTGCGGTCACTTGGCCTATTTTAGCACTTAAGGAGAAACATCCAACGCAGCAGAGACCAACGAAGTTCTGGGTGCGCTTCGCAAGGCAGGATTCCTCATCCACGACCGCACTTGGAGGCCGGGACTTCAGTCCCGACGAAAAGCGTTGCCGGATCAGGGGTTTTAACCCCTGAAGCTTCAGGGGCTGAAGCCCGTATTTGACGCACTCCGAAAGGCCGAGCTGAAGCTCGGCCCTCCTAAGCTCGGACAACTCCAAATCAGGGAAGTGCTACAACTTAGATTTGTCCGTACCCGCCGTCCACGTTGAGTTCCACACCGGTGATGTACGACGCATCCTGCGAAGCCAAAAATGCCACGGCTCCCGCCACTTCCTCCGGCTGTCCGAACCGCTTCATCGGGACTCTCCCCACTACGTCCTTCGCAAATTCATCGATGGCTTCCTGCGGCAATCCGGTGCGGCCGAAAATCGGAGTGACAATCGGACCCGGCGCGACCGCATTCACGCGGATGCCACGGCCCACGAGTTCTGCCGCGGCGGTTCTTGCCAGGGAGCGCAGGGCTGCTTTCGTTCCCGAATACGCGCTGGCGCCGATGGTGCCTGTTTCGTCCGCCACGCTGGTATTTAGGATGATGGACGCGCCGTCATTCAGAAACGGCAGCGCCTTTTGGATGGTGAAGTAGGCGCCCTTGATGTTGATGTCAAACTGCTCGTCGAACACGCTTTCGGACGTTTCCGCAAGAGGCGCGAACTTCGCGACTCCGGCATTCACGAACAGTACGTCAATTTTCCCCAGCTTGCGGGAAACTTCCGCAAAGAGCTTGTCGATTTCCGGCAGCTTGGCTACATCGGACTGAATGGCCAGGACGCCGTTTCCGATCGTTTTTACCGCTTCCGCCAGAGTCTTTTCGCTTCGGCCCGAAATGGCCACCTTCGCGCCTTCTTCCTGCAGTCGTTTCGCTGTTGCGAGGCCGATGCCGCTGTTTCCGCCAGTCACTACCGCTACTTTTCCTTCGAGTCGCTTCACGTTGTTCTCCTTCGTTCGCCGATATCCCGCTGGCCTGGTCCGGAGGCGTTCGTTCCCTCTGGAACCAGGTCCAAAATGATTTCGATACTTAGATGATCATCGAAAAGGTAGGATGCAGGTATTCTGTCGCTTATTTCGCAGCGTGGAGTGCCAGCTCGTCTCCGTAAGGGTCATTTCGTTACACTGGGAACAATTCTATGGACCGTTCCGAGATCGAAAAAATATCGAAAGCCCTGGCGGACGAGACTCGCCTTAGGATCTTTGAGGCCATCTCGGCGGGCAAACGCATGACCTGCGGCGAGATTGTTTCGATGCGCGGCGTGACCCCCGCAACCGTCTCCCACCACCTCAAGATTCTGAGCGAGGCCGGACTGATCGCCTGCAGCCGAGAAGGGCAATTCGTTTACAGCGAGATCGTCCCGGGAACCATAAACGCATACACGCGGGCGCTCGCAAAAATCGCGGGGGGCAAACCGACTGCGCGCCACCGCTGACGCAGACGATGGAATTGGCGCACAATCACTAAAACTAGGAACGAAATCCTCGCGTTTCGTGCCACGCCCGGCCCACCGTTGACCCCCTCCCGGCGCACTTGCGCGCCGCGAAAACTGCCGCTACAGTGATTGGAGTGTCCTAGCGCGTCCCTCCCCGGCGGCCTGCGCCTTGCCACTCTGAGCATGGATACCAACCATCAAAGTCCGTTGGGAGCGGCGCCCGCCCGGGCCCTTTCGAATGAATCCGCGGGCAGTGCGCCGAGAGAGGCACCTCCACCGGCAATGCCTCCAGCGGGCAACGATCCGCACGAACTTGAGCAGATGCCCTTTTCCCGGCCCGCACCGGCCCCAAGCCAGGAGCTCTCGGACGACCTGCGCGTGCCCTGGACCTGGATTGATGTGATGCTGTTTGTGGTTCTCGGCCTGGTGGCCAGCGTCATTGTCACGCGCGGATTGGGCTGGATGGCGGTGCGATTTTTTGGCGTGAAGGCTTCGGAAGTGTTCGGCGCGGCGGTGACCACGCCGATGTCGATCGTCGTACTGGTCAGCCAGGCGATTCTCGATCTAGGCGCGATGCTGTTCCTCTACGCGCTGCTTGTGACGAAGTCTTCGGCGCCGTTCTGGCCGTCGATCGGGTGGCGGGAGACGCGGCCCGGGATGCGACCCATTCGCGATTCGGCGCTGCAACTTCTGGCGGGCGGGGCGCTACTGGCGCTCGTGGTGACCTTCGCGGGAAGTTTTTTCAATACCAAGGAAACGCTGCCGATCGAGGAACTATTAAAAGCGCGCGTCAGCATTCTGCTCTTCGGAGTCCTGGGAGTAGCGCTTGCGCCTTTTGTGGAAGAGACGATCTTCCGCGGCTTTCTGTATCCCGTGATCGCGCGGAGACTGGGAGTCGCCGCCGGGATCGGAATCACGGGAACGCTCTTCGGACTGATGCACGCGGCGCAGCTGTGGGGCGGCTGGGGACAAATCGCGCTGCTGATTTTCGTGGGCCTCGTGCTGACCTGGGTGCGCGCGCGCACCGGCACGGTTGCCGCCGGTTTTTTCGTGCACCTCGGCTACAATGGCTTGCAGCTCGCGGGCTATCTTGTGTATATGATCGGCCGGGGGCATCACTGATTCCAGTAGCGCAGGCTTCGAGCCTGCGGGGTTTTGTTAGCACGTGGTTGATCCTGCTACGACAAAACTCACAGACTCGAAAATTGCACCACCCGAGCGCGTAGGGGATCTCACAATCTCATGAAAGTTGCGCAACCCATTGAATGGACGAGCCGTGGTGTGGTCATGCTGGACCAACTTCGGCTGCCCGGCGAAGTGATCTACCACACCTACACGGATTACCGCGAAGTGGCGGCGGCGATCAAGACCATGGTGATTCGCGGCGCGCCCGCAATCGGCGTGGCCGCGGCCATGGGCGTGGCGATCGGCGTCGAACGTTCCGCCGCGCGCACGCTCGACGAATTGCACGACGAGTTTCCCGGCATCTGCGCGACGCTGGCGGACACGCGCCCAACGGCCGTGGACCTCTTCTGGGCGCTCGAGCGAATGAAACGAAAATTCGAGCATCTCACGGCAGCGAAGACGCCGCTCGACGCTCTGCGGCGCGCGATGGTGGAGGAAGCGCGCGCGATCCACGCCGAAAAACGCGCCTGCGATGAAGCGATGGGCCATTTCGGCGCGCAGCTCATGCCCGCGTCAGGCCAGGTGATGACGCAGTGCAACGCGGGCGCGCTCGCCACGGCCGGAATCGGCTCAGCGCTCGGGGTGATTCGCGTCGCAATCGAAGAGGGGCACAAGCTGAGCGTCCTCGTGCCGGAAACGCGGCCCTATCTGCAGGGTGCGCGCCTCACGGCCTGGGAGCTGCACGAGGGCGGGGTGCCGCTCACGCTGATCACCGACAACATGGTCGGGCATTTCATGAAGAAGGGAAAGGTCGACGCCGTCGTGGTGGGCGCGGACCGCATCGCCGCCAACGGCGACACGGCCAACAAGATCGGCACGTATCAGATCGCGGTGCTCGCGCACGAACACGGCGTGCCGTTCTACGTCGCAGCGCCGGTCTCCACTTTCGATTTGTCCATTTCGACCGGCGAGCAAATCCCCATCGAAGAGCGCTCCGCCGAAGAAGTGACGCACATTCGCGGCGTGCGCATCGCGCCGGACGTGGACGCAGCGCATCCGGCGTTCGACGTCACGCCGGCGCGCCTCATCTCCGCTATCATTTGCGAGCGCGGAGTGGCCCGCGCGCCATATGCCGAGTCGCTGCGGCGCCTGGCGGAAGTTAAGTCCCCGTCAGAAATTCGTACTGCGGCTTCGTGAGTGGAACGACCGAGAGCCTTCCGATTCGGACGAGCGGCGAATCGTTGAAGAGCTTGTTCGCCTTGATTTCCCCAAGCGAGACCGGCTTTGCAATCGGTTTCCCCGTCTTGATTTTCACCCTGGGACTTTTGGGATTCGAGGCGTCGACGGAGACAACCGTCGCGGTTCCAACCGCGCTCTTGTGATCGCCGGTCTCGTAAATGATCAGCCGCGCCCCGGGAACCATCTCGCGGAGATTCTTCACCGCGACCGGATTCGATACGCCGTCCCATTCGGTCGCGCCGTCTTTCACAAGATCAGCGAAGGAGTATTCCGAAGGCTCGGTCTTGAGCAAATAATCCTGGGACATAAGAATCGCCTCCAATTTGGACGCCTATTGTAGCGCCAACCCTGCTGCGCAGGGGGTTGGCACTCCCAACGTCGATCAGATGCCCGCCTGAACGTGGGCGCTACACGAGCTGGAATGCTTTTCCATTGGCGTTCGTTGGACAAAACGATATATTCTCCCGAAGTTCGAATCATCACAAAATAATCGAGCAAGAATCCGCGGGCTTGGCGCTTCACTCGATGCGCGTTGTGCAAGGTCAGCACCCGCGAGAACGATACAAGGATCGGGGAGGTTGGGATGAAAAAGTTCGCGCTCGTTCTGGCAATTTGTCTCTGCGCGCCGCTCGCGCTTCTCGCGCAGGCGCCGGATATTCCGTTTGATTCCGTGCCCAATGCGATCAAGATGCCGGACGGAATGTATCTCGGCGAAGTTTCCGGCATCGCCGTGAACTCGAAGGGCCACGTTTTCGTTTTCACGCGCGGAAATACCAACGGCCCCGCGTACGCCGCGGCCGCCGCGCAGCTTCTTGAATTTGACAAAGACGGCAAGTACCTCCGCGAGATCGGCCACAACCTGTACGCCTGGTCGTTCGCGCACACCGTGCGCATCGACAAGAGCGACAACATCTGGGTCACTGACAAAGGCTCGGACATGGTGGTCGAATTCAACCCGCAGGGCCAGGTCATCATGGTGTTCGGACGCAAGCAGGAAGCGTCCGACGAAGGCACCGAGGCGCTGCGCCATCCGAAGCCTCCGCTAGCGCCAGTCGACGGAATGTTCAGGCAAGTGACCGACGTTGCCTGGGACGCGGCCGGTGAGACCTTCATCAGCGACGGGTACATCAATTCGCGGGTCGCCAAGTACGACAAGAACGGCCGGTGGATGAAGTCGTTCGGCGAGCCAGGCAGCGGGCCGGGCCAGCTCAACACGCCGCACAGCATTGCAACGGACGCGAAGGGAAATGTGTACGTCGCAAATCGCGGCAATGCGCGTATTGAAGTGTTCGATAGCGACGGCAATTACCTCCGCCAGATCAAGATCAATGAGCCCTTCGATTACGCGAACACGGTTCCGATCATGATGAACAAGCCACCCGTGGATCAGACGGGAACGATGGGGCCGGGCACTCCCTGGACAGTGTGCATCACGCCCGGACCGAATCAGGTTCTATACGCGTCCGACGCTTGGCCGGGGCGGGTGTACAAGATCAGCCTGGACGGAAAAGTTCTGGGCAAGCTAGGTGGAACGGGGAGGCAGCTCAAGGAATTTGGATGGATCCACGAAATTGCCTGCCCGTCGGAAAACGAAATCTACGTGGGAGAGCTGCTGAACTGGCGCGCGCAGAAGCTCATCCTGCATCCGTCGAAGTAGGGGCTGATTTAAAGAAAAGCTAAAACCTGAAGACAGAGAACACTGAGGGCCACAGAGAAGTCCGGATTCGCAGGCGGTGTTTGCGGATCCGGTGATGCCGGAGGGCCGGGCTTCAGCCCGGCCGCTAGCGGTTGCAGGAAATCGGCTTCAGCCGCTGAAGTTTCATTCGCCGGCTGATCGCTGCGCGAATCACCAAGTGTTACCTGGCAGCGCTCGCCTCGCGCACGACCCCCGCGTCGCCTCGTTCGCGCGCGACGTACTGGTCGTAAATCCAGCGGTATGTTTTTTCGAGGCCCATGCGCAGCGGCGTGTTCGGTTCCCAGCCCAAATATTTTTGGATCAGCGTGTTGTCGCTGTTCCGTCCATTGACGCCCTTCGGCGCGCTCAGATCGTAGTTGCGCTTCAGCTTGATGCCCGCGATTTCCTCGGCCATGTCCACAAGCTGATTGATCGTGACGGCCTCGCTCGATCCCAGGTTGATCGGCTCAAGGATGTTCGAGTCCGTGATTTTCTGAATGCCGAGCGTGCAGTCGTCGATGAACATGAAGCTGCGCGTCTGAACTCCGCTGCCCCAAATCTCGATTTCACCCTTGCCGGAAATCTTGGCTTCGATCACCTTCCGGCAGATCGCCGCCGGCGCCTTCTCGCGCCCGCCGAACCACGTCCCCCACGGTCCGTAGACATTGTGAAAGCGGGCCACGCGCGTTGTGAGCCCGAAATCTTCACGGAAGTGCCGGCACATCCGCTCTGAAAATAGCTTCTCCCAACCGTAGCCGTCTTCCGCCAGCGCCGGATACGCGTCCTCTTCCTTGAGGGAAGGCGCCTCGAATGTCTTCTGCTTGTCCCCGTTGTAAACGCACGCCGAGGACGCGTAAAAAAATCGCTTCGCGCCGTGCTTCAGCGCCGCCTGCAACATGTGTGTGTTGATCAGCACGGAGAGCATGCACAACGCCTTGTTCTGCTCGATGAAGCCCATGCCGCCCATGTTCGCGGCCAGGTTGTAGATATCGACCACGCCCTTGGCCGCCGTCTCGCAATTTTCCCTGAGATTCAAATCGAGCGACAGGTTCTCGACGTCATCGAAGCGCTGATACCATTCGTCGAACGGCTTGACGTCGACTGCGCGAATGTCTCGGTACCCTTTCTTGCGAAACACAGAAACAAGCGCGCCGCCAATGAATCCCCCGGCGCCGGCGACCAGAATTTTGTCGTTGAGTCCCACGGGTGTCTCCCTAATGAATGCATATCGGCAGGGACGATTTCACCACGCGCAAGTATTAACGATCAACCAATAATTCGCAACGATTGGCCAAGGCTCCAGCCTGTACCATTTTGGTTCACGCGCACAGCGCAAGGCCATGCTTCAGAACACCCCCCGCAGTGTCACCGCCAGCGTGACGAAATATACCAACACGTTTGTTACGGATCTGTTGCAATGATCTATACCAATGGTATATACTTTTTCTATGCCGAAGCCCAAAGTCGCGAAATTGTTCAAAAACGGCCGCAGCCAAGCCGTCCGCCTGCCCAAGGAATTTCGATTCACGGGCGATCGAGTGCGAATCCGCAAGGTTGCGGAGGGTGTGCTGCTCGAGCCCATGAAACTCGATCCCGAGGAATGGCTCACTGGATGGAAACGGTTCGGCCCGGCACACATTTTCCCGCATGGTCGCAAGCAGAAGAAGCCTCCGATCCGCAGGTATTTTGATTGAACTACCTGCTCGATACGAATGTCTGTATTGCCTTGCTGAATGAAAATTCTCCGCGTACCGAGGCGCGGGTGATGAGCGAGCTGAAAGCTGGCTCGCAGTTATCAGTCTCGTCGGTGTCCGTATTTGAGCTCTGGTACGGCATGGAGAAAAGCGCCCGGCGAGAATCGAACATACGCAAGCTTTCGGCATTTCTCTTGAACTGGGTCAACGCGCTGGCCTTCGATGGCGAGGATGCTCGTGTTGCGGGCAGAATCCGTGTTGAGCTTGAATCCATAGGTCGGCGGATCGGCGAATACGACACGCTAATCGCGGGCCAGGCGCTACGGCACGGCATGACGCTGGTAACCGCCAATGTGAAGGAGTTTGGCCGCATCAAGAATCTGTCCTGGGAAGATTGGTCGAGGAGTTGAGAGAGCCTCTCAAAAAGTCTTCTCGGCCGGATATCCACGCGCACGTTTTCCACAAGTTCGCAATTCAGTCGGCCTACTTATGCTTGACATTTAAGATTCGGATGCTATGATCGTTGGGCTGTACGTTCGCCTGCCTGCTGGACAGGAGGCCTTCGCTCTTTGACAAACTGGGTAAGATGAGATGTGCCAGAACCCGTTCGATTAATTTTGGCATGCAAGTGCCAAGAGATTGAGTGAATCGAGCGATAAAAAGTTCGCTTGGGAAACTTTAGGTCCGACATCCAGAAATGGGAGTCGGGCTTTTTTGTTTTCCAGGCAGCCAGTTTCACACGAGAGTTTGATCCTGGCTCAGAGCGAACGCTGGCGGCGTGCTTAACACATGCAAGTCGAGTGCGCGCCCGTAGCAATACGGGTGGCGCACGGCGCACGGGTGCGTAACACGTGGGCAATCTGCCCTCGGATGGGGGATAACCCCGCGAAAGCGGGGCTAATACCGCATGACATTCCGGAGACTCCGGTCTCTGGACTCAAAGGCCGCAAGGCCGTCTGAGGAGGAGCCCGCGCCCGATTAGCTAGTTGGTGAGGTAACGGCTCACCAAGGCTTTGATCGGTAGCCGGTCTGAGAGGATGGCCGGCCACACTGGAACTGAGACACGGTCCAGACTCCTACGGGAGGCAGCAGTGGGGAATATTGCGCAATGGGCGAAAGCCTGACG
>Ga0210401_10001699_pt1 | contig 25150 bp, 18 predicted proteins | sample IncBWH32MmetaG_FD_150866 | JGI IMG/M metagenome (GOLD analysis project Ga0210401, IMG submission 150866) | Forest soil microbial communities from Barre Woods Harvard Forest LTER site, Petersham, Massachusetts, United States - Inc-BW-H-32-M | ecosystem: Environmental > Terrestrial > Soil >... | reverse complement strand
GACGCGCTTCTTCGAGCAACTGGGTATATTCATGGATCTCGCCGCCGACAATCGAGCGCAGCCCGGCCATCAGATTGCCGCCGAGCCCGCGGCTGCGCACGACGACGCCAAAGCATTGGCCCTTGATGTCGGTCGCTTGGTGGCCCGGGACATTTTCGGTGGTTACGACTAGCATGACTTTTCTCCGTTGGGTTGTGAAACGGGGGTTCGGCGCGGCGGCGCCCGGCTTGTCGCGGCGTCCTCGATCAGGCGTTTCTCATAAGCTTGCTGATCATCTCTGTTGCTTACCAACACGCAACCCAGCAATGATCAAACGGCCGGTTGCGGGCGCCGCCGGCAACGGGCTAGGCTTTCGTGGGAAAGTACCGAAGAGGGCGGCGATGGCAGCGGGCGCAAGCTGGAACGAAAGCAAGGTCGAGATCGCCGGTGTCACGCTGCATCTGGCGCGTGCCGGCAGCGGGCGCCCGGTTTTGGTCCTGCATCACGACATTGGCAGCCCGGAGCAGCTTGATTTCTATGATGCGCTGGCGAGCCGGTTCGACGTCCTCGTGCCGCATCATCCGGGCTACGGCAAGTCGGAGCGGCCGCAATGGCTGCGCAGCGTGCGCGACGTCGCGGTGATGTACCAATGGCTGCTGTCGGATCTCGGCATCGAACGGCCGTCTTTGGTCGGGCTCGGCTTTGGCGGCTGGATCGCGGCCGAAATGGCGGCGATGGCGCCCGATCGCTTGCACCGGCTGGCGCTGGTCGGCGCGATGGGCTTGAAGCCGCCGGAGGGCGACATTCTCGACCAGGCGATCATCAGCTATCTCGATTACGCGCGCGCTGGGTTTCACGATCAGACGGCGTTCGCCCGCATCTACGGCGATGTGTCGACCGATCAACTGGTCGATTGGGACATCTGCCGCGAGATGTGCTTCCGCATCGCCTGGAAGCCCTACATGTATAGTCAAACTTTGCCGCATCTGTTGGGTGGGGTGAAGGCGCCGGCGCTCGTCGTCTGGGGCGACGACGACAAGATCGTGCCGCGCAGCGCGGGCGAACTCTATGCCGCGACCTTGCCAAACGCCCGGTTCGAGATCGTGCGCGCCGCCGGGCATTGCGCGGAGATGGAGCAGCCCGCGGCGGTCGCCCGGCTGATCGGCGGATTTGTCGCCGAGAATTGAGGCTTTTGGTTGCCGCAACGCTGGATCGCATAGCAAAGGGAACAGGAGGAAATCATGCATGTGATGTACTTCACCGAGCAGCCGATGTCCGCCTACCCGGCCGATATCGGGCTCGAGTTCGGCGCCACCGCACTGATGTTCTCGAACAAATATTACGATCCGGTTGCCGGCAGCCGCCTCTACAACGAATATCTCGAGCAATATATCTACGCCGAAGAGATGGGCGTCGAAGGCTTTATGCTGAACGAGCACCACAATGCGCCGTTCTGCATGCAGTCGAAGTGCAACATCTTCGCCGCGATCCTCGCCGCGGTAACCAAAAAGGCGAAGATCGTGTTGCTCGGCAACCCGCTGCCGTTGGCCGAGAACCCGGTGCGGCTCGCCGAAGAGCTGGCGATGATCGACATGATCTCGCGGGGCCGCCTCGTCTCGGGTTTTGTCCGGGGCGGCGGGCAGGAACAGCTCGCCAACGGCGTCAGCCCGGCCTACAACCGCGAGCGCTTCGAGGAGGCGCACGATCTGGTCGTCGCCGCGTGGACGCGCGAGGGCCCGTTCCGCTGGGAAGGCACGCATTACCAGCACCGCGTCGTCAATCCGTGGGCGGTGCCGTTGCAAAAGCCCTATCCACGGGTGTGGATCCCCGGCGTTTTGAGCAAGGAGACGATCATCTGGGCGGCCAAGCAGCGCTATCCCTATATCGCACTCAATACCTCGATCGAGGCGACCAAGACGATCTGGAAGCTCTATGACGAGGTTGCGCGCGAGGTGGGCTATGAAGCGGGGCCGCAAAACCGCGGCTATCTGCAGCAGGTCCATGTCTCGGACAGCGAAGAAAAGGCCGAGAAAAACGCCCGCCAGTTTCTATGGATGCAGGGCGAATTCACCGGGCTTGCCCATCCGGTGTGGTCGAACCCGGCGGGTTATTTTTCGCCCGAGTTTCGCCGCCAGTTCGTCGAGTTCGCGGTTGGACGGGCAGAGAGCCCGCGCGGCCGCCCGACCTTCGAAAAGCAGGTCGCTGACGGGCGGGTAATCTACGGCACGCCTGATACCGTCATCCCGAAACTGCGCCGCGTCCTCGAAGAGACCCGCCCCAGCATCTATGGGCTGTGGGGCAATGACGGCAATGTCAGCAACGAGGACGCGCGCACCTGCATCCGCCTCTTGGGTCAGGAGGTCATGCCGGCGATGCGCGAGTTCGGCAAGGAACTGGGCCTGACCGACCCGTTCGAAGCCGAGGCCCCGGTCCATCTGCGCTATTCGACCGACCTCAAGCAGCTGCCGCAAGCGGCGGAGTAAACCGCCGGCCCGATAGCCGCCGCCGGCCGCAGCACCGGTGTCGCGCGCGGTTGGTGACGATTCCCGTGCGCGGTTGCGCGACCGCGGCCGTGAAACTTTCGCGGTCCTGTTCTGGCGTGGCGGAGAGGGAGGGATTCGAACCCTCGGTCCCCCGCAAGGGGGACAACGGTTTTCGAGACCGCCCCGTTCGACCGCTCCGGCACCTCTCCTGCGGGTCTCGGCGGCGCTCGGGCGCCCGCGCCGCGATCCGGGACGGGAGCCAAATTAGCCGAAGGCGGTGCCGCCGGCAACCGCGTCAAAGCGGCGATATCCGCCCACCGCGATCGGACGCTCGCGCGCCGGCCCGGCGATGCGCTAGCCTGTGTCCTCGGCTGCTTTTGGGAGGAGGAAAAGATGAGCGCGTTAGCGGATTACCAAAACAAATACCAGAGCGCCCGCGTGGAACGCCGCGACGGCATCCTGCACGTGACGCTTCATACCGAGGGCCAGTCATTGCGCTGGGGATTTCTGCCGCACGGCGAATTGCCCGAATTGTTTCACGATATCGGCGCCGACCGCGACAACCGGGTCGTGATACTGACCGGCGCCGGGCCCGAGTTCTCCGGGCCGCGCGCCACCCCCGGCACCTCGTCCTTTCCGTCGCGGCCGTCGATCGACCGCATCGACCGCATCCATTGGGAGGGCCGGCACCTCTTGATGAACCTGTTGAACATCGAGGTGCCGCTGATCAGCGCGATCAACGGCCCGGCCTGGCGGCATTCCGAGATCCCGCTGTTGTGCGACATCGTGCTCGCCGCCGACACCGCCCAGTTTCAGGACTCGGCCCATTTCGCCTCGGACGTGGTGCCGGGGGACGGCATGCACATCGTCTACCCGCTGCTGTTGGGGATGAACCGCGGCCGCTATTTCCTGATGACCGGGCAGACGCTCGACGCCGCCGAGGCATTGCGCCTTGGGCTTGTCGCCGAGGTATTGACGCCCGACAAATTGTCGGCGCGGGCCTGGGAGCTTGCCGAGGGGCTGACCAAAAAGCCGACCCTGCTGTTGCGCTATACGAGACTCCTTTTCACCGAATATCTGCGCCGCCAAATGCACGAGCTATTGGGCTACGGGCTGGCGATGGAAAGCCTGGCGCTGATCGAAAAACCGGAGGCGCCGGCGGCCTGAACGGCGGCAACAGCAAGCCGGGGCGGACAACGGCGGGAGGGAACCGGCCTGTTCGAGCAGCGCCCCCGGCGATTTAATCGCCGCCTCTCTACCACGCCGAGTCGATCGAATCGTCGCGATCGCGGCGGCGCCATCGCGGCCTGTGTTCGTGACGCAGGGAGCCCACCGGACACAGCAGTTTCGCGTCCTTTCCGTAATATTGGTAGCAAATCGGCACTGCTTTCACGCTTGGGTAACCGGCGATGCTGACCGGAAAATCCTCGCATTCGAGCTGAGCCATCTTCTGGACGTCCATGTAGCTGTACCCTTGGCGATCCTTGGTCGCATCCGCATCGGCTCTCCACAAATGCACCCGGTACCTTGAATGGTCGCTCGCCGTCAGATCGTCACAGACATAGAGCATATTGTCGCGCTGGCATGCCGCCAACGACGGGTACCAGCGCCCCCGGGTGCCGTCTGGCGCGACCGCGCAGTCGCCGTCAGCGGCGGAAAACTTCCATCGGGATTTTTCGTAGGGCTTGCCGCCTTCTGGGCACAACGTCACGGTGTAGGACGTTTTCGCCGCCGCCGGGCAGGTCTGGTTGCCGACCCCGTCGCCGTATTGCCAAGTGTACCCGGTGTAGCCCAAACCATAGATCTGCGTCACCCAGTTCGTGTTCTGGATAGCAAACCGGCCATTCTGTTGGGGACCGACGCGCTGCTGCGGCCCCGAACCGCCGGGGCACGCCAATCTCGGCTGCGCTCCGTCGCAACCGTCGCCGGCATAATAGCTGACGGAGGTGCACTTCGCGTTGGCGCAATTGGGCTGGGTCGGATCGGTGTTCGCCGGCGAACCCGAGGTCGTCGTTTCGAACCAGTGGAACGGGGCGATGCAGGCCCGGCGATATTTGCCGTCCTCGCTCAACAGGCTGATGCCTTTGTCGATCAGCGATTGCTGCGCCGCATTGGTCGAATAGAGGGTGTTGCTGCTCTCGCTCGGACAGCTGCCCAAATCCAGCATCGACCCGTCGATCAGCGGCGCGGAGCAGCCCGCTCCGGACGCCTCGACCTTCAGCGGCAAGGTGTAGCCGTCGACCGCACTGATGTCGTAGTAGTCGGTCGAGGACAAATAGCCGCAATTCTTCGCATTGGGCTGGGTTGGACAAAGCCGATGCTTTGCCGGGTTTGCGGCGGGGTTGAAGGCGCACGTCTTACTGCCTTTGACGCAGCCGAAGGTGGGCTCGAACAGGGTGTTGACCGCCGCGAGGTCGCCCGCGATAGAGCCGACCACGCAGCCGCTTTCGTCAAACGGGTTACTGTTGTCGGACAGGCTGGGGCAGCCCATAAAAAACCGGAAATTGCCGTTGGGCGCGCCCTGGTCCGGAATGGCGAAGATCTTCGCAGCAGCCCCGTTACCTTTGATCAGGACCGCCCCGGCCAGCGTATCGTACAGAACCGTAGCTTTGATAACCGCGGTTTTTGCGGCATCTTTCAGCATCAGCACGGTATTCTCGTTAATCACCTTGAGGATCGTGGTGGTCAAGTCGGCTCCAGCGGCTCCGGCCCTTTTGACCTTGATGATTTGGCCCGCGACAAAGACAAAACCGGGCGGCGTCTTGCCGGGGCTCGACAGGGTCATCGTCGCGCTGCTTTTGGCGATCGTGCCGAGCCATCCCGGATCTTCGAAATCCTCTTGGGTCGCATACGGCCGAAACCACGCGCCTGAGTTCGCCTCGACCGCCGGTTGAGCCGGGCTGCCTCCGGGAGTGAACACCGCCCAAACATCGTCGTCGCACTGATTGACGATCTTGAGCCGGTCATGGCCGGGTCCCTCGGCCGCCGCCATTTGACACAGCAGCAGCAACGACAACAGGGCCGGCGACACCCAGGCGATCCCTCTCACAAGATTCTCCGTTTGGCGGCGATGCGACGGTCGGGCAAATCGACCGCCGCTCGTTTTGGCGGTTAGTGGTTAAGAAGTCGGAAACGGCCACCAGAAAGCGCTCGCCGGTCCCACCATCAGCGAGGCATTGGTCGAGGCGATCGACCTGGTCCCGACCTTTGTCGAATATTGCGGCGGCGCGCGAAAGCCGCATGTCGTCGAGGGACGCTCGCTGATGCCGCTGCTGCATGGCGGCCCGCCCGCCGAGTGGCGGCAATACGCGTTTTCGGAATACGACTACGCAATGCTGGAGGCGCGGCTGATTTTGAACCAGCCGATCGACGACTGCCGTCTCTACATGGTGTTCGATGACCGCTGGAAATTGGTTCACGCGAAGGGCTTTCGTCCAATGCGAGGCTTATGCCCGCGGCCAGCAGTTCGTTCGGGAATTTTGATCGGCTATTGGGACGAGGCCGAGCTTGCCGAAGCCCGCGCGGTCGCCGCTTAGTGACGAAAAACCCGCCGCCGCGTGCGTCCGCTTTGGCTGATCTCGCAATTCGTAGTTAAATTTTCAAATATGAATTGCAACTCGGGCCGAATCATCGCAGTATCTGCTCGGCATCGTTATGTCCCCCCAACGATGCGTTGTCGCCTGTCGGTCGGGCAAACCGACAGGAACAGAAGCCCCGGTCCCCCCCGACCGGGGCTTTTCTGTAACGGCCCGCCGCTCTTTCTGTAACAGCGGCAGGACTCGCTGGCGCTTGCCGCGTGCCGCATCTTAAAGTATGGGCAAAATGGCAGCGCGATACTGCCGCCGGACAAGGAGTTGACGCTGGTGCTCGATGGCGATGCTGCGCGCGTTCTGGAAATCGTGCGCCTGTCCGGCCGGCCACCGTTTGAGACTGTGTCCCCGATCGAGGCGCGCGCTCTGTTTCTCGGCGGACGGGAAATTCTCTCGCCGGCGCCGGCCCCGGTGGCGGAAACTCGCGAGCTCGCGATTGCCGGGCCGGGTGGCGGGCATCTTCCGCTGCGGCTTTACCGCGCCGCCGGCACCGCCGCCGGGGCGAGTTTACCGGCGCTGGTCTTTTTCCACGGCGGCGGCTGGGTCGTCGGCGATCTCGAAAGCTACGACGCGATGTGCCGCCATCTGGCCAATGCCGCCCGCTGCGCGGTCGTCGCGGTCGATTACCGCCTGGCGCCCGAGCACAAATTCCCGGCCGCGGTCGAGGACTGCGTCGCCGCGACCGAATGGGTTGCGACAAACGGCGCAGCGCTCGGCGTCGACGCGGCGCGCCTTGCCGTTGGCGGCGACAGCGCCGGCGGCAATCTCGCCGCGGTGGTCAGCCTACTCGCCCGCGATCGCGGCGCGCCCAGCCTGCGCGCCCAGCTGTTATTGTACCCGGCGGTCGATTTCGCCATGAGCCATGCCTCGCATCAGCGTTTTGCCGACGGCCATCTGTTGACCCTGGCGACGATGCGTTGGTTTGCCGAGGCCTATCTGCGCGGGCCGCAGGACGCAGCCGATTGGCGCGCTTCGCCGATGCGCGCCGCCAATTTCGCCGGCCTGCCACGGGCCTATGTGCTGACCGTCGGCTACGATCCGCTGTGCGACGAAGGGACCGCCTATGCCCACCGGCTCGAGGAGAATGGCATTGCCGTCGAGTACCGCCACATTCCCGACCAGATCCATGGCTTTCTGTTGATGGGCAAGATCGTCCGCGCCGCCGGTCCGGCGCTCGACGAGATCGCCGCGGCGTTGAGGCGGGCATTCAACGAGGGGTGAGGGAAGTTCCGCGCCAATCGCTCGGCGCACCTCTTCGCCACGGTCGTGCGCCGCCCGAGATGTCCCCGCGACAATGGCTGCGGCTGGTGCTGGTCGGTCTCGGCGCTTCGGTGGTGCCGCTCGACACCGCGGTCAATATCGGCTTTCCCGACATCACCCGCAGCTTTGGCCTGCCGATCGAGATGATCCAGTGGGTCGTGATCTGCTATGTCCTGACTTATGCCAGCCTGATGCTGGCTTTTGGCCGGGTCGGCGACATTTTCGGCCATGGCCGGGTGTTCCGCGCCGGGCTGGCGTGGAGCGTCGCCGCGTTTCTGTTGTGCGCTGCAGCACCCGCCTATGGCTGGCTACTGTTCTGCCGCTTTCTGCAAGGGATCGGCGCGGGGCTGGTGATCAGCGTCGCCCCGGCATTGGTGACCGGGCTCTTCCCCGAGCACCGGCGCAGCCGCGCGGTTGCGGCGTTTGCAATGATTTTTGCGCTGGCCTCGGCCGCCGGCCCATTGATCGGCGGAGCGCTCGTCAGTGTCTGTGGGTGGCCGGCGGTGTTCTGGTTTCGCGCGCCGATCGCGCTGGTGGCGCTGGTATTTCTCGAAGGGCTGCCGCACCCGGGCGGCGAGTCGCGCCACGAGCCGCTCGACATCCCGGGCGCGGTGCTGCTGGCGCTGGCGCTCAGCAGCCTGTTGCTGCTCATCAATGAATTGCCGCGGCTTGGCCGGCAAAATTGGCTGGCGCTGCCATTATTCGCGCTTGCCGTCATCGGCGCCTGGGGGTTTCTGCGCCGTGAAGCCCGTACCGCGGCACCAATTGTCAACCTCGAGTTTTTCCGCAGCTTCGGCTTCGCCACGGTCAACGTCGCGAGCGTGCTGGTTTATTTGACGAGCTTTTCGGTGCTGCTGTTTGTTCCCTATTATCTGGTGCGCTTTACCGGCTTGCCCTTGCCGTGGGCGGGCGCGGTGCTCGCTTCCTCGTTTGTCGGCGCGATGGCGGCGGCACCGCTCGCCGGAAGGCTGATCGAGCGAGTGCCGGCGGGTCGCATAGCGCTGCTCGGCGCGGCGCTCAGCGGTGCGGGGCTGATCGCGATCGGCAGCTGGAACCGGGGTCCGTGGGGCGGGACATCGGCGATCCTCTCCGCACTGATCGTGCAAGGGATCGGCGTCGGCCTGTTTCAGGTCGCCTATATGGATGTCGTTATCGGCACGATGCCGCAGCGCGATCGCGGGGTCGCCGGCGGGGTCGCGATGCTGACGCGCACCCTCGGGATCGTCGTCGGGGCGAGTTCGCTGACGCTCCTCTTCGATGCGGTCGAGACCGCGGCGCTCGCCCAGGGAGCGGCGTCGGCCAACGCGTTTCTCACCGCGTTTCGGGTAACCCTTTATGCCGCGGGGGTGCTGTCGGCCTTGACCGGGGTGGCGGTGCTCGCTTGCGGCAGCCGCCGATAGCCCCGGATGGCGTTCACTCGTCTTCGAGGGTGAAGCCGACTTTGAGGATCACCTGATAATGCGCGACCTTGCCGTCCTCGACATGGCCGCGGGTCTGGAGAACCTCGAACCACCCGACCTGGCGCAGGGTGCGCGATGCCCGGCCGACGGCGTTCTGGATTGCGTCCTCGATGCTCTTTTCAGACGAGCCCGCGACTTCGATAATGCGATAGACATGGTCCGGCATTTGCACCCTCCGATGATTGGCCGCCGGCCGGCGCCGGCCGCATTGTTTGCTGGGGAGATAACACGCGAGGCATCAGGTCGTCCCACACCGGGGCAATTTAAACCCCGCGCGGATGCTCGGCCGCGTTATTCTCGGCGGGTGTTTCAACATCCGACGGGACGGAGAATCGGGATGCCGGTGACGATGTATCACAATCCGCGCTGCAACACCTCGCGGCGGACGTTGGCGCTGTTGCGCGAGCGCGGTGTCGAGCCCGAAATCGTCGAATACCTGAAAACCCCGCCCTCCGCGCCCGAGCTAAAACAAATCCTCGGCCAATTAAAAATCCCGGCCGTCAAACTGCTGCGTAAAAAAGAGGCCGCGGCCGCCGGGATCGACCCGAAGGCGCTGTCGGAAGACCAGCTGGTCGCGGCGATGGTCGAACACCCGATCGTCATCGAACGGCCGATCGTCATCTCCGGCGGCAAGGCGGCGCTCGGCCGCCCGCCCGAAGCGGTGCTGGCGGTGCTGTAGACCCAAGCGCCTCGGCTTGCGGCGTCAACCGGCGGCGAGCCTGAGGGAACCTCGTCCCGGCGCCTCTTGTTGGCGGCACGATGATCGACCGGGACGAGACCGCGCCGGACGACGGCCTGACGGCGAAGGCAGGGTCCGACTCGCCGCATCTGGACGAGAGCGAAAAAACCCAGGCCGCCGAACACGCGGCGCCGCGCGCGCTGGTAATTCACGAGGTCATCCGGGAGGAGGGCGAGGACGAGCTGACGCGCCGCCCGGGCGCGCTCGTCTGGTCGGGGTTGGCGGCCGGCCTGTCGATGGGTTTTTCGTTTCTGTCGCTGGCCCTGATCCGCGCTTCACTCCCCGATGAACCATGGCGCCGTCTGCTCGACAGCGTCGGTTATACCATGGGCTTTCTGATCGTCATCCTCGGGCGGCAACAGCTGTTCACCGAGAGCACCCTGACGGCGGTGCTGCCGTTTCTCGTCCGCCGCGACCGGGCGACCCTCCTCGCCTTGGTCCGGTTCTGGGCGGTCGTGCTGTCGGCCAATCTGGCGGGCACGCTGATCTTCGCCGCCTTGATCACCCCGCGGGGAATATTTTCCGACGCGGTATATCAGGCATTGGTCGACACCGGCCGCGAGGCCGTCGGTGGGAAGTTCGGGTCCACCTTCCTGCGCGCGGTGTTTGCCGGATGGCTGGTGGGGTTAATGGTATGGCTGCTGCCGAGCGCCCGCTCGGCCCGCATGTTCGTGATCATGTTCTTGACTTATGTGGTCGCGATGGGCCGGCTTTCGCATGTCATCGCGGGCTCCGTCGACAGCGCGTATCTGGTGTTTTCGGGCAATGGTTCGGCGCGCGACTATGTCGTCGGCTTTTTGCTGCCGACCTTGCTCGGCAATACGATTGGCGGCGTTACCTTGGTGGCGATGCTGAACCATGCCCCGCTGGCACCGGAGCTGCGACCCGACGGCGAGGCCGAAGCCGGCGGGCGGTGAGCGGCGCGGCAGCCGCAAGGCGGTAATTACGATCGGTTATTCCCGCTGCGTTGCCGCGGTGTATTCGCCGGCGCAGAAGGTGCCGCCCTGGTAGCGCTCGGCGATCGGGTCGGCGCCGGGCGGCTCGGCCGCCAAGACCGCTTCGGCGTAGGGCTCCGAATCATCCTGCGGCGCGTAGCCGAGACGATAGGCGTTCGAATTGTCGTACCACGAGCGGCGGTTATCCGAGACGCCATAAACAATCTCATAGCGGACCTTCGGGTGTTCGAGCCCGATGCGCACGAGCTGGGTCAAATCGCGCGGGCTGATCCAGATCGCGAGGCGCCGTTTGTCGATCGGCTGCGTCCCGAAATTGCCGATCCGCACGCACAAAAAGCCCATCCCGTGTTTGTCGGAATAGAGGCCGGCGAGCGCCTCGGAAAACGCCTTGCTGACGCCATAGCGGCTGTCCGGCCGCGGCATGACGCGGTGGTCGATTGTCTGTGAGCGCGGATAGAAGCCGACCGCGTGGTTGCTGGTCGCCATGACGATGCGCTTGACGCCGGCCCGTCGCGCCGCCTCGAAGACATTGTAGACGCCGACGATGTTCGATTGCAGGATGACCGGCCACTCGGCCTCGCCCGAATTGCCGCCGAGATGGATGATGCCGTCGACGCCAGCGACCATGCGCTCGACCGCAGCCATATCCGCGATCTCGGTTTGGTCGACCTCTTCACCGTCGCGCGACGGCGTCAGCGCCATCCGGTCGGAGAGCCGCAATACCGGGTACACCCCCCGCAACGTCTCGCGCAATGCCCGCCCGATCCCGCCGCCCGCCCCGGTGATGAGCACTCGCTGCATAGCAATTCTCCTTACCACCCTCAGCCGCCGGGCGCCCTGCGTTCCGAGAGCCGGCACCCAAACCAAAGCTATTCGAACAGGTATTCGCCGGCGTTGACAAGCCGCCGATTGCAGCGCGCCCTTATATCCCCCGAGCTTGCATCGTAAAAAGCGCTTCAGAGTATCTACATCTCTGCGTTTAAGTTGGTCATCTGCGATAATATTGGCTTTCATTGCGTTAACTATGATTTTTTACGACAATTCGTACAAATAGCAACTACTTTACGAGCAACCGCTGGTGGCGCCGCAGGTGTCGCATTTGAGGCAGGTGCCGTTGCGGATCAGGGTGAAGTTGCCGCATTCGGCGCAGCTGTCGCCTTCGTAGCCTTTGATGCGGGCGGCGCGGATGCGTTCGAGGCGGAGCGCGAGGGTGTCGTCGTCTGCCATCGGGAGAGAGTGGTCGGCGAGGGCGAGGACGGCCGCGACGCTAGCCGGGCGGGCGGCGCCGCCGTGCAACACCGTGAATTTGTTGCGGACATAGCCGTTCGAGGTCATGCGCTGCATCATCGCGGCGACCCCGGGTTCGATCCCCGGAGCAAGTCCGGGGACGGGGGCGGCCTCGGGGCGGTCATCCTCGGCGGCGCCGGGGTCGCGCAGGCTGGATTGGGCTTCGCCTTTGCCGACCGTGTCGGGCAACAAATCGCCGGGCTCGGCATGGGCGAGGTCGGTGCGGCCCAAATACGAGATCGCCAATTCGCGGAAGATGTAGTCGAGGATCGAGGTTGCCATCTTGATCGCGTCGTTGCCGTCGACGATCCCCGACGGCTCGAACCGGCTGAATGTAAAGCTCTCGACGAACTCTTCGAGCGGCACGCCGTATTGCAAGCCCATCGAGATCGCGATCGCGAAATTGTGCATCAAGGAGCGGAAGGCCGAGCCCTCCTTGTGCATGTCGATAAAGACCTCGGCGAGCTTGCCGTCCTCGTGCTCGCCGGTGCGCAGATAGACCTTGTGGCCGCCGACCGTGGCCTTTTGGGTGTAACCCTTGCGCCGGTTCGGCAGGCGGCGGCGCTCGCCGCGCTGCACGACCTTTTCGACGATCCGCTCGACCATTCGTTCGACGATGCGCTCGGCGACGAGCGGCGCGCGGCGCGCCGGCGACAATGCGAAGAGGTCGGCGGCTTGCTCCTCGGCCTCCTCATCGTCGCCAAAGAGGCTCGCGGCCAGGGGCTGCGACAGTTTGGAGCCGTCGCGGTAGAGCGCCGTGGCCTTGAGCCCCAGCCGCCAGGAGAGCCAGTAGGCGTACTTGCAATCCTCGACGCTCGCCGCGTTCGGCATGTTGACGGTTTTCGATATGGCGCCCGAGATGAAAGGCTGGGCAGCGGCGATCATGCGGATGTGGCTCTCGGCCGACAATGCGCGAGTGCCGGTGCGGCCGCACGGGCTGGCACAATCGAACACCGGCAGATGTTCGGGCCTAAGGTATGGCGCTCCCTCCAGGGTCATCGCACCGCAGCACCAGGCGTTGGCGGCGTCCATCTCGGCGTGGCTGAAGCCGAGCGCGGCGAGGAGGTCAAAGCCCGGGTCGTCCAGCGCCGCCGGAGTGATGCGGAGCTTTTCGATGCAGAACTCTTCGCCGAGAGTCCATTTGTTGAAGGCGAATTTGATGTCGAAGGCGGTTGCCAACGCGGCCTCGGCGGCGGCGAGCGCACGGTCGTCAAGGCCTGAGGCGTGCAGGCTCTCGTGGTTGACCGCGGGGGCGCCGACCAAGGTGCCGTGCCCTAGCGCATAGCGCTCGATCGCGGCGATTTCGGCGGCGTCGTAGCCGAGGGCGGCGAGCGCGGACGGCACGGCGCGGTTGATGATCTTGAAATAGCCGCCGCCGGCGAGTTTTTTGAATTTGACCAGCGCGAAGTCGGGCTCGATCCCCGTGGTGTCGCAATCCATGACGAGGCCGATCGTGCCGGTCGGTGCGATGACCGTCGCCTGGGCGTTGCGAAAGCCGTGCCTTTCGCCGAGTGCGAGTGCCGCGTCCCAGCTCTCGCACGCCGCCGCGACCAATCGCGGGTCGGGGCAGTTGGCGGCGTCGAGCGCGACCGGAGGTATCGACAGCCCCTCATATCCGACGCTCTCGCCATAGGCGGCACGGCGGTGGTTGCGGACGACGCGCAGCATCGGCTCGCGGTTGACGGCGTAACCGGCGAAGGCGCCTCGCGGCACGAGGCCGGGGTCGCCCGCCATCTCGGCCGAGGCGGCATAGCTGGCCCCGGTCAGCAGGGCGGTGATCGCGGCGCCGAGCGCGCGTCCGGCGGCGCTGTCATAGGCGATGCCCATCGCCATCAACAGGCCGCCGAGATTGGCGTAGCCGAGTCCCAGGGTGCGGAAGGCGAAAGAGCGGCGGGCAATTTCGGCCGACGGGAACTGCGCCATCATCACCGAGATTTCGAGCGCGATCGTCCACAACCGCACCGCATGCGCGAAGCCCTCGACGTCGAACCCCCCTTCCGCACGCCGGAACGCCATCAGGTTCAGCGAAGCGAGATTGCAGGCGGTGTCGTCCAGGAAATTGTATTCCGAGCACGGGTTCGACGCGTTGATCCGCCCGCTTGCGGGGCAGGTGTGCCATTCGTTGATCGTCGTGTCGAACTGCAGGCCAGGATCGGCCGAGGCCCAGGCGGCATAGCCGATGCGGTCCCACAAGGCGCGCGCCGGCAGTGTCTTGACGATTTTGCCGTCGGTGCGCTGGGTCAATTGCCAGTTGGAGTCGGCCGCGACGCAATCGAGAAAGGCGTTCGACACCCGCACCGAATTGTTCGAATTCTGGCCGGCGACGGTCAGGTAGGCCTCGGAATCCCAATCGGTGTCGTAGGTGCGGAACGCGATCGCGGTCTCGCCTTGGCGCGCCGACTGAAGGACCCGCCGGATATAGGCTTCGGGGATCATCGCGCGGCGCGCGGCGCGGATCTCGCGCCTTAACGCCGGGTTTTGCGCCGGGTCGCAAGGATCGGCCGAATCCAATTCGACCTCGCGGCACGCCGCCATGACCCGTTTCAGATGGCGTGCGGCGAGCTTCGAGCCGGCGACCAGGGCGGCGACCTTCTGCTCCTCGACGACCTTCCAGTCGATAAAGGTCTCGATGTCCGGGTGGTCGATGTCGACGATGACCATCTTGGCGGCTCGGCGCGTGGTGCCGCCGGATTTGATCGCACCCGCGGCGCGGTCGCCGATGCGCAAAAAGCTCATCAGCCCCGATGAGCGCCCGCCGCCCGACAGACGCTCGCCCTCGCCGCGCAGTTTCGAGAAATTCGAGCCCGAGCCCGAGCCGTATTTGAAGATCCGCGCCTCGCGCACCCACAGATCCATGATCCCGCCCTCGTTGACGAGATCGTCGGCGACACTCTGGATAAAGCAGGCATGCGGCTGCGGGTGCTCATAGGCGCTCGCCGAGGCCATCAGTTCGCCGGTGCGGTAGTCGACATACCAGTGGCCTTGCGCCGGGCCATCGATGCCGTAGGCCCAATAGAGCCCGGTGTTGAACCATTGCGGCGAGTTGGGCGCGCCCATTTGGCGGGCGAGCATCAGCCGGATCTCGTCGTAGAAGGCGCTGGCGTCCTCTTCGGCGTTGAAATAGCCGCCCTTCCAACCCCAATAGGTCCAGGTTCCGGCCATCCGGTCGAAGACCTGGCGGGCGCTGGTCTCGCCGCCCCAGCGGGCGTTTTCGGGAAGCGCCGCCAAGGCCGATTCGTCGGCGCGGCCCCGCCACAACCACTCCGGCACGCCGTCCTCCGGCACCCGCGCCAGCGCCGTCGGGACGCCGGCCTTGCGAAAATATTTCTGCGCCAGGATGTCGGCCGCGACCTGGCTCCATTCCGCCGGCACCTCGATGCCCTCGGCCTCGAACACGATCGAGCCGTCCGGGTTGCGGATCTCGCTGGTCGCGGTGCGGAACCGCACTGCGGCGTAGGGATCCTGGCCGGCTGTGGTAAAGCGACGCGCGATATGCATTCCTCTCCCCCGAAACCTTGATGTGTTGCCGATCGGCAAGTCGGCAATATCTAGCGAGCACGTTTGCCCCGAGTCACTAGATGTAGACTCTGTGCTCACGATCGGCAAATGGTTTGTGGCGGATGTCAGCCTGAAACGACGTCAGCACGAGGCACGAAGCCCTCTCGAAATGCTCCTGGAGGATGTTAAAGGGCTCTTCCCAGGCGGAAAAGAAACTCCACCAATATACCTACAAACAACCCCACCCTGAACAGGATAAAGTAATCTAATCCAAGACTAATCTGACGATGCTGCCCTTCCAAAACCTCGGGGGCGGCAGCAAAGCCGAGTTATTCTCTACAGCATCCGAGGATTTGATCACCGAACTGGCACGGGCACGCTGGTTTTCGGTCGTGGCCGCAACACCTACAAGAACAAGGGCGCCGATGCCAAGCAATTGGCGCCCAACCCGGGTTATCCGACGGCGAACGCCATCGCCGCCTGGTGCCGTCAGCAGCGCCATCTGATGAATTGGCTCGCCGCGCAGGAGGACGATCGCGAGACGACGCGGTGTCTGGCGCGGACGTTGAAAGCTGCAACCGGCTCTGGTCACGTCCGACGCCCACCGTATTCACCGCTCCGGCCTCTTCACTCAGGCAAATTATGGCGCGGTGTTTTTCGGCGTGGGATCGGCTCTTCGGAACCTATCCGAGCATCAGCCACGGACGGCACGACGGCATCGTCTTCGCGGTCCGCGAGCTACCACGCCGCGCACGGCTCAACCCGCACGATACTGACACCTGGCTGCTCTCCCAGCGAGCGTCGTCGGACCGACAGGGAATGGCGGGCGCCACCCGGCCGCGGTCGCTGGGGCAACGATGCGGCGCGGCCGGCGAGGCGCCAAAAGCAGCGGTTAGATTAGTCGGCGCGGGCGGTGGTGCCGGTCAGCATATCCGCCTTGCGATTGAGCGCCGCGATCAGGCCGTCGACGCCCTGGCTGCGGACGATCGCGGCAAATTCCGAGCGCCGCGTCGCGATTTCGCTGATCGTGCCGTCGAGGTAGATGTCGGAGATCAGCCAGCCGCCGCCTTCCTGACGCATCAGGTAATCGACTTCGACCGGGTCGCCGTCGGCCTTGACAATGCGGCTGCTGACCATGACCCCGCCGACCGTCGGCGCCTCGCCGGTGACCTGCAATTGCTGGCCGTGATAGCTGTCGAAGCGGTCGGCGTATATCGCCGAGACATAGCGGCCATAGCTGTCGGTAACCTGCTGCTGCTGCGCCGGCGTCAGGCTCGCCCAAGCCGGGCCGACCGACAGCCGAGCCATGATCGGCAGGTCGAAACTGCGGCGGATCACCGGCGCCAGCTGCGCATAGCGCCCGCTCTCGCCGAGGGTCGAGCCATTTTTCATCGTTACCAGCAGATTGTCGTAGAGCCCCTGGACGGTGTCGCCGGCGCCGCCGGCGCTCGCCGAGCCGGGGGCCGACCAAGCGGCCAACGCCAACATGACCGCCGCCAGACCCGCCGCCTTGCGGCCGAATTTAGCCGCCCTCGGCCTCCGCGGCACGATAGAAATCTTTGCTAGAATCCCTTCGATCATGAGCCGATCTCGATTGGTCTTGTCTCCCGCGGTCTAGGTACGTGCTGCAATGCGATATTCAAGGACATGGCTGCGCTGCGGCCGGCACATCGCGATGTCACAAGTTGCGGATTCGCAACGACGTTGCCTTTTTGCACCACGTATCTTCCCTGCACCTTGCCACCAGTCGCCCCGCAAGCTTGCTGTCAATACTATCTACAAACGTCCGTAGCGCCCCTGACGACTTTATGCGCCCCAGGGAACGGCCATACTCGATAATAACGGTGAATCATGGAATCCCCGTTTGACTTATTGGCATTGCTGTTGGTGCTCGCTGCGATTTTCGGATACCTCAATCATCGTATTCTTCGCCTGCCGTTGACCGTCGGATTGCTGCTGCTGGCGCTGTTCAGCGCGGTCGTGCTGATCGCCGTCGGCGTCGCGTTTCCCCGGCTCGGGATCAAGCTGGCGATCCGCGGCCTGCTCGCCGGGGTCAATTTTCCGGTTGCGCTGCTGAACGGCTTTTTAAGCTTTTTGTTGTTTGCCGGTGCGCTCGAAGTTGATTTCCAGGAGCTGTTCGCGCGCAAATGGACAATCCTGGCGCTCGCGGTTGTCGGCACGGTGCTGTCGACCGGGCTGATCGCGGCGGCGCTGTTCGTCGTGGCCAAGGCATTGGGAATCGCCATCCCGATCCCGTGGTGCCTTGTTTTTGGCGCGTTGATTTCGCCGACCGACCCGGTCGCGGTGCTGCTGGTGCTGAGGCGGGTCGGCATCCCCGAATCGCTGCAGGCGGTCATTGCCGGCGAAAGCCTGTTCAACGACGGCATCGGCGTCGTGCTGTTTTCGCTGCTGTTGTCGCTCGCTTCCGGCAGCGCTGTCGGGGATCACGGGCCCTTCTCGATCGCCGAGGCGTTTACTCTGTCAACGGTCGGCGGCGGTGTGCTCGGTCTGGCGCTGGGCTACGCCGCCTTTCTGCTGATATCGGGGGTCGACGACTATAACGTCGAGTTGATCATCTCGCTGGCATTGGTGACCGGCACCTACAGCCTCGCCGGCATGCTGCGCGTCTCTGGCCCGGTCGCGGTTGTCGTCGCCGGTATCCTGATGGGCAACCACGGCATGCAGCGGGCGATGAGCGAGACGACGCGGCAGCATTTGAAGACGTTCTGGCTGTTGGTCGACGACACCTTGAACGCGCTGTTGTTTCTGCTGATCGGGCTGGAGATCGCGGCGATCGATCTCGAGCGGCACGCGATCCTGGCCACGATCGCGATGCTGCCGATCGTGCTGCTTGCCCGCTGGGTCAGCGTCACCGTCTCGGCACTGCCGCTCAGCCTCAGTCTGCCCGACCGCTTCGGGTCGTTCCTGGTGCTGACCTGGGGCGGGTTGCGCGGCGGCATCTCGGTGGCGCTGGCGCTCGCCCTGCCGCCCACCCCATATAAGGATGCGCTGCTGACAATCGCCTACGGGATTGTCGTGTTCTCGATCGTCGTCCAGGGGCTGAGCCTCGAATGGATGGCGCGCCGCGCGCTGTCGCCGACGCCGGCGCCTGCGGCCGCGGAAGAGGACTGAATAGCCCTGGCTTTGCGTTATAACGGGATCAACCAACCTGTCGCTCGGCTGCCGCGACGAGACAGACAGCCCGGACATCCGTGATGGACAAAAAGGTTCACATCAACTTCTGGTACGTGATCGCCGCGGTTCTCGCGATGCTGTGGATTCAGAGCCTCTATCTGCAAAGCACCGAGCGCACGCCGATCCCCTACAGCCGCTTTCAAACCCTGCTCAACCAAGACAGGGTCGCCGAGGTCGAGATCGGCCCTAACTACATTACCGGCTCGCTGAAGAAACCAGAATCCGACGGGCTCAAGGACTTTGTCACCACGCGGGTGGCGCCCGACCTCGCGCAAAGCCTCGACAAGCACGGCGTCACCTACAGCGGCATCGTCGAAAACCACTTTATCCGCGACCTGCTGTCGTGGGTCTTGCCGGCGATCATCTTTGTCGGGATCTGGATGTTCGCGATCCGCCGCATGGGTCAAGGCGGGCTCGGCGGCGTCATGCAGATCGGCAAGAGCCGTGCCAAAATCTATGTCGAGAAGGAGACCAAGGTCACCTTTGCCGATGTCGCCGGGGTCGACGAGGCCAAGGCGGAGCTTGAAGAAATCGTCAATTTCCTGAAGGACCCCAAGGTCTATGGACGCCTCGGCGGGCGTCCGCCGAAAGGGGTCTTGCTGGTCGGCCCGCCGGGCACCGGCAAGACCTTGCTCGCCCGCGCCGTCGCCGGCGAGGCCGGGGTCCCGTTTTTTTCGATTTCCGGCTCGGAATTTGTCGAGATGTTTGTCGGCGTCGGCGCCGCCCGGGTGCGCGACCTGTTCGACCAGGCCCGCCAGCACGCGCCGGCGATCATCTTTATCGACGAACTCGACGCGCTCGGCCGGGCTCGCGGCCCGTTCGCCGGCGGCGGCCAGGACGAAAAGGACCAGACCCTGAACCAACTTTTGGCCGAGCTTGACGGCTTCGACCCGACGAGCGGTCTGGTTTTGCTCGGCGCCACCAACCGGCCCGAGGTGCTCGACCCGGCCTTGCTGCGCGCCGGGCGCTTTGACCGCCAGATTTTGGTCGACCGGCCGGACAAGCGGGAGCGCCAGCAGATCCTCGCGGTCCACCTGAAAAAGGCGAAGCTCGCCGCCAATGTGAACCCGGAGCAGATCGCGGCGTTGACCCCGGGCTTTACCGGCGCCGATCTCGCCAACCTCGTCAACGAGGCGACGTTGCTCGCGACCCGGCGCAATGCCGAGGCCGTCGAGATGGACGATTTCAACAACGCGGTCGAACGCATGGTCGCCGGTCTCGAAAAGCGCAACCGGCTGTTGAACCCGCTCGAGCGGCGCGTCGTCGCCTATCACGAGCTCGGCCATGCGATGGTTGGATTGGCGCTGCCGGGGCTCGACACCGTGCACAAGGTGTCGATCATCCCGCATGGCGTGGGCGCCCTCGGCTACACGATCCAGCGCCCGATCGAGGACCGCTACCTGATGACCCGCGCCGAGCTCGAGCACAAAATGGCGGCCCTGCTCGGCGGCCGGGCATCGGAACAGCTCGTCTTTGACGAGATCTCGACCGGGGCCGCCGACGATCTCGCCCGCGCCACCGACATCGCCCGCGCGATGGTGTTGCGCTACGGCATGAGCGACGCGCTCGGCAATGTTGCTTATGACCGCGAGCGCCAGCCGTTTCTGCAGCCGGCCTATCCGGTGCCGCAGGAGCGCGTCTACAGCGACGGCACCGCCGAGGCGATCGACCATGCGGTTCGCGCCCTGGTCGATCGCGCTTTTGCGGTCGCCACCGCCGTCTTGCAGAAAAACCGTGCCTTGCTCGACCGCACCGCGTCGGCGTTGCTTGCCACCGAAACCCTGAGCGAGCCCGAAATCGAAGCGCTGAAGCGGCAGATCGAGCCGGCGGCGGACCTGCTGCCGGCGGGCTCGCAGCGCCCGACGGCGATCGTCGCGGCGTCCTGAACCGCGCATCCGGCCGCGTTACGACAGGCTGGGTGACGCCCTCCTGCCCTGTTAAGCCTCTCGTGCCCTGTTAAGCCCTCGTGCCCTGTTAAGACGAAACGTCAGCTCGGGCGCGGGGCGGCGGCGCGGCGCAGGCGGTCGTTGATCGCGCGTCCGAGGTCGTGTTCGGGGATCGGCATGACGGCGATGCCGCTAAAGGCCGGGCGGTCGAGCTGGCGCAGCATCGCGAATAAATTCGCCGCCGCCTCGCCGAGGTCGCCGGAGCGGCTGAGCCACGCGACTTCAGCAAAGCCCGCCGGGGGTTGAGGACCGAAGGCGAGCAAAGCCTCGCCGGGGCGGGCCGCAATCGCGTCGAGGCGCAGCGGCAACGCCGGCGCGTAATGGCTCGCCAGCATGCCGGGCGACCGCAACGGCCCCGCTGCCGGCATCGCGACGGGGCCAAGCAAGGCGCTCAGCGCCTCGAGGGTGACGCCGCCCGGGCGGAGCAGCGCCGGGGTCTCGCCCGACAGATCGAGCACTGTCGATTCGACCCCGACCGGCGTGCGGCCGTCGTCGAGGATCAGCCTGAGGTTGTCGCCGAATTCGGCTGCGACATGCGCTGCTTCGGTCGGGCTGATCCGGCCCGAGCGGTTGGCCGAGGGGGCGGCGAGCGGGCGGCCGGTCGCGCGCAACAGTGCTTGCGCCACCGGGTGGGCGGGGGCGCGGACCGCCACCGTGTCGAGCCCGGCGCTGGCCAACAGCGACAGCCCGCTGCCGCCGCGGCGGCGCAAGACGAGGGTCAACGGCCCCGGCCAGAAGTGCGCGGCAATGCGCCGCGCCCTTGCGTCGAATTTCACCAATGCCGCGGCCTCCGCGAGACCCGGAACATGGACGATCAGCGGGTTGAAGCGCGGCCGGCCCTTCGCAGCAAAGACCGCGGCGACGGCGCGGTCGCTGGTGGCGTCGGCGCCGAGCCCGTAGACCGTCTCGGTCGGAAACGCGACCAGCCGGCCGGCACGCAGCAGTTCGGCCGCCCGGGCGATCGCTCGCGGGATCGCGGGTGAGACGGCAGCGTTCATGACGCAACACTTGTCGCAGCGGCGCGCTTTCGCAAGCAGCCTGACCGTCGTTCAAGTCGGTTTTTCAGCGGTCTGGCGAAGACCGAGCGATGCGATTAGCCGATTGACATCGGGATTTGATGCACCAGATTAGAACGATTCCAATAATACGCTGAGCGCCGTCGGTTTGCGGAGAGGAGAGCATGGAACAAGAGATCACCCTGACGACCGACGCCGGCATTCCGGCCGGCGACAACCGATCTGAAAGCAAGTGCCCGTTCACGGGCGGGACCCGCGGGCACACGAACCGTGACTGGTGGCCAAACCAGCTGGACCTTCGCGTTCTCCACCAGCACTCCCCCTTGTCCAACCCGATGGGTGAGGGGTTCGACTACGCGAAGGAGTTCAAGAGCCTCGAGCTGAATGCCGTGATCGAGGACCTGCGCGCCTTGATGACGGACTCGCAGGATTGGTGGCCGGCCGACTTTGGCCACTACGGGGGGCTGTTCATTCGGATGGCGTGGCACCTCGCCGGCACCTACCGCATCGGCGACGGCCGCGGCGGCGCCGGAGCCGGTCAGCAGCGCTTCGCGCCGGTCAACAGCTGGCCGGACAATGCGAGCCTCGACAAGGCGCGCCGGCTGCTGTGGCCGATCAAGCAGAAATACGGCCGGAGAATCTCCTGGGCCGACCTGATGATTCTCGCCGGCAACGTTGCCCTCGAATCGATGGGCTTCAAGACGTTCGGTTTCGGCGGCGGCCGCGAGGATGTCTGGGAGCCCGACGAAAGCATCTACTGGGGTCCCGAAGGCAAGTGGCTGGCCGACCAGCGCTACAGCGGCGACCGCGATCTTCAAAACCCGCTCGCCGCGGTGCAAATGGGTCTGATCTACGTCAATCCGGAAGGGCCGAACGGCAGGCCGGATCCTCTCGCCGCGGCCAGGGACATTCGTGAAACCTTCCGCCGTATGGCGATGAACGACGAAGAAACGGTCGCGCTGATTGCCGGCGGTCACACCTTCGGCAAGACCCACGGCGCTGGCGATCCGACACTGGTGGGGCCGGAGCCGGAAGCCGCTCCCATCGAGGAGCAGGGTCTCGGCTGGAAGAGCAGATTTGGCACCGGCAAAGGGCCTGACGCGATCACCGGCGGGCCGGAAGTGACCTGGTCGCAGACGCCGACGAAGTGGAGCAATTACTTCTTTGACAACCTGTTCAACAACGAATGGGAACTGACCAAGAGCCCGGCCGGCGCCTGGCAGTTTAAGGCCAAAGGCGGCGCCGCAACGGTTCCGGACGCCTACGACCCGTCGAAACGGCATGTGCCAACTATGCTGGTCACAGACCTCGCGCTGCGGGTCGATCCGCTTTACGAAAAGATTTCGCGGCGCTTCTACGAGCATCCGGATGAGTTCGCCGACGCCTTTGCCCGGGCGTGGTTCAAGCTGACGCACCGCGACATGGGTCCGATCGTACGTTATCTCGGCCCGCTCGTTCCAAAGGAGCAGCTGCCGTGGCAAGACCCGATCCCCGCTGTCGATCATCCGCTGATCGGGGAACAAGACATTGCCGCTCTGAAGGCAAAAATCCTCGTCTCCGGCTTGTCCGTTTCGCAGCTGGTCTCGACGGCCTGGGCGTCGGCGTCGACATTCCGCGGCTCCGACAATCGCGGCGGCGCAAACGGTGCGCGCATTCGCTTGGCACCGCAAAAGGACTGGGACGTCAACCAAGCGGCTCAGCTGCGAGAGGTGCTGCCGACGCTCGAAACGATCCAGAGGGATTTCAACGCATCGCAGTCCGGCGGGAAAAAGGTCTCGTTGGCCGACCTGATCGTTCTCGGCGGCTGTGCGGCGATCGAGACAGCCGCGAAGGGCGCCGGGTACGACGTGAAAGTCCCCTTCGCGCCGGGACGCATGGACACGTCGCAAGAGCAGACCGATGTCGACTCCTTTGCGCCGCTCGAACCGACCGCTGACGGGTTCCGCAACTATCTCCGCGGCAAGCAGCGCTTGTCCGCTGAGGAGCTGTTGGTGGATCGGGCACAGTTGCTGACGTTGACGGCGCCCGAGATGACTGTCCTGGTCGGCGGATTGCGCGTCCTCGGCGCCAATGCCGGGCGGTCCACGCACGGCGTCTTCACCAAACAGCCCGAGACACTGACGAACGACTTCTTCGTCAACCTGCTCGACATGAACACGCAATGGCAGCCTTCCGCTGGCTCTGATGGCATGTACGAGGGGCACGACCGGAAGACGAACGAGTTGAAGTGGACGGGCACCCGTGTCGACCTGATCTTCGGTTCGCACTCGCAGCTGCGCGCACTTGCGGAAGTCTATGCGTGCGCGGACTCGAAGGAGAAGTTTGTGCAAGACTTTGTGGCGGCTTGGACCAAGGTGATGAACCTGGGCCGGTTCGACCTCGCCTGATCTCAGCGTCGGCTGGGCAAACGCGGCAATAGTCCGCTGTGGCTAAACTAATGAGCTTACCAACCCGCCGTGACCTCTGCTAAAGCGGAGGTCGATGGCGGGGCGGGTAATCACGATCGCGCAGCGCAAGGGCGGCGCCGGCAAAACCACCTTGGCGGCGCAACTCGCGGTTGCCTGGGCGAGGAGCGGCGCGCGGGTCGCGGTGCTCGACATCGACCCGCAGGGCAGCCTCGCCGCCTGGGCCGGGTTGCGCCGGGCGCGGCTCGGCAACGCCGCGATCGGTTTCGAGTTTGCCGCATTGCCCGGTTGGCGCGCCGAGCAATGGATCGGCGACCATGCGCGCGACGCCGATATCGTCGTCATCGACAGCCCGCCGCATGTCGAGACCGAAGCCCGCATCGCGGTGCGCGCGGCCGGGCTGGTGGTGATCCCGGTGCAGCCGTCGCCGCTTGATCTATGGGCGACCGAAGCGACCCTGACGATGGCCAAGAAAGAACGCCGGCCGGCGCTTGCGGTGTTGAACCGGGTCCCGCCGCGGTCGCCCGCGACCGGACATGTCGCAACCGATCTGGGGCACCTTGGTGCAACGATCGCAGCCACCCGCGTCGGCAATCGCGTTGCCTTCGTCCAGGCGATGGCGCAGGGTCTGGGCGTCCTCGAAATCGCCGCATCGGGCCCGGCGGCGGCGGAAATCGCCGCGCTCGCCGCCGAGGTTATGGAAGAGCAATCGCCGTAGGGGCGGTAGCGCCGCAGCTCAAAGGGAAATCAAGAATGTCGTAAAGCGGTGCGGTCCGGTGATATCGGGCGAGGTTGGATATCACATGGTCGAGACCTCCGCGTCGGCGCGTCGGCAGCTTGCCGCCGCGCTGATATTCCGGCGCGCTCCGTTCTGACGTTTAGCACCCATCCCTTACCTCCTCGTCATTCCCGCGAAAGCGGGAACCCAGAGCTTGCCCCTGGCTTGAACAGGGGGCGGCGGACACCGGGCGCTTGCCCTGGACCCCCGCCTGCGCGGGGGCGACGGATAAGAGGCGATCGGAGTCATTTGTCAGGTTGGCACCGCTAGCGCCAGAGCTGGCCGGTGGCGAGTGCCGCACCCTGCGCCAGCGCTTCGAGCTTGGCCCAGGCGATCTGCGGGTGGACGCGTCCGCCGAGCCCGCAATCGGTCGAGGCGACGACCCGCTCGCGGCCGACCAGGTTGGCAAAGCGCAAGATGCGCTCGGCGACCAGCTCGGGGTGCTCGACGACGTTGGTCGCGTGGCTGACGACCCCCGGCAATATGATCTTATCGTCGGGCAGCTTGACGTCCCGCCACACCTTCCATTCGTGCTCGTGGCGGACATTGCCGACCTCG
>Ga0210401_10001698_pt1 | contig 25152 bp, 19 predicted proteins | sample IncBWH32MmetaG_FD_150866 | JGI IMG/M metagenome (GOLD analysis project Ga0210401, IMG submission 150866) | Forest soil microbial communities from Barre Woods Harvard Forest LTER site, Petersham, Massachusetts, United States - Inc-BW-H-32-M | ecosystem: Environmental > Terrestrial > Soil >... | reverse complement strand
AGCATCTTTGCATCCCGCCAGGACGCCCGGGGTCTTGATTGAGAAGAAGGTAGATGTACTAGCCGTATATGAGGGGGCGGCGCAGGTGATGCCGGAGGCCGCTTCAACTGTCGCATTACCTATAGTTGCAACAGCAGTTACTTTAGAGGAGCAAACACCCCCTGTAACTGTACCGTTCGCGCAGTAGGTGAAGGATGTAGGGCCCCCAGTATAGGTGAACGTCCCGTTCGTGTTGAGAACTAGTCCTGCTACCGGCGCGACGAGTGTCACACCATAGACGTTTGTATCGTTAGCAATTACGCCCTGCGCTGGATCCGAAATAACAAGTGTCTTGCCTGGAACCACCTTGTAGTTAGGGTCGTTTCTGGCAATTGCACCGCTGATTGCAGAGGCGGCCGGAAGTCCAGAGCCGTTGATGCCGATATAGGCCATCATGCCGCCATCGCGTGATACGGAATTCGCCGACAAGCTCAATTCGCGGTCAAATAAGGGGAGGGCAGTGGTCGACGCAGGTACGTTTACTGCGTTGATCATCACGTCATACGTTTTGCCTGCGGCCATAAAAACTTCGCTCTGCACACGGGGAAGGCCCGGCAATGGGTTGCCGTCTTCCGCGATCAGCGAGAAGCCGGAAGCAGCGGGAGAAGCGGTCGTGGTCGTTTGTGCTCCGACGATCGAAGGAACGTGCATGCGCAAGCCGGCGTTTACCAGGCGCACCAGAATATTGCCAGAAATGCCGGTGGTGGCGGTGCCCGCCTTGGCCGCGAACAATGAGTTCGTTGCGGTGGTCTTATTGAACCCGACGCCGTTCACTAGATAATACAGCGGGGAGTAGTTTACCGCCGGCGGATAGCATGTGTTCCTATTCGCATTCGTTGGAGTAGGATCGCCGCAGCCGCCTGGCTGGCCGGACCAAACAGCGGTCTCGGTGAAACCCGCAGTGGTGACTGCCGCATTAACCGCGTTGTTCTGGACCGGGTCGATTTCACTGAGAAGCATCGGAATTTCAGCGTTGTAAGTATAATTAATAGCAGCAGAGGTACCAACAGCCGCAACGGGTGGATAGGCAATGCCAGCCGTAGCGCCCACAGGTGGCGTGGTGACCACCAGAATCCCATACAAACCCATGGGTCCCTGGATGGACGGGTGCGTACCAGATTCGATGAGGTACGTGCCGGGCCGAAGGGCTGACCAAGTCAGCGGCGTTGTCGCCCCAGCCGCTACTTCCGTGGCGAACGATTGCACGCGATTCGCCTGTGCGGGCGGCGCGTTCGTGGTGGTGGGGTCGGCAATGGGCCAAGTAATATATTGGGAGTTGGAATGGTCCGGAGGCGTGGTGCATGTGACGCCGTGGACCCCCATGGCGTCAGTGCACGTCGCGCCGGTCGTTCCAAGACCGCCGCCCAACTGACCCACGATGGTCAACGAGGTCGGCACGGGATTAGCCGTCCCTCCGCCTGTCGGCGCAAACGTGAGACTGTTCGTGAGGTTGATCGTGAGGCTGGTCCCCGTGGAAACATAGGGAACCGTGATCACAACCGGGGACCAAGTCGATGGAACGGTCGCCACGGTTGACACTGACGCCGGATTCAACGCCGCACAGGTAGCCGTTGTGGTGCCACCCGCGGCAGCGCCACAAAAGTAACCCCACATCGGCACCACTTTGCCGTCAGGTAGGGTCACCGTCGTCGGTGCTGCAGTCAGATTGATCGTCTGCTGAGCGAAGCTCGCAACGGCGCCGAAGAGAAGTAGACTAACAACTTGTGCCGCGGCTTTCAGGATAGCTTTGATATTATGGATTCGCATCGCTTTTCCTCGTCGTTAGTTAGTTTCGTCAATTGGAAATTCCCGGGAATCGACCAGCATCATCATCAGCATGCCGCCGGGGAAAATATTGTTGGTGGTAATCTCGCGCTCGTTGTGCGAGTGCCACATGAAGGCAAAACCGGCTTCCGTAGAGGGTGAATTCGCGATCGTGCCGGAGGGCGGAGTGCTTCCGGTCTGGCCGCAGCCGTTTGCAGGTTGTGGAGTGTTGTAGGAGCAACCGGTATCGCGCGTGGTCGCATTCGGCCCAAGGTAAGGGCTACCACCGTACCAGGCGCCGTTGGTGAGGATGTTCGGATCGGGCAGAGTTGCAGGCCCGCCCGCAGCCACGTCGCCGAATGGGGCGACTTCCAGCGGTTTGTTGTGATCCTGGCACCATTCGAAGTAGTTAATTGCCTGGTAGGAATTGCCCAAAGTGTTGTAGCCGTTGGCATCCGGAGTACAAGGAAGCTTTGCCGAGGCGTCGGAAGAAATGGGATTGTGACCGTAGGCATCCCAATTCAGGCCCCGGCCAGTCCAGTAGAAAATCCCATCCATAGCCAGCCCGGGAGTCGTCGTGGTGGTGAAGAAGAGAGGACCCGCGAGTGGTGTTCCAGTCGTCCCGCCGTAGCTGAGAGTCGCGCTGGTGTTGCTGACTATCAAGTTCCCGTCTCGACCGAGAATCCGCACATGGTTGCCGTGTTCGTGAAATGGATGTTGCCACCGGCCCTGGCCGACGATGCGCAGCAGGACCTGTTCGCCTGGATGCATGTGAGGATCGCCGTTGTAGGGCTGGTGCGGGTACTCGATGGCATAGTTGGTGTCCATGTCATCCGGCATCGAGCGTCCATTGATCATGAAATAAGCAGGATGGTACGGCTCGGTGGGGACGTTGAGGCTGCATCCAGGAGTGGTAGCGCTGACTGCGCAGGCAGCCGCGGCTGCCTTGACCTGCGCCAACGCCTGGGTGTGGATGTTGGGATCCATCTCGGAGAACTGGAACAAGTATTCGCGGTCATAGCAACTATCCGGATGGTCATATGCGGCGTGCGCCAGCCGGAAATCGGACTCGCCCCAGAACCCTCGCGCAGACCCATTGGTAGCGGCAATCCCGGTGTCGCAGTTGGCCGGGGGGGTTGCCGGGAGCACGATGATCGCGCCGTACAAGCCCATTTCGACCTGCAAGTCGCCTTGCGTTCCGCTGTAATAGGCGTGCGTTCCTGGCGTAAACCCAGTCAACGTGTAGGTCACCGTTCCGCCTGGCGCTGCTTCCTGTGTGAGCAGGCCGGGTACACCGTTTGACGTTGCCACATGAAAGCCGGGAAACAGTATCGATGTGTTACCGGCAGACAAGGGCAGCGCGTTCGTCAGGGTGATCGTGATGGACTGGCCTTCCGTGACGACCAGCGTGGGACCGGGAACTTGCATTACGGTGCAAAACGGAGTGGTCGTCAGTCCCGACGGGACAAACGTAGCCGAGCCCGGCGTGCCGCCGGTGCAGCCGTAGCCCCAGGAGTAAACTGCGGCCCCGTCCGGCTGGTTGAGGTAAGCCGCCGAGGCCGTCAAACTAAAAGTGTTGCCTTGGATGCCTGGAGCAGCAGCGTGAGCCGCGGCTGCGAGCAACAAAGCCAGGACTGGCGCCAGGAACAGTCGTGCTACTGAGATTGTTTTATTCATTTTCGTCGCCCTCATTGCCGCTCTCCTAATTGGTGATGTGGACTTCAGTCATGAGCCCACCGAAATTCTCGGCGTCGTTGGACAAGTGATCGAGATTGGGGGTGTAGAGATAAAAAACCTGGCCGGCCGTATAGCCCGTGGCATCCAAAATCACGTCCAGGGACTCGCCACCGGCCAGCGTGATCGAGTTCGTGTTATAGGCCAGGTTGTTTCCGGCCTGATCGCGCAGCAGCTTGGCATTAATCCCGATGACTTTCATCGGAATGCCGAGCGAGGCCAGCGTCTGATATTCCGTAACGTCCAGGTCGGAGATGCGCAGGAGCGCCTTCTTGCCTACTGGAATGTTGATGATTGAAGGCAAGGGCTGAGAGAAGTGATTTCTGCCGTCCGTCGACATGGTCTGCATGGCACCCGGCGTGACTGTGTCGGGGTAGCTTCGACCATTCAGCAAGAAGTATTTGTCTTTCATGTCCGAAAAACCTTCCGGGTTGAAAGTCATGCCGACAAAATGGAAGTTGGGATCGAATCCGTGGATCTGGAGGGGATACTCGACGTCGTAGTAGGTTGAGCCGTCACCGTCATTGTAGGCGTAATTGCCGGTTGCGGCCCGAGTCGCTGTATTGGCAGCTGCACCTCCGGCTGGCAGAGGGTTGCTACAAAGGATATCAGTGGCGGAATTGCACGCCGTGCGCAGGTTGCCCTCCTGTGTATTGAGAGCGGTATAAAGGCTGGTGCCAGCCGGCACACGATTCTGCCGTGGACGCACATAAAGTTGCCCGACCATGCCCATCTGCAAGTGCTCGGGTGGCGTAATGTGGCAGTGCCAGAAGTATGTGCCGGCGTCTGGAGCCAAGTAGTAATAGGTGAAGCTGCCTCCGATATTGATGGCGACCGAAGCGTCAGGCACACCGTCATAGAACGAAGAAGCATTGGGGTAACCGTGGAAGTGGACCGTGTGCTGTTCGAACAGGTCCGGCCGCATGATCATGCCGACGTTCGAGAGGGTAAGGAAGAATTCGTCATCCTCATCAATGGCAATGAGCGGGGCCGGGATGTTGCCGTTCATCACACCGATATCTTCAATTTGGCGGGGATCCACATGGCCATTGATGACGGATCCGTTATCCATGTCGGGAACCTGTCCGATGGCGCCGTTATACGTAAACGCCCCGCCTGCGGCAACCGTCGTGGCGGGATCGCCGGGTAGCAACGGAGTCGCGCCTGAATATAGAGAGTTGAATTCGTTCGGGAAATCGGTACCGGGCTGGCCGCTCGCGATCTTGGCAAGTCCAGACAACGGCCCGAAAGAGAACATGTAGGTCTGCGTGCCGTCGCCCATCGTCGAGTACCCGTCACCGCCCGAGATCTGTTGGCACTTGATCGCGCCATTCACAGCCGTAGCGCTGGTATACGCAGGCTCGGAGTTATTAGTCGTTGCCGGGTGAGTGATTGTCTTGTTCGGGCACTGAACTCTGAATGACTGAGCTGCGGCAGGCAGCGCAGCAACAAAGATCAAAGGGAGCAATCGCCAGATAGTTCCAAACTTTCTGCTTGCCATGCGTCCTCCTGATTCAAAAGCGTGGGCGCCGTTTGCAGGACGGGCAGCGCCTCTTCGCACAGTTCCTGTAAAGCGTGTAAACAAAACTTGCAACGAGGCGTCATTCTCGACAGTTTTGAGCTTTGAGTCTTTGCTGGTCCGCAAACTTGTAAAGAAAGTTTGCATTATGCGAATTTATGGCAGTTTTCTGATGAAATCTTTGCTTTGGCGACTATCGGCAGATGACTGGTTCCTGCATGAAAACGCCGCTGCCATGCGCTAAATCAAGCGGGAGGAATCGTTGCAGAATGACAAGAGTCCCGGAGGGAGCGGGCCGGAGAAATCGGCAAAACACGCCGAAAACGTGCCACGAACCTCGAACCTGCCCTTCAGAATTGACTGTTATTTAAAGCGGACTTCATCTTTAATTGATTTGAAACGGAATGCTCGGTAGGGGGAACAATGAAATGGGGCGTTGGAATTTTGGCTTTCATGCTGGCGGCGATGCTCGCGCTCGCATCGACGGATTCCGCCTCTAAGCATACGTCCAAGGGGGAATCGCTTTTTGCGGCGGGTGATTTCGACGGAGCCATTAAAGAGTTTCGGCTAGCCGTCCACCTGAATCCCCGCAGCTCAAAAGAACACTTCGAGTTGGGTCTGGCGCTAAAAGCGAAGGGCGATTTGGATGGAGCGGCTTCAGAATATCGCGAAGCAATTCGAATCGATCCCGCCCTCGCGGAAGCGCATGCCAATATCGGGTCGATTTTGCAAATGCAAGGCGACCTTGAAGGAGCGATTTTGCAATACCGGCAGGCGATCCGCCTGAAGCCCGATCTCGCGCTGGCGCATGCCGATCTCGGCTCCGCACTGCGAGTCAAACGAAAACTCGATGAAGCCATAATCGAATTGCGCGAAGCATTGCGCCTGGAGCCGGGCCTCGCAAATGCCCACCGCGATCTCGGATTCTCGCTGGCCTTGAAGCGGGACATGGACGGCGCAATCAAGGAATTGCGCGAAGCTGTACGCCTGGATCCCAATATGTTTGAGGCCCATTTGGGGCTTGGCAGCGCATTACAAGCAAATCACAAGCTGGACGAGGCCATCACCGAATTTCGCGAAGCGGTGCGCTTAAATCCACAATCTGCCCCAGCCCATGCCAGTTTAGCTTCCGCGTATTTCATGAAGGGTGACAAAGACCAAGCCGATGCGGAATTTGCCGAAGCCGAACAATTGGATCCGAAACTCAAGCCGCCAACTCCCGGGAAACGATCTGGGCAGCATCACCCCGTTGGCCCAGGGCAATGAACCTCATCGTCCGGCGTGATACAAGACATGATGTCGATTGAACTCCGCTAAAGATTTGGCACGTCAATGGCGGGGCCTTTCGGTGCGATGCCAATTTCCGGTATCGTCCGGTATCGTCGTGATCCGCGAGAATCCTTGCGCGGCGCCGGGGTTTTCGCCTTGGAGGTATTAGGCATGAAAATCATAAAAGCATTTGCCGCGCTGATAGCTGTCCTTTCGTGTTCACCCGTTCTGTCAGCACAAGACAAGAAAGCGGCGAATGTTGATGCCTCGCCGCCTAGCATCGCGCTCTTCGTGCACCAGAGTGTTTATTCCGGAAAAGCTGCGATTCGCGAAAAGATTGAGTCGAATTTATCGCGTGCATGCGATCGTCTGGATGCCCCAAAATTTTGGATCGATTTGGAATCGCTCTCCGGCGATCCAGAGGCGCTGGTTTTTTCCCCGTTTGACTCCTACGAACAGATGGAACAGACCAATGCAGACTGGACAAAGTTCCTCGCTGGTCATCCCGACATCAACCGGATGCGGGAGGAAATAGCAGGCTATATAGGGAGCGAGCGTAAGGTCATAGCCTTGCGCCGCGACGACCTTGGTTATCTTGCGGAAAATATCGATTTTTCGGAAGCGCGTTTCGTGCACGTTCTCGAAGTGCATCTATTCCCCGGGCGCGAAAGCGATTTTGCGGAAGCGTTCAAGATCCTGGCCGACGCCTATACAAAGATCCAAGCGAACACACCGTGGGTGGTCTATCAGGTCGATGCCGGGGGGGCAGCGCCGACTTTTCTGGTTGTTCGTCCCATGTCGGAATTGAAGCAGAATGACGACCTCATGGCCGCGTCGGGAAATTTGATGGATGCGGAAGGCGAACAAGGCATTGAAACATTGAAGCGAATTGCTCGAGAATCGTACGCTACCACGGAAAGCAACCTCTACGCCGTCAGCCCGGAAATGTCGCACGTATCCAAGCCGTTTGCGGCTACCGATCCGGACTATTGGCTTCATCGGGGGCCGGACCCGAGGTCAGAGGTGAAGCCAGACCCCAAACCAGACGCTAACCGCTCAAAATAAAGTAGTTATGCGAAATCCGCAATTACCCCCGCTCTTTGACCTGGCGCAAATACGGATTGCCTACAACAGGTAAAATTAAACAGGAAAGATAGGACTTGGAAATAACTGGTTGAATCGCCGCAATACCCGAAGGCCGCAACGAGTTGGTTCCGCCGAAGAGAAGGGCCAGAAGCTGGCGATGCTCCAAATGCCACTGCGCCCAACGAATTTTGTTTCGACCCGATACGAGGTCACACGAGAGGTAAGGACTGGTGCCTAAGACCGCCACATTCCGAGAGCGAATTCTGAGTATTCCAGGCGTCGACCGTTTGATGCGATGGATTGATGCCATGCCGCGCCCTCCTCTTTCGATTGAGGTTTCCTGGGATCGAATTTCCGTGGTCCGGTGGTCGCGTGCGGGAGGGGTCGAGAGCTTTGCAGTGGAACCGCTGGCGGAGGGCATGATTGTGCCATCCGCCGTGGATACCAATATTGTGGACGTTGAAGGCGTCCGCTCGGCAATGAAACGCGCCTGCGGCCGCGTGAAGGCTCAGGATGAACATGTCGCGTTATTGTTGCCCGATCCGGTGGTGCGCATCTTCGTACAGCATTTCGATGAGTTTCCCCGAAATGCGCAAGAGGCAATTCCGCTGCTGCGCTGGAAGTTAAAAAAGAGCCTGCCCTTCGAGATCGCGGACACCGTCATATCGTTCGTGCAGCAGCCGTCGTCCGAAGAGGGAGTGGATGTCGTTACAACGATTGCGCGGCTACGGGTCGTGCGGGAATACGAAGCATTGGTGGAGTCGGTAGGTCTGAATGCGGGCGTGGTTACGAGTTCTTCGCTGGCAGCGCTCGCGTTGCTTGTACCCAATGGCCCTACTTTGGTCGCGCGTGTTTCGGATCGATCGTTGACTACCGCCATCATTCGCGCCGGGGTGCTCTTTGGGTACCGGTGCACCGAACTCCCGGCGCGAGGCCTGGAGGTGTCCCCCCAGGCGCTCTTCGATGAGGTCTACCCGCTGGCGGCATATTTTCAAGACACTTGGCACGAGAAAATCGAGACCGTGTGCGTATATGGAGTTGGCAATCGCTTTTCCGAATTCGTCGGGCCATTTGAGAAGGAATTCAAGTGCAAGGTAAAGCCGCTGTTGCGTACCAATCCCACTGACAGCCGTCTTGCGGAAGGCGGGCGTCCGCTGGCAGAGGCCGGCTTGGACGGCCAGGTAGGTTGGATGTTGAGCCGTGGATAGTTCCAGGAAGCGTCTAATTGAGGTCTGCGAAAAATGAGAATTCCAGTTAATCTGGCGACCAAGCCCATGGAGACCCACCGGCGTTTCCTGACCGTTTGTGGAACGCTCATCGCGGTCTTTGCTCTCTCATTCCCCGGGCTCGCTTGGCATGTTTATTCCGTCCGCAAAGCGGACGAGGCATACCGCGCACAAAACGAAAACTTGCGGATGCAAATCGACTCTCTGATCAAGCAGAGAGCGGAGTTGGACCGTTTTTTCACCCAGCCGGAAAATGCCAAGCTTCACGACCGCGGAGCTTACATAAACTCCATCATTGACGCGCAAAGCCTGAATTGGACTCGCATGTTTCTAGGCTTGGAAAAAGTTCTGCCAGGCGGTGTCCGCGTCCTAAATATCGAGCCGAAACTGGAAAACGGGCAAGCGGCGGTAAAACTCACGGTCGGCGCATTGACGGAAGACGCCAAACGCGAGTTTCTTACAGCCCTGGAGCGATCGGATGCTTTTTCCAAGGTCGAATTGATCAACGTACGAATGGGGACTCCGGGGACGGCCGGCGACCCAATCGTTTTAGAGCTGACCGTCCGGTATATGGGGGCCTAATGATACGCGACTTCAAACGGCGAAAATTCACCCTCCTCATCGTTCTCGGAACGCTGCTCGCGGCTGATTTGGCGATGACGATTTTCTCCGTTCGCGCGGCCTCCTCCCATGTGTCTCCGCAACATGAACTGGCAACCCAGACGGCGCTGCTGAGGCTTTTAAGAGCTGACGTGAAGCGCGCCCATGAAATCGAACTGGCCATTCCAAAAACGAAGCAGGATTGCGAAGTTTTCGAGAATTCATTACCGCCTGCCGACACTGGATATTCCGTGGTTTCCGGAGAACTTCAAGACCTCAGCCAAAAGGCCGGGCTGCAAATCAATTCGCTTTCTTTTCATCCCAAAGATGCTACTTCGCATGGAATCAAGGAAGTTTCCCTCGACGCTTCCATTGGCGGCGATTACAAAAGCGTGGTCCGATTCCTAAACGGGCTGCAGCACTCGAAGAATCATTACGTCGTGGACGATTTGACGCTTGGGAACCAAAGCGGTGGATCCGGAATCGGAGCTCTGATGGGTGTCACCGTGAATCTGCACATGAGATCTTACTTTAGGGCCTTGGCATGAGCAAAAAAACTTCAATTCAAAGCGGTGCGCTTGCCGTTCTAGTGCTGGTTGCGGGAACCCTGTGGTATCGCAACGGAAGCTCGGCCGGAGCCTCAGATGGCCAAACACGACCGGGCGCGAGCTATCGGCCAATGAGCGTGGAGAATCCCCAAATCCATTGGGAGCGCCTGACCGATTTACAAGAGGCCGAAGACAAGACGACTGGGCGGGATATTTTCAACTGGCAACTGCCCGCGCCTCCGCCACCACCGCCGCCGGTTCACATTGCTGGGCCCGGAGATGCGGATTATATTGCGCCGCCTCCTCCGCCACCTCCCCCGCCACAACTGCCTCTGAAGTTTTTTGGAATCGGCACCGATTCCAAAGGTTCTTCCCGGCGCGCTTTCCTCACCAACGGGAGTGAGGTATTTATCGTCGCGGAAGGTGAAACCGTGCTGGGACACTTCCGGGTGATTCGCATTACGACTGTGAATCTCGAATTTGAGGAAATCGGAAGTGGCCGCCGGGCGTCCAAGGCCCTCGAAGATCAAGGCCCCCAGGCATAAGAAACTCTTGCCTGGCGGAATCCGCGGACACTCTGTTCCCGCATAAATGCCGGGTGGAACGAAATCGGAGTGGTTCACGAGTCGCCCGCTAGCCCGCATATCTCACGTCAATCGCAATCGGAATTCGGATTTCGACAAATGCCATTCCGTGGTGCGGGTTCTGTAGCGCCGGCGTCCCGCCGGCAGTTTTGCGCTGCGGCAGGAGCACAAAAAATTGCCGGCGGGACGCCGGCGCTACCAAACCCAAATCTCGATGATGAAACGCGCGACCATCGCACGGATCCCTCGAATCGTCGTGAGAAACTCAGGCTAGACTTCAGCCGAACAAATCCACATCTCTCGGTCCTGCACGCGCAGACGCGTTTCAACTCAGGTCAACGCCCTGGGTTTGCGGGTTTGTAGATGGAGGTGCGCCGTGAAGTGGGCGCAGGATCTTTCCGCCTTTGCAGGGCGGACGATTAGAGTTGGCGACGATACCCGGGGCGTTGCCCCGGATTAATATCCTGCGCGCCGTCGGCGCGATCATCTGACCTTATTTTTAATCGGAGAAAACTGTCAAAAGCGATTCGTGAGATTATTTAACGAGTGTCGTCATTCATCTTGAAATCTATCGGGCACGTCATGACGTGCCTCTATGGATGATTCATCATCGAACGTGCGCTATCGGCCGGCGATGGCCCGTTTATGAATTCATATCGATTTGTCACAGCGTGAAAAGCGGACTAGTTTGGAGTTGAGCCGCCCTGGGTCTGCTGCATTTGCTTTCGCTGCTGATACATGTTCGAAAGTTGCTGGGCTATTTGGTCCGCCGTCAAGGCGGCCGGCGGTGCTGGATGAATAATCGAGTTGTCCACGGGCGCTCGCTCGCCGGCTGTCGCGGACTGAGGTTCCATCGGCGCCGCAGTTGCTGGAGCAGGCGTCACCGAGGTCGGAGGCGGAGTCGGTTCTGCGGCAGCGGCGGGTTCCTGTGGCACGGCGACATCCTGTTGCCCCCACTCTTCTCCTGCGTCTGACTTCATGGCTCCACGCGGTCGACGATCCCCAATACGCTGTGCTGCCTCAGGGGGCGCGCCCGGTTTGCCCGGGGTTGCCTCCGTGCGCACAGTTAGTATGACACTCTGGATTCCCGCCGCGTCCTTGGAAGAACCTTGAATAACGTAGTCCAGGTCAGTATTGCTGAGCAGATCGCTCAGGACTTTACGCGCTGGCCCCGGACCAAGCCGCGCCCAGATGCGCTCGTCGGAAGCGCTGGTTGGAATGTCGATCTCCGTGCCCATGATCGTGTGCAGGGCGTTCATGACATCGGATAACGGCACGTTTTCCGCAACGATTGTCAGTTGCCCATCGTCGTAGGTTGCAATTGGCGCGGACTCTACGTGGCCCACCTTGAGCGCGGGTGACGGCACCCGGGCAGCCGGCGCTTGAGGAGTACCTTGCTGTGAATCTTGCGAAGGGAGAGCTGACGCGCGCGCGACTGGCAGGAGGCCTGAAATCAACACCGCACTCATTAGGGCGACTCGCAAATTAATCGTGCTAACAAGACTCATGCCAATCGCCTTCCCCAATTCCGCCAATCCAAGTCCGAAAATGCCTTGAACCCTAAATTCATTTTCCACTGCCGATATTTCCGGTCTTACGCGAGCACCCTTCGGAGAGCCGTTTGTCTTCATATGTCAGCCACTATTAACAAATTACTAAATCTTTCCAAATGGTGCAAGGCAAATGCGACCGCTTGGCCGCATCAATCGATCATCTCCGTCAGGGCTTTGGGATTGTTGACCGAAAACCCTTCCCGTCGCGTGGTCACGATCCCTTGTCGATCCCAGGCGGAAAGCAAGCGGCTGACGGTAAACAAGCTGGTGCCGATCAATTGCGCCAGTTCCTCGCGCGTAATCTTGATCTCCACCGACCCGTTGCCAGGAATCCCCACTTGTTCCACCAGCCGCAACACCTGGCGGCTCAGCCGCGAGGCCACCCGTTCGGTGGAAATTTCGCGGAAACGGTCCTCCATGTCCTCCAGTTGTTTGTAAAGGATATAGGCGACGTTGAGTCGCAAGCAGGGATAGCGGCTGGCCAAGGATTCAAAGATCGTGCTCTCCCAAACCAGGGCGGAACATTTGGTGACCGCCTGGGAAGTGGAGCGATACTTGGCCTGCAAGGAAACGCCCAGCGTGCCCACCAGTTCGCCCGGCCCGCAGAGCCGGAGAATGACGGCGGAGCCGTCCTGGCCGCATTGAATCATTTTGGCCGAGCCGGAGGTCAACAGGACCACCTGACGTTGATTGTCGCCTTCGATGTAAATGGTCTGGCCGCGGGAGAATTGCCGTTCGCGCGCCGCGCCCACGATCTGAGCGCGATCGTTCAGCGAAATTTCAGCAAACAACGGAAAATCCTGGACTCGGTTCGCCCAATCAAAAGGCGGCCCGGTGCGTGTAATACTAGGAGTACTGATACGCATTGGAGCGCCCGGCCCTGTGAATCTTCCCGCCGGACCGGGTCGCATGTCTCCCCCCAAGTTAGGTTTGCTGGCCATAAGGAATGAAGAAGTCACCGACACGAGCATGAGGAGTGCACCAGATGAATACTGGCGGTGACCTTTGAACCCCCTCGCCGCGCTCGTCTACCCACACTCGCGCTAGATGTACTTGATAGCAATTAACGGGCCAGCGCTAACCACATTGTTAACCTCTTGTATCGCCGCTATTTCCGTCTCCCCTTCCACTTTAGGCATCCTTAGAAGTGGAACTTCCAGTGAACTTACAGTGCACTTTTGTGCGCAATTTGCAGTTGATCTTCGCTTTGCGCCAAACGCCTCTTTCACGGGTTTGAGCCGGTCCCCGACGCCGGGGGACGTTGCGTGGCGCCGGAGGGCTTGTTTGTCCCGTTTGGTGACGCGGGAGAATCGGGGCCGGTCGTTGAATTGGGTGCAGTGGCCTTCGCGGGCACTTTAAACCGCAGCCCGATGTTGGCTCCAGTACCCACATCAACCAGGCGCAGATTTTCGTCGGTAATTCTGTCGGCTCGGACGATGTGCGGCGTTATGGCGAATACGATCTCGTCTTGGTTGTGATCTTTCTCTGTCCGTGCAAACAAGTAACCGAGGATCGGAATTTTGGCCAGCCAAGGATATCCGGTCAAGGAATGAGTTTCCGAGTCGTTGAGGATTCCAGCCACCAGGTTGACCTCGCCATCCCGCAATCGTGCTTCCTGCTCGATCCGACGCTGCCCAATGATCGGTTGAGTGATATCGCCGATGGTCGCGTTGCCCGTCGGTGAGGAAACTTCCAGAGACATCTTCAGGGTAACTTCGTTTTCGGAATGGATGTGGGGTGTGATGTCGATGTTGACTCCTACATCCAGATATTGAAACTGCGTATTAACTCCCGCAGCGGTGCTGACGCCGCCGGTCGTGAAGGACCCCGTCGCTATTGGAATTCGCGAGCCGATTCTTAAGGTAGCCTTGGCATCGTTTATTACGCGGATTTCCGGGCGCTGGAGCACTTTTGTGTCGCTATCTGTCAACAAGTAGGTAAATTCATCACTGGGGATTTGAAGTGTCATGGGAGTTCCGGCGATGGTCCCGACTTTTACCAGGCCGCTCCCGGCAATTGCGCCGACGCCCGTCGCGGTAAGAGGCGAGATCGTGGTACTTGTCGGCACGGTGGAACCTATATTCGTCATATGATCCCGGTTCACTTCCAGCACAGCGACGTCGATAATTACCTCGGACTTGGGTTTGTCGAAGTCCGAGATCAGTTTCTCGGCAAGGACGATCTGATCGGGCGTGCCGCGCAAGGTAATAGAACTATGCGTTGCATTGGTCTGAACCCTGGTGAGGTCGAGCATTCCTTTCAGCGTGCCCACCACTTCCTGTAAATCCGCGGTGCCCGACGCGTTCTGCAAATAAAACGTTTTCATTACATTCGATTCCTGTTCTTTGCGTTTCCCGTCCGCGGCCACAAAGATCGCCGTAGGGGAAATTGGGCGCCAGAAAGTCTTGGACTCCATGGCGACCATCTTCAACGCGTCTTCCAATGTGACTTCATTCAATTCAATGGTGATGCGTTGCGGCTTATAGTCCAGGTCGAAAAGCACGTTGATGCCGCCGAGTTTGCCAATGGTCTTGTACACATTGTCGGCCGTGGTGGTCATGCGCAGGGTGATCGGCGAATCCGGGGAAGGTTCCAATTGAATGGGGCCCTCGAGGCTATCCGCCTGTCTGGCGAGTTGCTCATCTGGAGTTGTACCGCCTGCCGGTATACCGGCCGCTTGCCGCTTCAGCAGGACGGAGACGCGGCGCACTTCCTCCGAAGCGACGAAATTCGTGGGATCGATCTCCGCGGCCTTTTGAAATTCCGCCAGTGCTTCTTGGAATTTGTTGCTATCGCGGAGTTTCTCGCCGCTCTTGACATGCTCGATGGCGGCCGAGGATCGCGACATCAAATAGGCAGATAAATACTTCGGATCTCTGGGCTTCAGTGTGTATGCCTGTTTGTAGGCTTCAAAGGCGGCGTCGTACTGTCTTTGCGAGTCAGCCCGCACTCCGCGGCCGAAGGCGGCGCTGGCATCGTCCGAATAGGCAGGGAAGCAAAGCGTAAGAATTAAGAGCAAGGAGAAGAACCGGCGGAGTGCCAGTGACTTTATGAATGCAGGAAAAAAGCGAAATTGCGGCATTTGACCACCTTCGTGATGATTTATGAATCGCATTCGTTGGGGCCGGGTCCGTCACTCCTGCGGACTATGAAGTTATGATTCGAGTGACATCAGTACAGGGCCCAGAATAAACCGCGGAACTCAGACACAATCATAGCCGAACGGAATGGAGGTCTATTTGACGTGGAGCAAGTAGCGAGCGTTTGCGTGACAATCTTCCCTGTCCGACTGTCCGATAGACAAATTCGGGCTTCAGCCGTAATTTGCTCAGAGACTTGGACTTGGCTGGGCCGATGCAAGGCCGGAAGTGTGGTGTTCGGCTATTTGCGGAGGGTTCGCAGAAGACCCGGTCTTGGACGGAGCGAGCATGGATGTCTTCTTTTGCTTTTCGTACTTTTTGTAAATGAGCTTCGCGTTCGCAATCTTCCGCCGATTAAGATCCAGCACAATTCGAGTAATGTATTTGATGGTTTCAGGGTACGGTGGCACACCTCGATATTGCTGGACCCGCACCGGGCCAGCGTTGTATGCGGCCAGCGCTTTGATCAGATCCTGGTGATATAGGGCCAGGAGGTCATGCAAATAGCGCGTACCGCCCTCAACATTAGCGGCCGCGTCCATGGGGTTTTCGACTCCTAGCAAGGACGAGGTTTGCGGCATCAGTTGCATCAATCCTTGGGCGCCTTTCGGAGAGACCGCCTTGGGATCAAAAGCGCTCTCCGCGCGGATCAAACTCAGCACTAAATCAGGGTCAATTCCGTAGCGGTTGCTGGCCGTGGTTACGATTTCCTCCAGGCTGGTTGTGCGAACCGGATCCAATTTCAGTACCGGAGCCGGCGGAGCCGCGGGGGGGTCTGGGAGCGTTTCGAAACTGACGATCTGATCACCTGGAATATCCACAAAATTTTCCGCTCCCCGGTCCATGAAGAGGCGGGTGAACTTTCCTCGCGGTTCACGATGATCGACACGCATGACAGAGCCGTTGCGGAGAGTGGCCAATTCCGCAGAGAACGCCACAGGGCTCGACAGGGCGAGCAACGCCAGAGACGAACACAATTTGCAGAATAGCTTCATTCTTAGGACACGTCCCCTAGCGCAATCACTGTCACGGATCGCGGAACAATCAACTGGCAGGATGAAATGTCCTGGCCGAAGTGTCCTTGTTGAAGGGCAAATAAGTCCCGATTCGCAAAGATGTGGGGTAGCGGCGTCTTATCACGAAATTACAACCTGGAAGGACTGGTGTCAGCGATAGAAAAAAGTCGACGAGCGGGACAGGCCGATGACAATATATGCTACATACACAAAGGGGTATCTCTCATGGAACGAAAGAGCTGCATTGTGATTGGAGCAGGGCTTTCGGGTCTTGCGGCCGCGTATGAGCTGACCAAAGCCAACTGGAGGGTAATTGTCTTAGAGGCCCGCGAACGCACTGGAGGACGGGTCTTCACCTTCCGCTTTCCCGAGGCCCCGCACCTGTACTGCGAACTCGGTGGAGAGTGGGTGGGGAATGGTCACAAAAACATCAAGGCCCTGTGCGACGAGTTCGGATTGGACCCATTGAAGCGTCATGCTTTTGATTTTTCTTTCCTGGAGGGTGGAAAAATTGGGGAGCGATTTAAGGTAGGAACTTGGCCGTTCTCGAAAAAGGCGGAGGTCGCGTTCGAAACTTTGCGCGATGAAGCGAAGAATTGGAGTCCCCGGGCACAGGAGGTTCTTGACCGCAAGGACTGGTGGACGATTCTTCGCGACCGGGGCTTTACTCGGGAAGAACTTCTCCGACGAGACCTCATGGACAGTACCGATTTCGGCGAATCGATCCGTCAGGTCGGAGGTTTTTCCGCGGCGGCAGAGTATTTTGGCAGCAACAAAAATGACGAGATGGATTTTCGAATCACAGGCGGGAATATCCGATTGGTCGAAGCTCTTCAGAAACGAGTCACCCGGCGATATGGCCGCGTTCATCTGAATCAAGAGGTCAAGGCAATACGCCAGGATCGCGAAGGCGTTCACGTCGTGGCGTCCGGCGGCCGGGCGTACCACGCCGCGTTTTGTATCTGCACCGTCCCGGCGCGGACCTTGACGAGAATCAAGTTCGTTCCCACGATTCCCGACGAGCAGTGGGACGCCGCGAAACAACTTCAGTACGCGCGCATCATGAAAACCGTGCTCCTATTCAAAGAGAGATTCTGGATGGAAAATCGAACGACGAAGTTCTCTTGTTTCACCGACGGCGCTTCGGATTTTATTTTTGACTCCACGCTGTACCAAGAAGGCCCTGGCGGCATTCTTTGCAGTTATGCGATTGGCGATAAGGCGGATGACTTGAATGCTTGCAGCCGCCACAAGTTGAAGGCGTTGATTGAACAAGATCTGCGCGGGATTTTCACATCCGCCCCGGTGGCCGCCGATATTGAAGCCCAGCCTTGGCAGAAGGACGAGTACACGCAAGGCGCATATGCGCTTTACCGTCCCGGACAATGGTTTGGCTTGCGGGCCATATTGCAGGAGCCGCATGAACGCGTTTATTTCGCCGGGGAACACTTGGCCGATGAACAGGGGTTCATGGAGGGAGCCGTTGTGACCGGCCAAGACGCTGCCGCGAACGTCCTGAAGGCCAGCACGTCGACGCTCTTGCGTCGCAGCCCACATCCGGCGATTGTTTCCTACTCACAATTGAGAAGGAGACCCTTGGGTTAGAAGGAGTTCCATTATGAAGATGGGCCTTCAACTTCTGCTAAGTGGGCGCAGGAACTTCTTTCTCCTGGCGAATACAAGATAACTTTACCAATTGGCGGCATAGGGCGTGTACCTAAACTCTTCTCTGGCCTCAAACAATCTCAAATTGAAACAACGAGAGGAATGCAAATCAATTGCGCGCTGGCCAAGTGAATGAGAATTGTCGGACTCCTTTATTAATATCCTTTTAACTTGACTATGGCGGAATTTACGATAAATTCTTGTGCGATTTAACGTACCCGGGGGGAATCTTATGCGTTCCCATATACCTCCCAAACATGGTTTCCTAAAGCCGTCCACTCCAATCGTGGCTGCCCAGGCCTCGGCTTTCGCAAGCTCAATTCACACGGCTCCTTTTCGCTCCCACACGACTTCATTTTGGAGGCCTACTTATGGCAAAGCACAGCATGCCGGTCCGCGGATTGATGTCTGTAAAGAATTCCCCTCTATTCCAAGGGCGGTTTGGAAGATTATTTCGTTCCCTGCCGCCTGCAATCTTTGGTTCGAATGAACAGGAAAACCTGCAGAATTTAAGCGCGCTGGGGACGGCAATGGTGGCAGGCCCCGATCTGCCTAAGGATGGGCAAGACCCCGAAGAGAGCGGCATCCCCGCGCTTTATACGTACCTGGGCCAATTCGTCGACCATGACATCACCTTCGATCCTGCGAGCAGCCTGCAAATGCAGGACGATCCGGATGCTTTGACGGATTTCCGAACGCCGGCGTTCGATCTGGACAACGTCTACGGCCGTGGCCCCGATGACCAGCCGTATATGTATGACGAAAACAACGCATTTTTGCTGGGCAATAAACTTACGGGAGGCAGTCCGAACGCCACAGACTTGCCGCGGAACGCCGCAAACCCGGCTCGTGCGCTCATTGGCGATCCGCGCAACGATGAAAACACAATCGTTTCTCAATTGCAGGGTTTGTTCCACCGCTTTCATAACCGAACCCTGAAGGATAATTCCGCGCTGCCGTTCGATCAGATCCAGAGGTTGGTGCGATTCCACTATCAATACGTCCTGCTCAATGATTTTCTGCCTCGGATCGTACACTCCAGCGTCATCGCGGCTTTGAAAACGAACGGAAAGTACGACCGGGCCAAATTGAAATTCTTTCACTGGAAGAATGAGCCGTTCATGCCGGTGGAGTTCTCGGTTGCTTGTTATCGTCTGGGCCACTCGATGATTCGCCCTGATTATCGACTCAATGACGATGACTCGAATTTGGTGCCCATTTTCTTGTTCCCGGAAGCCAGAGCCGCGGGATTCACAGACGACCTCACCGGTTTTCGTGCCGTCGCGGGGAACCGGGCAATCGATTGGGGTCGATTCATCGATATCGACACCCGCATTTATGACGGCTCGCCTGCCGACAACAAGAAGCGGTTACAGTTCGCCTATCGCATCGACACTTCTGTCGTGGATCCGCTCGCTAACCTTCCGGCAGTCGTCGCGTCCGGTCCCAATTCCCTGCCGCAGCGCAATCTTATCCGCGGCTGGCGAATGGGCCTTCCTTCCGGGCAGCACATTGCGCAAGCGATGGGCGTCACACCGTTGGATGACAAGGACATCATTATAGGTAAGGGGGTGGATGTACAAGATCCTACCGATCCCCCGATATTCCCCATTACCAATGTTAGTCCGGTCTTCACAAAGAATTGCCCACTTTGGACTTACATCCTGGCGGAGGCTGTGCTTCACAAAGAGACGGTAAAAATTCCTGTTAAGGAAAATGTCTCGATTACGACACCTCGCCTCGGCCCGGTTGGCGGACGAATCGTCGCCGAAGTTTTTCTGGGGCTGATGTTTGGAGACAATCATTCGCTGCTGAATTTAGAGCCCAACTGGCAACCCCCGAACAATCCAAACTTCGCGCTCAAGGATTTCGTGAACTACGCCCTTGGGAATTGAGCCGTTTGGCTCTCGGCTGAACTCAAGAGATAAATTCGATATCCCAGCGGATTTCTGAACGTCTATTCGGAAGCGGATATAGGAAAAGATCGATGGGCGTGTTACTGCAAGGTTTTTTCTTTGGACCCGGTCGAGTGTCCGGCGTTCCGTCGCCTTTGGATGGCGATAACACGATCCCCTTCTGGTGGGATCATCTGGCGGCGCAAGCCCAGGCGCTCGCCAAGGCGGGGTTCACGGCGATTTGGCTGCCGCCACCGCTCAAAGGAGCGTCAGGTTCATTCTCGAGCGGTTACGACGAGTTCGATGATTACGATCTCGGTGCGAAAGACCAAAAAGGCACGATTCCCACCAGATATGGGACTCGCGAACTGCTACAGCGCTGCGCGGCCATGATGCGTGCCAACGGGATCGACGTATACGTCGATCTCGTCGAAAATCAGCGCGACGGAGATGACGGGAAATTCAATTTCAAATACATTAGCGCGCTCGGAGCGATGGGGAGCGGCCGATTTGCGAAGGGCCCGGGCGATTTTCACCCTCACGTTCCCGAGGACCCAGGCGTTTTCAGCGACCAATTTCAGTTCGGCCGCGATCTGGCTCCGATCAATGGGGTGCCCAAAGATCATTGCAGCAACGGATTGCTCGATGCCGCGGATTGGCTGACTCGAGCGCTCGATCTGCAAGGCTACCGGCTCGATAATGCGAAGGGCGTGTCCACGGTCTTCGTTCAAAGACTGCTCTCTCACGGCGCCATTGCGAACAAATTTTCGGTCGCGGAATTTGCCGACGGCAATATACAACTCATCGAGAATTGGGCTAATGCCGTGCAGCACCGCTCTACGGCTTTCGATTTTCCTCTTCATTTCGCACTGAAGAATATGTGCAATAGTCCGGACGGCTTCGACATGTCATCGTTGGATCATGCCGGACTTGCCGGAGTGGACCCGCAGGGAGCAGTAACGTTTGTCGAAAATCACGATTCCGATCGCGGCGGAATCGGCGGCCCGATCGTGAGAAACAAGATTCTTGCCTATGCCTACATCCTTACATCCGAAGGCTATCCTTGCGTCTTTTATCGCGATTACAGCAAGGATCAAAACTGCTTTGGACTCAAAGATTCCATCGACCCTCTCATAAAGATTCACGAACAACTCGCGCTGGGACCGACGCAGCAGCGTTGGAAGGATGGCGGCGTTTTCGCCTTTGAGCGGATGGGTGGCGGACATCTTCTGGTCGCACTGAACAAGGACGCAAACTCCAGCCGGGCGATCACCGTCCAAACCGGATTTCCTCCCAATACACAACTGCATGAGTACTCCGGGCATGGCGGCATGGTAACGACGCAGGGGAATTCTCAGGTGAGCATCGTCATTCCAAAAAGCATCAATGGCGAGGGATATGTGTGCTACGGGCGGCCCGCTCGCTTAAACAGCTTTTCACCCACCGTACGCGTAACCACTCAGGAGTACGAAGGCGCGGCTGATCTCGATATTAAGCCGGCCGTGGAAAACGAACGGGTACAGGTCAGTCGCATTTTCGTCGACTCGGACACCCAGCTGCATGTCCGCATCTCGTTTGACGGCTCTCAATGGACTGCGTTGACGTCCATACTTCTCGAAATCAGCACGCCTCAGGGCGGCAATCTGATCACCAAAAAGTTAGTCCAGACGGACTCGAATGGTTCATCGATCCAGGTGAGAACAACGAGCAAGGGTTTTTACGCGATTTTTGTGACCTCCACGAACACTTCGGCAGGGAACAAGGCGCCCGCATTTAAAGTTGCGGCCAGTTATACGGCGCCTCAAGTTCTGTGAGTTGCCGAGGACCGCATGGAATGAAAACGCGTGTTGGGCCTTAGGGCAAGTCCGTAGTACATGGGCAAGGATTTTTACCAGCGCCGCTGCAAACAAATGGAGGAGGTGAAGCGTGACATCGGTTCTTTTTTGTTCGCTTGACAGCTTTTTGGCTTCGCTTGGTATCGGCCTTTTCGGAATTCACGAATCCAAGAGGCGAAAACTCATCCTGGGATTCGCGATGTTCGATTTCATCGCGACCCTAGCAGGCGTTTCCCTACACGCAGGCATGGCGCAGATTCATACCCTTGGCGACGGATTGCGACCATTTTTGGTTACAGCTGTATTGGGAGTTGCAGTCCTGGCAGCCTTGGCTTACGGCCGGAAAGACCTCGGCGCCTTTCTCTGGGTGCCGGCACTCTTAAGCCTCGACAATTTTATTGCCGGCTTCGTGGGCGCCTTCACGCCAGCGCCGAGTTTGGCATTGATGGCAGGGCTTGTGAGCGGACTCGCGGCCTGGGCTGGGCTTGTTACCGCTCTGCATCTGGGTCCGATGTTTACGCGGCGGTTTGCAATTGCGGCCAGTACAACCCTGCTGATCCTCGCATTTGTTCTGGCTAATTGAATGTACACCTCGATGGATCGCTGAGCAGCACTCAGAATTTAATTTTTTGGGAAAGGAGAATGGATCATGGCAACTGCGGTCCTCACACGCTCATACGACAACGGCCGGACGGGGGCCAATCTAACCGAGACGACCTTCACTCCCGCTTTGGTCACCACTAAGGGGCTCCGGCGGGTCCGCAGCTTCAACATCACCGACGATCCACGAATCGAAGCTCAACCCTTGTATGTTCCGAATCTCCAAATGCCCGATGGTAACAAGCACGATGTTCTGTTCGTTGCGTCGATGGGCAATCATATTTGGGCTTTTGATGTGAATGGACCTGGAGTCTGGCAGACGCCGACCCTGGGCACGCCTTTTCGTCCAGCGCATGACCCCAAAGGAAACCGTCCGACCGCAACAGTCATCGACAGTTTTGGAATCAACATTTTATGGGGAATCCTGAGTACGCCGGTAGTCGACTTAGATACTAACAGGATGTACTTCGTAAATTGGCGCGTGGATGCCAACGGAAAACTGGCCCACTTCGCACATCAAATCGATCTCAGCACCATGCAGCCAATCGGTGCTCCGATACAACTGCAAGCGCAATTGAAGGACGCTCAAGGGAACACGGCCATTGGTCACCACGGCGCTACCGTGGAGCTGCAGCCTACACAAAAACAGCGAGCGGCATTGCTGCTTGTCCCTCTGCGGGGGGCCCACAAGACATTGTTTATCGCTACCACCGGCGGCGAGAATCCCGGTGCGCCGCACGGCTGGATGATGGCTGTGGATATCGATTCCTTTACTCAGACAGCTTCGTGGGTCTCCACGCCAAGCACTTTCGGCGGGGGAATTTGGCAAGCTTCTCAGGGACCCGCGGCGGATGCGCAAGGGAATGTGTATGCCATTACTGCTAACGGCGGGTTCAGGCAAGGTCACAAGAATGTGATTCAGGACTTCAACGGAAAGACCGATTTCGCGGAGGCGATCGTTCGGCTCAAATATCAGAAGCCCGGAGCAGGACAAGCATCCTTAACGCTCGACGATTGGTTCATCCCGTTTCTTGACTCGGATCGAAAGACCGAGAAGGGCTACGATTATCGCGATCAGGACCTTGGCTCAGCCGGCCCGGTTCTGCCGCCCGATAACAATTTAATCCTAGGCGGGGGAAAGGACGGACTGCTTTACATTCTGGACAGACACAATCTTGGTAAGAAAGTAGGCGACCTGAGCGTCCTGAAATCTCCTCCGATCTATGTGACGTACGACGGTGTCGGCCTTCCCAACACAGTGCCAAATATTGATTTCCCCCTTGGCACAGGGGGAAATCCAAGCAAAACCCATCATCTGCACGGCTCACCGCTCTACTGGAATGGCTCGGCAGGACCGATGATTTTTACGTGGGGGGAGAACGAATCGCTCAGGGCCTGGAAGCTCAATGCGGGTACGGGAGTGCTGACCTTTGTTGGGAAGGGCGCGGAAGTGGCATCCGCCGCGCTTGCCAACAGTCCCAATGGAATCGGAGGCATGCCTGGCGGGATGCTGGCGCTTTCATCCAACGGTGCTAACCCCAACACGGGAATTGTCTGGGCTCTGGCGCCCATCGACGGAGATGCAAATCACGACCCGGTTCCGGGCATCGCGCGAGCTTACGATGCAACCAACCTCGACCCTGTGCCAATTGACCCGGCAACACCAAAGTTGAAACTGCTGTGGGACAGCGGACGGGCGGGCATTAATTTCACTTTCAGCAAGTTCTGTACTCCCGTGGTGGCGGACGGGAAATTGTTTGTTCCAACCTACGATGGGCGGGTGGACATGTATGAGTTAAATCCATAGTGTCGCGGGTCTGCCGCTCGCCGCTGCCTGCCTCGTTTGCACTACTTTCGAAATTTTGGCTTCTTTGGCAAGTTTGTACCGCGGGATACACCGCCGGGGTGCAACAGCGAAGTCCCAAATGAAGCTTGCATCGGGCCGGAATTTCGAGAAGCTCGCTGCCAGTGAACAAGCATTTAGCCTGGGTTTCTCACGACGAATCGAGGGATCCGTGCGGTGGTCACGCGCTTCGTCATCGAGATTTGGGTTTCGTAGCGCCGGCGTCCCGCCGGCAATTTTTTGTACTCTTGCCGCAATGCAAAACCGCCGGCGGGACGCCGGCGCTACCAAACCTGCACCACGGAATGACATTTGTACGAAATCCGAATTCCGATTGCAATTGACAAGAGATTTGCGGGCCAGGAGCAACGTCTCCTGGAACTGGTGCAGTCTTCTCGATAGGCGATTTCGTATGCACCCAATTCAAACAAACTAGGTTCACGGGAACTGCGCAAATGGCTTGGCGAATTCTTAATTCGTTGTCTTGCGTTGCCTCCGCTTTCGTTTGGGCGTAATGTACTCAAACTACTGATTCCATTCGACTGTTTTGTAGGAGGATTTTTGTGCGACGCGTGGTGCGGGCATTGTCCTATCTGCTTATCCTGACTTGCCTGTTTCTGGCGGCAATATGGCCTTGGCAAGCGGATGGCCAGGACCGGACGACTAAGGCGACGGTGTTTGTTGGGGCACGGCTCATCACGGGAGATGGCAGCGCTCCCATCGAGAACGCTGAATTTATCGTCGAGAATGAAAAGTTCACCAGTGTCGGCCGGCGAGGGCAATCGAAAATTCCCGCGGGAGCGGTGCGCGTGGACTTGTCCGGTAAGACCGTCATGCCCACAATGACCGATGTCCACGGCCACTTCGGTTTCCAGAATGTCCCCGAGGGAACCATGTCGAAGGAGTTCTTCACGCGCGAGAATCTCATCGATCATATGCAGCGGCTCGCGTATTGCGGGGTCGGCGCAGCCATCGGGATTGGCGACTTGCTCGACCGTTCTGACCTCCACGGTGGAAGCACTCATTGGGGCGACGTGCCTCTACAGGTGCGCGAAGAGATTATTCCCGGCGCGGCGCTGTTCCGCACGGCGGGCGTTGGAATCGCATGGCCGGGCGCCGGCGCCGGTGGCCACCCTTCGAGAACTGACGTGTCGTATCCGGTCACGACCGTCGAGGAAGCGCGACGAGCTGTTCAGGATTATGTCCTCATGAATCCCGCATTCATTAAAATATGGG